>Ga0268266_10001656_pt1 | contig 25750 bp, 31 predicted proteins | sample KBSS13metaG_FD_190356 | JGI IMG/M metagenome (GOLD analysis project Ga0268266, IMG submission 190356) | Switchgrass rhizosphere microbial communities from Kellogg Biological Station, Michigan, USA - KBS S1-3 metaG (SPAdes) (version 2) | ecosystem: Host-associated > Plants > Roots > Rhizosphere... | reverse complement strand
CACGATCCTGGCCGCGGGTCCGTTCGCCCTGCCGGGCTCGGGGATCATCCAGATCGGCTGGATCTACTTCGGCTGGGGCGTGCTCGTCGCCCTCACGTCGGTGTTCGTGGCGCCGCGCGTCCAGCGCTGGTGCGGGACGATCCCGGCCGTGATCAGCACGCTGGTGCTGTTCATGCTCGACCTGGCGACGATGGCGGCCCTCGCCGACCACCAGGCTGTCGTCATCGTCGGCATCGTGCTGTCCGGGGCGTTCATCGGCACCAACAACACCCTGATCACCGAGGCGGTGATGGGCGTCGCCCCGGTCGAGCGCCCGGTGGCGTCCGCGGCGTACTCCTTCGTCCGCTTCAGCGGTGGCGCGGTCGGCCCGTACGTCGCGCTCAAGCTGTTCGGCCTGCCGCCCGACGAGCACGTGCACGCACCCTTCGTCTTCGGCGCCGTCATGGTCGCGATCGGGGTCGCGATCATGGCCTCGGGGTCGGGTGTGCTGACGCGGGCCCTGGAGGGCCGCCACGAGAGTCCGATCACCGAGGCCGAGGCCGTGCTCGTCGGCGACCTCGACTGACGCCCGCCCCCCGACCCGCTCGGCGTGGCCGCCCGCCCACGGCGACCAGACGTCGTACGGTGCGAGACGTGCCCTGCGACTACTGCGGCGTCGATTTCGACCCGATCGCGACCCGGTGGCTGTGCCCCCACTGCCACATGAAGGCCAACTGCTGCGACGGTGCCCCGCTCGACCTCTGCGGGACGACGCGGGTCCCCGACCGGGACGAGTAGGTTCCCGGGCGTGAGCCGTCATGCCCTCCTGCCCGAGCGCCTCCTCGACGTCGTCACCGGCGAGCTGCTCACCGAGCACGCGGTCCTGATCGACGGTGATCGCATCGTCGACGTCGTCGCCGCGGATGCCCTGCCGAGCGACCTCCCCACCCGGTCGCTGCCCGGCCACACCTTGCTGCCCGGGCTGGTCGACTGTCACGCGCACCTTGTCGGCGAGGTGGACAGCGGGCACGGGTACACCGAGCTGTTGACCCGCACCGGCGCCCAGGAGGCCATGGCCGGCGTACGGAACGCGCGCGACACCCTGAGGGCCGGCTTCACGACGGTGCGCGACGTCGGCACCTACCGGGCCTTCGTCGACGTCGCCCTGCGCGACGCGATCGAGGCGGGCTGGACCGCCGGACCCCGGATGATGGTCGCCGGTGCCTACGTCAGCGGCACCGGTGGCGGCGGCGACATCAGCGGGCTCGCGCCCGACGCCGAGCAGCTGGTCCCGGCCGAGCTCCGGGTCGGAGTCGTGGACACGGTCGACGACGTACGCCGGGTGGTGCGCCGGATCCTGTACGGCGGGGCGGACCTGATCAAGCTGATCGCCACCGGCGCGGTGATGTCCGACAACGGCAACCCCGGCGTGCCCGAGCTCACCGAGGACCAGATCCGGGCAGCGGTGGAGGAGGCGACCCTGCACGGCGCGCAGGTCGCGGCGCACGCCCATGGCGCCGAGGGGATCAAGCGCGCCGTGCGCGGTGGGGTCCACTCGATCGAGCACGGCTCGCTGATGGACGACGAGGGCGTGGCGCTGATGGCCGAGGCCCGGACCTGGCTGGTCGCCGACATCTACGGCGGTGACTACATCGCCGAGGTCGGCCGTCGCGACGGCTGGAAACCCGACGTCCTGCGCAAGAACGACGAGACCACACTGACGCAGCGCGCGGCGTTCGAGAAGTGCGTCGCCGCGGGTGTCCGCATCGCCTACGGCACCGACAGCGGGATCTATCCGCACGGCCTGAACGCCCGGCAGCTCGCCTACCACGTGCGCCACGGCCAGACGTCGCTCGAGGCGATCCGGTCGGCCACCCTCCACGCCGCCGAGCTGATGGGCTGGTCGGACCGGATCGGGAGGATCGCGCCGGGTCTGTACGCCGACGTCATCGCCGTCGCCGGCGACCCGCTCGACGACGTACGGCTGCTCGAGGACGTGGCCTTCGTGATGAAGGGCGGGCAGGTCGTCCGCGAGCCCTGACCGCCGAGTCGGCGCCGGAGGACATCGAAGTCACGCCGAGTCGTCATCGGACGCCTCGGCGCTCGCCGGTCGGCTCAGAGGTTGCCGCGGAGCTCCTGCTCCCGCTCGATCGACTCGAAGAGGGCCTTGAAGTTGCCCTTGCCGAAGCCCAGCGAGCCGTGCCGCTCGATGAACTCGAAGAACACCGTCGGGCGGTCGCCGATGGGCTTGGTGAAGATCTGGAGCAGGTAGCCGTCCTCGTCACGGTCGACCAGGATCGCGCGCTTCTTGAGCTCCTCGATCGGGACGCGCACCTCGCCGATCCGGGCGCGCAGCTCCGGGTCGTCGTAGTAGGTGTCGGGCGTCTCGAGGAACTCCACGCCGTTGGCGCGGAGCAGGTCGACGGTGCGCAGGATGTCGCCGGTGGCGAGCGCGATGTGCTGGCAGCCGGCGCCGTCGTAGAACTCGAGGTACTCGTCGATCTGCGACTTCTTCTTGGCGATGGCCGGCTCGTTGAGCGGGAACTTCACCCGGTGGTTGCCGCTCGCGACGACTTTGGACATCAGGGCGGAGTAGTCGGTGGCGATGTCGTCGCCGATGAACTCGGCCATGTTGGTGAAGCCCAGGACGCGGTTGTAGAACTCGACCCACTCGTCCATCCGGCCGAGCTCGACGTTGCCCACGCAGTGGTCGATGGCCTGGAACAGCCGCTTCGGCTGGCCCTCGCGGCGGGTCACGGTCGTGGTGCGGGCGACGTAGCCCGGGAGGAACGGACCGGTGTAGCGCGAGCGATCGATCAAGGTGTGCCGGGTCTCGCCGTAGGTTGCGATCGCGGCCATCCGGACGGTGCCGTGCTCGTCGGTGACGTCGTGCGGCTCGTCGAGGACGGTCGCGCCCTGGGAGCGGGCGTGCTCGATGCACTGGTCGACGTCCGGCACCTCCATGGCCAGGTCGACGACGCCGTCACCGTGCTTGCGGTGGTGGTCGAGGACCGGGCTGCCGAGGGCGACGCCGCCGGTGAAGACGAAGCGGGCGCTGCCGGAGCGGAGGACGTAGGACTTGGTGTCGCGGTTGCCGGTCTCGGGGCCGGAGTAGGCCTCGAGGTCCATGCCGAGAGCCAGCTGGTAGAACTGCGCCGTCTGGGTCGCGTTGCCGACCACGAAGCCGACGTAGTCCTGCGCGGTCACCGGGAACGGGTCGCTGGAGGCGTCGTACTCCACCAGGCCCACCAGCTGCTTGAGCTGGTCGACGGTGAGGTCGGCCTTGAGCTCGTCAGCGGTGAGGGCGCCGCCGGTGGACGGGGTCTCGTGCGTCGTCGTCATGGCGCTCACCTTGCCGGGTGGTGACAACCTGCGCAACAGTACGACGAATCGCTGTGCAAACTGTTCACCTCAGGAGCCGACATGGACGAACTCGACCGCAGATTGCTCGCCCTCTTCGCCGAGGACCCGAGGATCGGCGTGCTCCAGGCGTCGCGCGCGCTCGGGGTCGCCCGGGGAACGGTGCAGGCCCGGCTCGACAAGCTGGGCTCGAGCGGCGTGGTCACCGGCTGGGGTCCCGAGCTCTCGCCGGAGGCGCTGGGCTTCCCGGTGACGGCGTTCCTGACCCTGGAGATCCGGCAGGACAACGCCGAGCTCGGTGGCCACGACGCCGTCGCCCGCCACCTCGCGACGATCCCCGAGGTGCTCGAGGCGAGCACGATCACCGGCGCCGGCGACCTCTGGGCGCGGGTCGTCGCTCGCTCGAACTCCGACCTCCAACGGGTGATCGACCTGGTGCTGAAGGACCCGGCCATCGTCCGCTCCTCGACCGTGATCGCCCTCGCCACCCAGATCCCCTACCGGGTCCTCCCGCTGGCTCACTCGGGGGTAGGCGCCGGTGGATAGTACGGATCAGCACGCCGGTGACGAGCCCAGCCGATCGGGCCCCCTGATCCGTACTATCCGGCCGGAGCCTCTGCGGGGAAGATCATGCAGGTGGAGGTGGCGTGGGCGACCAGCCGACCCTGGGCGTCGTACAGCCTTGCCTCGGCCAGCGCCGTACGACGACCTCGCTGCAGCACCGAGCCCTCGCACCGGAGCCGGCCGGAGTCGGTGGTCACCGGTCGCAGGAACTTCACGTTCAGGTCGAGGGAGGTGTAGCGCTCCCCCGCCGCCAACGTGGAGTGCACCGAGCACGCGGCCGCGGTGTCCAGCAGCGTCGACATCACGCCGCCGTGCACCGATCCGATCGGGTTGTAGTGACGGGGCTCCGGCACCAGCTCGACGTAGATGGCCCCGCGCTCACCGCCGAACCCGTCCATCCCGAGCGTCTCGGCGATGGGCGCCCCCGGCCCGCCGCCGCTGAAGATCGCCATCAGCTGCTCGAAGCCGTCCAGCTCGGCGAGCGCAGTGAGGTCCGGCGTCTGGGTCTCGGTCATGGACCCAGCCTGCCTCCTCCTTGCTGGGTCTGTCAACGAGACTTAGACTGCACCCCATGAGCACCGCTCCCCCGGCCCTGGCCTGGTCCACCGAGAACTGCACGGTCGGCCGCACGATGACGATCCTGGGCGAGCGCTGGACGTTCGTCGTCCTGCGCGAGGTGTTCAACGGCGTACGCCGCTTCGACGACATCCGCCGCCACAGCGGCATCCCCCGACAGGTGCTCAGCAGCCGCCTCGGCCTGCTCGTGGACCAGGACGTCCTGCGCCGCGAGCCCTACCAGGAGGCCGGCGAGCGGGCGCGTCACGAGTACCGGCTGACCGAGAAGGGCTTCGACCTCTACCCGGTCCTGGTGGCGATCGCCGACTGGGGTGACCGCTACCTCGTCGACCCGGAGGGACCCCCCGTCGAGTTCACGCATCGCGACTGCGGCGCGCCGGTCCACTCCCGACTCGAGTGCGCCGACGGCCATCGCGTCGAGCGGCCCCGCGAGGTCGTGACCCGCCCCGGACCCGGCGCTCATCCGTTCGCCGTCAGCGCCGCCGGGTAGGCAGCCGCTTCGCGAACCACGCACCGGCGTACGGGTTGTCGTTGTACCGCTCGATGCGCCGGTAGCCCGCTCGGTCGTACATCTCGATCGCCTCGGTCAGGGTGGAGTTGGTGTCGAGGTAGACCTCGCGGTAGCCGAGGTCACGCGCCGCGGACTCCAGGGCGCCGAGCATCCGTCCGCCGAGGCCGCATCCTCGCCACGCGCCGTCGACCCACATCCGCTTGATCTCCGCGCGCGTGCGGGTGAGCCGGCGTACGCCGCCGCACGCGGCCAGCGCGCCGTCGATCCGGCCGACCAGGAAAGTGCCGTCCGGCGCGCTCATCGATGCGGCGTCCGCCGCGGTGTCGCCAGGGTCGAACCCGGTCGGGAAGCGCTCGGCCAGCTCGGCGGCGTAGCGGTCGACCGCGGCCAGGGCCTCACGGGAGCCGGCGTCGACGACCTCGAGCTCGCAGGTGGCGGCACGGACGAGACGCTCGGCCGTGGCCAGCGCGTCCGCGAGCCTTCGGCGTTGCGAGTCGCCCAGGGGTTGGATCAGCCTCGCGGCGCGCTCTTCGGACCGCTGCTCGAGGCGTTCGACCGCCCGGCGCCCCTTCGCGGTCGGTACGACGACCCGGCGGCGCGCGTCGGCCGGGTCTGGACGGACGTCGACCAGACGCTCCTGCTCCAGGCCCCGCAGCAGCCGGCTCAGGTACCCCGAGTCGAGTCCCAGTCGCCGGCGCAGCTCGAGCACGCCTGCGCCCTCGGAGCCCATCTCGAACAGCAGCCTGGACGCGCCGAGGGTGCGCCCCTGCCCGAGGTACGACTCCTCCAGCAACCCCACACGCTGGCTCCACGCCCGGTTGAACCGGCGCAACACCTCCGTCTCGACCATTCGCTGACTCTAGTCAGAGGATCGCGTCAGCGCGAGGGCTTGGTCGCCCACTCGCGGACGCGGTCGATCCGGGCACGGAGCTGCTCGGCGTTGGCGATCGCGGCGGCCGGCCCGCCGAGCTCCTTGCGCAGGGCCGCGTGCGTCATGCCGTGGGCCTGGCCGGTCCGGTGGTGCCAGGCCGCGACGAGTCCGTTCAGCTCTCGACGCAGAATCGCCAGCTGTTCATGGGTCGACGGCTCACGGTGCGCCGTCGCCTCGTGGGCCGCTGCCGTGGCGGAACGCCGTGAGCGCTGCCGGTGGCGGAGCAGCTCGCGTACCTGGTCCGGCTCCAGCAGACCCGGGATGCCGAGGAAGTCCATCTCCTCCTCCGAGCCGACGTGTACGTCGCCCGCGTGGCCGAACGCCGAGCCGTCGTACACCACCTGGTCGAAGCGGGCCTGGGAGCCGAGTGCCTCGAAGGAGCCCAGCAGCTCGTCGGAGGCGCCGACGTCGGCGTTCGCCCGGGCCAGCAGGTCCTGCTCGGCGGCGAAGATGTCGTCCTCGTCGGTGATCCGCCGGCCCAGGACGTGGTCGCGCTCGACCTCCATCTCGGCGGCGTACCCCAGCAGGGTCGGCACCGACGGCACGAACACCGACGCCGTCTCGCCCCGCGCCCGGGCCCGCACGAAGCGACCGACGGCCTGGGCGAAGAACAGCTGCGTCGAGGTGCTGGTGGCGAAGACGCCCACCGCGAGCCGGGGTACGTCGACCCCCTCCGACACCATCCGGACCGCCACCATCCACCGCTTCTCGGAGTCGGTGAAGTCGGCGATCCGCTTGGAGGCGGCCTTCTCGTCGGACAGGACCAGGGCCGGCGGCTCGCCGCTGATCTTCTTCAGGATCGCGGCGTACGCGCGGGCGGCGTCCTGGTCACCGGCGATGACGAGGCCGCCCGCGTCGGGAACGTGCCGGCGTACCTCGGTCAGCCTTCGGTCCGCCGCCGCGAGGACCGACGGGATCCACTCCCCCGACGGGTCGAGCGCGGTGCGCAGCGCCTGTGCCCCCATGTCCTTGGTCAGCGGCTCACCGAGCCGCGCGGAGATCTCGTCGCCGGCCCGGGTGCGCCAGGCGAGGTCGCCGGAGTAGGCCATGAAGAGCACCGGCCGGACGACGTGGTCGGCGAGCGCGTGGCCGTAGCCGTAGGTGAAGTCGGCCACCGAGCGCGGGATGCCGTCGCTGCCCGGCGTGTAGCTGACGAACGGGATCGGGTTGATGTCCGAGCGGAACGGCGTGCCGGTCAGCGCGAGCCGTCGGGTGGCGGGCTCGAACGCCTCGCGCACCCCCTCGCCCCACGACATCGCGTCGCCCGCGTGGTGGATCTCGTCCAGGATCACCAGGGTCTTGAACCGCTCGGTCCGGATCCGCATCGCGAGCGGGTTGACCGCGACGCCGGCATAGGTCACGGCGACACCGACGAAGTCGGCCGACGTCTTCCCCGACCCGGCGGAGAACGTCGGGTCGATCGGGATGCCGGCGCGGGCAGCGGCCTCGGCCCACTGGAGCTTGAGGTGCTCGGTGGGCGCGACCACGATCACCCGGTCGACGACGCGGCGCCCGAGCAGCTCGGCGGCCGCCGACAGCGCGAACGTCGTCTTGCCGGCGCCCGGCGTCGCCACCGCGAGGTAGTCGCGCGGGGCGCGGGCGAAGTAGTCGGTGAGCGCGGCGGTCTGCCAGGCTCGCAGGGACGTGGCCGTTCCCCAGGCTGCACGCTCGGGCCAGGCAGGGGTGAGCGCGACGGACGGTGGGACGGCCTCTGTCTCAGAGGGCCGTGAGGTCACTCGTCCTGGTCCCCGCCTCCGGGCTTGAAGTTGTCCCAGATGTCCTTGCAGTCCGGACACACCGGGAACTTCTCCGGCGCACGGCTGGGCACCCAGACCTTGCCGCACAACGCCACGACCGGTGTCCCCATCACCATCGCCTCGGTCAGCTTGTGCTTGTCGACGTAGTGGCTGAGGCGCTCGTGGTCACCCTCGTCCGTGGGGACCGTGCGCTCCTCGACCCGCTCGTCGACGGCGGTGTCGGTCAGGGGCGAGAATCCGGTGGGAACCACGATCCCAGCCTACGTCAGCCACCGCGTCGGGTCCGCCCCGACGAGCCGGGTCCGGCTCAGTTCAGCTCGGGATCGGCCGGCCGGTTGACGTGCCAGGCGAGCTCACCGGGCTGACGTCGCATCACCTCGCGCCACAGGTCGCTCGGGTCGGCCTGGAACGCGTCCGGGGGCATCGACGGGACGACGTACCAGTCGCCGCCCTCGATCTCACCCTCCAGCTGGCCGGCGCCCCAGCCGGCGTACCCGGCGAAGATCCGGACGCCGTCGACCGCGGAGTCGATGTCATCGGCCTCGCCCTCGAGGTCGACGATCGCGAGCCGGTCGGTGACCGGCCTCAGCCCCAGGGGTACGGCGTGCTGGTCGCGCAGCAGGGCCACGGCCAGCGCGCCCTCGGGCGAGACCGGTCCGCCCCGGAACAGCACCTCGGGCTCGGCGACGACATCGCCCCACTCGGCCAGGACCGAGATCACCGGGACCGGCGACGGGCGGTTGATCACCACACCCATGGCGCCCTCGTCGTCGGCGTCGAGCAGGAGCACGACGGTGTCGACGAAGTTCGGGTCGAGGAGCTCCGGCGACGCGAGGAGCAGCATCCCCGCCCGGATCTCCGCCATGACTCCATTCTGCCCGCCCGAGCGGTCCGCCAGAAAGGTGCCTCAGGCCGCCGCGTGCGCCGACGGCCGGTGGCTCGCCCGGGCTCGGGCCTCGAGCGCGGATCCGGCGGCTGCTGTCGCCTCGGTGGTGGCGCCGGTCCGGCCGGCCATCGCGGCCAGCAGCACGTGCTCCTTCGCCGTGGCCGTGGCGAGGGCGCCGGCCATCGGCTCGTCGACCGGATCGGCGCGGTAACGGTCGAGGACCCGGCGGGTGCCGGGCAGCTCGTCGGCCGTCGCGTGCCAGGCGGCGATCGCGGTCTCGTCGGGGTTCGGGGACTGCGGCGTGAGCGCCTGCTCGAGGTGACCCGACAGCCGGGTGTGCCAGCGCAGCTGGAGGGCGCCGAGCAGGGTGAGCTCGTCGCCGAAGGTCTCGGGGACGCCGGGCAGGTCCATCGGCAGCAGTCCGTCGCGACGCGCGTCCGCGGCGTCGATCACGGCGCGGAGGACCTCTCCGCGGCGGTGGAAGGTGGTCCAGGTCATGGCCATCTCCTCTCTCGTGTGTTCGCGGGCTGAGTGCCCGCGGTTCACATACTGTTGGTACGTACTCAGAGTATGTGAATTGCGAGCAGGAGACAAGCCGACTGGCGAGGCTTGGTCTCAAGCCGACTGGCGAGGCTTGGTCTCAAGCCGACTGGCGAGGCTTGGTCTCAAGCCGACTGGCGAGCAAGCTCGCCCATCGCTCGCTGCGCCGTTGAGGCTCGACTTCGTCGAGCCTCAACGTGCTCGCTCGACCATGACGCTGGTCGACTTCACGACGGCGGTCGCGGCGACACCCGGAGCGAGCTCCATCTCGTCGGCGGCCTCACGGCTCATCAGGGACACCACGCGGTAGTCGCCGCAGGCGAGCTCGACCTTGGCCATCACGCCGTCCCGCTCGACCGCCACCACGACGCCGGTCAGCCGGTTGCGTGCGCTCGAGGTCCGGTCGCTGCCGGCCAGGGAGTTGAGGAAGCCGGCGAGCTCCGCGGCGGGAAGCACCCGCTGGTTGCCGCGACGTTCGAAGGCGATCCTGCCCTCGGCCTCCCAGCGGCGGAGCGTGTCGACGCTGACCCCGACGCGCTGGGCCACTTCACCGATCCGCAGGTAGTCGACCACGGCGTCAGCATAGGGTCGCGGCAGCCGGCCGGACCCACGTCATGAGCCCACCGACGCGGAGTAGGTCTCGACCGACGACTCCTTGACCGACAGCCAGACCTCGCGTCCGGGTGTCAGCCGCAGCTCGGTGGTCGAGGCGGGAGTGACGTCGGCGAGGAGGTCGTGGGCGCCGGTGACCAACAGGCGCACCGAACCGCCGTGCGGGGCAGCGTGGGCGATGACCCCGGGCCACCGGTGACGCGCCGACCCGTGGGGCTCGGTGAGTGAGACCGTGACGACGCTCGGGCTGAAGGCCACGAATCGCTCACCCTCGCGCAGGACGTTGAGGCCGACGAGCCGAGCGACGTGCTCGGTCCGCGGACGGCCCGCGACCTCGAGCGGCGTACCGATCTGCGCCACGCGTCCCGCGTCGAGCACGACGACGCGGTCCGCGAGCGTCAGCGCGTCGATCGCGTCGTGGGTGACGAGGACGGTGATGCCGTCGAACGCGTCCAGGTGACGAGCCAGCTCGATCCGCAGCCCGGTCGCGACGCCCACGTCGAGCGAGGCGAACGGCTCGTCGAGCAGGAGCAGGACGGGGTCGAGCGCGAGCGCTCGGGCGATCGCCACGCGCTGCGCCTGCCCGCCGGACAGGGTCGCAGGGCGCCGACCGGCCAGATCTCGGATGCCGAACCGATCGAGCCATGCCTGGGCCCGGCGTTCCGCCTCGGCGCGGGGCACTCCGTGCGAACGCGGCCCGAAGGCCACGTTGGCGAGAGCCGACAGATGCGGGAACAGACGCTGGTCCTGGAAGACCAGGCCTACACCGCGATCACGGACGTCGAGCGGCGGATCGTTCCACGGGCGGCCGTCCACGGAGACCGAACCCCGCTGGGGCACGAGCCCCGCCAGCGCCGCCAGCAGGGTGCTCTTTCCCGCTCCGTTCGGCCCGATCACCGCCACGACCTCGCCGTGCGCCGCACTGAGGTCGACCTGCAACCTCCCCGGCACCTCGACGTGCGCCTCGAGACCGGTCACGTGCGCGCCAGCCAGCGACTGCGCAGACCCACCAGCACCCCGATGGACAGCACCAGCAGGATCATGCTGAGGATGCGCGCTGCTCCCGGGTCGGACTGCAACGCGGTGTAGATCTTCGACGGCATGGTCTGGGTCGTGCCGGGATAGTTGCCGGCGAAGGTGATGGTCGCACCGAACTCACCCAACGACCGGGCCCAGGCCAGGGCCGCACCGGCGAGCACCCCCGGCAACGCCAAGGGCATCGTCACGCGTCGGAAGGTCGTCCATCTGTCAGCGCCGAGTCCGGCCGCGACGACGTCGAACCGGTCCCCGACCGACTCCAGGGCGCCCTGGACACTCAGGACGTAGAAGGGAAGAGCCACGAAGGTGTGCGAGATGACGACCGCGACCGTGGTGTAGGGGATGGTGACGCCCCACCACTCGTAGAGCCATCGCCCCACCAGTCCGGTGCGTCCGAGAGCCGTGATGAGGGCGACGCCCGCGACCACGGGCGGGAGCACCAGCGGCACCAGGACCAGCGCCCGCAGCAACGCACGTCCCGGAAACATGACCCGGCCCAGCAGCCAGGCCAGCGGCGTGCCCAGCACGACGCAGGCGGCGACCGTGCAGAGCGACACGAGCAGCGTCAGCCACAGCGCCTGGCGCACCGACGACGAGGCGAGCTGGCTCCGTAGCCCGGACCACGGCGTGTCGAGGACCAGCGACACGAGTGGAACGACGAGGAGAGCCGAAGCCAGCACTGCCGGGATCACCAGGAGCAGGGGCGGGCGTCCGAGTCGCGCACCCGCGGCCGAGTCTGAGCGCCGTTCGCGGGTGCGGGAGTCCGGGAGCAGGGGCTCGATGGTCACGGGGCGCCGAAGCCGGCCTTCTGGAGGACCTGCTGCCCGGTGGTCCCCGTGACCAGGTCGACGAAGGCCTGGGCGAGATCGGCGTTCTTCGACTGGTCCAACGTCACGATCGGGTAGGTCGTGATCTGCTGGGCGCTGCCCGGGATCGGGATCCCGTGGACCTGGTCTCCGGCCGCCACCACGTCGGTCTTGTAGACGAGCCCCGCGTCGGCCTCGCCCTCCGTCAGCTTGGCGAGCACCGACTTCACATCGACCTCCTGGCTGACCGGTTCGCCCGTCACGTGGTCCTGGTCGATCAGGGCCTGGCCCACCTTGCCGCACGGTGCGGTGGTCACGCACATGACGTACTTGACCGACGACTTGTCGAGGTCGGAGAACTCCTGCACGTGCGCCGGGTTGTCGGCCGGCGTGGCCAGCATCAGGACGTTCGTGGCGAAGACCTGGGGCGTCGAGGCCTGCGCCGACCTGGCGCTGTCCATCGTCGTCGTGTCAGCCGTGGCGAGGACGTCCGCCGGAGCACCCTGGGTGGCCTGCTGGGCCAGGGTCGACGACGAGTCGAACGCGAACTTCACGGTCACTCCCGAGTGCTGCGCTTCGAACTCCTTCCCGAGCTCGGTGAAGGTCCCCGTCAGCGACGACGCGGCGAGGACGGTGATCGTGGTGTCGTTGCTGCCACCGCCGCCACAGGCGGTCAGCGGGAGCAGGCTGGACAGCGCGGCTGTCGTGAGGAGACGGCGGGCGGTGAGTCTGAGCACGGGGCAGTTCTAACATGTGGCTCTAGGTATTACCTAGGTACCCCTCGCGAACGGTGACGATGCGGCCGGCCGCTGCGCGATCCGGACACCCCTAGACTGCGCCGATGACCAAGAGCGCGCGGGCCAGGCTCGCCGAGGTCGCGCAGGTGCCGGGCACGAGCCGGAGGGCGCAGTACTCCGCCTCCACCCGGCGTGCGCTGGTCGACGTGGCCGAGCGGCTGTTCGCCGAGCACGGGTACGCCGCGGCCTCGCTGGACGCGATCGTCGCGGGCGCCGACGTCACCAAGGGCGCCCTCTACCACCACTACTCCGGCAAGCAGGCGCTGTTCGAGGCCGTCTTCGAGAAGGTCGAGTCGGCCGGCGCGCAGCAGATCCAGGCTGCCCTCCGCGGTCACGAGGACCCCTGGGAGAAGGCGATCGCCGGGCTCCGGGCGTTCCTCGACGTGGTGCGCCAGCCGGCGTACAGCCGGATCGTCGTGCAGGACGGCCCGTCGGTGCTGGGCCACGAGCGCTTCCGCGAGCAGGAGGAGCGCTCGACGTTCGCCTACGTCCTCGACATCGTGCGAGCCGTGCTCGCCGCGGGCGACTGGCAGGTGGACGAGGCGATGGAGCGTACGTTCGCCCGCATCTTCTTCGGTGCCATGTCGTCGGCCGGGACGACGGTCTCGACTGCCCCCGACGCCGACACCGAGGCCGAGCGCGTCGAGGTCGCCATCGGGTTCATCCTGTCCGGGATGCGTGCTCTCTCCGAGCAGGGCACGCAGCTCGCCGGGGTGCCCGACTCCGCTACTTCCTGAAGACGACGTTCCCGCCGGTGGCCGGCACCAGCTCGATCCAGGTGTGCCCGGCCGGGACCTGGAGCTTCTGACCGCTCTTGGTGGTCAGGGTGATCTGCGACGTGGGCGCGTTGCCCTTCTGCCAGTTGGCGAAGATCATCCGGCCGCCGTGGAACAGCAGGGCGTTGCCCTTGCCGGTCAGGAGGGTCTCGGGCACGTGGTTGCCGGCCGGGTCGAGGTAGCCGGCGTCGCCCTCACGCACCCGCAGCACGAGCACCGTGTCGGCCGGGAACTGGTCGCCGGCCGGGGCGTTGCTGTTGAGGTTGTGGTACGTGCCGTTCTCGAACTTCCACTGGGTGGTGTGGCCGCCGGAGAACTGCGCGTTCACCGTGGTGATCTTCTTCCCCTTCGGCAGGTCCTTCGCGTCGCCCCACTGGAAGTAGTTCGGCGGCGTCGCGACCTTGGTCTTGGCCGCCGCGGCGATCTCGTTCAGGTGGACGAGCAGGTTGTACGGCGAGTGGCGCGTCGAGGAGCGGTACATCCCCTTCGAGCCCTGGGAGTAGAACGGGATGTGAGCCCCCCTGATCCGCGCGATCGTGCGGCCGGCGGCCCCGCTCGTGACCAGCGAGGCGTGGACCGGCGAGACGACGTCGATGTCGCTGGCCCGCATGGAGCGGATCGGACCGACGTTGCCGGGGATCTCGGAGTAGTAGAACGCCGCGAGGCGCGTCAGCCCGCCCTCGACCAGCTCCTCGACGACCATGTCGGCCTTGGACAGGCCCACCTGGGGCTGGCTGGAGAAGGTGTTGTCCATCTTGGCGACGAGCACCGGGTGGTCGAGCGCCGCACTCTTGTTCGCGGGGACCTGGAGCCCGGTCAGGGGCCAGAACTGCTGGATCGACTGCCCGCCCTCCACCTTCTGCGAGCTGTCACCGGACTGCGGGCTGGAGTCGGACGACCCACCGCAGGCGGTCAGCAGCAGACCGGTGGCGGTCAGGGCGGACAAGGTCAGGGCAGCGCGTCGCACGTGAATCTCCATCGGGGGTATCGACTTTCGATCCGGACCAGTGTGGACGATCCGGCTGAGCAGAAGGTGAAGGGCACGCCGGGGGCGTGACCCGCATCACCTCAGGGAGTGGTCGAGGATGCGCTCCCGCCGTACTCGACGGACCGCAGCGGCCGGTAGCTGGTGGGGTCGACGAAGTCGACGTGAACGTCGGATCCTGTGGGGTCCGGGACGACGATCATCAGCGCCGGCGTCGCCGTGCCCGGCTGTCCCTGACCCTTCGCGACCGTGAACGAGGTACGGAAGACCAGCGGCTTGCCGCCGTTGTCGTTGCCGAGCGCGGGCAGCTGTGCCAGGACCTGCGACTGGGTGGTCGCGTCGACCGGTGACAGCCCCTGGTAGGTGACGCCCTTGGCCTGGAGTGCGCCGGTGAAGCCCGCCGGGAGCTCGGAGTAGACGTCGACCGACGACGCCTCGTTGCGGCCGTGGGTCAGGACGAACCCGAGGACGCCGAACCAGACGACGAGGACGACCACCCCGATGACCAGGTGCCGGGGGCGGTAGCCCGGTGGTGCACCGGTGCGGTGGATGTAGTCATGAGACAAGCTTGGCGCCCCCGTCGACGTACAGCGTCTGGCCGGTGATGTACGACGCCTCGTCGCTGCACAGGAACGCCGCGGCGGCCGCGATGTCCTCCGGGAAGCCCACGCGGCGGACCGGGTTGCGCTCGGCGGCGGCCGCCCGGAACTCCTCGACCGGCATCCCCACCCGAGCGGCGGTGGCATCGGTCATGTCCGTGGCGATGAAGCCCGGCGCGATCGCGTTGGCGTTCACCCCGAACGGGCCGAGCTCGATGCCGAGGGTGCGGACGAAGCCCTGGAGCCCCATCTTCGCGGTGGCGTAGTTGGCCTGACCGCGGTTGCCGAGCGCGGAGACGCTGGAGAGGCAGACGACCTTGCCGTACTTCTGCTCCACGAAGTGTTTCTGCGCCGCCCGGGTCATCAGGAAGGCACCGCGGAGGTGGACGCCGATCACCATGTCCCAGTCGTCGTCGGACATCTTGAACAGCAGGTTGTCGCGGGTGACGCCGGCGTTGTTGACCAGGATGTGCAGCGCCCCGAGCTCGGACACGACCCGGTCGACCGCGCTCTGCACCGAGCCGCTGTCGCTGACGTCGCACCGGATCCCGACGTGCCTCTGCCCGTCGGTGGTGGCCAGCCGGCCGGCGGCGGTTCCGGCCTCCCCCTCGTCGAGATCGAGGACGGCCACCGAGGCTCCCTCGTCGGCGAAGCGGGTAGCGATGCCGAGCCCGATCCCGCGTGCGGCTCCGGTGACGACGGCTACGCGTCCGTCGAAGCGACCCATGTGCTGACTCCTCGTGCGGCTGTCCGAGCGACCGTGTGGCGGCGACCGAGCCCGACGACACGGCCACCGGCCACTGTAGAGGCCGCCCGAAGGCCCCCCGACGCGGGGGACTCAGCCCTTCGTGGTCGGCGAGAGCGCCGCCTCGGCCTGTGCCTTCAGCCCGTCGAGGCTGTCGGCCGTGACGAGCACGGCCTGGACGGCCGGGTCGTCGGAACGGGTCAGCGCGACGAGCAGCCCCGCGCCGGTCAGGCCGGACATCGACCGGCGTGCTTCGCGGAGCAGCGCGCGCAGCTGGCGCGAGAAGCGCAGTCCGTCACGTCGGCTGCGGGGCCCGCGCCGGCCGCGGCCCTGGCCGTGGTGATGGTGGCGTCGACTGCGGCCGCGGTCTCGGCGTGGTCGGTCCGCCCAGCCCTCGGCGAGGTCGTCGCCGAGGTTGGCGCGCACCGCGTCGCGGACGCGGTCGAGGTCGATGCCGATGGCCTTGAGGGCCTCGCGGTCCTCGTCGTAGCGGGCGGAGTGGGCGCGCCCCTCCCCGCTGTCGCGGTCGGACTCGGGCTCCGCGTCGACGTGGTGCGTCGCGACGAGAGCGCGAGCGGCCTCGAGCTCGAGGCCGTGGTCGTGGAGCGCGGCGTACGCCGTACCCCGCGGATTGGCGAGCAGGCCGGCCAAGAGATGGCCGGGGCCGACCTCGCGGTGGCCGAGCTCGCGGGCGATGTCGGTCGCCTGGGTGACGGCGATCCTGGCTTCGGTGTCGAATCTGGTCTGCATGGTTGTCTCCTGAAGAGTGGGTGACTCACGCTCAGTCGCGGGAGTGCTTCTGGTGAACCGCCTGCCGGCTGATCTGCAGCACGTCGGCGATCGCCTGCCAGCTCCAGCCCTGCTCGCGTGCACTGCGGACCTGCACCTCTTCGAGGCGGTCGGCCAGTGCGCGGAGGGCCCGGACGGCGGCGAGTCCCAGCTCGGGATCGTTGCCCGCCGCGGTCTCCGAGAGGTCGGCGGCGTCGTTCACAATGTCAAGTTAACCTGACACTGAATCGTTTGTCAACTTTTCCTGACATCCGGTCGAGGGAGCGCAACCCGCAGCCGCTCGGCGTACTCGGACGACTCACCCTCGGCGTACTTCGTGCGAGGCCAGAAGAACCCGCGCAGACCGTCGCCCTTGGTGCGCGGCACGACATGCAGGTGCAGGTGGGGCACCGACTGGCTGACGACGTTGTTCATCGCGACGAAGCTGCCCTGGGCGCCGAGGCCGTCGACGACCGCGCGCGACAGCCGCTGGGCCGCCTCGAGGAACCCGTCGCGCAACCGCGCGGGCAGATCGGCCAGCGTCACGACGTGCTCGCGAGGCACCAGGAGGACGTGACCCTTGAACAGCGGCCGGGCGTCGAGGAACGCCATCAGGTCGGGCTCGTCGAGGACGACGTCGGCGGACGTCTCGCCGGCGATGATCGAGCAGAACACGCAGCCGTCGGCCATGGGAGACAACCTAGGCCGACCCGGGGACGCCGACCTCGGCGCAAGGTCAGCCAGTCGCGACGTCTGTTTCTCGCCAGAACTGAGCCACGGCGGCCGTCAGGCTCGGTCCATGACAACGACAACATCTGCAAGGACCGCCACGAAGGTGGCCCTGGTCACCGGAGGCAACCGCGGGCTGGGGCTGGCCACCGCACGACGCCTGGGACGCGCGGGAGTGACCGTCATCCTCGCCGCACGCGACGAGGAGCGCTCCCACGCGGCCGTGGTCGACCTCCGCAGCGAGAACATCTACGCGAGCGCGATCGCGATCGACGTCGACGATCCGGCCAGCGTGGCCGGAGCGGTCGACCGGGTCACCCGTGAACACGGGCGCCTCGACATCCTGGTCAACAACGCGGGAATCCTGCCCGAGGCAACGACGCCCGGTGCGGACCAGCCTCTCGACCTGGGTCTGTTCACGCGGACCCTCCACACGAACGTGCTCGGTGCCGTCGCCGTCACGCAGGCGTTCCTGCCGTTGCTGACGGCATCGGATGCGGGCCGGATCGTCAACGTGTCGAGCACCATGGGCTCGCTCTCCGACCAGGTGAACCCCGAGTCGCCGTACTACGGCATGGTCGTGCCGGCGTACCAGACGTCGAAGGCCGCCCTGAACGGGCTGACCATCGCCCTGTCGAAGGCGTTGGCCGGCTCGGCGATCAAGGTCAACTCCGTCTGCCCCGGCTGGGTGCAGACCGACCTCGGCGGCCCGGACAACCGTGCCGCCGCACCGACGCCGGCCGACGAGGCAGCCGAGGTCATCGCCGAGGCCGCCCTGCTCGACCCGACGGGGCCGTCCGGAACGTTCTTCGACGCCGCCGGAACGGTCGCCTGGTGAGTGAGGGACCCTCACTCACCCGATGTCGTGGCGTGGTGGAGCTGGCGGGAATCGAACCCGCGTCCTCGAGCGTCGAACCAGGTCTTCTCCGGGTGCAGTCAGCGATGTCGTTTTCTCGGCCCCGGTGCTCGCGTCTGACACGTCACCGACAGGCCCAGCCGGGAAAAAGTCCCGACCACCCCTCCCGGCGGAAGTGGTCAGCGAGCCTTCTAGATGAGGCCTGGGTCCGGGTCGAAGGCAATCACCCGGTCAGACCCTTCGGTCACCGCTCAGGCGGCGAGTGCGAAGTCAGTGCGCTTAGCGTTGGCACTTATGGTTTTCCGACGATCGTTTACGAGATGACGTCGGCTTCTCGACCCGCTTCTCCTGGAACTAACGTCCCAAGTCGAAACCGATCAGCCCCTTGTTGAGTTGTGAGTCCATCCTACGGGGGTGAACCCCCAACCGACGACTTCCATTCCTCCTACCGGTGGGCGACGGAGGCGCGCGGGGGTGCTCCATGCTGCTCAAGTGGCGCAATTGCGCGGTTTGGGCAGTGCGGGAGGTCCTCCTCCTGCTCAAGTGGCGCAATTGCGCTGGTTGAGCAGCCCGCACGCGGTCGACCCCGCAGGGCTCAGGCCCCGAAGAGGCGGGCCGCGTTGTGCCAGCAGACGTCGCGGAGCCAGTCGTCGCCGAGGTCGAGCCGCGACAGTCCGGCCAGCTGCTCGGCGTACGGGTAGGGGATGTTCGGGAAGTCGGAGCCGAGCAGGACCTTCGGCTGCAGGTCGCGCAGCCGCGGGAGCAGGTCGGGTGGGAACACCTCGCCGAGGGCGTCGAAGAACGGCGTGAAGACCATGGTCGTGTCGACCCGCACCTGCTCGTAGGCCTCGGCGAGCATCAGGAAATCGGCGTACTCCGGGGCGCCGAGGTGAGCGATCACCAGGCTGAGGCGGGGGTACGCCGTCAGCAGGTCGGCGACCGGCCCCGGACCGGTGTACGCCGTGCCGACCGGCCCCGAGCCGGCGTGGACCACGACCGGCGTGCCGGCGTCCTGGAGCAGGCCCCACGTGTCGGTGAGCAACGGGTCGCGGACGTCGATGCCGCCGACCTGCACGTGCAGCTTGAAGATCTCGGCCCCGGCCTCGATCCGGTCGGCGACGTACGCCGCAGCCCCGGGTTCGGGGTAGAAGGTCGCACTCCGGAGGCAGCCGGGTGTCCGGTCGGCGAAGCCGAACGACCAGTCGTTGAGGAACTCCGCCATGTCCGGCCGATGGGCGTAGGGCAGCGACGAGAAGCGACGTACGGCGAAGCCACGCAGGGTGGCGACGAGCTCGTTGTCGTCGGCGCGGTACTCCAGCGGCCAGACGCTGCCGATCAACGGACCGGCCGTGTCGAACTGGTGCCGGACCTTGGCCATCACCTGCGGCGGCAGGAAGTGGGTGTGCACGTCGAAGAGGCCCGGCAGGCCGAGGTCGCGGGCGAAGGTGGCGGGCTCCATCACCAGGCGCTCAGAGGGGCTTCACGAGGATCAGGGTGGGACCGTCCCAGTCGATGCTCTGCAGCTCGTTCATCGCCACGAAGCCCTGGGCGAGGTAGAACTCCCGCGTTCGGGCGTACCCCTCGTCGGTGTCCGAGGGGCCGAGCGTGTGCACCTCGAGGATCCGCACCCCGTCGGCCCGCAGGTCGTCCTCGACAGCCGCCAGCAACGCCTTCCCGACCCCCTGTCGGTGCCGGTCGCGGCGTACGGCGATCAGGTGCAGCTCGCGCGAGAGCGGGAAGTGCTCGTTCACCAGGGCGACGCCGACGACGTCGTCACCCTCGACCGCGAGGTAGGACGGCATCCGACCCGCGTCGCGCACGTAGTTCTCGTTGGCCTCGGGGATGCCGAACCAGTCCGGGATCGAGGCGAGGATCTCGCTGACCGCCGCCGGGTCCTGGCGGCGTACGACCTCGAACGACATCAGTCGGGCAGACCCTTCAGCCGACGACCGATCGCCTGCTGCTTCTCGCGGTCGGCCTGACGCTCGGCGAGGGCGTGGCGCTTGTCGTAGTGCTTCTTGCCCTTGGCCAGCCCGATCTCGACCTTCGCGCGCCCGTCCTTGAAGTAGAGGGCGAGCGGGACCAGCGTGTAGCCCTTGTCGCCGACCTTCCGCTCGATCTTGTCGATCTCGGCACGGTTGAGCAGGAGCTTGCGGCGGCGGCGGGACGCGTGGTTGGTCCAGGTGCCCTGGGTGTACTCGGGAATGTGGACGCCTTGCAGCCACCCCTCGTGCCCGTCGACCTCCGCGAACCCGTCGACCAGGGTCGCTCGGCCCTGCCGCAACGACTTGACCTCGGTGCCCATCAGCACCAGCCCCGCCTCCCACGTGTCCTCCACGTGGTAGTCGTGTCGCGCCTTGCGGTTCTGCGCGATCAGCTTGCGGCCCTGCTCCTTCGGCATCCGGCCATTCTCCCAGGGGACGTCAACTCGGTTCGGGCCGGTGGTGGCGGGATCGACGCCGTGCTCAGCCGAACCAGGGGGTCGGGTTCACCGGCGTGCCGTTGACCATCACCGTGAAGTGGGTGTGGCACCCCGTGGACCAGCCGGTGGTGCCGACGAGACCGACGACCTGGCCGCGCGTCACGTGCTGCCCGACGTGGCTCCGGTAGGCCGACAGGTGGTTGTAGATCACCGTGACGTTCTTGCCGTTGATCAGGCCGAGATTGAGGTAGAGCCGGTTGCCCCAGACCGACGAGTAGTACTGCGACATCACGGTGCCGTTCGCCACGGCGAAGAGCGGGGCGCCGCAGGGGGCGCCGAAGTCGTCGCCGTCGTGCAGGCCCCAGTAGTGGTAGATCGGGTGGATCCGCCAGCCGTACGGCGACGTGATCGGACCGTTCACCGGGCGCATCAGGAGTCCGCCGGTGTCACCGCGGTAGCCGCCGCCCCGGCGCTGCTCGCGGGCGATCTCGGCCAGGATCTGCCGCTTGATCCGCGCCTCCTGCCGCTTGCTGCGGGCCAGCTTGGCCTGGTCGTGGGCGCGCGCCTTCCGGGCCAGCGCCCAGGCGTGCCGCTTGGCCTTGACGGTCCGGGCGACCTGCACCTTCGCGTCGTACGCCTGCTGCTTGAAGGTGCGCTTCTGGGCGACCTTCGCCGCTGCCTGCGCCGTCTTGCGGGCGACCTGCTGGGTGGCCTTGGCCATCTCGTCGGCCTGCACCTTGAGCAGCACCTGCGACGCCTGGAGGCTGTCGAGCTGCTGGTCCTGTGAGTCGAGGACCAGGCTGTTGTTGGCCTGCTTGGCGGTCAGGTCGGCCGGTGACACGGCGTTCAGCAGCGAGAGGAACCCCATCAGCTGCGGGTCGCCCTGCTCGTAGAAGGAGGTGACCGTGTGGACCAGGGTCACCCGCTGCGACTCGGTCGCCTGCTGCTGGCGCTCGAGGTTGGCCCGCGCCCGGGCGAGCCGGGCCTTGGCCCGCTCGAGCTGGTGACGGATCGTCACCAGCCGGTCACGCGCGGCCCGGAAGTGGCTGCGGGCCGAGCGGAGGTCGTGGCGCGCGGCCTGCAGGTCGGCCTGCGACCGGGACAGCGCGTCGTAGGCCTGTCGCGTCTGCCGGCTGGACTCGTCGAGATCGGCCTGCGCGTGCTTCACGGAGTGCTGCACGTGGGACTGCTGCTGGCGCAGGTGCTTGATGTCCGCATGCGCGAGCGGGGTCGTGAGAACGCCTGCGCCCAGCGCCGTCGCCGTGACGGCAACGGCCAGGCGCTGGCGGACGGTGGCGGGGAAGAATCGCACCGGGAAGCCTTCGCGGTCGGGGAAGCGGCCAGCTTGGACGCTAACCGACCGGACTCACACTTTGAGGTATTTGCGGGTCAGTACGAGTGTCGGGATCAGCGTCAGCATGGGTCCGAGCGCGCCGATCCAGATCAGCGCCCAGATGAAGTCGCCGGTGCCGACCCACGGGATGAAGTTGAGATCGCCGCTCATCCGGTCGTGGACGCCGAACTTCATGAAGGCGCCGAGTGCCGCTGCTGCGAGCAGGAATCCCGCCACGGCGGTCACCAACGCCTCGAGGAGGAACGGCAACGCGATGTAGAGGGTGGAGGCACCGACCAGCCGCATGATCCCGATCTCCCGCCGTCGGGCGAACGCCGTCAGCCGGATCGTGTTCGCGACCAGGAGCAGGGCCGCGAGACCCAGGAAGACCGCCGTGCCGACCGATCCCCACTTGAGCGTGGTGATGGTGGCGAAGATCGGGTGCAGCACCTTGCGGACGTCCTGCACCTTGGAGACCCCGTCGAGGCCGACCACCGCGCTCTCGACGTCGCGGAACTGGTTCGGGTCCTTCAGGGTCACCCAGATCGACTGCGGCATGTCGGCCGCCGTGATCGGCGAGTTGGGTCCGTCGTACTTGCCCGGGAACTGCTCCTGGAGCTTGTTGAAAGCGTCGGCCTGCGACTCCGTGTGGTAGTTCGACACCTGGGAGTTGTCGCCGATGACCTTCTCGATGGCGCTCTTCTGCGCGTCGGTGACCGGCGCCGTGCACGCCGGGTTGCCGTCGTGCTTGCTGCACAGGTAGACCGTGATCTGCAGCTGGTTGCCCCAGTGCTCGGCGGTCCGCTTGGCCTCCTGGTTGAGCAGGACGCCCAGCCCGACGAGGGTCAGCGAGACGAACAGGGTCAGGATCACCGCCAGGTGCATCGACAGGTTGCGGCGCAGGCCGTTGCCCAGCTCGGTGAAGACGTAACGCAGCTGCATGGAGGAGGCTCTCTTCGGAGTCGTACTACTCGTCGGGGGTCGGGTGTGGCGACTCGGTCAGTGCTGGAACCCGTACACGCCTTGTGCCTGGTCGCGGACCACGGATCCTTCGGACAGCTCGACGACGCGCTTGCGCATCTGGTCGACCACACCGGCGTCGTGGGTGGCCATCACGACCGTCGTGCCCGTGCGGTTGATCCGGTCGAGCAGCTTCATGATGCCGACGGAGGTGGCCGGGTCGAGGTTTCCGGTCGGCTCGTCGGCGAGCAGGATCATCGGGCGGTTGACGAACGCGCGAGCGATCGCGACCCGCTGCTGCTCACCACCGGACAGCTCGTCGGGCAGCCGGTCGCCCTTGCCGTCGAGGCCGACCAGCTCGAGGGTCTCGGGGACCGTACGCCGGATGTCGCTGCGTGACTTGCCGATCACCTGCAGCGCGAACGCGACGTTCTCCGAGACGGTCTTGTTGGGGAGCAGCCGGAAGTCCTGGAAGACGGTGCCGATCTGGCGGCGCAGCCGCGGCACCTTCCAGCCGGCGAGCCGGTTGATCTCCTTGCCGGCGACGTAGACCCGCCCGCTGGTGCTCCGGGTCTCGCGCAGCACCAGACGCAGCGCGGTCGACTTACCGGACCCCGAGGTGCCGACCAGGAAGACGAACTCGCCCTTCTCGATGTCGATCGAGACGTTGTCGAGCGCCGGGTGCGTGCCACCGGGGTAGGTCTTGGTGACCTTTTCGAAGCGAATCACTGAAGGGAGGTTAGCCGAGTCGGCCAACGGGCCGGGCATTCGCGAGGCCCGCGCGTGGCAGCACGCCCACGTATCCCTGGGAGACCCACGTCCTCCTGAGTACCGACAGGTTCGCGACGAGGACGGGAGGGGCCATGGACATCACGACGTGCCCCGATTGCGGGGCACCCGCCGACATCGTGGACCGGCACGTGCTCGAGAGCACGGACGGGCCGGTGGAGCATGCCCGGGTCCGCTGCGTCGCGCGCCACGTCTTCTTCCTGCCGGTCGCCTCGCTCGTCACCGAGCCGTCCGTGGTCGACCGGCGACCCGGTCGGCCGTCGACCGCGACGTCGACGTACCTGCGGCGCTAGCTCGCGGCGGCGTTCTCGGCGCCCACCCGCCAGCGGATGCCGGCCTCGAGGAAGCCGTCGATGTCGCCGTCGAACACGGCCTGCGGGTTGCCGACCTCGTAGTCGGTGCGCAGGTCCTTGACCATCTGGTAGGGGTTCAGCACGTAGTTGCGCATCTGGTCGCCCCAGCTGGCGTTGGCGTCGCCGCGCAGGGCGTCGATCTCGGCCCGCTCCTCGGCCTTCTTCACCGCGAGCAGCTTGGCCTTGAGGATCACCATCGCGCTGGCCTTGTTCTGCAGCTGCGACTTCTCGTTCTGGCAGGAGACCACGATCCCGGTCGGGATGTGGGTGAGCCGGACCGCGGAGTCGGTGGTGTTGACGCTCTGGCCTCCGGGGCCGCTGGAGCGGTAGACGTCGACCCGGATCTCCTCCTCGGGGATCTCGATCTCGTCGGTCTGCTCCAGCACCGGGACCACCTCGACCGCGGCGAACGACGTCTGCCGGCGGCCCTGGTTGTCGAAGGGGCTGATCCGCACGAGCCGGTGGGTCCCGCCCTCGACGCTGAGCGTCCCGTAGGCGTACGGCGCGTGCACGGCGAAGGTGGCCGACTTGATGCCCGCCTCCTCGGCGTAGGAGGTGTCGAAGACCTCGACGTCGTACTTGTTGCGCTCGGCCCAGCGGGTGTACATCCGCATCAGCATCTCGGCGAAGTCCGCGGCGTCGACACCACCGGCGCCGGAGCGGATCGTGATCAGCGCCTCGCGCTCGTCGTACTCACCGGAGAGCAGCGTGCGGACCTCGAGGTTCTCCACCGCCTTGTGGATCTTGCCCAGCTCGGCCTCGGCGTCGGCGAGCGACGACGCGTCGTGCTCCTCCTGCGAGAGCTGGACCATGATCTCGACGTCGTCGATGCGGCCGTCGAGCTCGGTGAAGCGGTCGAGCTGGCCCTGGAGCGCCGAGAGGCGACCGGTGACGCGCGTGGCGTTCTCCTGGTCGTCCCACAGATCCGGCGCCGCCACCTGCTCCCCGAGATCGGCGATCTGGGCGCGCATGCCGTCGAGGTCGAGCACCTGGCCGATGGTCTTCATCGTCGCCCGGAGCTGCTTGATCTCCACGTCGAAATCGATACCGGCCACGAGGAGCAAGGTTACGTCACCCCTCGTGGCCGGCTCTCATCGCGACGGTGTCACCGCGGGCTAGTGCAGCTCGCAGTAGACCTCGGGCGTCCCCACCGCGCCGAGTCCGTCGGCCCCGTCGACGGTCGAGACACTCGTGAACCGCAGCTTCAGCGGCGCCGTGTCCCAGGTGACCGTGTTGGCGGTGCTCTCCCCGACGCCGAAGGACTGGCCGAACCACGGCGTCCCGTCGGCACCGGCGGTCACCGTCGCCTGGCTCCCGGCGACGGAGTCGTCCGACAACCCGAAGGTGCCGCGGAAGGCGGTGCACCCGTGGTTGACGTTGAACTCCACCGACTGGCTGGTCGGCGCGCCCGGGTAGTGGAAGATCGCCGCCTCCAGCGACGACGGGTAGCTGACCCCGTTCATCGCCACCGACGGCTCCGGGCTGAAGTCCTGGTCGTTCACCGCGGCCAGCGTGGTCAGCGACGTCCACTTGTAGACGTCGATGACGACCGTCCGGCTCGCTCCCTTGCGGTGGTGCTTGGACTTCGGCATCACGACGCGGTACTGCCGCTGCCGGTTGGTCGTCGGCTTGTCGTACGTCGTGTAGCTGCCGTCGCGGTGCACCAGCGCGTTGCGTTGGTAGTGCCACGGCTGGGTGGTGGAGCTCCGCTCGTAGAGGCGGACCAGCCGTCCGGACGCGGCCTTGGCGACCCGGCCGGTGAGCCAGACCTTCTGGCCCACCGTGAGGGTCGTCCTGTCGGGATAGATGGTGACGTGCCACGGCGTCCGCCCGGCGGCCTCGGCCGGGCCGGGCACGCTCAACGCGAGCCCGGCCACGACCAAGGCGACGGCGCCCCCACCGATCATCGTGCGCATCTGGGTGCTCCTCGCCGTCCCGGCCCGGCTCATGCCGTGCACAAGACCTCGGGCGTCCCGAAGGCGCCGAAGCCGACGACACCGGCGGCCGTGCTGGTGTTGTGCGCCTCGAGGCGCAGCTTCAGCGGGGCCGGGTCGAGGGTGAGGGTCTTGGTCTCGCTC
>Ga0268266_10001654_pt1 | contig 25772 bp, 23 predicted proteins | sample KBSS13metaG_FD_190356 | JGI IMG/M metagenome (GOLD analysis project Ga0268266, IMG submission 190356) | Switchgrass rhizosphere microbial communities from Kellogg Biological Station, Michigan, USA - KBS S1-3 metaG (SPAdes) (version 2) | ecosystem: Host-associated > Plants > Roots > Rhizosphere... | reverse complement strand
GCGTCGAATTGCAGATCCGCACCGAGGAAATGAACCAGATCGCCGAATTCGGCATCGCCGCGCACGCCTTCTACAAGGAGGGCATGGGCTCGCCGACCGAGCGGCTGAAGCACGAATCCAACGCCTTTGCCTGGCTCCGCCACACCGTGGGCATTCTCTCCGAAAGCGCCAATCCGGAAGAGTTTCTGGAGCACACCAAGCTCGAACTGTTCCACGACCAGGTGTTCTGCTTCACCCCGAAGGGCAAGCTGATCGCGCTGCCGCGCCAGGCGAATGTGATCGACTTCGCCTATGCCGTGCATACCGATGTCGGCAACTCGGCGGTCGGCTGCAAGATTAATGGCAAGTTCGCGCCGCTGTCGTCGGAGCTGCAGAACGGCGACGAGGTCGAGGTCCTGACCTCGCAGGCCCAGTCGGCGCCGCCCTCGGCCTGGGAATCGCTCGCCGTCACCGGCAAGGCCCGCGCCGCGATCCGGCGCGCAACCCGCACCGCGGTACGCGATCAATACGCCGGCCTCGGCCGCCGCATCATCGATCGCCTGTTTGCGCGCGCCAAGATCGAATATGCCGACGACAAGCTGAAGGGTGCGCTTCCCCGGCTGGCGCGGACCTCGATCGAGGACGTAATGGCCTCGGTTGGCCGCGGCGAGCTGAAGGCCTCTGACGTCGCCCGCGCGATGTATCCGGATTACAAGGAAGAGCGGATGGTCCGTTACGGGGCCAGGAAGAGCCTTGCGGTAAAGTTGAAGCTGAAGTCGGAGCCGCCGCATCCGGCGCGTAGCGCGTCCGTGATCCCGGTGCGCGGCATCAACTCCGATCTGCCGGTGAAGTTCGCGCCGAACGGCGGCGCCGTGCCGGGCGACCGCATCGTCGGCATCGTCACCCCGGGCGAGGGCATCACGATCTATCCGATCCAGTCGCCGGCGCTGAAGGATTTCGAGGAAGAGCCGGAGCGCTGGCTCGACGTGCGCTGGGATATCGATGAGACCATGCCGCAGCGTTTTCCGGCGCGGATCCTGGTCCACAACGTCAACGAGCCCGGCAGCCTTGCCCAGGTCGCCACCGTGATCGCCGAGCATGACGGCAATATCGACAATATCAGCATGTCGCGGCGCTCCCCCGATTTCACCGAGCTGACGATCGATCTCGAGGTCTATGACCTCAAGCATCTCAGTGCAATTATCGCTCAATTGCGGGCCAAAGCCGTCGTTGCCAAGGTTGAGCGCGTCAACGGATAGGCTGTATCATTGCGGCTGCGCGGGTCATCCCGCGCATGACATCCGTGCTACCTCTGCTGCTGCAATTCAGTCTGTGAGACCGTCATGGCCGTTCCCTCGCTGCGCCTCGGCGTCAATGTCGATCACGTCGCCACCCTTCGTAACGCGCGGGGTGGCGCGCGGCCGGATCCGGTGCGCGCGGCGCTGACCGCGATCGAGGCCGGCGTCGACGGTATCACCGCGCATCTGCGGGAGGATCGCCGTCACATCCGCGACAGCGACATGGCCCGTCTCAAGGCCGAGATATCGAAGCCGCTGAATTTCGAGATGGCGGCGACCGATGACATGCTGCGGATCTCGCTCGCCACAAAACCCCACGCCGTATGCCTGGTGCCGGAACGTCGGGAGGAACTCACCACCGAGGGTGGCCTTGACGTGGTCGGCCAGCACAATGCGCTGGCGCCGTTCATTGCGCGGCTGAACGATGCCGGCATCCGGGTGTCGCTGTTCATCTCGGCCGACCCGCAACAGATCGAGATGGCGGCAAAGTTGCGCGCGCCGGTCATTGAGATCCACACCGGCGGCTGGTGCGATGCGGTGGTCGACGGCCACGCCGCAAAGGCCGACGCGGAATGGCAGCGAATCGTGGCGGGCGCCGCATTGGCGCGCGCCGCGGGGCTGGAGGTGCATGCCGGCCACGGCCTCGACTACCAGACCGCGGAGACGATTTCCGCGCTGCCCGAGATCGCCGAACTCAACATCGGCTATTTCATGATGGGGGAGGCGCTGTTCGTGGGTCTCGGCGAGACAGTGCGGCAGATGCGCGCCGCGATGAACCGTGGTCGCCAGCTGGTCCCGGGCCGTTCATGATCATCGGGATCGGCTCCGACCTGATCGACATAACGAGGGTCGCCAAGGTGATCGAGCGCCACGGCGACCGCTTTCTTGATCGCATCTTTACCGATGCCGAGCGCGCCAGGGCGGCGCGGCGCGCCAAGAGCGAAAAGATGGTGGTCGCGACCTATGCCAAGCGATTTGCCGCCAAGGAGGCCTGTTCCAAGGCGCTCGGCACCGGGATCCGGCGTGGCGTCTGGTGGCGGGACATGGGGGTGGTGAACCTGCCGGGCGGCCGTCCGACCATGAAACTCACCGGCGGTGCGCTGGCCCGGCTGGAGGCGTTGACGCCGGAAGGGTTCGAGGCGCGGATCGATCTGTCGATCACCGACGACTGGCCGCTGGCGCAGGCCTTCGTCATAATTTCGGCGGTCGTTCCCGGCAAAGCTTGAGCCGCGCAGGCGTTTGCGTCGGTGAAGCGGGACAAAACTAAAAATCGTTGATTTATCAATAGATTATGAAGTTTTAACGAGGCGCTTGATTGCGCGCCCACGAACAACCGTCTAAAACGCGCAGCAACGTATTCGAGCCAGGGCCGATTCAGGTTTGCGCCGGAATTGGCCTTCAATATCAGTATCGAGACCATTTTCCTGACGCGAACGTACCAGGCGATTCGCGTGCGGAAAACGTTCTGCTACCGCGCGGGCAAAGGCTCGCGGGAATTGGGAAAGCGATGAGCGTGACATCCGGCACAAAATCTGAAAGCGGCTTGGGTGAAACCATCCGCGTCGTCATCCACGCTCTCCTGATCGCGCTTGTGATCCGCACCTTCCTGTTTCAGCCCTTCAACATCCCGTCGGGATCGATGAAGGCGACGCTGCTGGTCGGCGATTACCTGTTCGTCTCGAAATATTCCTATGGCTACAGCCACTATTCCATTCCGTTGTCGCCGCCGCTGTTCTCCGGCCGCATCTTCGGCTCGGAGCCGAACCGGGGCGATATCGTGGTGTTTCGGCTGCCGAAGGACGATTCCACCGACTACATCAAGCGCGTGATCGGCCTGCCGGGCGACCGCATTCAGATGCGGGAAGGGCTCCTCTACATCAATGACAAGCCGGTCAAGCGCGAGCGGCTTTCCGATTTCATCGGCGAGGACCCCTGCGGTTCGGACGCCACCGCGCGCGTCAAGCGCTGGAAGGAAACGCTGCCGAACGGCGTCAGCTATGAATCGCTCGATTGCGTTGACAACGGCTTCTACGACAACACCAACGTCTACACCGTGCCCGCCGGCCACTTCTTCATGATGGGCGACAACCGCGACAACTCGACCGACAGCCGCGTGCTGTCGGCGGTCGGCTATGTGCCGTTCGAGAACATCGTCGGCCGGGCGCAGATGATCTTCTTCTCCATTGCTGAGGGCGAACATGCCTGGATGTTCTGGCGCTGGCCGACCGCCGTGCGCTGGAATCGCCTATTCACAATCGTGCGATGAACGACGAAACAGCGATCGTCCCTGAATCGACGACCTCGGAAGAACCGGGCCAGCAGGTGGATGCCGGCGGCAAGCCTGCGCCAAAGAAGAAGCGCGGCAAGGCCGGCGCCAAGGCGGCGGCCGCGGCGATCGAGGGACGCATCGGCTACAAGTTCTCCGATCCGGCGTTGCTGACGACCGCCTTTACGCATGTCTCCGCGCTGAAGCCCGCGACCCGCCATCGTGCAGACAGTTATCAGCGGCTGGAATTCCTCGGCGACCACGTGCTCGGGCTGATTATCTCCGACATGCTGTATCGCGCCTATCCGCGCGCCGACGAGGGCGAATTGTCCAAGCGCCTCGCCGATCTCGTGCGCAAGGAAAGCTGCGCCGACGTCGCAAAATCGCTCGGGCTGCTCGACGACATCAAGCTCGGCGCGGTCGGGGCGGGGGCGGGCGCCAGGCTGCGCAAATCCGTGCTCGGCGACATCTGCGAAGCGGTGATCGGGGCGATCTATCTCGACGGCGGCTATGCGGCGGCGTCGCAATTCGTCGAGCGCAACTGGCTCGAGCGGATGCGCAAGCCACGCCGGCCGCTGCGCGATCCCAAGACGGTGTTGCAGGAATGGGCGCAGAGCAAGGGATTGCCGACGCCTGTCTATCGCGAGATCGAGCGCACCGGCCCGCATCACGACCCGCAGTTCCGCGTCGCCGTCGATCTGCCGGGGCTGGCGCCCGCCGAAGGCGTCGGCGGCTCCAAGCGCGCCGCCGAGAAGCTCGCAGCCTCCGTGATGATCGAGCGCGAAGGCGTTGGCGGCGGCAGCAATGAGTGAATCGTCACCCGCTGCTGCGCCGGCCGAAACCCGCTGCGGTTTTGTCGCGCTGATCGGCGCCCCCAATGTCGGCAAGTCCACGCTGGTCAACGCGCTGGTCGGTTCCAAGGTCACGATCGTCTCGCGCAAGGTGCAGACGACGCGGGCGCTGATCCGCGGAATTGTGATCGAGGACAATGCGCAGTTGATCCTGGTCGATACGCCCGGCATCTTCTCGCCTAAACGCAGGCTCGACCGCGCCATGGTGTCGACCGCCTGGAGCGGCGCGCATGACGCCGACGTCGTTTGCGTGCTGCTCGATGCCAAGGCCGGAATCGACGACGAGGCCGACGCGATCCTGAACAAGCTGGCATCGGTCGCGCACCCGAAAATCCTGGTGCTGAACAAGATCGACCTGATTCAGCGCGAAAAGCTGCTGGCGCTGGCGCAGGCCGCCAACGAGCGGCTGAAGTTCGACCACACCTTCATGATCTCGGCGCTGGCGGGTGACGGCGTCGACGATCTGCGCAAGACGCTGGCGAAGAGCGTTCCGCCCGGGCCGTTTCACTATCCCGAAGACCAGATGTCGGATGCGCCGCTGCGGCATCTGGCGGCGGAGATCACCCGGGAAAAGATCTACCGCCAGCTCCATCAGGAGCTGCCATATCAATCGACGGTCGAGACCGACAGCTGGACCGAGCGCAACGACAAGTCGGTGCGCATCGAGCAGACGATCTTTGTCGAGCGAGAGAGCCAGCGCAAGATCGTGCTCGGCAAGGGCGGCGCCACCATCAAGTCGATCGGCGCGGATTCGCGCAAGGAGATCGCCGAGATTGTGGGCGTGCCCGTGCACCTGTTCCTGTTCGTCAAGGTGCGCGAGAACTGGGGCGACGATCCCGACCGCTACAGGGAAATGGGACTGGACTTTCCCAAGGAATGATCAGGCCGCAATCAGAGAATAACAAAGAACGAGCCCGATGACCGTACCGAAGAATGTGCTGTGGTTTGAGATTCTCTTGTACCTGTCTCTGACGCTGGATGCTGTGTCGGTAGCGTTTCAGGACCGCACGCCGAAGGCCGAGATGACGGCCCAGATGATCGATGTGGCGACCGTGATGGCGGGCGGCCTGATCCTGCTTTTGGTCTATTTCGTCTGGCTCGCGGCTCAGCGCCGCAAGAACTGGCCGCGTTGGGTACTGGCGGCGGCGCTGGTGCTGTCGGTGATTTCGCTCGTGCAGATCATCGGCGTCAAGGGCGTGGAGTTCGACAGCGGCATCGAAGTGATCTCCTGCGCGCTGACGGCGGCGGGACTGTATTTCTCTTTCACGGGCGATGCGGTCGGTTGGTTCAGCGCGTGAGCGTGCGCGGCATAGGCAAAGGCGCGCTTTGCGTCGTGCCCACCATCCGAGGCGACACAGTTTGTTGATCGTTGGTGGGCACGCTGCGCTTTGCCCACCCTATATGCGCCGAAATCCTGTAAACTCCGCTCATGGAATGGACCGACGAAGGCATCGTGCTGGGCGTGCGGCGGCATGGCGAATCTTCCGCCATCGTCGAGCTGTTGACGCGCGAGCATGGCCGGCATCTGGGCCTGGTGCGCGGCGGGGCCTCGTCACGGATGCGGCCGCTGCTGCAGCCCGGCAACAGCGTCACGGCGGTGTGGCGAGCCCGGCTCGACGAGCATCTCGGCACCTACGCCATCGAGGGCACGCGGTTGCGCGCGGCAACGCTGCTCGCGTCCTCGCACGCGGTCTATGGTGTCACCCATCTGGGGTCGCTGGCGCGGCTGTTGCCCGAGCGCGACCCGCACGAGGACATCTACGAAATGCTCGAACGCACGCTGGATGATTTCGACGATGCCGGCGGCGCTGCGGCGCACCTCATCCGGTTCGAACTTGCGATGCTGGCTGAGCTCGGCTTCGGCCTCGATCTGGAAAATTGCGCCGCCACCGGCGAGACGGCGGACCTGATCTACGTCTCGCCAAAATCCGGCGGCGCAGTATCGCGGCGCGCCGGCGAACCCTACCGCGACCGGCTGCTGCGCCTGCCGTCGTTCCTGCGCGAAGGCGAGGGTGGGGCGAACGGCTGGTCCGATCAGGACTTGCATGACGGCTTTCGGCTGACCGGGCTGTTCCTGCTCCGCCATGTGCTGGAGCCGCGCGGGCAGGGCCATTCCGACGCCAGGGACGGGTTCATCAACGCGGTGACGAGGAATCGGGCGCGAATCAGTTCGTCGGCCTGATCTTGCGTCCTCCGCCGGCCGTCCCTGTGAAGCTGGGACCCCACAGCGCCTCCGGCCGGTTTTCGCCATAAACACTGGTGGTTATGGGTTCCAGCTCACGCTGCAACGGCGGATGTTCCCATTCCCGTCTTGCCCGATTCAGCCGAAAAGTTTAACGCCTCCCCATGGGAAAACGACAGCTACCGCCGGAAGAACCGGCCGAAATCCACGAGGTGATGCTGCGGGATGCGCTGGAAGAGCGCTATCTCGCTTACGCGCTCTCGACCATCATGCACCGCGCCTTGCCGGACGCCCGCGACGGCCTGAAGCCGGTGCACCGCCGCATCCTTTACGGCATGCGCCTGCTGCGGCTCGACCCCGGCACGCCTTTCAAGAAATCCGCAAAAATCGTCGGCGACGTGATGGGCTCGTTTCACCCGCACGGCGACCAGGCGATCTACGACGCCATGGTGCGTCTGGCACAGGATTTCTCCTCGCGCTACCCGCTGGTCGACGGCCAGGGCAACTTCGGCAATATCGACGGCGATAATCCAGCCGCCTACCGCTACACCGAAGCGCGCATGACCGAGGTCGCGCGGCTGCTGCTTGAAGGCATCGACGAGGACGGCGTCGAGTTTCGCGCCAACTACGATGGCCAGAGCAAGGAGCCGGTGGTTCTCCCCGGCGGGTTCCCGAACCTGCTCGCCAATGGTGCGCAAGGCATCGCCGTTGGCATGGCCACCTCGATCCCGCCGCACAATGCGGCCGAGCTCTGCGACGCCGCGCTGCATCTGATCGAGAAGCCCGAGGCGAAATCGAAGTCGCTGCTAAAATGGGTCAAGGGTCCTGACTTCCCGACCGGCGGCATCATCGTCGACTCCAAGGAAAGCATCGCCGAAGCCTACATGACCGGGCGCGGCTCGTTCCGCACCCGCGCCAAGTGGACCCAGGAAGAGGGCGCGCGCGGCACCTGGGTCGTCGTCATCACCGAGATTCCCTGGCTGGTGCAAAAGTCCCGGCTGGTTGAGAAGATCGCCGAACTGCTCAACGAGAAGAAACTGCCGCTGGTCGGCGACATCAGGGACGAGTCGGCCGAAGACGTTCGTCTCATCATCGAGCCGAAATCGCGCGCCGTCGATCCCGCGCTGATGATGGAATCGCTGTTCCGGCTCACCGAGCTGGAAAGCAAGATTTCGCTGAACCTCAACGTGCTGATCAAGGGCAAGATTCCCAAGGTGGTGGGGCTTGCCGAATGCCTGCGCGAATGGCTCGACCATCTGCGCGACGTGCTGGTGCGGCGCTCCAACTACCGCAAGACCCAGATCGAGAATCGGCTCGAAATCCTCGGCGGTTACCTGATCGCCTATCTGAACATCGACAAGGTGATCAAGATCATCCGCACCGAGGACGAGCCGAAGCCGGCGCTGATCAAGGCGTTCAAGCTGACGGAAGTCCAGGCCGACGCCATCCTCAACATGCGCCTGCGGTCCTTGCGCAAGCTGGAAGAGTTCGAAATCCGCACCGAGGACAAGAACCTTCGCAACGAATTGAAGGGCATCAAGTCGCTGCTCGGCTCGGAAGCCGAACAGTGGTCCAAGGTCGGCGAGCAGGTCCGGAAAGTCCGCGACATCTTCGGGCCGAAGACGCCGCTCGGCAAGCGCCGCACGCAGTTCGCCGACGCGCCCGAGCACGATCTCGCCGCGATCGAGGAGGCCTTTGTCGAGCGCGAGCCGTGCACGGTGGTGATCTCCGAAAAGGGCTGGGTGCGGACGCTGAAGGGCCATGTCGAGGATATCTCGGGGCTGGCCTTCAAGACCGACGACAAGCTCGACCACGCCTTCTTCGCCGAGACCACGTCAAAACTCCTGCTGTTTGCCACCAACGGCAAGTTCTATTCGCTCGACGTTGCAAAGCTGCCGGGCGGCCGCGGCCATGGCGAGCCGATCCGCATGTTCATCGACCTGGAGCAGGACGCCGCGATCGTGTCGCTGTTCGTCAACAAGGGCGAACGCAGGTTCCTGATCGCGAGCAGCGAGGGGCAGGGCTTCATCGTCAAGGAAGAGGATTGCGTCGGCAACACCCGCAAGGGCAAGCAGGTGCTTAACGTCACCATGCCGAACGAGGCCTGCGCGATCACGACCGTGCAGGGCGATATGGTGGCCGCGATCGGCACCAACCACAAGATGGTGCTGTTCCCGCTCGACCAGGTGCCGGAGATGGCGCGCGGGCGCGGCGTGCGCCTGCAGAAGTATTCCAGCGCGAAGCTGTCCGACGTCGCCGTGTTCGAGCTCAAGGCCGGACTGACCTGGAAGGACTCCGCCGGCCGGGAGCAGAGCATGAGCGCCAAGGAATTGGCCGACTGGCGCGGCAACCGCGCCGACGCCGGCCGCCTCGCGCACGGCCTGCCGAAGTCGAACAAGTTCTTGCGCGGCGTGGAGTAGGCGAATGTAGGGTGGGTTAACGGAGCGTAACCCACCAGCCGGTCTCGATACTCGGTTCGTCTGCGGTGGGTTACGCCTTCGGCTAACCCACCCTACGACACCTGTAATAGTATTCGATATTGCGCGCGCTATATAGGTCGCCATTGAAGTTCATCGAGGCGGCATGGCGCACGATCACTCTCATCACGATCACTCCCACGGCCATGATCATTCCCATGGTCATGCCGGCCACAGCCATGCGCCGGACAATTTCGGCTGGGCTTTCGCCATCGGCGCCGCGCTCAATACTGCGTTTGTCATCGCCGAATTGATCTTCGGCTATGCGGCCAATTCGCTCGCGCTGATTTCCGACGCCGTTCACAATCTTTCCGACGTGGTCGCGCTCCTGCTGGCGTGGGGCGCGGCGTGGTTGTCCGAAAGGAAGCCGACGCAGCGGCATACCTACGGGTATCGCCGGGCTTCGATCCTGGCGGCGCTGTTCAATGCCGGGCTCCTACTGGTCGCGGTCGGCGGTATCGTCGTCGAGGCGGTCAATCGCCTCTACAATCCCACGCCGGTCGCAGGCTGGACGGTCGTGGTGGTCGCGGCGCTCGGCGTCGCCGTCAACGGCTTTACCGCACTCCTGTTCATGCGCGGCCGCCATGGCGATCTCAATATCCGCGGCGCCTATCTGCATATGGTGGCCGACGCCGGCGTCTCGCTGGGCGTGGTGGTGGCAACGTTCATCATCATGCTGACGGGATGGCTGTGGCTCGATCCCGCCATCAGCCTCGCCATTGCGGCGGTGGTGTTCTGGAGTGGTTGGGGGCTGGCGCGCGACAGCGTCAACCTAGCGCTCGACGGCGTGCCGCGCGGCATCGAGCTGGCGGCGGTGCGCGACTATCTCGCCGGTCTGGAAGGCGTCGCCGAGGTGCATGATTTGCACGTCTGGGCCATGAGCACCAACGAGACCGCGCTGACCGCGCATCTGGTGCGGCCTGGCGGTAGCGACGACGCCTTTCTGCACGGGGTCTGCGAGGAGATCTCGCAGCGTTTCAACATCCACCATTCCACGCTGCAGATCGAAGTCAGCAGCGAGGTCTGCAAGCTGGCGCCGGCCGAGCGGGTCTAGCTAGCTCTTTGCGCGAGCCGTCTTGTCGAGTGCGGCGCGCAGACCCTTGGCGAGCCTGATGGCGTCGTCGTTGGCCCAGAAGTGCATGAAGAACAGCCGTGGTTGCTCGTCCAGCATGTGGCTGTGCAGCGCCGTCACCTCGATGCCGTTCGTGCGCAGCGCCGCAATCACCGGATTGACCTCCTCGCCGGTCAGCACGAAGTCACCGGTAATGGCGGCCTTGCCGCCGCCCGTCGGCTGGAAGTTGATGCCGGTCGCCACCCCCAGCGGTCCGACCGGGGCTAGCTGCATGCCGCCTTCGCTGATGGGATCGCGGCGCGGCACGGCGAATCCGTAGACGCCGCCATTGGCCTGGCCCTTGGCGCCGATGATCTGGTCGAGCTGGCCCGTATCCAGATCGATAGCGTTTGGGGGTGCCCCTACCGTCTGATTGGTGGTCGTCAGAGGCGTATGGCTTGCGGCCAACGCATCACGAATGGCGGTGGCCATTTTTATGGGATCGCCATGGCCGCCGACGTGCATGTAGAACGTGGCTGGGTTGGCACGCAGCAAGTGATTGTGCACGGCCGTTATTTCGAGACCTCCTTCCATCAACTTTGTCATCACCGGAGTGATCTCGCTCTCAAGCAGGACGAGATCGCCCATCACCATCGCGCCGCCATGCGCCGGCTTGAAGGCGACCCATCCACCGAGCGCCAGGGCAGGTTTGATGGTAATGCCGTCCAGCGTCACATTCAGGTCGCTGCGCGGAAATCCATAACGATGCACATCACCTGAAGCCGGCGGGCTCCGGCCCAGGATTTCATTGACGCGTTGCCAATCGACCTCCTGTGCTTGAGCCGTCGAAATGAACGGTTCGGTGAAGTTCTTCCAGTCGATCTGCCCTGCTGTTGCGCCAGCGGCGAGGGCGCAGGCACCGGCGCCGATCAGCGCCAAAATCTTGTTTCGCATCGAGGTCGTTCGTGTTCGCATGTTCGTTCTCCTGGTTCCTGCCCCAGGTGAAATTCGTTTCCGGGCGTTGCTCCCCTAGATGATCCCCGCCAAGCGCAGGAGGATGCCCGTGATGCATGAAGCCGCAAGGACGATGAGCGTTCCGACCTTGAAGCGGAAGATCGCGAGCGCCGCCGCGACGGACAGAATGAGCGCCGGCCAGTCGATGCTGGTCAGGACGGGAGCGGCGAACGACAAGCCGAAGCCCTGGACCGGGAAGGTCTGCCGGAACACGGTGTGCAGGGCGAACCAGATCGACAGATTGAGGATCACGCCGACGACCGCGGCGGTGATCGCCGACAGCGCGCCGCCAAGCGCCTTGTTGCCGCGCAGCGCCTCGATGTAGGGCGCTCCGACGAATATCCAGAGGAAGCAGGGCGCGAAGGTCACCCAGGTCGCCAGCAGCCCGCCGAACGTGCCGGCAAGCATCGGAGACAGCCCGCTCGCCTCGCGGAGCGCGGCCATGAAGCCGACGAACTGGACGACCATGATGAGAGGTCCGGGCGTGGTTTCCGCCATGCCGAGGCCGTCGAGCATCTCCCGCGGCGTGACCCAGTGGTAGTATTCGGCGGCCTGCTGCGCGACGTAAGCCAGCACCGCGTAGGCACCGCCGAACGTTACCATCGCCATCTTGCTGAAGAAGATCGCGATCTGGCTGAAAACGTCATACGGCCCCAGCGTGATGAGAATCGCGAAGACGGGAACGAGCCAGATGGCGAGCCAGACGGCCAGCACTCGCATCGTGCGCGAGGTATTCGGGCGAACGTGATCCGGAACCGCTTCGCCAAGCATGCTGTCGACGACGGCGGGGCTCTTTCCGCCGTGCACGAGGGGCGCAAACTCCGGTCTGCCAAGCCGGGCACCTGCGAAGCCGACCAACCCGGCAGCCAAGATGATCAGCGGAAATGGCACGGCGAAGAAGAAAATCGCGACAAAGGCGACCGCCGCGAGCGCGATCATGACCGGGGTGCGGAACGCGCGCTTGCCGATGCGGACCACCGCCTCGATCACGATGGCCAGCACGGCTGCCTTGAGGCCGAAGAACAGCGCTTCGACGAAGCCGACATTACCGTAGGCGGCGTAGATGTAACTGAGTGCCATGATCGCGATGACGCCAGGCACGACGAACAGAACGCCCGCGACAACGCCGCCGGCCGTTCGATGCAACAGCCAGCCGATGTAGATCGCGAGCTGCTGTGCCTCCGGCCCGGGCAGCAGCATGCAGTAGTTCAGCGCATGCAGGAACCGGCCTTCCGAGATCCAGTTCTTCTCCTCGACCAGGATGCGGTGCATTACGGCGATCTGGCCGGCCGGACCGCCGAAACTGAGCAGGGCCACCCGCAGCCAGACGCGGAACGCTTCGGCGAAGCTGATGCCGTGATCGAGATGCCGGCTTGCGCCGGCATCGATCGTCTTCTCCATGGTGGCGTCCATCACGGCTTCACCTTGTTGGTGGGCCAGTTGTGCGTCTCGCCTGACGCGTCGCGGCACCAGCGGTAGAACGCGTCGTACAGCGTCATGCCGGCCTCGAGCTGCTCGAGATCGTCGTCGAACATGCGAGACAGGCCGAGGGAAGCGGCGAGCAGACCGGGTGCTTCCGGCGAGAGATCGGGCCGTCCGGTGTCGGCGCCGCGCACCATCGCCGCCAGCCGCAGCAACGGCGGTGTGGCGAGGCCGAACTCCTCGATCATGACGTCGAAGGTGCAGAGTTCGCCGCGGTGGCTCCAGAACACATTCTCGATGTCAAAGGGCGCGGCGTTGAATCGTTCGCCGACGGCGATGACCTCGGAGGGAGCCACATACAGGAACACCGCATTCGGATCGACAAAGCGGCGGATCAGCCAGGGACAGGCGATGCGGTCGACCTTTGGTCGCGCGCGCGTGACCCAGACGGTACGGCCCTTGGCGTCACGGGGTGGCAATTTGGACGTATCGAGCAACGGAAGCTTGGCTTCCTTCCAGCCTTCGAAGCCGCCTTCGAGCGTTTCGGCTGTGACGTCGGCGTGTCGCAGCCAGGCCGCGGTGCCTTGCGCGAGCTTGGCGCCGCGCAGGCAGACGACGATCGCAGAGTTGCCGGAGAAATTGCTGGTCCAGTCGCCGGCGTCCTGGTGGCTGCGTCTGATAGCGCCGGGGATCAGTCGCGGATCGGCGGCGAAATCCTCGTCGGTACGAACATCGATCAGGACAGGCGTGTTCGCCGTTCCGATCAGTCTGGAAAGCTTGTCTGGAGATATCGTGGTGTAAGCTGACATGACTGCGCCCTCGTGAAAAACGGGACGCGATACTTGGGCATGTCGCCTCGTGGGGGGATCGCAAAACCCCCATGGTTCAAATTATGCGCGCGCGCGTTCGGCTGTCAACCATGCAAGGTGGAAAGAGGACACGCGAAACCCATCCGTCCCGCCTCGGAACCATGGCTGTCGCTTCGCTCCTCATCCTGCGCGCCGGTCCTTGCGCGGTTCCCATTTCGGTCCTAGCTTTCATCAAACCGGGGACGAAGCAGGCTCCCCGTCAGACGATCCCTCGTCCAAGCTCTGCGCATACTCGCTGTTGTCGGGGATGGCGCATGGACGCAAGCGTGAACGATACTGCCGCTCGACCCCAGCAATCCACTGCCAACGCGCTGATCCGGCTACTCTATGTCGCGCGCGGCCTGCGCGGTTTCGGCGATGGTTTTGCCATCATCATCCTGCCGGCCTACCTGACCGTGTTGGGTTACGACGCCGTCGTGGTCGGCATCGTCGCAACGGCTTCGCTGTTCGGCACGGCACTGTTGACGCTGGTCACCGGCTGGATCGCGCCACGCCACGACCTGAGGCCGCTTCTGATAGCGGGGGCGTGCCTGATGGCGGCGACCGGCATCGCATTTCCTGCCGTCGAACACTTTGTGTTGATTGCGATGGTCGCCTTCGTCGGCACCATCAATCCGTCCGGTGGCGATCTCGGCGTGCTGGTGCCGCTCGAACATGCGGTGCTGGCGCATGGCGCAACAGATGAACGCCGCACGCAGGTGTTCGCGCGCTACAGCCTGATCGGCTCGCTCTGCACCGCAGCCGGTTCGCTCGCGGCCTCGCTGCCGGATCTCCTCGTAGCCGGCGGCACCACGCAACTCGCCGCATTCCGCCTGATGTTCTACGGCTACACCGCGCTCGGCATCGTCTGCGCGGCGCTCTATCGCTTTGTTCCGCATACGCGCGGCGAGGAGAGGGCGCCGCAAACCCCGCTGGGTCCTTCACGCGGCACGGTCTACAAGCTCGCGGCGCTGTTCAGCATCGATGCCTTTGCCGGCGGGTTCGTCGCGCAGTCCCTGCTGGTGCTCTGGCTGTTCGAGCGCTTCGACCTGTCGCTGTCGGCGGCCGGATTGTTTTTTTTCTGGTCGAGCACGCTGAGCGCGTTCTCCTATCCGGTCGCCGCCTGGATTGCGAAGCGCATCGGCCTCGTCAACACCATGGTGTTCACGCATATTCCCTCCAGCATCTTCCTGATCCTGGCGGCGTTCGCCCCCAATCTCTATCTGGCGCTTGGATTGCTGCTGCTGCGCTCGGCGCTGTCGCAGATGGACGTGCCGACCCGCACGTCCTACGTCATGGCCGTGGTGACACCGGCCGAGAGGCCCGTCGCTGCCAGCGTCACCGCGGTGCCGCGCAGCCTCGCATCCGCGATCAGCCCGGCGATCTCAGGCGCGCTATTGATGACGTCGTTTACGGGATTGCCTTTGGTGGTCTGCGGCACGCTCAAGATCGCCTACGATCTCGCGCTGTTGTTTTCGTTCCGCCACATCAAGCCGCCGGAGGAGCAGGGACGGTAGGCCTGCTATCGTTCGTTCTTTACGGAAAAGGGGCCCATCCATCGCCGCTCGTCGCGGCCGTGCGACCATTGCGCCAGTTTGACTTCAGGAAAGTCGGCGGTGTCAGCGTCTTCGGAGCGGAAGGCGATTTTCTGGCTGGCCTGAACCTGGTACTTGGCGGCCTGCGCGAGCCAGTACCATTTCTTGTCAGGCTCGCTGAGCGCGCGCTGACGGCACTCGGCTTCCTGTTCGCGTAAGCGGATCGCTTCATTCATAGTCAATTCCAAGACGTAGAGGCTCCGGCATACCGGAGCATCGAACCCCGGATAACCGGTTCGGTTAGCTTGTGTGACAAGAATTTCTTAGCGGTAGGCTATGGAGGTCCGGGGCAATTTATTGAAATTAAGCAATGGATTGATGCGATAGCGTTGCGACTCGGCGCAAGCCCCTATTATGGCAGGCGTTCGCCGCGTATTGCTCCAGCTCCAGCCAGCCTGCGTGCCGAGCAACCCTGGCTACACTTTCTGCATGCCCGCACCCTCAGCGATCAACCGGAAACGGTCTCGCTGGCCCATCCGCGCAGCACACCGGCGGTCGCCTCATCCATTGGAAAGAAGCTCTCGATGCGAAGCTCCTGCAGCGTAATGTCCTGCGGGATGCCGAGCGTCGCGATGGTCGTGAACAGCCGCAGATCGGTGGTGCCTTTGCGAAAATGCATCGGCAGCACCGGTGTAATCGCCAGTTCAGCCGGCGGCGCATTGACTGCCGCCTGGACGCCTTCATAAGCCAGCAATCGATTCAGAAGCGCCGCGGTCTCCGCCGATCCGTCAGCGGCCGCGTCGGCCTCCACACTGCGGATGAAATAGCCGACCACCTCGACCCAGTTGACGAGATGCGGCCGCAGCACGTCAGGTGCAACCAGCGCGTCGGCCAGATTGATCGTGGCGTCCGGTGCCAGCGGCCCGACCAGGAATTCGACCAGACGGACCGCGCCGGAATTGCTTTGCAGAAGATTCCAGTGCCGGTCGACCGCGACGGCCGGAAACGGCTCCTGCTGGGCCAGCATGAAATCGAGCGCGGTGCGAATTTGAGCGAACTCGGGAGCGGCGAGGTTGGTCTGCCGCCACACCGGCGCGAAGCCGGCCGCCATCAGCATCGAATTATGCTGGCGCAGCGGCACGTCGAGCGCAATGGCGAGCCGTATCACCATGTCCCGGCTCGGCGATGCGCGGCCGAGCTCCAGAAAACTCAGGTGCCGTTGCGAGATGCCGGTTCGGCCGGCGAGTTCAAGCTGCGACAGTCCCCGTTTGCGCCGCCACAACCGGAGGCTCGCCGCGAAATCGTGGTGCGTCATGAGTACCTGCCAGGTAGTTGCCGAGGCATTGCCGACCGGCAAGATGCCACAACCGGATCGAACAGAACACGCCGGCAAGACAGGGGGACCGCGTGGGCGAATGGGTGGGGGTCACGATCGCGCTGCTCTCGAGTTGCCTCGGCGGTACCGCGGCAGCCATCACGCGCTATCTCGCCGGGAATACCGATCCGATCACGCTTGCGATCCTGCGCTGGGCGATCGGCTTCTGTTGCGTGCTGCCGGCGACGCTGCTGCTGAAGGCGCGATGGCCTCAGCGGCGCGACTGGCTGGCTGTCGCCGCGCTGGGATTCTGCTTCTTCGGCGTGTTCTTCGTCCTCTACAACATCGCGATGTCCTACACCACCGCGGCGCGCGCCAGCCTCGCGCTGGCGACGTTGCCGCTGCATACGATGCTGGTGGGTGCGCTGCTCGGCATCGAGCCGCTGACGCGACGGAAATCGATCGGGGTCTGCGTCGCGGTGCTCGGCGTCGCTGCCGCGCTCGCGACGGGATTGTCGGCTGCGCCGCCGGGCGCCTGGCGCGGCGAACTGATCATGACGGCGGCGGTGTTGTGCATGGCGTTCTACAATGTCTGGTCTCGTCCCTTCATCCAGCGATCGAGCGCGCTTGGTTTCCTGACCGTCGGCATGGGAACGGGCGCGGCGGCGCTGGTCGTGGTCGGATCGTTGACCGGAAGCGTCGCGGCATTGAGCCAGTTCAGCACGCCGCAATGGATCGCCGGCATTTATCTCGGCGTTGCCGGCGGCGCGCTGGCGTTCATTCTGTGGGTGCTGGCGCTGGAGCGGGCGTCGCCGACGCGGGTGGCCAACACCATGACGGTCAATCCGCTCGCCGCGGGCCTGCTGGCCACCCAATTGGTCGGTGAGCCGATCACGCCCAATCTCGTGCTCGGCCTTGTCGCGGTGTTCGCCGGGATCTGGATCGCAACGTCTTCGCGATAGGGAGCAACGTTCCGTTCATGGCTTTGGTTGCGCTGGCACCTTGCCCAGCAGGAGCAGTGCCAGCAGCGCCGCGATGCTGAGCGCGGAGGAGACGATCAGGACCCGAGCGCCCATGACCTCGATCAGCAGCCCAAACAGCAGGGGGGCGGCGGCCTGCGCCATTCGCGCCGGCGCGCCGATGATGCCGAGGCGATAGCCGTAATTCTCGGGACCGAAGATCGCGAGCGGCAGCGTGCCGCGCGCAATCGTCAGAATGCCGTTGCCGGCGCCGTGGAACAGCGCGAACACGCTGGCCGCGCCGCCGCCGGCCAGCGCCAGGATCGCAGCGCCGATCGGGTGCGTGATGCAGGCGAGCTTGGTCGAGACCAGCGGATGGTAGCGGCTCAGAAAGCTCGCCTCGAAGATCCGCGCGGCCACTTGCGCGGGGCCCATCAGTGCGCCGGCGAATACCGCTTGCGCGGAGGTCGCGCCGGCGGCTTCCATGATGCGCGGCAGGTGCGCCGCCATCGCGCCGGTGACGGTCCATGCGGCGGCAAACACGAATGCCAATACGATCATGGTGCGATCGATCGCAACGTGCGGCTTGACGGCGTTGGCAACGGCAGCCTTCGCCCCGCTGACGGCCGGCAGCATCCACCAGTTCAAGGGCAAGCCGATCAGGATGTGCGCAGCCGCCCAGGCAAAGCACGTGTTACGCCAGCCAATGGTCTCCAGCCCCCACGCCGACAGCGGCCATCCGACCGTGGAGGCAAATCCTGCCATCAGCGTGATGCCCGTGATCGAGCGGCGGGCCGCATTGCCATGGATGCGCCCGAGCGCGGCAAAGGCCGCATCGTAGAGCCCCGCGCCCATGCCGACCCCGAGCAGCAGCCAGGCGATGATGAGCACGGGGATCAACGTGGTGAAGCCGAGCAGTACGAGGCCTGCCGCCAGCACCAGGTTGGACATCGACAGCACGGACCTTCCGCCGACGAGATCGATCTGGCGGCCGATGCGCGGCCCGAGCAGGGCGGAGAGCACCAGTGCGGCCGAGAAGGCGCCGAATACCCAGTTCGAGGAAACCCCGAGATCCCTAGCAATCGGGTCGGCCAGAATGGCCGGTAGATACATGCTGGAGGCCCAGGCCAGCGTCTGCGTGGTGCCGAGCGCCAGGATGATCGGAAGCGGCCCGCTCATGGCTTATTTGCCATTCTGATCTCGCGCCCGCGTCATCCGCTTTCGAATCCGGTTTTTGTCACTTGCGTGACATTTGCTACCGTCCCACAAGGGGCGTCAACATCGGATAATGCGGAGGCGGCGCGGATTGATCAGCCGCCCATGAAGGCTTGCAGATGACCGTCACGATCTATCACAACACCGCCTGCGGCACCTCGCGCAACACGCTGGCGATGATCCGGCAGAGCGGCGAGGAACCCGAGGTCATCGAGTATCTGAAGACGCCGCCAAGCCGGGCGCGGCTGGTCGAACTGATCCAGGCGCTCGGCATCGCGCCGCGCGAGCTGCTGCGGGAGAAGGGCACACCCTATGCCGAGCTTGGTCTCGCTGATCCCAAATGGAGCGACGACGAGCTGATCGATTTCATGCTCGCACATCCGATCCTGATCCAGCGGCCAATTGTGGTGACGCCAAAGGGCGTTCGCGTCTGCCGGCCGTCGGAACTGGTGCTCGACCTGCTGGACGATCCCGTGCAATCCTTCGTCAAGGAGGACGGCGAGGCCGTAACCCGCGCAAAGCCTTGACGGCGGCGGAGGCTTCCGCCCGTCACGATTGCGCGGCATAATGGCGTATGGAACTCACGCCCCGTCTGCGCCTGATGAACTGGCTGGTCAGCCAGGGCCTTACAGGCCTGCCCGAAAACGACCTGATCCGCGGCTTCTGCGAACGCTGCTGCGCCGAAGGTCTGCACGTGTCGCGCGGGATGGTGTTCATCGATACGCTGCATCCGATTTTCGAGGGCCGCGGCTTTCGCTGGAACGACGCCGAGACCAACGAAAGCGACGTCTTCGAGTACGGCTCGACCAATGAGGGCGAAGCCGCGGAAGCCTGGCGCAGCTCGATCTTCTACCACATGCTCGAAAACGGCCATCAGGAGCTGCCGATCGACCTCGCCGACGGCGGCACCCAGCGGTTCAAGTTCGTCAACGAACTGGCCGAGAAGGGTCACAAGAGTCTCGTGGCCTATGTGCACCAGTTCGGCGAGGCCGGCGCCATGGGGCAGATGGACTGCGTCTATTCCTATTGGGTGACCCGGCGCGACGAGGGCTTCGGCGCGCAGGGGCTCGCGGCACTGCGCGATCTCGTGCCGGTGCTGGGACTGGCGATCAAATCCGCGGCGCAGGCCGAGATCACCAAGACGCTGGGGCGCGTCTATCTCGGGCGCGACACCGCCGAGCAGGTGCTGCGCGGCCGAATGACGCGCGGCATCACCGAGAAGATCAATGCCGTCCTGTGGTTCTCCGACCTGCGCGGCTCGACCGCGATCAGCGAGAGTATCGGCCCCGGCGAGATCATCCCGTTCCTCAACGACTATGCACAGGCCTCGATCGACGCCATCCATGACGCTGGCGGCGAGGTGCTGAAGCTGATCGGCGACGGCGTGCTGGCGATGTTCACCGATGAGAACCTGGCCAAGGCCAAACGTGCCGCCCTTCGCGCCGAGCATCGCTTCCGCCGTAACATGCGGGCGCTCACCGCCCGCCGTACCGCCGAGGATCGCCCGGTGACGTCGGCCCATGTCGGCTTGCATGTCGGCGAGGTGTTTTACGGCAACATCGGCAGCGATGACCGGCTCGATTTCACCGTGGTGGGACCGGCCGTCAACGAGGTCAGCCGTATCGCCTCGATGTGCCGCTCGGTCGACCGGGAGTTGTTGATGTCGTCGGCGTTCCGTGCCGACCTCGATGCCACAGGGCGAAACTATCTGGTGTCCACCGGCCGCTACGCGCTGCGCGGCATCGGTCGCGCGCAGGATCTTTATACGCTCGATCCGGACATTGCCGCGGATGAAGTCGTGGCCGGGAAATACGAGCGCTATCTGGCGTCATAGCCCGTTGCGGCATTGATGCACATCAAGGCGTGCGGCCTTGCGGCCGTCTTGACTGGCGAACGAAGTGGAAACCACATGTCAGCAACTGAAATCGCGACCCATCATTTCTCTGCCGCCATTGCGCAAGCGGAGGGCGCTGGCCTTGAGGCTGACAGCGTCTGCCGGGCGCTGCTCAGCCTGCTGGTCACGAAATATCTCGAGAACCGGTCCGTCGCCGACGTTCAGTCGGAGCTGCGTTTTGTCGCCGACAATTGCGACCCCGACACCGATTTCATGTTCATGCGCCCCTAACGGGCTCTGGCTCGCAGCGTGTAGAGCCCGACCGCGACAAGCGAAAACACCGTCAGCACCACGCCGAGCGCGAACAGCGCCTCACGCGAGATCGTGGCGGCGAGCCAGACGCCGATCGCGGCCGTCATCATCTGCCAGAAGCCGACCAGCGCAGACGCCGCGCCGGCTCTGTCGCCGAACGGGGACAGCGCCTGCGCGGTGCCCAATGGATTGACGATGCCCATGCCGAGCAGGAACACACTGAGCGCAGCCAGATAGGAAAGAAAGGTAGGGCTGTACAGTGCAACCAGCAGCATCGCGACGCTGCCGGTAGCGGCTGCTACCAGTCCGCCGCGGATCGAGCGGTCCAGCCCGTAGCGCGGGGCCAGCCGGGTCGCGAGCATACCCGCGGCGAACACGATCAGCACGGTGCCAGCGAAAAAAAGGCCCAACTGGATTGGCGAGAAGTGCATCGCCTCGATCAGGATTCGCGGTGCCGCCGAGAACATCGAGAACAGTCCGCCCATGATCAGGCTTACGGTTGCAGCCGGCACCACGAAGCGGCGGTCGGCGATCAGGCCGAAATAGGTTTTGGTGATGGCGAGCGGATCGAGTGGCGTGCGCGTGGCGTGATGGGTCTCGCCCAATACGCTGCCGTAGGCGACAGCGCCGAGCGCGGCAAAGGCTGCGACCAGCACAAACTCGGAACGCCAGCCGAATGCGTGGTCAAGCGCACCGCCGAGCAGCGGCGAGAAGCCGGGCGCCGCCGCCATCGCGATCATGATCAGCGCCATTGCGCGCGCCAATGCGGCGCCCGAAAACAAGTCGCGGGCGATCGCGCGGGACAGCACCGACGTAGCGCAGGCGCCTGCCGCCTGGATGACGCGACCGATCAGCAGCCCGGCCAGGTCGCTCGCCAGCACACACCAGACGCTGCCGGCAAAGAATACGGCAAACCCGATCAGGACCGGCCAGCGGCGTCCGTAACGGTCCGAGATCGGCCCGACTGCGAGCTGGCCGACTGCGAACACCGCGAGGAAGATCGTGATCGCCGACGTCACCGCCGCGCTGGTGACGTTCAGCGAAGCCGCCATCTGCGGCAGCGACGGTAGCAGGATGTTGGTGGCGAGCGTGCCGGTCGCGGCAAGGCCAGCCAGAACGGCGATCTGAAGGGCGGTGGAAGAGGCATCGGCACGAGGGCTGGCGTCGATCTCCGCGGTCTGGTCGGTCATGCTGGTTCCCCATTTTGCTTAATATGACGTGTATCATATTAATTTGGACGTGGAAGCAACAATTGGCCTCCTGTGGGCAATTTGGAATAAAACAGGCGCTCATCCGCGTCATTGCGGGCGCGGCGAAGCAATCCATCGCTGCACGAAAGAACGAATGGATTGCCTCGCTTTGCTCGAGGCCATTCGACCTAGAACCGGCTAACACCGCGCCGGTTCGCCCACCATGTCCGGCTGACGCGCCAGCGCGACCGCCGGCGAAATCCAGATCACCAGCGCCTGTGCGCCGAAGATCGCCGCCGCCAGATAGAGGCAGGCTTCCGCGCTGTAGAGTCCGCCGACGATGGCGCCGAGCGCAGAGCCGAGCGGGCGGGCGCCGTAGCTCATGATGTTGATGGCGGAGACGCGTCCGAGCAGCGACGGCGGCGTCACCGATTGGCGCAGTGTCGTGGTCGAGATCACCCACAGGATCGGACCGACGCCGAGCAGGAAGAAGCTCAAACCCGCAAGCCATGGCGTCGGCACGATGGTCGTCAGCGCCATCACCATGGCGGCGACGAAGCCGGTGACGGGGCCGAGCCCGATCACGGTCCCGAAGGCCATCCGCTTCATCACCCGCGTCGCCGCCAGCGCGCCCGCCACCATACCGACGCCATACATCCCGAGCGTCATGCCGACGCCGGTAGCTGACAGCCCGAGACGGCGGACGGCGTAAGGCACGAACACGGCGAGCAGCAGGAACGACGCCGTGTTGAAGATGAACTGCGTGATGAACACCGGCCGCAGCAGCGGATGATGCAGCACGAACGCGGCGCCTTCCTTGATGTCCTGCAGCGGGTGGCGTCGCGGCGCGGGGGCTCGCGCCGGCTCATAAATGCCTGAGAGCAATACCACCGCGACGACCGAAAGCGCGGCGGCAAATCCGAACGCCGGTGCGGCGCCGACCCATCCTACCAGCACGCCGCCAAGCGCCGGGCCGCTTGCGAAGGCGACGGTGCGCGCCAGTTCGATCCGTGCATTCGCGGCGGGCAACTGCTCCGATGTCACCAGCGACGGCACCAACGCAGGAGCGGCGACGCTGTAGGCGACTGTGCCGCACACCGCGATGAAGCCGAGCAGCGACAGCAGCGGCAGCGTCATCTGCCCGAGCCAGATCAGCAGCAGGATTCCGGCCAGCGCGGCGGCACGCAGCGCTTCGGAGCCCGCCATCACCCAGCGCCGTGAGATCCGGTCGGCCAGCAGGCCGGCGGGGATCGCGAACAGGATAAAGGGCAGCGTCAGCGCGGTCTGCAACAGCCCGGTCTGGCCTTCGCCGACGCCGAGCAGCAGCACCGCGACAATCGGAGCCGCCGCAAGCGCGATCTGTTCGGCCGATTGAGCGGCGAGATTGGACCAGGCCAGGCGGTTGAACGTTGCGGGCAGGCGAGGCGTGTCGGCGGCGGACATGACAAGTTCCCTCAAGACTCGATCTGTCCTCATTGTCTGATTTGAGGACGACCGGACCCACCCGTTTCCCGACAAGGGGTTCGCAAGAAAAAGGCCCGCGGCGGGAATGACGGCGGGCCTTTCTTCGATTCGATCTGAACGGCGGATCAGCCCGCCGCTTCGCTTACGTTTTGGGACCGAGCGTTGCGTTGCCCGTTCCCGAGATCGTTGCGGGCGGCGGCACGACGTCATCGTCGACGTCAGGCGATTCGGCGGGCGCCGCCAATTGCTGCGCAGCCAACGCGTTGGTCAGGCTCGTCAGCGCGTCAGGGCCCGCAGCGAAACCGCCTTCGGCGAGGATCTTGTCGATGATCGGCTTGAAGGCCGAGACCGACAGCAACTGTGCGGCAAGACCGTCGCCGAGGCCGATGCCGTTGCCATGGCCATTCATCGCGCCGTTGCCGCCGCCGCGGCCGAGCATGCCGCCGGTGTCGAAGATCCGGATATCGGAAATCTTCTCGATCGGCTTGACCGCTTCGGCCAGCGCATTCGGAATGATGTTGATGCGCGCCAGCGTCAGGTCGTAGTCGACCATTTCCTGGGAGAGCTTGTTGCGAGCTTCCGCCTTCAGCGCCGCCACCTCTGCTTCGGCCTGGCCGAGCGATTTGACGCCGGTCGCGCGGGTGATGGCGGCGTCGGCATCGGCCTTGGCCAGCATGGTGATGGCTTCGGCCTTGTTGGTCGCGGCCTGGTTTTCGGCTTCCGCCATCACGGTGATCGGCATCGCGTCGGTTTCGGCAGCCTTGCGCGCCGCGATCACGTTGATGATCTTGTCGCGTTCGGCGATTTCGACGGCCTTGGCGGTGGTGACCTTTTCCTCCGCGGCTATCGCCAGCGCACGCGCGGTCTCGGCGATGGTCTGCGCCTCGGATTGCTCCTTGCTCTTGTTGGCGACCGCGATCGCGCTTTCCTGCGCGACGATCTGCAGGTCGCGATCCATTTCGGTGTTACGGCGCTTCACCGCGAGATCGGCCTCGATCTTCCGGGTGTCGCGCAGCTGGTTGGCCTCGGTCTGCTTGTTGGCGACTGCCAGTTCCTGCTGGATGCGGTATTCGGCCTCGTTCTGCACCGCGGTCTGCTCGACCTGCGCGGTCTGGGCGCGCATGGCGGCGGTCTTGTTGGCGATATCGCGCTGCTGTGCCAGTTCCGCCTCGCGCTTGGTGGCCTCGATCGTCAGCGTGGTCTGGCGCGCGACCAGGTCCTGCTGCGCGATATTGACCTCGGTGGTGCGGACGATCTGGTTTCGCTCCTGCTCGCGTTCCCGCGTGATCTTGGTCAGCGTGGTCAGGCCGTGGGCGTCGAAGAAATTGCTCGGGTTGAAATGCTTGATGTCGCTCTGGTCGAGCCGGGTCAGCGACACCGATTCAAGTTCGAGACCGTTGTTCTGGATGTCGGCGCCGACCGCTTCCTGCACGGACTTGACGAACACGGCGCGCTGCTCCTGCAGCTCTTCGAGATTCATGGTGGCCGCCACCGAACGCAGGCCGTCGACGAATTTGGCCTCGATCAACTCGCGTAGTTCGCCGCCGTTCTGGGTGCGGCTGCCCAGCGTCTGCGCCGCGAGCGCGATCGACGAACTGTCGGGTTTGACACGCAAATAGAACTCGGCACCGATATCGACGCGCATGCGGTCCTTGGTGATCATCGAATCCGGGCCGCCGCGGGCGACCTCCAGCCGCAGCGTCTTCAGATTGACGGCGGCGACGGAGTGGAACACCGGCAGCACGAGCGAGCCGCCGTCGAGGACGACCTTCTGGCCGCCGAGGCCGGTGCGGACATAGGCTTCGTCACGGGTCGAACGGCGATAGAGTTTGGCAAGCAAGAGACCGATAACAAGAACAACGAGAACGCCAATAGCGACGGGTACTGCAAGTTCAAACATATTTATGCCCTGCGTGATGTTTGCTGTTGTGCAATGAGGTCGGCTGGTGCGGTGATGGCGATGAAGCTTTTGGCGTCGCGGTCGACCAGCAGGACGCTGGCGCCGACCGGCAGCGCGGTGGATTCGGGACTGGCGCGCGCGGCGACACTATGCCAGTTGCCGAAGACATCCTTGAGACGGACGCGGCCGGGCAGCCCCTGGTCGAGCGGCCCGATCGAAACTTCGGCGACGTGACCGATGAAATCGGCCTCATCCACCACATAGGTCTCGTCGCGCGGGATGATGCGGGCGATGCCGCGACTGGTGACGCGGATGGCCGGCAGGCTGAGGGCTGCGGCGGCAAGTGCGGCGAACGTCACCGGCACGGTCGTGCCGACACTGTGCGCGACAGCCTGCAGCAGGAAGCCCGCGATCGCGAACACCCCGAGCGCCAGGATCAGGAGGATCAGCAGCGGCAGCCGTCCTGCGTTGATCCACAGGAACAGGCCGCCGATGGCGCTGTGGCTCTCGGTTTCGAGCGCGAAATCCTTGCCGATGAGTTCACTGATCGAGAAACCCACGATCATCGTCAGCAATTCGATGCCGCCGAGGGCGACCATGATTGCGGCTGATATCGCGAACGGACGTACGTCAGGCGCCAGCAGGATATCGGTCACTGCA
>Ga0268266_10001653_pt1 | contig 25773 bp, 26 predicted proteins | sample KBSS13metaG_FD_190356 | JGI IMG/M metagenome (GOLD analysis project Ga0268266, IMG submission 190356) | Switchgrass rhizosphere microbial communities from Kellogg Biological Station, Michigan, USA - KBS S1-3 metaG (SPAdes) (version 2) | ecosystem: Host-associated > Plants > Roots > Rhizosphere... | reverse complement strand
GGGTCCACCGGGGTCTTGTTCGCACCTTTCAAGGCGCGGAACTCTTCGATGACCTCACCGTGAGCGAGAACCTTCAAGTCGCCGTGAACAGATCGCGCTGGCTTTCGATCCTGATCGACATCTTTACGCCGCGCCGGGGTCGGGCCGCCCTCCAATCGAAAGCACAGGAAGCTCTGCAATTATCGGGCATACCGGTTTCGAGGCTGGCATCGACGCCTCAAGAACTTTCGCTCGGCGAGCGGAAATTGGTCGGTATCGCGAGAGCGTTGTGCTCGGATCCCGAACTGCTGCTGCTGGATGAGCCGGCCGCCGGGCTGGACACGCGGGAGAGCAGAGCGTTGGGCGATCGACTAAGGCGGTTGAGGGCGGCAGGGCGCACGATTGTTCTGGTCGATCACGACGTGAACTTGGTGTTGGACGTTTGCGACTACATCTGCGTTCTTGATTTCGGCCGTGTCATCGCTTTCGGAGCTCCTCAGGACATTAGAAATGATCCGTCAGTCATAGCTGCCTACCTTGGGTCTGTCGACGGCTTAGGCGCAGATGCTGGGCGAATTCCGATATGAGCGAATCCTCGAGAGTGATCTCGTCAGCGGGGCGCGAGCGCGGGCAGGTCATGGCTGAGCTGAGCGGAGTTTCCGCCGGATACAAGGGCACCCTGGCCGTGCGTGATGTGAGTTTTCGGGTCACGGCCGGGGAGATCTTGGCTCTCGTCGGGCCGAACGGCTCGGGCAAGACGACGATCCTGAATGTGATCTCTGGACTTGTGCCCTGCCTGCGTGGTGTAGCGACTGTCGTTGGCGAGAGGGTGGACACCCGACATCCGTGGAATCAAGCCCGCCGAGGAGTCGTGCATGTTCCAGACGACCGCGCGCTGTTCCCGACACTTACTGTTCGGGAGAACCTGGCCTTGGGTGCCAGGGATGGCGGTCGGGCCAACGTCACCTTCGTGACGGAAATGTTCCCACCGCTAGCGGACCTGCTGGATCGACGAGCCGGTTTGCTATCCGGGGGTGAGCAACAAATGCTTGCCCTCGGTCGAGGCGTGGCTATGAATCCGAAGTTGCTGCTGCTCGATGAAATGAGTCTGGGCTTAGCGCCGCAGGTGGCAAGAGACCTTATCTCTCGTGTTCGCAACCTTGCCGATCAAGGCATGGCTGTAATCATCGTGGAACAGCATATCCAGCTTGCTCTCGATATCGCGGACCACGCTACCGTGATTAGCCATGGAGAATGCGCTTTCAGTGGTAGCCCGCAAGCACTGCTGAATGACCCCGAATTACTATTGAGATGTTACATGGGTGAGGCTGTGTCGTGATCTGTAATTAGGCTTCAGCGGACGGCGAGGATCACGCTACTGGCCTTCTTACATGACCACGCTATGGACATCAGACCGGGGATCGCATTCCAGATCCGTAGGTGCAACTGCCCTCGGTCTTAACATGACCTCTGCCCGCTGCTGAATTGCCTGCCATACAATTCGAACTTCGGGCCTTCGAAGAGTGTTGACATTGCTACTCATCCAGTAGCAGGTCTCGGCTGACACTTCTGAGGTGAGCAAGCGGACAAATTCAGGTTCCTGTTCGGCAAGATATGTCGGAAGCACTCCGATTCCCGCGCCTAGGCGCATAATTTGGTGCTGGGCAAAAACGCTGGCCGCGCCGAGTGTGCGGCCAGCCTGCAAGGTCAGCAGGTCGTCAGTGCGCGGATCTAGCGGAAATTCGCTTACATGTTTGATTAGCGTGTGATCGGTCAGCTCCTCCAGAGTATTAAGAGGCCCATGCTTCTCGATGTACCTCTTTGTGCAGTAAAGCCCAAATTCGAACACCGGAAGTTGGTGGCTGTGGATGCCATCCTGTGGCGGTGGAGGTAAAATTGCTATGTCGAGGTCGGAAGATTGACCACGAGGGATTGCATGATTCGCATGAAATGTGAGATCGAGATTGATTGCTCGATATCGACGTTGAACGCTGGCAAGTGCGGGCGCAGCGATTGTGACCCCAAAGACTTCAGTTGAGTTGACCTTGACCAGGCCGTGGGGTTCGGCGCTCTTTGCGAAGTCGAGCCCTGTTGTCTGACGGAGCGCCTGTTCGATGGCTCGTGCACTAGGGAGTAGGGCCTGGCCCTCCGGGGTTAATATCCATCCAGCATGGGACGGCACGAAAAGCCTTGAGTTCAATTCCCGCTCGAGGCGCTGTATTCTCCGGGCTATAGTGGTGTGGTTTACGCCAAGTCCGGTGCCGGCCGCCGAGTACGTCTTAGCGCGCGACAGGGCCAGAAACGCCAGCAGGTCGTTCGGGTCAATAGTCATATGCTTCGTCTCAATTGCGCCGGATGGGACTTACCTTGACAGTCTAATACCGCACGTCCAGCTAATCCTCCTCCACGCCGAGCACCCGGCCCACAACGGCAAACAGCCCGGTCGCGGCCAGGACCTCCGGCCCGTCCGCCGGGCGACCACGCGCATGTCGGCTGCATTAGCTCGACGCGGCACCGGTCGCAGTGTTCAGAGTCCGAGTTGCTCGGCTTGGCGCCGGAACTCGTCGCTCTGCTGAAGAGTCGTCGTCCGTCCGCGATCCAGCGTCTCGTTCACATGCGTCCCGGGCCGCGGCCTGAGGCTGCAGCCCCGTGCTGCCCGGAATGTCAGGAAAGGATTACCATGCCCATACGAGCAACAGAACCCGACGTTTGATATGGCCTGGGTCACTTGATAGCGTCGCACGCGCAGTCCTCGTGTCGAGGGTCGCCAACTCGTGGGAAGGCACGGAGATGAACCAGTACCTGGAGAACTACAGAGCGTGCATGGATTCGATTAAGGCCATGCACGATGCGGAACAGGATCCGCGCCGCAAGGCGATCGCCTTGAACTTCCAGCGTCACGTGGCGCTCGAACTGGCCGGCCAGGGCGACAAGGTCCTTCAGCCTGACATGACGGTGGACGACCCGGTCTACCGCGTCAAGATGGGCCCGGAGGTGACGACGTTCGACGGTATGGACATGGTCAAGGTCTTCTACGAGGGTGTGAATGCCGGCGTGTGCACCTTCCAGGACGCCACGTGCTGGGTGAACGACTGGGGGATTGCCTCGTACTACACGGCCATCCTGTTCAAATCGGCCAAACAGTTGGCATCCGAGGGCATTGACACCGGCGCGGACGACGACACGATGTTCGCGCAGCACTTGCCGATGGCGATGTTCTGGCCCTTTGACGAGGGTATGCGCCTGATCGGTGAGCACGTCTACCTTCTCGGTGACTCTGAGCTCCACGAGCTCAAGGAAGGCGAGATGTTCGAGATCGAGGAGCTCCGGGCAGTCGCGAGGGAGTACGTCTGAGAGCAGGCATCTGCCTGACGTGTCACGGCTTGCCGCCGTCTCCCGTGAGTCGCGATCCAGCTCGATGCCTTCGCGCCGGCAGCGTGGGCAGACCGGCGGGGTGGCTATCGTGCCGGTCTGACCGCCCGCACGTCCGTGGACGACAGCGACCAGCAGGCCGCCTCCACCGCGAGCCTCGGCCGACCCGGCGGCCGAGATCAGGAGAGGAGGCGGCCGCGTGGTGATCACCGCCGCAAGCGCGAGGGGGTCGCGAGACTCACCACCGCTTCCGACCGAGCGACGCGCCCGATTCTGCGACAGGCTCCGTAGCCCAGGAACGGGATGAACTCCTCCCAGGTGTTGTCCCAGAGCCTGAGGATCGCGGGGTAGCGCTGGCCCCATTTCTCGAGGCGGTGCCGGCTGGGGCTGGGGCCAGTCGCAGGGCCGGTCGCAGGGCCAGTCGCAGGGCCGGATGCGCGCACGAGGGTCACCTGGCGTGCCGAATTCAAGGTCGACGCCGCCACCGCGCCCAACTCGACGCGGTCATGGGCGATGAGAACTTCGAGCCCGCCCTCCAGCACCTCAAAGCGATCCGGACACGCCTCATGATGTTCCCCGTGGGGTGGATCGAGGTGCAGGCCGCGAATACACCCGCGTCTGCGATGAGCCTCAAGAGTCGCGAGGATCTCCGGCGGCCGTCACGTACACGGACAGCAGCTTGCGGAGCACTTGACGGTCGTTCGGGTCGAACGATTCCACGAATCTTGCCTGGACAGCGTTCACTAAGGGCTGGGCATTGGCGAGCTTTTGGCGTCCAGCGGGCGTTATTCGGACCTTGATCTTCTTCCCATGGTTTCGGGTCCGTCTGATCAGACTTCGTTGCTCCAGCAGCGCTAGCTGGTTCTGGACGGCTTGCGCGCTGACCCGAACCCGACGAGCAAGCTCAGCACCGGTAATGTCGGGGTCTTGCGCGATCCTCCTCAGCAATCCGTACTGCATTGCTGAGAGATCGAAGCGCCCGAGGACTCTGTCTATCTGAGTCCTGCTGGATCGGTAAGAGTCCGTGACGAGTTGCATGATTGCTGCCGCATCGTCAGATTGCTCCGTCGTGCTTTCGATAACTGACATCGTCACCCATCGCTGGCTGGCGGATGCGACCGGCGAAGGTCGAGAGGACCTGGCAAGAGTACCTTGCGGGCTGTAGCGGTGACCTCCCCGGTCGTGGTTTGAGTGTACGGGCCTGACGGTGTGGGAACCCACGACATTGAAGGCCACACTGCCCTGGACGACCGTCGCGCCACCAGCCCTGTTCACGGCATCCCGCAGGATGTCGGCTGGTCCCAGATGCGCCCTGACATCAAACTCTTCCTAAGCGCGATGCGGGACTCTACAACCGACTAAGCAGCACCGACGGCACTTCGTGTGACTTCCAACAGGTGCGCGCCTGAGGTGTCCGCTTGAATCCTGGGCAGCGTCGATCCCGGGGCGACGATCAACACACTCCGTTCGGCTAATGGGCGGTCTCCGAACGAGGCGGTGCCATTGAGCAGGATGAGCGCCCGCCATTCATCGCTGTTGCGGCTCGGGTATTCCTCGCCGGGACCGAGAACTACATCGTCGATGAGCCCCCGATCAGGATCATCCGGCTCCCCTAGGACCCAGCGGTCGCCTGCGCCCAGACGACCGAGGACTAACCGAGCGTCAGCGGCAAGTGGAAGCGTCTCATTATCGCGGTTGCGCTCGTTCTCGGCGCTGCGGGGCATAAACACAAACATGCTGGCTCCATCCGCCCCCGTGTCCTGCAGCGTCGGATGATCGTGGTACTCAGGCCCATACCCGCCCAGCGACAGATGATCCTTGGCAAAGATCTCGAATAGCTGACAGCCGGTGGGTCCGCTGACGAGCGGGCCATACTCCAAGCCTGCTGGCGCGAGCAGAACGTCACCGGTTTCAAGCCAGGTGTCGCCGATGAGACATTCGCCGTCGAGGACGATGACGGCAATCCAGCAATCATGCCAATGCATAGGCCAGTATTGATTCGCGGGCATGCGAACGTCCGGAATCGTCAGCCGAAAGGCGTCGGCGTCGCTGCCGAGCAGCCAGGATTCGAGCCAAACCTGCCCGCCGCGAGTCGGCGAGAGTACTTCGCCGTTCGGCCCTTGCCTTCCGCCCGCCGCGATCTCAGAGAGTTGTATCCCTGGGGCCACTTCAGTCATAGGAGGCTCGCCCACGATGTATCGCATTCAGTCACCTCGAAAAGTTCGCAGACGAAGTCGTCTTGGTTTCAGGCCGTAGTCACCACGAAAGCTGCAGGCTGTTGACAGCTGATTCTAGAAGGGCCGAGCCTGGGCTGAGCCTCCACGCGCTATACCGCGGACCGCACTACTACGGGTTCTCCTGATCCATCCACGGCCACTATAACTTCGTTCCCCGGATAGAGAACTGACGTCCACTCGTCTTGCTTCAGTCTGGCGTTGCCGATGCCGCGGACGTAGGTGTCGTCGTTGAGTCGAATGCGGGCCTCGGAATCTTCCGATGTTTGCACGCGAAGGAGATGATCTGCGAAGGTCGTTACATGCCCAATGATGGGCTGCGGCGAAGAGGTAGGAACAGCGCGGACATCGATTGAAAGCCGCAGTTTGTCGGACACGTTGTCGAGTGCTGCGTGGGCGACCATATGGTGGAAGATCAGAACATCGCCAACGCGATAGTCGGATCTGCGCCATTCGCTGTCTGCAATCGCGCCGCTCGGGATGTCATAGTTCGGCGGTGCGTCGTCGTTGTGAAGGGTCCCCCTCTTGTGCGTGCCGGGAGCGATGGTGAGGCCGCCGAGACTCGAGTCAATGTCCATCAGGGGCACCCAGCAGATGCGGAAATCAATGCCTGCGTTGAAGTATCCGTCCTGGTGCCGGTTGTGGAAGGTCTCAGGCGAGGAAGTTTCCACCGGAATTCTGGCGCGATAGGAGACGATGGGAATCCAGTGCGGGGGCTCGCCTAGCACGGTCGTCATGAGGTTAGCGAAACTTGGGTGGCTGACAAGCTTGCGCCAATGCTGCTCGTCCATGCGCTCAATCGGCTTTGGGGTGGCCGACGGTACGCCCGTCCACACCGGAGGTGCGTCCATGGCCTCGACCAAGCCCTGGTCCTTCAACCGACGCATGTATTCGGTTCGCATTGTCGCGATAGCAGACGGATCAATAACGTTGCGGAAGAACAAGTACCCGTTGTCAGCCCACCGCTGGTTGAGCAGCTCGGGGCGGTCCAAGGCGTCATTCGACTCGATTAGCGGTGGAATGTCAGTGATCTTCATGAGCAACTCCCGGTGTGCTGTTTGTGCTATACGGCGACTGTAGCTCGCATGCGAGCACTCCTCGCCACTCGGAATCTCGGACCGTACGACCGACCGCAATGCTCGCCGGCTGAGGCCAGCTGGCTGGGCGCGCGCGGCACGCGGCACGATCATCAAGAAGTTGACAAACTGTAGAGCCTCAGCTGCGCGACGTCAATAGAAGGACCGTCGCTGTGAGCAGGCATTGTGACGTCGGTGGGGGGCCTTGGAGGTTGGGTGGTTGGGGTTTGTTGGTTGGGGTTTGTTGGTTGGGGTGGTTGAAGTCGGGTTACTGGTGACAGGCGCGGATGTGTGCCATTATCACCGGCAGTCTTCACGGAGGGCATTGGGCCGCTAACACCGGCAGTCTTATGGGTTGGGGTAATGGATGAGCATGTTTCGGTCGGTCGGGTTGCGGTTGTGGGCTGTCGTTGTCGTGGGGTTGATGGGGTTGGTTTTGGCTGCATGCGGCAGCAGCGGGGGTAGCAGCGGCGGTGGTACCAACGGCAGTAGCAGCGGTGGTGGGCCGTCGGCGAGTGGGCCGTCGGCGAGTAGTGGGTCGTCGGCGTCGGGTGGTCATGCTGCCGATAGCAGTCTGTCGACGATTCAGATCGGGATGATCGCGGATGTGGCCGGGGTTCATTCGTCATCGTTTCAGGGGGCGTTGACGGTCGCGCCGGCGTGGCAGAAGTGGGTGAACACTGAGATGGGTGGGATCGGTGGCCATCCGGTGCAGGTGAATGTGGTTGATGACAAGGAAGATCCAGCGACCGGTTTGGCGGATGCGAAGGATCTGGTCGAGAGCAAGCATGTCATCGCGATCGTGGGAGAGGTGTCAGTTACCACGCCGGCGTGGGCGGATTACGTCCTGCAGAAGAAGGTGCCGGTGGTCGGCGGGACGGCGGATTATGCCCCGTACTGGTCGAATCCGATGTTCTTCCCGTTGACGGTGAACGGTGTGACGGCGAATTTCACGGTGGGTGATTTGGCGAAGAAGGTCGGTGCCAAAAAGGCGGGCATCGTGTATTGCGCTGAGGTTGCCCAGTGCAAGGCGTTGACGGGGTTGATCAAGCCCGGGTTGGAGCGGAACAACATTCAGTTCGTCGGAGGGTTCGCGATTTCGGCTACCGCGCCGAGTTACACCTCGCAGTGTCTGCAGTTGCGTAGTGCTGGTGCGGATCTGGTCGAGGTCGCTACCTCGGTACCGTCGTTTGAGCGGACGGTCCAGGACTGCAAGCGGCAGGGCTTCACGCCAAAGTGGCTCACGACTCCCGGCGCGGAGCAGTCGAGCTTCTCGTCCAAGCTCCCCGGCGATGTCGTGGGCTATGCGCCTAACTTCCCGTACTGGGCGGACTATCCGGCGGTGGCGCAGTACCGCGATGTCATGGGCAAGTACGCCAAGAGCGAGGCGTGGCAGGCCGAAGACGGTTCCCAAGCGTGGACGTCGTTGGAGATGCTGCGCCAGAAGGTTTTGCCGCACCCGAGCGCGAACCCCACCAGTGCAGACGTTCTCGCTGGGCTCTACGCGTTGCATGATGAGAACCTCGGCGGCCTCATGGCCAACAAGGTCACCTTCACCCAGGGCAAGCCAATCAGCCCCGGATGGCCATGCGTATGGGCCGTCGAATGGAAAGACGGAAAGCCAGTCCCGGTCACCCTGTCCACCTCAGACACCGTCTGCGGAAAGCCATGACCCGTCAGCACCTTTAGCCAGCAAAATAAGACAGTCGATTGGAGCTCGGAGGTGAGTATGCCGGCCGACGAATGGATGCTGCTGCCCGAACTCAGTGCTGAGGCGCAGCTCGATCAGATCCCGGGAAGGGGTGCGCTCGGCGGGCTGGCATTGGATCACATCGGCATGGCGGTCTCCGACGTGGATGTTGCGATGCGTCGGTTTACCGATCTCCTCGGGCTCCATGACTGGTCGCGGGTTGTTTTCGAGGGCACGGCCGAATGCCGTGGCGTCCGCCAAACTGTCGGGGCCGTCATCGCCGTCGCGAAGATGGGGCCATTGTCCCTGGAACTCGTGCAACCGACGCTTGGTCAGTGGGCGCCTTCGGAGTTCCTCGAGCAGTCGGGCGAGGGGGTTTATCATCTCGGCTTCCGCGTGCCGGACGTAGCGGAGTCCGCGGCTCGCGCAGAGAATGTGGGACTCCATGTCGCCAACACGGGTTTCCAGGGCAATATGCCGTTCTTCGCATATACAGACGGCGGCGATCTCTTCGGTCTTTGTCTGGAGTTCATCACTGCACGGACGCCCACCAGCGTCTTGAAATCCTTCGAGCACGTAGTCTGACCGTCGTTAGTCGAGGTCGTAACGCCCACTGGAGATGACATCGACGGTGGGCGTATCGACGCTCAAATGGGAAGGAATCAATTCGCGTGACGACATCTTGGGTACCGACGGGTTTCGATGGAGCGTCAGCGACTAGCTGGCTCATGGACGACCCGGTCTCCTTGCCGATGATCCGTCTGTGGTGCGAAGTGCTAGAGGACAGCAATCCCGTCTATTACGACATGGCCGAGGCGGCAAAATACGGATTCGAAGGGATCGTCGCGCCGGCCCCAATGATCATGGCTTGGATGAACCGCGCGGAGTGGACACCGCAAGGTTCGCCTACCTCCTTTTCGGATCAACTGAAGAGCGATAGTTCGGAGTACCCGCATGGCGCCGGCCTGCGCAGCATTCAGGTCCACACACGACCCTTGCGGCTCGGCGAGCAACTCTGGGTGCACCAGTTCATCTCCGGTCTCTCAGAGCCAAGCGCCAGCCCTCGTGGCTATGGCTGCCGTCAGCGCCGCTACGTCGGCCTGCGCGACGAAGCCGGTACGGAAGTGGCGCGGATTGAGTTCGAGACGCTGCGAATGAAGACTGTCCAGAGTGAGGAACTGCCTCTGAGGGAGATGCCGCAATTCGTCGGGCCGCAGGCGCAGCCTGTCGAACCGATGGAAGGACACGTGCTGCCCCCTCTTGAGATCCCGATCTCATACAAGCGTTGCATCAAGTGGGTAGCTGCGACACGTGACTTCTACGAGGTCCATCTTGACCCGGCGTACGCCAGGCAAACTGGCGCGCAAGACCTATATATCGGAGTGCACTTCTTTCAGGGGCTCGTGGGCCGCTATATCACCGATTGGACCGGGCCTTCCGGTGTGCTGCGGCGCATGGATTTCGCGCAGGAGGGTCGATGCTTCCCGGGCGAAAACGCGACAGTCGTTGGACGGGTCGCCGCCGTTCGGCGTGACCGCAACGGTGCCGACGTGGAACTCGATATTTCCGTGGGCTGTGAGCGCGGGCGACTTTACGACGCCCGAGCAACAGTGCGCCTGCCTGGGCCCGTGAAATGAAGGCCCACCGTCAAGCGGCAGTGGTCGGCATCGGCAGCACGAGCTATGTCAAGCGCGGCCATTCCAGCCCTGCGACGACCCAAGAGCTTGGCGCGAAGGCAATCCTTGCTGCACTCGACGACGCCGGACTCACCGTCGATGATCTCGATGGCTTCGTGTACTTCGCTGTCAGTCTTGACACGGGGTGGTTTGCGGAGGCGCTTGGTATTCCAACGATCAGGTTCTCTGCTAGCGCCGGCGCAGGTGGCAACGCATCTGCCAGTTCCGTTGCGTTAGCGGCCATGGCCGTGGAGGCGGGGGTGGCCGACGTCGTAGTGAGCGTCATGGCGACGCAGCAACCTCCGGCTCGCCGACTTGGTAGCGCTTTCGCCTATAAACCCCCAACGCCCGAAAGCGAGTTCGAGAGTCTCTTCGGCCTGCTCGCGCCTGGGCATGCTTTCGCGCTCATGGCACAGCGTTACATGCACGAATTCGGAGTTACTCGCGAGCACTTGTACCAAGTGGTGAAAACGCAACGGGACTACGGGCTGACGCGCCCCAAGTCGCTTTTCGATAGGTCAATTACTCGCGAGGAGTACTTCTCCGCGCGAATGATCGCCGACCCGCTGTGTCTGTACGACTTCACTCTGGAAAGCGATGGCGCGGTAGCGGTCATTACTACGGCGGCAGACCGCGCAAAGGATCTTCCGCACCGGCCGGTGTACGTGGTGGGCAGTGCGACGGCCGGAGACGGTCGGTGGGGGCGTGGCATCAACTGGCTGGGCATGGACGACGACCTCTTCACCACGGCTGGAGCGCGCCTGCTGGCCGATGAGCTGTACGCGAAGAGTGGTCTGATGCCCAGCGATGTTGACGTAGCGCTGTTCTACGACCATTTTTCGCCGGCCGTCTTATTGCAGCTCGAGGACTACGGGTTCTGCGGACGCGGTGAGGCCGGAGACTTTGTTGCAGGCGGAAACACCAAGATCGATGGGCGCCTTCCTGTGAACACGCACGGCGGACACCTAGGGGAGGCGTACATCGTGGGTATGACGCACGTCGCGGAGGGTATAGAGCAGATACGTGGCACGGCTATAAATCAAGTTTCGGACGCAGAGATAGCATTAGTGACGGGCGGGCCGTCCATCCTGCCTGGCGGGGCGGTCTTGTTCGGAAGTTCGCCTCGATGAGCGAGACGAGACGGGACATGGTGCATGCACCGGCGATGCCCGCGCTTGCTGAGGAACGCACTCCTCACACCCAACCCTTCTGGGAGGCGGCTCGACAGCACCGGTTGGTGGTGCCGCGGTGCGCTCACTGCGGTGCCTACTCGATGCCGCCGAAGGGTTTTTGTCCATCGTGTCGTCGTCAAGATCAGCACTTCGTCGAGGTTTCTGGTCGGGCCACCCTGTATAGCTTCACGGTCGTCCGCCATGCGGTGATCCCTGCGCTCGCAGAACGGGTGCCGTATGTGTTAGCGATCGTGAAGTTGTCCGACGCTCACGACCTGAAGATGCTGTCGAATATTGTCGACTGCGAGTTGAAGGACATTCGTATAGGCCAGCAGCTCCAGGTCGTCTTCCAGGACCAGGCCGACGGGGTGACCGTGCCGAGGTTTCGTCCGGTACATCCATGACTCGAACGCCGTTGCGCGTTATGGGCGAAACTGACACCATGTTATGGCCGCACTATCAATGGCAAACGTCGGCTAGTGCAGGAACGCACGCGATTTGACGACCACTCGGGTTTGTGGTCGTCAGCGATTCGGAGGGAACGACATGGGTCTGCTGGACGGGAAGGTCGCCGTGGTGACCGGAGCGGGCCGCGGTATTGGCAGGGCTTACGCCCTGGCGCTCGCGAGTGAGGGTGCTTCCGTCGTTGTCAACGATGTGGGTTTGGGGCTGAAGGGTGGCCAGGGGGGCGCTGGGCTCGTGGACGGGCCGCCGGTACCCGAAGTCGCCCAGGCTGTCGTGGACGAGATCAGGCAAGCCGGGGGTCAGGCGACGGCTGACGCATCCGACGTGGCCAGCATCGACGGGGCGGCCGCCGTAGTTGACACCGCATTGCGAGCGTTCAATGACATCCACATCATCGTCAATAACGCCGGTACCTGGACCGAGACGACTGTTGAAGATATTGACGATCGACGAATCGATGAACAGTTCGCCGTCCATTTCAAAGGCACGGTCGGCACGATCCGAGCAGGATTCCGAGCGATGCGCGCCGCAGGTCACGGCGGTCGCATCATCAATACGGTCGCTGGCGTCGCGACTTCCGGCGAGGGCGGTATGGCGGCATATTGCGCCGCCAAGGCGGCCGTCGCCTCCTACACCGGTACAGCTGCTGCAGAAGGCCGTCCGCTGGGAATCACGGTGAACGCGATTTCACCTCTCGCGATAACGCGGCAGTCACAACGCTTCTTCTTCGATTCGGGAGTCGTGGATCCGACCGACGAGGCGGCAATCCGCCATCTCGCTCCCGAGATCAACGTCCCGCTTGTTGTGTACCTAGCGTCGGATCTGTCCGACCACTTAACGGGTCGGATTTTTCGGGTCACCGCGGATGGCTTTGATGCCGCCGCACCGATTCGCATCAAGGAACTCTGGTCGACCTCCAACGAGGGCGTTGCATCTACGTCGTGGACTGTGGACGGCGTTGCGTCACACGGGTCAGACATCGCAGCGCTACTTCCTCTTGACGCGGTGGGGCGCGCCGTCGAAATGTATCGATAGATTTGAGGGCGCCGAGCCGGTCACTCGATGAGTGACCAGCGTGGCGGCGCGGTTCGGCGAGTTGTGGCAAATGGTCACAGGGATTCTTCGAACTCGCGCAATGCCGCGACGCGCGCGGCCCAATTTCGCTGAATGATGTTGCGTAGCTCCGCGCTTAGGAAAGATCTGCTGGCATGCCGTGGTTAACGCGGCTGGCGCGTGCCTCTTCTAGCAGTTCGTCGAGAGGCCGTGACAACGCACGCGGAATCCCCGCTGGGGCCTGTACGAATTGGATAAGGGCACCGCCTGTGCAGCGAGGGTGCAGAAACGTTTCGCGCCATTCTAGAAAGTCTAACCGGGTGCCTACTAGCTCGTAACCGAGCTCCTTGACCACACTTATTAGACGCTCAATTTCCGGGACCTTAAAGGTGATGTGGTGCAATCCGCCGCGTGGGTTTCGAGAGAGGAACTTGGCGAGGGATCGGGAGTCCGGCCGAATCGGCTCCAAAAGCTCGATTCGTCTGCCATCTCCGAACTCGAAATTCACCGCGAGGTGACCGCTATGATCGCTTACACCACCTGAAACCGGCCGCCCCCCTAGAAGATCGCAATAGAGCGGCAGTGCCGCGGCTATCGATGGAACCGCATGCGCAACGTGGTCGTACACGGCATCGACACTTATTAGCGCGGCCGAAAGGTCGCTATCCACGATTGCACCGTCCTATTACGAAGCTTAAGAGCGGCGGCTGTCGGGTATATGACCGCACACGCCTCGGACCTTAACATGACTGCGCATCGCCACACACGCGGCCTGGTCCCGGGGAAACGAGCGGCCGGAAAGTGGCAGATTACCTCCACTGTCGCTCATATCCTGGCTGAACCCTGACATCCTCAAGAAGGCGAAACGTCCAACGACGTCGAACTCGGACCACTTGGGGTTATCTCGGAAGCTATCGGGCCCGCCTCGACAGGAATGGCGATAGGAACCCCTACCGCTTGCGCACGATCCCTCGTTCGCGACACGAGCCTGAGAAAGACCGCTGCCAGGCTGAAACCGCAGATGACGACCGCCATCGGCATCGCATCGTGTGTTCCGCCGATGCCAACCAGAGGCGCGGCGATTGCGCCGGAACCAAACTGCATTGCACCGAGCGTGGCCGACGCGGTGCCCGCGGCGTGCGGGAAGTCGTTGAGGGCCAATGCCGTCGTGTTGGGTAACACCATGCCAGTGGAGCTCACCAGGACGAACAAGCAGACGAGGACGAAGAACAGCGGCAGGTCAAACAGAATCACGAGTAACAGCGCGGTCGCGGCGGAGGAGAGAAGGAGCATCCCGACCGTCAACATTCGCCGAGGACCGTGTTTGGCGACGAGCCCGCCATTGCTGACCGCGGCGATGATCATGCCGACGGCGTTGATCGCGAGATCTAGGCTGAACATCTGCGGGCTGAGCCCGTACACGTTCTCCAACGCGAACGAGCACCCAGCGAGATTGGCGAACAAAGCACCGAGTGCCAAGGCATTGGCAGAGCCATTGACCAGAAACCTGCGGTCTGCGAGGACGCTCTTGAAGGAACTCGCAGTCTGCTGCCATCCATTGGTATGCCGCCGATCTGGTGGCAAAGTCTCTGGAAGCTTGAAGTAGGACGACACCAGTAACAACACGCTCACCACAGCGAGAAACACAAAGACCAGCCGCCACGACCCGAAGTGCTGCAGTACGGCGCCGAATTGGGGAGCGGTGATCAAAGCGAGCCCTGTGACGAGCATCAGCAAAGAGAAGAATCGAGCAGCGACCGCGCCGGAATACAGGTCACGTACCACGGCTCGACCCAGAACGATCCCGGCCGATCCTCCCGCGCCCTGTAGCAGACGAAACGCGATGAGCATCCAGACACTGGTCGACAATGCGCAAGCAACGGAGGCAACCGCGAACAGAGCCAGCCCGACGAATAGCGGTCGTCGTCTGCCTAATCGGTCGCCGATGGGACCGACGACAAACTGGCCGAGAGCCATGCCGATGAGGCAGGACGTCAATGACAACTGAACTTGGGAGGCCGACGCGTGCAGCGTTCGGCTGATCACTGGGAGGGTCGGAATATATGCGTCGAAGCTCAGCGGTCCGAATACGGCAAGCGACCCGACGGTGAACAACATGCTTATCGGAATGTGGTTCGGATCTGAGCCTGTCGTGGCTGCTGGCGCTGGGTGAGAGCCTGCTGCCGTCATGTTCGCCACCCCTCGTGAAGTGGTCGCGCACTCGATAGCTTCCCCAGCGCAAGCGCGTACGGCAGCATGCCCTCTACACGTTGGCTCGCCTGTCGACCTTGGTGGAATCGCGTCCGCTGGTGTGGCGGCGTTCATATGGTCGCCTTCCGCAATCGCTTGACGTCCCGAACCTCTGGCATGTTATGTGGACCGGTAACAACGGGCGATCACTCGAAAGAGTCTGGTGAGGACATAGATATGGGCAGCAGTGCGGTCGTGATCGTTAACGTAGCGTGGACGTGGACCGGCCGTTCCAGTAGGGTGCCGGCCGCGCTCCAGCGTCGGGCGGCCTGAGTGCTCGACTCGATTTACTCGCCTGACCACGACGCGTACCGGCAATCGGTGCGGGCCTTCCTCGACCGCGAGGTGTGGCCCCACGTCGAGGAATTCGCGGCCAACAAGGGACATCCGCGTGAGCTGTGGTTAGCCGCTGGGCGTCAGGGGCATCTTGGCCTCGGCATTGCCGAGCAATATGGCGGAGTGGCGGCGGGGGACTACCGGTTCAACGCTGTGTTGATCGAGGAGCTGGCCCGCGTCAACCTCGCACTGGCCTCCTCGCTATCCATCCACTTCGACGTCGTCGTGCCGTATCTGACGGAACTGACCACAGAGACACAGCGCGAGCGATGGTTGCCTCGAATGGCCAGCGGCGAAATGGTGACGGCAATCGGTATGACCGAGCCGTCCGCCGGATCCGACCTCGCCGCCTTGCGCACGAAGGCCGAGCCGACCGACGACGGTTGGGTCATCAACGGCGGCAAGACCTTCATCACCAACGGTTACTCGGCCGACCTGGTGCTGGTCGCCGCACGAACGGCGCCCGGAAGCCGGGCCAGGGGCATCAGCTTGTTCGCGGTCGAAGCCGATCGTCCCGGATTTACTCGGGGCCGCAAGCTCGACAAGGTCGGCCAACCGGAGGCGGATACCTCGGAACTGTACTTTGATGACGTCCGCATCCCCGCCGACAACCTCATCGGTACGCTCGATCTGGGATTTGCCCACATGATGGAGCGGCTGCCTCAAGAGCGCATAGGCGCAGCAGTGGCAAACGTGGCCCATGCCTCCCAAATCCTGGACGAGACGATCGTGCATGCCCGCGATCGCGAGGCATTCGGGCGCCCCATCGGATCGTTCCAGCACAACAAGTTCTTGCTGGCCGAGCTCGTGACAAAGGTCGAGGTCACCAAGACATACGTCGACCGCTGCGTGCTTGCGCACAGCGCCGGCACTCTGTCCGCGATCGAAGCCGCGAAGGCGAAGTGGTGGAGCGCCGAGGTGCAGAACGATGTCCTGGACCATTGTGTGCAGCTGTATGGTGGCTATGGCTTCATGACCGAACAGCGGGTCGCCCGCGCGTGGCGCGACGCCCGAGTGACGAAGATTTGGGCCGGCTCGAACGAGATCATGAAAGAGCTGATCGGCCGCGATCTCGGTTTGTAGTATTTCTCAATCGTCTAGGAGCTTAATGAGCACGTTGACGTTCGATTTCAGCGGTCGTACAGCGATTGTTACCGGAGCGGCGCGAGGAATCGGGCTCGAGTTGGCCCGAAGGCTGCATGAGTCCGGCGCCGCAACGTTCCTGCTTGATTACGACGGTGACGAGGTGCGAGCCGTGGCCGCCGACCTCGGTGCGGCCGGGGCACTCGTTGCCGACGTCGCCCAGACGGCAGACGTGGCGGCCGCGGTCGAGGCGTGCGTCGAACAGACCGGGCGGCTGGACATCGTCGTCAACAACGCGGGTATCCTGCGTGACGCGCTGTTGTGGAAGCTGACCGACGAGGATTGGGACGCGGTGCTCGGTGTCCATCTCGGTGGCACCTTTCGGATGACTCGCGCGGCCGTGCCGCACTTCCGGGCCCAGAAGTACGGGCGGGTGGTCAACGTCACCTCCTACACCGGCTTGCACGGCAACACCGGGCAGGCCAACTATGCCGCGGCCAAAGCCGGCCTGATCGGTTTCACCAAAACCGCGGCCAAGGAGCTGGCCCGGTTCGGGGTTACGGTCAACGCGGTCTCGCCCAACGCCGACACTCGGATGATCTCTTCCGTTCCGGAGGAGAAAAAGGCCGAGTTAGCCGCCCTGATCCCGATGGGCTATTTCGCCGATGCCAGTGAGATGGCAGCTGCGGTAGCGTTCCTCGCCTCCGAGGAAGCCGGCTACATCACCGGCACTGTGCTGCCGATCGACGGCGGGCTGTCGATGTGAGCGCGCGATTCACTGGTCGCGTGGCCATTATCACCGGTGCGAGCCGCGGTATCGGCCTGGCCATCGCGCAGCGCATCGTTGCCGAGGGCGGCCGCGTGTGCTTGACGGCGCGCAAGGTCGAGGAGTTGACACGCGCCGTCGATTCGTTGGGCTCCGATGTCGCGGTTGCTGTGGCTGGTTCGTCGGATGACGCAGACCACCAGGAAGCAGTCATCGCGACGACGTTGGAGCGGTTCGGCGCGATCGATGTTCTCATTAACAACGCGGGTGTGAACCCGGTGTACGGCCCGTTGCTGGAGGCCGAAGAGCCAGCGTTGCAGCGGATCTTGTCGGTGAACGTCCTGGGCACCCTGGCGTGGATTCGGCGCGTACACGGCGCCTGGTTCGCGGCCCACGGCGGGACGGTCGTGAACGTAGGTTCGGTCGCGGGGATTCAGCCGGCGTCCGGCATCGGCTTCTACGGGGCGAGTAAGGCGGCCGTTGCGCACCTCACCACCCAGTTGGCCATCGAACTCGCGCCAAGTGTGCGCGTCAACGCCGTCGCCCCAGCGGTGGTGCGGACCCGATTTGCCGGCGCACTCTATGAAGGCCGAGAGGCTGAGGTAGCGAGCAACTACCCGCTCGGTCGGCTTGGGGCGCCCGAGGACGTCGCCAACGGGGTTGCCTTTCTCGCCTCGGACGAAGCGAGTTGGATAACCGGCCACGTACTCGTCATCGACGGCGGCCTCACAGTCAACGGGAGACTGTGATGTGGCGTCTTCCTGCGCGCAATCTTTAGGCCCGTTCGTCCAGGTGATATGGACAGCGCGCCTCGTTGATTCGCGGTGGTGCGGCGCACTGCTTATCGGTGCCCTACATCGTGCTCGACGGTTATCGTGCGGTCGCGACCAACCATGGCCTGGTGTTTCGTCGAGTGCCCGGAGCGCGCCGGCACCTCAGATTCGGGACTACTAGAGCCCGCCACGGTCGTGAAGATCAGTCGATGGACGGTGGTCAGTCAAGGGAGCGCGCGTCGAGGGCGGTGAGCCCGGAATCGAGGAGCGGCTCTACCAGGTCGCCGATGGTGTCGAAGCCTTCGCCCACGGTCTGACCGATGGAGTAGCGGCGATGGATGCTCTCGCAGACCGCCGCCATCTTGAAGAACGCCAGGGCGAGATAGAACCCCGGTTGCGGGAAGGGCCGACCCATTTCGGAGGCGTAGACGTCCACCAATTCCGCGGCTGAAAGGAAACCTGGAGCGGTATGGGCGTCGAAGACCGCCGCACCTCCTGGGAGTTCCGCCATGCGCTGGTAGGCCACGAAGAGGGCCACGTCGGTCGCTGGATCCCCGAGAGTAGCCATCTCCCAGTCGAGCACGGCTGTCGGTCGGCCGGCATGGAAGAGCACGTTGTCCACCCGGTAGTCGCCGTGGACGAGGCCGCTCGCCCCTTCTTCGGGTACCTGGCGGGACAGCCGATCGCTGAGTTCCTCGGCTCCGCGGAGGGGACGGGTCGCCGAGTCCTGCAGTTGCTTGGTCCACCGGCGCACTTGTCGAGGCAGGAAGCCTTCAGGGCGGCCGAAGTCGGAGAGCCCAACGCTGCTTGGGACGATCGAGTGCAACCGCGCGAGGGTGGTCATGAGTGTGCGCGAGATTGCGGTTACCTGCTCTGTTCCCTGAGCAGCAAGCTGTGCCGCGGTGCGGAAGGCGTCGCCATCGACCTTCGCCATGACGTAGAAGGGTGCGCCCAGCAGCGAGGAGTCCTGGCACAGGCCGAACACGACCGGAACCGGTACGTCGGTCTGGCCGAGGGCGGCCATCACCCGATACTCTCGCCCGACGTCGTGGGCCGTGGCGAGTACGTGGCCCAAGGGCGGCCTCCGCAGAATGTATTTGCGACTGCCGTCGTCGACCTCGTAGGTGAGGTTGGACCGGCCCCCTGTGATCAGGCTGGCGCTAACTGGCGGAGCAGCGTCCGGGATCGTGGTGGTGAACCAGTCGGTGATGACATCGAGATCGAGCCCTGGCAGGTGTCGCTCCGCATCGAGTGGCTCAGTCTTCACTGCGGCCGTCCCGAGGACAGAGCCGGCTGAGGCCGCCGCCTTGCCGAGATGGATCTGACCAGCGATGCGCTTTTGCGCGGTGCTCTGGATTTACGCACGGCGACGCAGGAAGATATCGACCATCGCAACGGATTCTCAGACACGAAGGACACCCACGCAACCTACACTGCACAACTCGCGGCACGTCAACATCACTTACTCGGTATGCGCTGTGACGTTCAGCCCAAGGTGTGGAAGCGTCCTCGGTGTCCTCGCTCGCAGTGCCTGTGATGTTCTAACGGCATCCTTGACGATAACGTGATGCCGCGTAATGCTAAGAAGAGGACGGTCGGGCACGGCATGCCGTGCGCCGACTCTTGAGCTGAAGGAGGCGCAGAGGTCTATGTGCCCACCCAGGCCCGTGATTATCAGGACAGCAGCCAATCAAGCCGTACTGCATGACAGCGAGGAGCCCCAATGCCCGAAGCCGTAATCGTCGCAACTGCCCGTTCGCCGATCGGTCGGGCGGGCAAGGGGTCGCTCAAGGACATGCGACCCGATGACCTGACCGTGCAGATGGTTCAGGCTGCTCTCGCGCAGGTTCCGGGGCTGGACCCCTTTGCTATCGATGACCTCGTGCTCGGCTGTGGACAGCCAGCCGGTGAGGGCGGCTTCAACATGGCACGCGTCGTGGCGGTCCTGGCCGGTCTGGACGGCGTCCCGGGTACCACGGTCAACCGCTACTGCTCGTCGAGTCTCCAGAGCACCCGGATGGCGTTTCACGCCATTAAGGCTGGAGAGGGCGACGTGTTCATCTCCGCCGGAGTCGAGACCGTCAGCCGCTTCATCAAGGGCAGTGCCGATGGCTTGCCGGACACCGAGAATCCACTCTTCGACGCCGCCCAGGCGCGAACCCGGTCGCTTGCCACCGGTGAGGACAGCTGGCGAGACCCACGCGCCGACGGTGCCCTGCCCGACGTCTACATCGCTATGGGTCAGACGGCGGAGAACGTCGCCCAGCTCATGGGTGTGACCCGTGAGGAACAGGACGCCTTCGCCGTGCGGTCGCAGAACCTAGCGGAAAAGGCGATCGCCGCAGGCTTCTGGGCGCAGGACATTACGCCGGTTACCCTGCCCGACGGCACGGTTGTCAGTGCCGACGACGGTCCCCGTGCCGGGGTGACCATTGAGGCCGTGGCCGCGTTGAAGCCGGTCTTCCGCCCGAACGGCACCGTTACAGCGGGCAACTGTTGCCCTCTGAACGACGGTGCCGCGGCGCTAGTGATCATGTCGGACGCCAAGGCGAGAGATCTCGGCCTCACGCCGCTGGCTCGAATTGTGAGCACCGCGGTGAGCGGCCTGTCACCGGAGATCATGGGCCTCGGACCAGTCGAGGCATCCAAGCGCGCCCTCAAGTTGGCCGGTCTGACGATCGCCGATATCGATCTTGTCGAGATCAACGAGGCGTTCGCCGCACAGGTCATCCCATCGGCCCGGGAACTCGGCATCGAGGAGGACAAGCTCAACGTGAACGGAGGGGCGATCGCCGTCGGCCACCCCTTCGGCATGACCGGCGCCCGCATTACGTCGACCCTGCTCAACTCGTTGCGCTGGCACGACCAGCAATTCGGACTTGAGACGATGTGCGTCGGTGGTGGTCAGGGCATGGCCATGGTGGTGGAGCGCTTGTCCTGATGCCACTCGTCGTACGCGCACTGCCGCGTCGTGGTCCGCGGACGCTTGCATCATTCTTCCGTTCAATCAGAATTCCCGACTAGAAACCGAGGAGCGACCCGTTGTCTTCCGAGACCCGCATCGCTGTCGTGACTGGTGCCGCTCGCGGCATCGGTTCCTGCGTTGCCGAACGATTGGCCAGTGACGGCTTCGCCGTCGCTGTCCTCGATCTCGACGAAGCTGCCTGCAAGCAGCAGGTCGAGAAAATTGAGGCCGCCGGCGGGCGAGCCTTTGGGGTGGGTGCTGACGTGAGCGACGCAGGCGCCGTGCAGAGCGCCGTGAGTCGGATCGCAAGCGAACTGGGACCACCTACGGTGCTGGTGAACAACGCGGGGATAACGCGGGACAACCTTCTGTTCAAGATGACCGACAACGACTGGGACCAGGTGATGGGCGTCCACCTGCGCGGATCCTTCCTTATGTCGAGGGCAACGCAAGGTTTTATGGTGGAGTCAGGTTGGGGTCGAATCGTCAACCTATCCAGCACCTCGGCGCTGGGAGCCCGCGGGCAGGCGAACTACTCAACGGCCAAGGCTGGTCTTCAAGGTTTTACGAAGGCTTTGTCGAAGGAACTGGGCAAGTTCGGAGTCACGGTCAACGCGGTCGCACCAGGGTTCATCGAGAGCGAAATGACGGCGGCCACCGCGCAGCGGGTGGGCATGTCGTTCGAGGAATTCAAGCAGGCTGCGGCAGCAGATATCCCGGTGGCCCGCACCGGCGTCCCGGAGGACGTGGCCAACGTCGTTTCCTTCTTCGTGAACGAGCGCGCCGGGTTCGTCTCTGGCCAAATACTTTATGTGGACGGAGGGTGGCGGTGATGGCGGGCCCCAAGATCTTCCAGGGCATTGACGAGCTCCAGCAGGCAGCCGGCACGCACCTTGGGTACTCCGACTGGCACACCGTGACTCAGCAGCAAATCGACCTGTTCGCCGACGCCACCGGTGACCACCAATGGATTCACATCGACCCCGACAAGGCGGCGGCTGGACCGTTCGGCAGCACCATTGCGCACGGCTACCTAACGCTGTCGCTGGTGCCGATGTTCGTGTCTGAAATCTATGACGTGCAGGGCGTGAGCATGGGCGTGAACTACGGCGTGGACAAAGTGCGGTTCCCAGCGCCGGTGCCGGTCGGGAGCGAACTGCGCGCGGGGGTCGAGCTTTTGTCGGTGGAGCCGGGCGGCGGTGGCTACCGGCTCAGGGACCTCATCACCGTTGAGCGCAAGGGATCAGACAAGCCGGTGTGCGTTGTCGAGGCACTATTCGTAATGGTGCCGTGAGGTCCGTTCGAATGTTCCGCCGGGTGACATCAGACGTCGCCCGGCGCATTATTGATGCCCCGCCACCGGCCTGTTTTTCTTCAGCGGCTCGACTCTAGGCTGCCCTAAAAAATCGACTCTAGGCTGCCGTAAAAACTGACTTGATGGGCCGGGATCGTACAACCACGCGAACGCCTCGCCGGGCTCCGCGTGGTGTACCCCCGCTAATCGGTCAGGGGGGTGGTCGGCTGCGATGTGCCCCGCCGGTCGGCCCGTCCGATCACCATCCCGAGGGTTTCGAGATCCACCGTGTCCGCCGTCACGCCTCGTTCGCGAAGCGCCATCTTCGTCACCCGTCCGACGGCGTTCACCGGTAATTCGGCGAAGAATTCGACGTAACGCGGCACGGCGAAATAGGGGAGCGCGCTTTTGAAGTACTCAAATAGCTCGGCGGCCTCGAGATTTGTATCGGGCTGAAGCACGATACAAGCCTTGATGTCGTCGTCGCCGACGTCGCTGGGGACGGCATGGACGGCGACTTCCTTGACGGACGGATGCATGCGGATTGCGTTCTCGAGCTCTACTGAGGAGACGTTCTCTCCCCGTCGCCGGACGGAGTCCTTCTTCCGGTCCACGATCCAGAGCGTGCCGTCCTCGTCCTGGCGTCCAAGGTCACCGGTGTGGTGCCAAAGGTTGCGCCACGTCGCTAACGTGGCGGCTGGCTCTTCCCAGTATCCCGAGAAGAAGGTGTCGCTGATTCGGGGGCGTACGACGATCTCCCCGACCTTGCCGGTAGGCAGGATCGTGTCGTTGTCATCAACCACGGCGACCTCGACCTGAGGCACTGGTTGGCCAGCCGATCCGGGTTGGCGTGGACCGTGAAGGCCCGACATGGCGATGACAAGAACCTCCGTCTGGCCGTAGCTGTCGGCCACGACCGGCACGTTGAACCGCGCCTCGAATGTTCGCTGGCTCTCGGCAGGCATGGGCGGCAGCAGGGCCACCCGCAGCTTGCCGGGGTCTGCGTCGTCGGGGCCGGCGGGCTGGGCGAGTAGGAGCATCCCGATGGTCCCGACGGCGTAGATCACCGTCGCTCCTACTTCGCGGGCGGTAGCCATGAACGTGCTGGCACGAAACTGACGCATGGCGTAAACCGAGGCACCGGCCCATAGAGCGGGGGTCAGCATGGCTCCGAGGAATCCTTGGTGAAACATCGGCGACGGCGTGATCATTACGTCGCCAGGGAGGATGTATCCCGCGTCCTGATGCACCGGGTGCCAGCGGGTGAACACGCCGTGTGGGATGACACAGCCCTTCGGCATACCCGTGGTCCCCGAAGTGAAGATGATTGCCGCCGGGTCGGACGAGCCGAGAGTGACCAGGTGCCTCGCCGGGGCTGCGGCCGCCAGAGCATCAAATGCCAGTTCGCCGCTGGCCGAAGCGGCGCCGGTCACGATGAGGTGGCGCAGGGAGCTCGGACGTTCGATCGCCTGGATGGCATCGAGGCCCAGGCCGTCTACGACGGCTGCCACGGCACCGGACTTTGCCAGCTGGTAGTGGAGGAACTGCCCGCGCAGGTACATGTTCAAAGGCACTAGGACCAGTCCCAGCCGAGCGCAAGCGAAGAGGGTGACGACGAGCTCGACCGAGTTCTCGGTCAGGACGGCCACCCGGTCGCCTCGTTGAAGGCCCAATTCGTGCAGGCTGCCGGCGAATCGCTCCGAGCGGTCGCGCAGACCCGCGTACGAGATCGCGTCCTGGTCCACGTTGAGGAACGTTCGGTCACCCAGGGCGTCGGCCTGTGCGTCGAGCACCTGGAAAAGCGATGTGGGACTTTTCTCGGTCATCGCGCTACCACTCCCGCGTCGGCTCGCCGGATGTCGCACCCGATGGCACCGCGCAGAGCCGAGGCGTCGCAGACGGCTACCACGGCGTAGGTTGCGCTACCGCCTTGCTTAGCAGGCAGCCGGAGGAATCCTCGCGGAATACGTCCGTCACGAATCGTCCAGACGGTTGAGCTTGCCGCCGCCCCGGCCGCACGCTGTGAAGCTGCCTTGCCATGTTCGAGCTGGTAGTACAAGGCCTGCTCCCTAATAAGCTTCCAGCCGTCGGCTTAACGGCGATTCCATGAGAATCCGTCCCCAGCGATCGCTCTGACGCACTTCGTCAAACCCCGCGAGGCGATGTTCCCCAAACGCGTGGGAGGGACTATAACCGAGCCTGCAAGACTCGACGAGGATATCCCGACACCACGTTAGTCCGCTAGGTAGTAGCGAGGCTGCTATCACCCGCTGCGTCGCTCAGGATGCGTCGTAATTCCCGGCTATGCAAGCCGGGAAACTTGTAGTGGAGGTGGCAACGACACCAAACCCGGCGCCTGCTTATAGTGTTAGAGTTTAATGTCAACCGGAACTTGCGCAGTCAGATGGGACGACGTGCAGATCAGCCCCACGGCCTCGGATGCGCCGAACCGCGACGGAACGCGCTCGACGCGACAGGCGCTCTTGGCCGCTGGCCTCGCAACCTTCGCGCAGGCGGGTTACGACGGCGCCCGAGTCGCCGACATCTCAGCTGAGGCGGGGATGACTACCGGCGCCCTCTATGGGCACTTCGACGGCAAAGAAGCTTTGTTCACCGAGTTGTTCCGGCTGTACGGCGACGAGATTACGCACGCCCTGCACGACGCTGATTCGCTGGAGGGGCAACTTGTTCAGGTGATCGAGGTATCTCGGAGGTTCCGGGGAGCTCTCCGTGCCTCCGCCGGGATCCTCCAGCGGAGACCCGACCATGCAGCTGTCCGCCGCGTATTGCGGGAGACCTGCGCCGGTCTGCTGGCGTGGCACCTTCGGGAACCACTGACCCAACGAGACGCCCGCCTTGTTGCCCGGACGCTCATCGACGTCCTCGATCAGTACACGCTGATGGAATCGATGGGCTGGATCAAGCGCCGCGATCCAAGCGATGTCGCCTCCGCGCTGCACAGCATGGTGATGCAAGGTTTGTACGTGAAATGACGGAGACGGCGAGCGGTAGAGACTACAGCTGGACGCCGGGTGACGGTCGGGCTCCGTCATCCAGGCGAGGCCACCGGACGCGTGAGCGGATCCTCGAGGCTGCGGTGGCCGTCTTCGAGGAGCGTGGACTGGTCGATGTGACCGTCCAGGAGATTGGACAGCGGGCCGGTGTGTCTTCCGGGACCGTGTACAAATACTTCCGCGATAAGGCGGACATCTTCCGGTTTCTGCTAATAGAGTTGCGGCGCACGATCGCGGAAGAGACGACGATTGCGCTGGATGACGACGGCAAGTTGATCGCTCGACCCGCAGTGTCGCGCTTTCTGGAGCTCTACCGAGACAACGTCGCGCTGTATCGCGTGTGGTGGGAATCGCTCGACCCGCCGACTGAGTTCTCCGACATCTGGGTTGAGGTCCACGAGGGCTATCGCAGGGGATTTGCGGCTGCGCTTCGACGCGGGAAGCGCACCGGCGTCACCCGCCCCGATGTTGACGTCGAGTTGGCCGCCGAGCTAGCGGTCTTGCTTTTCGAACGTCCTATGTACTCGCGGATCGTCCTGCGCTGGGACCTGGAGACCGAGGACAGCCAGGGCTGT
>Ga0268266_10001652_pt1 | contig 25792 bp, 18 predicted proteins | sample KBSS13metaG_FD_190356 | JGI IMG/M metagenome (GOLD analysis project Ga0268266, IMG submission 190356) | Switchgrass rhizosphere microbial communities from Kellogg Biological Station, Michigan, USA - KBS S1-3 metaG (SPAdes) (version 2) | ecosystem: Host-associated > Plants > Roots > Rhizosphere... | reverse complement strand
GGCGCGATCATGACGCCCGCGGCCAGCGGCTCGCCGCGATCGGCTCGCGCACCGACGAGCCGGCGCACTGCGTGCTCGCGCGCCTCGCGAAATCCGATGCGGCGACCGTCGAGATCGACGCGCGCGAGATGGGCGAGCATCGACCGCACGCGCTCGACGTCGCGCGAGGTCTCGCCGGTCGCCATGCCGCGATCGATGTACGAATCGACGAGACCGACGAGCACGTCGGCCCATTCGGTGAGCGTCGCCTCGTGACCGGCGAGCCACGCGGCGTCGGCGGCGAGCGAGCGCACGAGCAGCGCGTACGTGGCCGCGCTCGCGAGCTGATCCGGTCGCACCGGCTCGGGCACGACGAGCGCGTTGCCGATCGCGGCGGGTCCGCGATCGCCGGTCATGTACGCACCGAGCGCGAGCCGGCGCACGCCCTGATCCCAGTGGAACTTGTCGGGATGGTCCTCGAGGTACGTGCCGGCGTGCGCGTCGGCATCGGCGCCGTGCACGATGCCGAGCCGCTCGGTCCAGCGCACCCAGTCGGCGATGTCGACGTGCGGATGGCCGGCGAGCACCGCCGGGTGCGTCATCACGCGAAGCAGATCGCTGCGCGTCATGTCGGACGTCGGCAGCTCGAGCAGCGCGAGCACGGCCTCGCCGATGCGGCCGCGATCGTCGATCGGCGCGTCGATCAGGTGACACGGCACGCCGACGGCCTCGAACGCCGACGTCGCCTGCGCGAGGTAGCGCTCGGCGTCGCCGGCGATCCACACCGCGATCTCGTGCGCGCGCAGCGTCTTGTCGGCATCGAGGTGTGCGCGCAGCCGCGCGGCGATCGCTTCGATCTCGCGGCGCTCGCCCGGGCACGCGAGGATCGTGATGCCGGGGTCGGCCGCGATCTCGCCCGATGGCTGCGCGCGCACGCGCACGTCGGCGAGCATGCGCTGGAGCGCGGTCGAGCAGGGCTCGGCGCCGAACACGCTCTCGACGTCGCCGTCGCTGCGCTCGACGAGCGCGCCCAGCGTGCCGCGCACGGCGCGCCCCCACAGCGCGAGCACGAGCGGATCGGCGCTCGCGGTCGCGCGCTTGCGCCCGGCGACGTCGTCCCACAGCTCCTCGCACGGATCGAGCACGTAGACCGTGACGTCGGTGGTCTGCGCGAGATCGGTGAGCGCCTCGAGCTGTGCGCGTACGAGATACGACGCGCCGAACACGCTGATCGGCGCCGTTTTCGCCGGCGGCGGCAGCTCGGCGCGGCGGCGCAGCCACGGCAGCGTCGGGATCGGTGCCGCGCGCGTGCCGATGCGGCGCAGCGCTTCACCGACGAGGATCGCCTGCCAGCGCGCGGTCGGATCGTTCGCGAGCTCGCCCGGCGCACGGCCCGCGAGCAATGCCGGCATCCACGCCGGCCGCGCGAGCGCGTAGCTCCACACGAGCTGCGCGAGGTGCTCGGCGAGCTGCACGCGACGCGGCCCGCCGCGATCGCCGTCGGCGCCGCGCAGGTACGCGGCCACCGGCGGTAGCTCGCCGACGACGTGTGGATCGGCGAGCACCGAGGCGAGCGCGGCTGCGAGCTGCGCGCGATCGAGCGCGACCAGCGACGCGTCGCCCCACGTGCGCTCGATGAACCGATCGAACGTGACGAGGTCGAGGCCGGCGGCGATGCCGCGAACGAGCGCGAGCTCGCGGCGCAGCCAGCGCGCGACCAGGTGGCTGCCGGCGACGATCGTCGCGGGCGCGAACGGATCCGCCGGCGGCAAGCTTGCCACCAGCGCGCCGAGCAAGCTCTCGGCGCGGTCGCCATGGACCGCGCGCAACATTAGGGCACGACCATCCACAGCGCGGCCGGCAACAGCTCGAACCGCGCTGGCAAGAGGCCGAGCGGCTCGCCGTCGACGTCGAGCTCGACCTTCGCGCTCGGGTCGACCGCTTCGGCTTCGACGACGCGCGCGCGCCGCGACGTGACCTTGTCCATTGCGAGATGCGTGCCCTTGTAGAGCCGGCGGCCGCTCTTGAGCACGTCGGCGAACCGGAAGTCGCCCATCGCGATCACGTCGAACTTGCTGTCGTCGAGCTCGGCGTGAGGCGCGACCATCATCCCGCCGCCGAAGTACTTGCCGTTCGCGACCGCGACCGTGTTGATCGTCGTCTCGACGCGACTCGCCGCGTCGCCGTCGAAGATCAGCTGCACGCGCTGGTTCGTGTACGCCCACGTGGCGCGCGCGGTCGCGAGCGCGAACGACAAGCGGCCGAGCTTCTTGCCGCTCTCGTTGACGAGGCGATCGACCACACCCGACACGCCGAACGACGCGATGTTCGCGAACATGCGGATCGCGCGCGAGCCATCGACACGCGTCAGCTCGAGCTTGCCGACGTCGATGCGCTTGCGCTTGTTCGCGGCGATCACCGCAGCGGCCTCGCCGTGCGCGAGCGGCACGTCGATCGACCGCCGAAAATCGCCGCCGGTGCCGAACGGGATCAGCGCGAAGCTCGCCTCGGGCGCGATCGGCGCGCCGTCCTCGAAGAACCCGTTGACGACCTCGTTGATCGTGCCGTCGCCGCCGATCGCGACGATCCGCTCGGCGCCCGCGCGCAGGGCCTCGCGCGCGATGCGCGTGGCATCGCCGGGCGCTCGGGTCTGCACGTCGTCGAACGGAAACGCGCGCGCGAGCGTATCGGCGAGCTCGGGCCACCGCTTGCCGAGCCGTCCGCCCTGCGAGTTCGGGTTCACGACGACGACCGTGCGCGGAGCGACCATGACGTCGACGACTATATCCGTCGGGTCTGACCGTGACGCACGGCCGATACGGTTGTTGCGCGTGGGCCACACGAGCGATGCGCAACGCTGCGCTCCTGCACATGAAGATCATGGAACGGGCATTGCTGATGGCCGGCGCATGATCAAGATCGCGCTCGCAGTCGTGGTGCTCGCTGGATGCTCGAGCCTCGACGATGACGTCGGCATGGCGGTCACGGCGACGATCGCCGTGCAGCCATCGGAACCGGATTCGTTCGCGGTCGTGCAGCTCGATCTGGTGATGAGCGCCGGGTCGCGCGCGGATCACGAGCTGGCGCTCGATCGCGTGACGCTCGACGAAACGGAGCTCGCGATCGCGCCGTTCACGCCGTTCTGGATCCACGGCGGCGACTCCGCGGACCGGAGCCTGGCAAACGCGGGCACGATCAACTCCGCCCTCGCACCCCTGTGCGGACAGACGGCGAGCCTGGCCGTGTACATCACGTATGTCGACGGGGCGCAGGGCGACGGCACGTGGGCGTCGACGTCCGTCGCGATCGCGTGCCATTGATCAGCCGGCGACAGGACTGGCCACCGCCATCGCCGCGAAATCCCAGACGGCCTCGCTGGCACTGCGAGTGCATCGAGAGGCTGCATGCTCGCCACGATCACCGATCAGCTCGACCACGTCCGTGGCGGCCAGAACAACGAAAAAGCTCTCGAGGACCTGCGGAACCTCGGGTACCCGATCAAGAAGGGCGTCATCGTGGACCCGAACGATCGGTTTCACCTGACGCCGGCGCGCTGCTTGTCGGCGCGCGCGATCGATCCCGCTGCGCCGGACATCATCTACTGCACGCCGGACCGTTGAGCGTCAGCCCGGCCCGTCGGTCTGAGCGCGCTCGATCTTCGTCTTGATCTCGACGTAGCGGCGCAAGAAGTCGTAGTGCTTCTCGCGGAACGCCTGCGTGTAGCGCCGTTCGCGTGCCTTCGCGCGCCACGCAGCCGCGAGATCGTCGAGTCGCGCGACGAGCTGCCCGGCCTCGGTGAACGGCTTCACGACCGCGCGCGTGCCGTGCGTCTCGACGAGCTCGACGTGACCGTTGTCGGCCGGCCCGAGGAACGTGAGCACGACGGTGTCGGGGTGCTGGTTGCGGATCGTGCGCGCGATCGTCGTGGCCGGCAGATCGCTGATGTCGTTCGCGATCATCGCGTAGTGGTACTGGCTCGAGCTCACGCGATCGAGCCCTTCGCCGCCGCTGGTCGCGTGCGTGAACGCGAAGCCTTTGGGCTTGGCGTCGCCGAGCTCGGTCACGAGATCGTCGACCTCGTCGATCACGAGCACGCGGAGCTCGTCCATGTTGATCACGCGCGACGCGTCGCGGCCGGCGAGCTGATCGGCGAGATCGATCGCGCGCCGCTCGGCTTCCATGAAGTGCTGCAGGAACTCCTCGTGCACGGCCTTGATGTCGTCGAGCACGCTGTCGACCTCGCGGCGGCCGACCGAGCGGCCCGCGGCCTCGAGCACGCGTTCTTTCAAGTACGCGACCGAGTCGGGCGCCTTGAGGATCAGATCGACGGCACCGGCGCGCACGGCGTCGACCGCGTCGTCGTACGAGCGCCGCGGCGTCATCGCGACGATCATCGTGGTCGGCGACGCCTGCTTGATCGCCGCGATGATCGGAATGCCGTCACGCGGCGACGCGGTATCGATGTCGACGAGCGCGACCGAGAAGAACTGGCGCTTGATGAGCGCGAGCGCGCGCTCCGCGTCGGTCGTGCAGGTGACGTGCAGCATTGCCTCGGAGAGCAGCTGCTCGATACCGGCGTGGACGCGGAGATCGCCGTCGAGGACGAGCACCTCCATGCCGACGAGCGCGGTGTGGGCACCGGAGTGGACGGAACGATACGAGCCGGATTCGGTCATGGATTTATGGATAGGAGAACGGTCGCTGGAACGACGTGGAGTGCGTGGGGTGTGTCGCGAAGCGCGGCCAATTCTTGATGACGTCGCCGAGGCAGCTCGCGAGCTCGGGCGCGCCGGTCGAGTTCTGCGTCGCGTGGATACGATCGACGAGCCCATCCGGCCGGATCTCGAACGCGATGTAGATGGCGCCGTGGACCGTGCGGCCGCTCGCGCAGCGCTCGAACGCGGTCTCGGACTTGCTCTCGGCGAGCTCGACCTCGTTGGCGAGATCGCGGTCGGCATACGGATCTTGGGGGGCCGGCGGCATCGGCTTCTTATGCGCCGGCGTGGGCGTGGGCGTAGGCGTAGGCGTATCCGCGATGTGCGCGAGCGCGCTGCCGAGAGCGTCGTCGGATCCGGCGGCTGATCCTGCAGCGGCGATCGGCGTGGGGACCGGCGTCACGATCGGTGCCGTCGTGGCGGTCGGCGTCGGCGGCGTAGTCGGCGCGGGAGCCGTGGCCGCCGGCGCGGCTGCCGGCGAATCGAGCCCCTTCGCGAGCAAGACCGCGCCCGAGCCCGCGAGCGCGAGATCGATCACGATCACCGCGGCAATGAGGCCGGTGCGGCGCCGCGGGACCGGCATCGACAGCGATGCTTCCGGAACCCGCGGGATCGGCAGCGGCGTCGCCGGCATCGGTGCAGGCATCGGGCCCGTCGGCGGCATGCTCGGCGGCGCGTACGAGATCGGGCCCGCCGCGTAGGCGTTAGGCCCGGCGGTGATGACCGCGGCCGGCGGAAGCGGTGCGTCGTCCGGAATCTTGGTGGTCGGCGCGACGCGCGGCTCGGCCGTGACAAGCTTCGCGCCACAGCCACCGCAGAACCGCGAATCCGGTGTGTTCTCGGTGTTGCACGCCGGGCAACGCATCCCGCGACCAAGCGTAACTCAAGGCGCCCGATCTGTCGTCGGTGCTGTGTTAGTCTAGCAATTGGCGATGAGTCAGGTCCTCGATCGGGTGCTGACGGCTGCCCGCCAGCTCGGGGCGTCCGACGTGCATCTCAAGGCTGGGTTGCCTCCGATCTTCCGGATCAAGGGCGACCTACGCACCGTCCGCGACGTGCCACCGTTGACGCGCGAGGCGATCGCGCAGTTCGCGGTCCATATGATGAACGATCGCCAGCGCCAGGAGTTCGAGACGAACCTGGACATCGACCTCGCGTACGGCACGCCCGACGGCGTGCGCTACCGCGTGAACATGTTCCAGCAGCGGGGCTCGGTCGGCATGGTCCTGCGGCTGATCCCGCCGGAAGTTCCGCCGTTCGGGCAGCTGAACCTGCCGCAGTCGGTGCTCGACCTCACGAACAACGGCCGTGGCGTCATCCTCGTCACCGGCGCGACCGGCTCGGGCAAGTCGACCACGCTCGCCGCGATGATCGACTACGTCAACACGCAGCAGGCCTATCACATCGTCACGATCGAGGACCCGATCGAGTACACGTTCCGCGACAAGCGCTCGGTGATGAACCAGCGCGAGATCGGGTTCGACACGATGTCGTTCGCGCGCGCGTTGCGCGCGGCGCTGCGCCAGGATCCCGACGTGATCCTCGTCGGCGAGATGCGCGACGGCGAGACCGCGCACATCGCGATGACCGCGGCCGAGACCGGCCACCTCGTGCTGTCGACGCTGCACACCGTCGACGCGACCGAGACGGTCAACCGCATCATCTCGATGTTCCCGACCCACGAGCAGCAGCAAGCGCGGCTCACGCTCGCCAGCGTGCTGCGCGGCGTCGTCTCGCAGCGGCTGCTGCCGCGGGCCGACGGCAAGGGCATGGTGCCGGCGCTCGAGATCATGGTGAACACCGAGCGCGTGCGCGAGATGATCGAGGATCCGATGCGCACGCGCGAGATCAAGGACGCGATCGCCGAGGGCTTGCACCCGTACGGCATGGTCACGTTCGACCAGAGCCTGGCTTCGCTGGTGAAGCAGCGCCTGGTCACCTACGAGGAGGCGGTCAAGCACTCGACGAGCCCGTCCGACTTCGCCTTGCTATTCCGCGGCGTCTCCGGCAGTGCCGAGCGCGCCTGGACTCCGTCCGAGAAGGGAGCGACCACCAATGACGAGTTCGACATCGAACACTTCGAAAAATAGTTGGTTGGTCGTGGCGGTGCTCGTGGTGCTGGCGGGCGTCGCGAACGCCGGCCACAAACGCGTCGTCGTGCTCGACTTCGACGGCCCCAAGGCCGACAAGTTCCACGAGGACATCGTCAAGGCGCTCAAGAAGAAGGATCACACGGTCGTCGGCACCGATAAGTGGAACGGCACGGCCGAGGAGCTCGCCGCGACCAAGCTCAACAAGAAGAACGCGCGCAAGATCGCCAAGAAGCTCAAGGTCGACGGCATCGTCAGCGCGACGATCGAGAAGAGCGACGAGGGCTACGTCGTGCACGTCAAGCTGCGCGCGGGCAAGAGCGGCGCGGTCGTGGCCGAGCAGATCGATCTGAAGTCCGAGGGCACGAAGCTGCCGCGCAAGGAGATCGACGAGCAGCTGGTCACGCCGATCGAAGGGCTCGAGGACAACGGCGGCGACGCTCCTGCCACGGACACGGACAAAGGCGGCGGCGACGACGACGACAGCGGCAACGCGCACGGCGGGTTCTCGCACAAGGTCGGCGAGCAGACCGGCGCGGCGGCGACGGACACGAAGTCCGACGCGAAGAGCGATACCAAGAGCGACACGAAGGCCGACGCCAAGGCCGACACGAAGACCGACGGCGAGACCCACCACCACAAGTCGAAGCACCACGACGTCGCGGCCTCCGGCGACGACGACACTTCGACGACCGTGACCGCGCATACCGAGGAGCCCGCCCCGACCGGCGACGAGCTGTCGCCCGCGATGCGCGCCGTCGACTTCGGCGTCGGCATGTCGTTCACCGCGCGCCACCTCGGCTACAGCTACGCGCCGAGCCTGGGCTCGGTGCCGCCCGGCTACAAGCAGGGCATCCCGGTGGCCGGCGGCGTGCTCGACGCGACCGTGTATCCGTTCGCGATCACGCACAAGTCGACCGGCATCCTGACCGACCTCGGCATCGAGGTCATGTACGACAAGGTCATCGATATCTCGTCGAAGAAGGGCTACATCGACATGACGACGATGACCCAGCAGACCGCGACGCTGGCGACCGACGAGGATCACTTCGCGATCGGCGCGGTGTTCCGCTACCCGGTCAGCGAGGGCTTCGTGCTGGGCGGCAAGCTCATGTACATGAACCAGCAGTTCGAGATCGCGCAGTCGTTCCAGAACGGCACGATGACGGTCGCGACCGACGTGCCCAACGTTCACTACAGCGCGGTGCAGCCGAACGCGTTCGTCCACTACACCGTGACGCCGTCGATCATCATCAACGCCGACTTCGGCTTCGACTTCATCACGAAGACCGGCGACATCACGGCCGACACGATCGGCTACGGCGGCGCCAAGGACCTCGGCTTCGAGTTCACCGGCGGCATCGACTACAAGCTGACGCGCGCGTTCTTCGTGCGGGCCTTGTTCCACATCGAGGACTTCAGCCTGAAGTTCAAGGGCGATCCGAACTCGCTCGCGAACACCCGCGACGGCATGCCGATGACGCAGGACGTATCCAGCGCGTCGGACTACTACTACGGCGGCTCGATTCAGATCGGCATCGCCTACTGAACCAACCCGAGCACGTCGCGCTGGAGCTCGCTGAGCACGCTCGCCGGCGCCGTGCCCTCGATCTCGAGGCCCTGGATCGTCTGCGTCAGCTCCTCGGTGGGCGCGCCGAGATAGATACCGGGCTCGAAGCCGATCGCCGCGGACCAACCGTCGCCGGCGCGGCCGATCGTGTAGTAGCGGCCGCCTTGCGGTGACTCGCCGCGGTCCCAGCCGCGACGCAAGAGCGCGAGCAGCTTCGAGGTCGCCACGATGTGGTGGACCGCCGTCTCCAGCGTGCCCTGGCAATCGTCCGGCGCATGCACCGCGCGCGCGAGCTGCTCGAAGGGCTGGTCGTGAAGGCGAACCCGCCACGCGTCGCGCTCGTCGGGCGAGAGCTCGATCGGGTGCACCAGCCCGTAGGTCGCGTCGCTCGGCAGCTCGACGTGCTTGCCGCGCACGTCGACGGTCGAGCCGTCGTCGCCGATGCCGAACACGAGCGCGAGCTCGCGCTGGCGATACGCGCCCCACACGAACGAGCGCGCGAGGTGCCGGATCAGCGAGTGCATCAAGTAGACCTCGGCGAAGTGCAAGAACGGCATGCGATGCGCGCTCGCCATGCTGTCTTCGAGCCGCGCGAGCTGGCCGCGCGCGACCTTGCTGCACAGCCGCTCGAGCTCCTTGAACCGCGCGAACTCGTCGTGGGGCAGCCGCGTGCGCTCGGCGCCGGCGGGCCACACGAGCTTGGGCACGAGCGCGCGGTCGAGCTCGACGTGGACGTCGCCGAACGTCAGCTCGGATTCGTCGAGGTCGGGCACCAGGCGATCGGCGAGATCCTCGGCGGCGAGCCCCGCGGCCTCGGCCACGCTCGCGAACACTTCCTCGGCGCGAGCCTTGAGCGCGCGCGACTGCACCTTGTGCGCGATGTCGTAAATCTCCGCGAGCGCGGTGCGCGTGGCGAGCTTGCCGAGCGTCTCGACGGCTTCCTGCGCGCGCGCCGAGTTGCCCTGCGGCGCCCACACGCGAGCGAGCCGGCCGAGGGCGCGCGCGTGATCATCGTCGCCGAAGCGGCCGACCGCGTGCAGCGCCCACTTGTCCTTCGGCGGCCCTTTCGCGAACAGCCACTGGCGAAACAGCGCGAACGAGAACCGCGCGAGCGAGGCTGGCGTGTAGCGCTCGGCGGCCGCGGCGATCGCGTCGTCGACGCCGCTCGCGAGCAGCTGCACGAATTCGACGAGCGCGTCGCCTTGCAGCGCCGCGGCGCCGTCGTCGTCGCGGATCGGTCGCGGCAGCCGCGCGACGTCGACGAACGCCGGCAGCTTCTTCGGCTTGGCCGCGAGCTTGGGCGCCGCCGCGTGCGCGAGCTCGTTCGCGCTCGCGCCCGACACGCGCTCGACGAGCGCCGCGTGGTGCTTCGCGAGATACGCGAGCGCTTGCTCGTCGGCGTCGCGCTGCTTCTTGTCGGCGGTCGCGCGATCGGCGCTAAGGCCGATCGCGGCGGCCTCGGGAAACCGATCGAGCCAGGCCTTGCCGACCGCTTGCTGCTTCTTCAGCAGTGCGAACCCGCGCGCCATCACCGGCGCGACGCGCGGCGACTCGACGCCGGCGAGTGCCGCGAGCGTGTCGGGCTTGCTCTGCACGAACGCGATGATCGAATCGAGCGCGGGCACGCCGTGGCGCGCGAGGAGGTGCTCGACGTCGTCGACCTGGCCATACCAGCGCGCCGGTGGAATCGCCTGCCAGGTTTCGAGCGCGATCTGTGCGTCGTGCATCCACCGCAAGTAGATGATGAAGACCTTCTCCTTCTTGGACTTGGTCTCGAGCTCCGCGCGCTTGGCATCGTCGTCGTAGTCGCGCGGCGTTCCGCGCTCGAGCAGTCCCTCGCGCTGGCCGTCGCGCCAGTGCAGCTTGTCGGCGAACGCGATCGGCGTGGCCGCCGCGACCGGCTTCGCCGACTTCTTCGCGGGCTTCGCGGTCTGCCACGGCGAGACCCAAGTGTCGTCGGGCGGCAGCGTCGCGCCGGTCTGTGCGATCGTCTGCGCGACGAAGGCGTCGTCGAGCGTCGCCGCCGCATCGGGCGCGGCGACCACGAACTCGTCGAACAGCGCGCGGGCGAGCGGCAAGCCCAGCGTGCGCCGCGGCCGCTCGGTCGTGAACATCGGCGCGAGCGCGGCGATCGTCTTCGTTCCCGGCTCGATCGTGTCGAGCGCGTCCCACGCGACGTCGGCGAGCTCGGCGAGCGCGCGCAGCGCGTCGGGCGCGTCGAGCGTCGCGAGCTCGTCGTAGGCGCGGACCAGCCGCAGCGGCGCGACGGCGTCGTTGCCGAGGTGCTCGATCATGGCAGCGGGCGGAACCGCCTCCGCGAGCTGCCAGAACCGCTCGAGCCTGGCGAAGTCGAGCTTGGACGTCCGCATCGCGGCGAGCACGCCGAACGTCACGGTGACGTGATCGTCGAGATCGGCCTGGCGCAGCTCCGCGGCATCGGCGGCGGTCCACATGTCGGGGAACACGAACGCGATCGCGCAGCGCACCGAGAACGCGCGCGACGCGTGCTCCGCCACCGCGCGGACCTCGTCTCGCACGCCAGGCTTGGCGTCGCGCACGTGCGCGCGCAGCCACAGCCACGGCTTCACGCCGAGGTTGCCGAGCCCGACGTGCGGGCGCGCGGTGCGCAGCGCCCAGATCGAGCTGTTCCACTCGTAGGTCGCGCGGTCGAACGCAAGCGCGGCGAGCAGGACTTCCAGGGCGCGTGGCAGGCCGCCAACTGCGGCGTGCCACTCGAGAAACGGCTCGGGAGTCTCGGTACCCCACAGCGCGAGCGCGGCGCCTTCGTCGGCAAGCTCGCGAGGGGCCTCGTCGCTGGTCGCGAATCGCTCCAGCAGGCGCTCGACCCGCGCGCGGACCGCCGGCGCCGTGCGCTCCAGCCCGGCGAGCACCTGCTCGCGTGCGATGACCCGCTGAACCCGTTGGAAGCTCACGCGCGCATTCTAGTGGTACACCTGCGTCGAGATGAAGGCCGCAGACGTCCGTCGTACGTTCCTCGATTTCTTCAAGCGCAACGGCCACCAGGTCGTGGCATCGAGCTCGCTCGTTCCGCAGAACGATCCGACGCTGTTGTTCACGAACGCCGGCATGAACCAGTTCAAGGACGTGTTCACCGGCGCCGAGGCGCGGCCGTACAAGCGCGCGACGTCGTCGCAGAAATGCGTGCGCGCCGGCGGCAAGCACAACGACCTCGACGAGGTCGGCAAGACGCCGCGCCATCACACGTTCTTCGAGATGCTCGGCAACTTCTCGTTCGGCGACTACTTCAAGGCCGACGCGATCGCGTTCGCCTGGGAGCTGCTCATCAAGGGCTACGGCATCGATCCGAACAAGCTCGTCGTGACCGTGTACGGCGGCGACCCGGCGCTGCCGGGCATCTCCGCCGACGACGAAGCGCGCGCGCTCTGGAAGAAGGTCACGGGATTCTCGGACGACCGCATCATCGGCCTCGGCAAGAAAGACAACTTCTGGCAGATGGGCGAGACCGGCCCGATGGGGCCGTGCACGGAGATCCACTTCAACTTCGAAGCGAGCGATCGCTGGCCGACGCAGGATCCGGCGAGCTGGCAGGGCTGGCTCGAGATCTGGAACCTCGTGTTCATGCAGTTCGAGCGCCGCGAGAAGGACGGCCCGCTGCATGCGCTGCCCGCTCCGTCGGTCGATACCGGCGCCGGGCTCGAGCGCGTGACGAGCGTCGTGCAGGGCGTGCGCTCGAACTACGAGACCGACCTGTTCGTGCCGATCATCCAGCGCGTCGCGGAGATCTGCGGCCACGCGTACGGCACCGACCGCGAGCGCGACACCGCGATGCGCGTGATCGCGGACCACGCGCGCTGCACCTCGTTCCTCGTCGCCGACGGCGTGTTCCCCGACAAGGGCGAGCGCGAGTACACGCTGCGCCGGATCTTCCGGCGCGCGGTGCGCCACGGCCAGCAGCACCTCGGGCTCGACAAGGTCTTCATGCCCGACGTCTGCGACAAGGTCATCGACGTGATGTCCGAGGCGTATCCCGAGCTGCGCGAGCGCCGCACGGTGATCCAGAACGTCACGCGCGAGGAAGAGACCCGGTTCCGCGCGACGCTGGCGCGCGGCCTCGAGCGCCTCGAAGGCGAGCTCGGCAAGCTCGGTCGCGGCGAGACGTATTCCGGCAAGAGCGTCTTCACGATGTACGACACGTTCGGGTTCCCGGCGGATCTCACGAAGATCATCGCCGAGGAGCGCGGGATCGCGGTCGACGACGACGGCTTCAAGGCCGAGCTCGAGGCGGCGCGGCAGAAGAGCAAGTTCCAGATCGACGACGCCGCGATCGCGACCGTGTTCAAGTCACTCGCGAGCGAGGTCGGCCCGACGAAGTTCATGGGCTACGACGGCCGCGGCACGGCGGGCGAGGGCACGCTGAAGGCGATCGTTATCGGCGGCAAGCGCGCCGACGCGGCGAACGCCGGCACGCAGGTCGCGCTCGTGTTCGATCAGACGCCGTTCTACGGCGAGTCGGGCGGTCAGATCGGGGACACCGGCATCGTGCTGTCGGCGGGCGCGAAGATCCGCATCGACGATACCGAGAAGCCCGCGGGCGACATGCACGTGCTGATCGGCGAGGTCGAGACCGGCACGCTGTCGGTCGGCGACAAGGTCAAGTTCGAGGTCGACGACGCGCGCCGCGAGAAGATCCGCGCGAACCACTCGGCGACGCACTTGCTCAACCACGCGCTCAAGCACGTGCTCGGCAACCACGTCGCGCAGAAGGGCTCGCTGGTCGCGCCCGATCGCCTGCGCTTCGACTTCGCGCACTTCTCGCCGATGACCGACGATCAGAAGCGGCAGGTCGAGGATCTCGTCAACGCCGAGATCCGCGCGAACGCCGACAGCAAGGTCGAGGTCCTGCCGATCGAGCAGGCCAAGCAAAAGGGCGCGGTCGCGATGTTCGGCGAGAAGTACGGCGATTCCGTGCGCGTCGTCGGCATCGGCAACCAGTCGCTCGAGTTCTGCGGCGGCACGCACGTGCGGCGCGCCGGCGACATCGGCATGTTCAAGCTGCTGTCCGAGGTGGGCGTCGCGCAAGGCGTGCGCCGCATCGAGGCGGTCACCGGCGCGGGAGCGCTCGATTACCTGCGCCGGCTCGAGGCCGAGCTCGGCCGAACCGGAGCGCTCTTGAAAGCGCAGCCGATGGAAGTCGCCGCGCGCGTCGACAAGCTGCTCGCGGATGCGAAGGCGTCTGATCGCGAGATCGAGAAGCTCAAGGGCCGGCTGGCCTCGGGCGGCGGCGCTCGCGACCTGATGAGCGAGACGGTCGTGGTCAAGGGCGTGAAAGTGCTCGCGGCGCAGGTCGAGGTCGACGACGCGAAGGTGCTTCGGGACACCGGCGACCAGCTCAAGGACAAGCTCGGGTCCGGCGTGGTCGTGCTCGCGGGCACGGGCGGCGCCGAGGTCAAGCTCGTCGCGATGGTCACGAAAGATCTCGCGGATCGGGTGCCGGCGGGCAAGCTGCTCGGCGAGGTGGCGGCCGCGATGGGCGGGCGCGCCGGCGGCCGTGCCGATATGGCCCAGGGTGGCGCCAAGGATCCGTCGCAGCTGCCCCAGGCACTCGCGGCAGCGCGCCGCTGGGTCGAAGACCACGTCTAGCGCCTGCTCGGCTCGCTTCGTGGGATAATTCGCCAGGCCGATGGCGTCTGACGACACCAGCGGGGCGAAACCGGCGGGGCCGGTCGCGCTCCGCATCAAGCTTCGCTACGACGACATCGACGCGATGATCTCGCGCTTCGCGGGCAACGTCGGGCGCTCGGGCTTGTTCTTGCCGACGCGCTCGCTGCATCCGGTCGGCACCGAGGTGAAGTTCGAGCTGCGCATCGCGAACGACACGCCGGTGCTGGTCGGCCTCGGCAGGGTCAAAGCGGCGCGGCCGCCCGATCCGGCGAACGCGCGCGCGACGTTCGGGCTCTCGATCGAGCTGATGCGCGTCACGCGCGACGGCCGCGAGGTCATCATCCGCATGCTCGAGCGGCGCCGCGAGCTCGGCTTGCCCGACGTCGCGATCCCGCTGCCCGAGGACGTCGAGGCCGCGCGCCGGATGGACGTCGAGACGCAGCCCGGTGTGCCGGTCCCGACGCGCCCGGTCGAATCGGCACCGGTTGCCGCGCCGCCAGCTCCCGCGGCGCCCGCGACACCGGTCGCCGCCGAAGCGACGCCGACGCAGCCGCGCGCGACGAGCGAGATCGTGCCGGTGCGGCCGACGCCGCCGCCCGACTCGCTGCTCACCGCGCCTCGTGCGATCACCGGGCCGATCGGCGTGGTGCGCGGCACGAGCGATCGCGCGTCGGCGCCGATCCTCGCGCCCGAGCCGCCGCGTGCGAAGCGTCCGAAGCTCGCCGATCTCGTCGCGAAGGCAGCGGAGCTGTCGGGCCCGGTGGCGGCGCTCGATGTCGGCGGCGAGTCCGACGTCGACGTCGCCAAGGCGATGGCGCGCGCGCGCATGCTCGCGGGCGGTCAGCTCGACGTCGACCTCGATGCGTTGCGCGAGTCGACCGCGGCGCCGGTCGCGATCGACGTCGAAGCCGCCAGCGCCGAGCTCGCGCGCCAGCTCGGCGGCAAGGCGATCTCGAAGAAGGATCGCAGCGCGCGGTGGGCGCCGCCGCCTGCCGTCGCACCGGCACCCGAGCCAGCGCCCGAGCCGGCTCCGTCGCCGCCGGCTCCGGTGATCGTGTCGCCGCCCAACGCCGAGACGATCATCGCGAAGCCGTTCGAGCCGCTGCCCGACCTCGACCCCGCGACCGAGCGCGAGGCTCACGGCCGCCGGCTGCCGACGGCGAGCGGCGAGATGGACGAGCTCGCGCAGGAAGCCGCGATGGCGATCGTCGGCCAGGCCGGCGCGGGCGTGCGTGCGATCGAGCGCGCGGACGAGCCACTCGTCGCAGCCGATGCGGCGCCGGTGCCGTTCCTCGAGGTGCCGTCGGCGCCGGTCGAGCAGGCCGAGCCGACGCCGGTCGCCGAAGCGCGCGTGTCGTTCGTCGCCGAGCCGGTCGTGACGACCGTCGACGAGGATCCCGAGCTGTTGTCGTTCGAGCGCGCGCTCGACGCCGCACGCATTCACACCGGCGTGAGCGCGCCGGCACCCGCGCCGGATCCCGAGGACGACATCGAAGAGCTCGACGCCGACGAGCTCGAGGACGAGGTCGGCGAGCACACGCAGGTCGGCGAGATCGGCGCGTTCGCACAAGGGCTCGAAGAGCCGCCGCCGCCGGCCACGTACGATCCGTTCGCTCACGAGCATCCGTCGCAGGCCGCCGACTTTCGGGAAGAAGAGATCTCCGATCTCGACGTGCTCGCCGAGGCCGATGCCGGCGACGACGATCTGCTGTCGGCCAACGGCGAGCGCGACTCGTCGGCGTATCCGGTCGTGCCCGAGCCGGGCTACGTCGAGCCGCAGCTCACGCCGCCGCCCGAGGAGCCCGCGTATCCCGAGCCCGCATATCCGCAGCAGTACGAGCCGCAGCCCGACGCGCCGTCGTATCAGGATCAGCCGCACTACTACGATCCGGACGCGCCTCGCTACGCGCGCGAAGACTACGTGCACGACGTCTTCACGCCGCCGCCGTCGCTGCCGCCGGAGCCGGCGCCGTTCCGGGCGCTGTCGCCGCGCGACGACTTCGCGGCGCGACTCGCGCTCGACGAGGAAGACGAGCCCGCCCGTCATCCAGCCGACGCACACCGCGCGACCAGCGACAGCGACGACGACAACGACTTCGACGAGCCGCACAACTACACGCTCGCCGAGGATCCCGACTACGAGAACCCCGAGCTCGAGTTCGACGAGCGCCACAGCTTCGGTCGCCGCGGCTTCGAGCTCGCCGAGGAGACGCCCGATCCGATCGAAGATCTCGACAACGCGCTGTCGACCCTCGACGTCGATCTCGATCGGCTCGAGGTGCCGCCCGCCGACCGCCGGCGTGCACCGGTGCGGGCGCGAGCGCTGCCGGGCATGCCGCCGGAGCGTGCGCGCCGGGTCAGCGACGCGCAGCCGCCGCAGAAGCAGTCGACGCAGCCGCTGCCGCGCGCGAACGTGCGCCCGCGTCGCCCCGACAGCGACGACGGCGTCATCATCGACTTCGACGACGACGACTGACGCGCGCGCTCAGCCGAGGCCGGGATGCGCGAGCGCGCGGATCAGCGCGGCGCGGTTGCCGGCGTGCTGGCGCCACAGCTCGCGGATCCGATCGGCCTGCGTGCGGCCGCTCGCGGCGATCGCCTCGACGGGCGCAAGCAGCGGCAGCGACGCCGGCGCGATGCGCTCGAGGCCATGCTTGGCGATCGCGACGAGCTCCTTCGCGAGCTCGCCGACGCTGTGGTTGCCGGCGCGCGCGGCGAGCCCGAGGCTCGGCACGTCGTCGGCGAGCTTCTGGCGCTCGGCGAACGTCAGCTGCGCGGTCAGCTCGGTCGCGGCCGCGCGCGCGCTGGGATCGTAGAGCAGCCCGCGCATCATCGGCGCGAGTGCCTGGATCATCTCGATCGAGCCACAGTCGCAGCCGCGCACCTCGATGAATTTCTTGAGCCGGCCCTCGGGGAACAGCGTCGACAGGTGCAGCGCCCAGTCGGGCCGCGTCGCGTGCTCGCCGTTCCAGCCCTCGGCCATGAACCGGCGGAACGTCAGCCCGGCGGGCACCGGCCGATAGCCGTTGCGGTACACGAAGTACATCGGCACGTCGAGCGCCCACTCGGTGTACGCGGTGAACAGGTCGTCGCGCTCGAACACGAACGGCACGAGCCCGGCGCGTGCGTTGTCGGTGTCGCGCCAGATCCACGCGCGATACGTCTGATAGTCGGTCGCGACCTCGTCGACGATCGGCGAGGCGGCCCACAGCGCGGTGAGCAGCGACGTCACCGAGTACAGGCAGCGCATCATCGCGGCGGCGTCGGCCTCGTCCGAGAAATCCAGGTTCGCCTGCACGGTCGCCGTGCGCTGCATCATGTCGAGGCCGCGCGAGCCGACGGTCGGCATGTACTCGCGCATCACGTCGTAGCGCTGCTTCGGCATCCACGGGATGTCGAGCCGGCGGCCGAACGGGCGCAGGCCGATCGCCAGCCACGCCAGGCCGAGCGGCTGGGACGCCGTGGCGAGCTCGGCGACGTGCGAGCGCAGATCGCTGACGAGCTCGGTATCGACCGAGACCGGGCGAGCGGCGAGCTCGAACTGGCCGCCGGGCTCGATCGTGAGCTGGGCATCGCCGCGCGCGATCGCGATCGCGTGACCGTGCTCGAGCACCGGGTCGCCATGGGTCGACGCGAACGCGGCGAGCAGCGCGCCGATGCCGTTCGGCCCCTCGTACGGTGGAGCCTCGCCGGTGTCGCGGACGACGCCGATCAGCTCGTGCTCGGTGCCGACGCGCCACTCGGTCGACGGTTTGCCCGCGGTGGCAAAGTACGATCGCAGATCGTCCAGCTTGGCCACCGGCGCGTCATCTTGTTCGTCGACGAGGTACACCGTTAAGCACGCACTCTAGGGGGCGATCCCCCGTGCGTCAATCAACCGCAAGCAACGGTGTGATAGCGTCGGGGTCGTGGGTCCCGACTTCGCCGCAACGCGGGCGCGCCTGCTCGAGCTCCTACGGACCCGCGCGTTCCAGGAGCGCGAGGTCACGCTGTCCTCGGGCCTCAAATCCAACTTCTACATCGACTGCAAGCAGGTCAGCCTGCACGCCGAGGGAGCCGCGCTCATCGGTGAACTTATGTTTACGCTCCTCGAACAGCACGCGCCGGCCGCGGTCGCGGTGGGCGGGCTCACGCTCGGCGCCGACCCGCTGGCCACCGCGACCAGCATCGCGAGCTTTCGGGCCGGCCGGCCGCGCGACGCGTTCATCGTGCGCAAGGAGCCCAAGGCACACGGCACCGCGCAATGGATCGAGAGCGCGCAGCTGGCGCCCGGGGCGCCGGTCGTGATCCTCGAGGACGTCGTCACCACCGGTGCGTCGACGCTGCGCGCGATCGAGCGCGCGCGGCTCGCCGGGCTGAACGTGCTGCACGCGATCGGGCTCGTCGATCGGCTCGAGGGCGGCCGCGAGGCGGTCACCGAAGAGGCTCCGCTGACCACGCTGTTCACGCGCCGCGATTTCTTGCCGTCATGAGAGCCGCCGCTGTTGCCGTCGCGATCACCGTCGGGCTTGCCGCATGCGGCGAGGTGGCGCCGCCGATCCGGCTCGACGAAGTATGGCCGACCGCGCCGCACGGCTACGAGGCCGTGACCGACGCGTGGACGCGCGACGCCCAGCTGCACGGCCAGTATCAAGAGACGCTCGATCTGCGCGCGACGTTCAAGTCGCCCGACTGGCGCGCGGCGCACGCCGAGCGCGTCGCCGATCAGCGCGGCCTGGAGGGCGCGGCGCGCGAGCCGATCATCGCGCAGGCCAAGGCCGACATGGCCGGGCCCTACGAGTTCGAGCTGATGTTCACGACCTGGGATCGCCGCGAGAACGACCTCGATCGCGGCGCGAACAGCGTCTGGCGCGTCATGCTCGTCGACGATCAGGGCCACGAGATCGCGCCGCTCTTGATCAAGCGCGATCGCCGCCCGCTCTACACGATCCGCGCCGAGTTTCCGGCGATGGGCGACTTCGCGACCGCGTACATCGCGCAGTTCCCGCGCACGCAGCCGGTGCTCGGCCCCAACGTTCACACGCTGCGCCTGCGGCTGTCGGGCGAGCGCGGCGGCGTCGAGCTGATCTGGGCCGTGCCCTAGGTCAGTGACAGGTCGCCATCATCTCGGGCGACGTCGACGCCGCGAGGCAGCGCCGCAGCGACTCGGTCCACTCGTCGTCCGCGCACGTCGCCGCGATCTGGTCGGCGATGCCGGTCACCTGGTCGTTCATGCTGTTGATCACGGTCATCGGGACGCCGTCGACGAGCGGCACCCGCACTGTGATCGTCCCAGCGACGTGCGTGGCGACCGCCTTGCAGCCGTCGTCGGTGACGGCCGCGAGCTGCTCGGCGGTCGGTCCGTCGATGCCGGGCGGCGCGCCTTGCGAGCACTCCGCGGTGGCGAACATGTCGCGGACCGACGCGAGGCAATCGATGAGCGACTGCGGCCAGTGCTCGTCCTTGCACTGCTGCTCGAGGTTGTTGCCGAACGCCGCCTCCATCGCGTCGCTGCCGGGCAGCTCGCCGCTACCTTCGACGACGAACATCTGGCCGCTGCCGAGTGCGGCCCGCAGCTTTTCGACCTGATCGGGCGTCATCGTGATCGACGTCGAGCTGCTCATCTGCGGCGCGAGCGATCCGAGGTGGCGGGCGACGGCGGCGCAATCGTACGGCGCGTGGCCTGCCGCAGCGGCTGTCGGCAACGCGGGCGGTAGCGACACCGCGTGCACGGCGTGCGCGTGCCGGGCCCACGGCATGTTCGCGGCCATCGCTGCTGCCGTCGACGACGATCGCGGCGCGACGGCCTGGCTCGCGCTCGTCATCGAGCGATCCGCGTGCGAGCGATGCACCGCATAGCCAGTTCCTGCGAGAGCGGCGACCAGCGCCGAGGCGATTCCGATCTTCAACATGCTCGTTCCTTTCGATGCGTTGGCAGTGGCTGCGTTCGCATGGCCAGGAATCACCGCAGCGGGCAGCGCTGCGAGCACGGCGGCGGCGATGTTGCGGCGAGCGCGCCGGCGTTCGAGCGTGTGCTCGACGAGCTCGGCGACCTCGGCGGCGACCAGCTGGCGGCCTCGCGACAACCGCTGGTGCACGGCCTCGGTGCTGATGCCGAGCGCGTCGGCGACCGCGGCCACCGAGCGCTGCTCGACGTAATACAGCACCAGCGCCTCGCGATACGTCTCGGGCACGCGCTCGAGCGCCTTGCCGACGACGACATCGCGCTCGCGTTCGCTCGCCGCGTCGAACGGCGACGCGCCGACCACGTCGGGCTGCGCGTCGTCGATGACATCTTCCCGGTCGCGCTGGCGTCGCGCCTTGCGCGCGAGGTTGCGCGCGATGCCGCACAGCCACGGCCGGACGCGCGACGTGTCGCGCAGCTGATCGAGCTGGTGAAACGCCGCGACGAACGTGTCCTGCGCGACGTCCTCACCGAGCGAGCGATCGCTCGTGCCGCAGTAGCCGACCGCACACACGACGCGCTGGTAGCGCGCGACGAGCTCGCCGAACGCGGCGCGCTCGCCTCGCCGGCTGGCTGCAACCAGCTCGGCGTCGCTTGCGGTGATCCTGTCCATGTCGCTCACCAGTGCCGTGGCGGCGGACTTTCTGACGAAAAATCGTGCCGGGCGATCGCAATCGTCCAACGCGCTGGAATGTCTACTGATTGCGCGGCCGCCGACCGAACACGCGGTCCCAGAACTTCGGTTTCTGGTAGCCCTCGTCGAGATCGTCGAACGATTCGACGCGCGGCCGTGAGATCCGCTCGGATTTTTCTGCGGCCTCGAAGAATGCCTTCTCGGCTTCGCTGAGCTCGACCGCGTCGCGCCGCACCTCGGAGACGACCATCTCCTTCGACGCCGACGCCGCATCTTCCGTCGGCGGCGCCGCTGCCGCTTTCGCGACGACCGCCGCGATCGCCGTGTGCGCCGCTGCGAGATCGGCGACGAGATCGGGCTCGGCCGGCGCAGCCGCTGCGCCCGGCACAGCTCCGAGCATGCTCGGCTCGGGGTTGGCTCCCTCGGCGCGCTCGGCCTGGGCGCGCTTGGCCTCGGCTGCCGCCTTCACGCGCGCGGCGTAGAGCTTGGCCTCCTCGGCGGCCGCCGAGCGTGCGGCGGCCTCGCGTTCTTTGGCCTCCGCTTCCTCGCGCAGCGAACGCTCGATCCGCGCCTTGTCGATCTCGGCCTGCACGCGCTCCGCGGCGCGCGCTCGCTCGCGCTCGGCCTCGGCCTCGGCTTCGGCTTTCGCGCGGTCCGCTTCGAGCTTGGCCTTTGCGGCCGCGATCACGCGCGCATCGGCCTCGGCTCTCGCCTTGGCTTCCGCGTCGGCCTTGGCCGTCGCTTCTGCTTCGGCCTTGGCCTTGGCTTCCGCCTCTGCCTCGGCTTTCGCCTTGGCTTCCGCTTCGGCTTCGGCTTTCGCCTTGGCTTCCGCTTCGGCCGCTACCGCTGCCTCCGCTTCTGCCTCGGCACTGCCGTCGACGACGACGCTGTCCTCGGTCGGGAAGATCTTGTTTCGCTCGTCGGCGTCGGTGAGTGCCTCGAGCCGCTCGCGCTCGTGATCGCGCGTGACGTGATCGATCTCGCCCGCGGCGTTGTAGGCCGGCACGACCGTCGACAGCGGGCCGACCTCGCCGCCGATCACGCGCGGCACCAGTGCGCCCCAGTCGATCTCGCCGGGCTTGGCCACCGGCATCGGCAGCGGCGTCGCCGCGCGGCGCTGCTTCTTGCGGCGTTGCTTCTTCTTCTTGCCGGGCGGCGGGACGACCGCGACGCGCTTGGTATCGATCGATGCCGTGCGCTCGACGACCGTGTCGCGCGTCTCGTTGCCGACGAGCCATTCTTCGATCGCGAGCACGGCGCGCCACGACGTGCGCAAGCGGTCCTCGTGGAGCACGCGCAAGAGGCCGGCCTCGAGTGCCTTTTGCGTGATGCGCAGCGTCTCGAACACGCGATACGGCGAGTCTTCCAGCACGTCGGCGAGCACGTGGTGACCGTCGAACATGCGCAACACGCCGTGGACCTCGGTCGGCACCTGTTTGCCGAACGCGCCGAGGCGCTGCGTGTCTTGCTCGAGCACCATCGACGGCGAGAGCTGCTCGGCGCTCTCGCGCACGCCTTCGAGGAAGCGGTCGGCGTCGGCAAACAGCTCGTCGGTCGGCAGCGGGATCTGCTGGCGGCGCACGATGTCTTCGCGGCTGAAGTCGAAGCGCGCGTCGGTCCACAAGAGGAGCTGATGGAACGCGGCCTGGCCGTAGATCAGGCCGACCTGCGCCGACGTGATCTCGCCGCGGTAAAACCGGATCTCGCCGCGCCGCAGCCCGCGCACCATCGTGAGGACGGCGCTGCGCCCGAGCGCGGACAGCGCGCGGACCAGCGTGTAGACACCTGTCGTTTCGGCCAGGCTGCCGGCGAAGTGATCGCGCTGCGCCGGAGGCTGATCGCGCAGGATGCGGCCGACCGTGACGACGTCGCGCAAGAATGCCGGATGGCCGATGACCTCGTCGGCGCCAGCGGCCGCGGCTTCGTCACGCGTCGCGCCGGTGCCGGCAAAGACGATCGGCAGGTCGCGCACGAGCTCGCGCGTTCGGCGCAGCAGCTCGACCGCACGGCCATTCGCGCCGCCGACCACGGCCACGCCGCCGACGCCGTCAAGCGCGAGTGTGCCCAAGTCTGCCGGGATCGCGGGAGCCTCGACCGGGATGCCTTCGCGCTCGAATCCGAGCTGGACCTGAGCGGCCGCCCGGGGATCGGGGTCGAGCACGAAGACTTTCGAGGACCCCGCCATGAGCGAAGTTGCAGTATAAACCTCGACGAAGGACCACGGGTCTTTCGCGTCTCCTTCTTACAATGATCGTTCTCGAGATCCTGCACGGCACCGCGCCTCAAAAATCGCATCGCGTCACGGGAGCGTCCGCGACGATCGGGCGATCGCCTGCGAGCACGGTCGTGGTCACCGACTATCACCTCTCCGGCGACCACGCTCAGATCACGCAGATCGGCGACCACTACGTGTTCCGCGATCTGCGTTCGACGAACGGCTCCGCGGTCGAGCGCCGCGGCAAGCGCATGCCGGTCGATGCGACGGCGCGCTGGGAGATCGCGCTCGCCGACGGCGACACGCTGCTGCTCGGCAACCGCAACGATCCGGTGCGCATCTCGGTCCGCATCGGCGACGAATCGGAAGACGATCTCGGCGATCGGTTGATCGCGTCGCGCTCGATCATGGACCTGCCGCAGGTCACCGATCAGCTCGACAACGAGCCGGCCGAGGCGCTGCGCGTCTACAAGGCGCTCCAGCCGCTCGGCGCGCGGCTCGAGCCCAACGAGGTGATCGACGCGATCGTGACGGCGACGTTCGAGCTGCTGCCGCGCGCGACGCACGTCGCGATCTTGCTGCGCTCGGAGAGCGACAAGGATCGGTTCGCGCTCGCAGTCTCGCGCCAGCGCACGCCGTCGGCGTCGACGACCGGGCCCGATCCGGTGCGCGCGAGCCGCGCGGTGCTGCGCCGCGTGCTCGCCGATCGCGCGGCCGTGCTGACCGCGAACGCGCAAGAAGAGCTGTCGACGAGCGAATCGATCATGGGCGGCCAGATCTTGTCGATGCTCGCGATGCCGCTGTGGCGCGGCGACGACATCATCGGGCTCATCCAGGCCGACAACCGCGCGTCGACGAACATGTTCGCCGACCGCGATCTCGAGGTCTCGCTCTTGCTCGGCTCGCAGGCCGCGCTCGCGGTCGACAACGCGACGCTCGTGCAGCGGCTGCGCGTCGCCGAGGAGCGGGCGCGCGGCGAGAACGTGTACCTCAAGCGCCGCGAGACCAAGATCAAGTTCGACAACATCATCGGCGAGTCGCCGGCGATGAAGGCGGTGTTCAACCAGCTCGAGCGCGTGATCGACACGCGCGCGACGGTGTGCATCGAGGGCGAGACCGGCACCGGCAAGGAGCTGATCGCGAGCGCGATCCACTACCAGTCGCAGCGCCGCGACAAGATGTTCGTCGCGCAGAACTGCGCCGCGCTGCCCGAGAACCTGCTCGAGAGCGAGCTGTTCGGCCACAAGCGCGGCGCGTTCACGAGCGCGGACTCCGACAAGAAGGGCCTGTTCGAGATCGCCGACGGCGGCACGCTGTTCCTCGACGAGATGGGTGAGATGCCGCTCTCGCTCCAGGCCAAGCTCCTGCGCGTGCTGCAAGAGGGCACGATCCGCCCCGTTGGCGCGACCACCGAGAAGCAGGTCGACGTCCGCATCATCTGCGCGACCAACCGCGATCTGTCGGCCGAGGTCGAGAAGCAGCGGTTCCGCCAGGACCTCTACTACCGGCTGATGGTGTTCCCGATCAAGCTGCCGACGCTGCGCGAGCGGCGCGAGGACATCCCGCTGCTCGCCGGGCACTTCTTGAAGCGGTACGCCGAGGAGTATCGCGTCGAGTTACCGGGCTTCTCGCAGGACGCGCTCGACGCGCTCGCGTCGTACGCATGGCCGGGCAACATCCGCGAGCTCGAGAACGAAGTGCAGCGCATCGTGATCCAGGCCGAGTCGGGCCACTGGATCGAGGTGACCGATCTGTCGCCGCGGCTGCGCAAGATCGAAGGCACGGTCACGCGCATCGCGCCGAAGCAGGGCACGCTCAAAGAGATGATGGAGCAGGTCGAGCGCTGGCTGATCGCGGAAGCCTTGCGCGATCACGGCGGCAACAAGACGAAGACCGCCGCGACGCTCGGCATCACCCGCGAGGGTCTGCACAAGAAGCTCGCGAAGTTCGGCGTGTGACTACTTCTTCGCCGAATTGAACAGCGAGCCGAGGCCGGGGATGGCGCTGATGATGTCGCCGATCGCCGACTTGCCGGCGCCGACCGCGCACCCGATCGCGGCGCCGTGCGGTCCGGCGTGGAAAAAGCCTGCGACCGCGCCACCGGCGCAGCCCTCGGCTGCATCGACGACGTCGCCGCCGACCTGACCCGCGAACTTGCCGAGGTCGGGCCCGGGAGCGGGCGCGGGTGCTTTTTTCGTCGCTGCGCCGGCGCCGCCGACGACGAACGCGAGATCGAAGCTGCTGATCGTTTCCATGGTGCAACGGTGTGCTGCATGCGCAGTGCCGTGCGCAGCCTCGCGATACCCTTGGTAGACGCGTGGCGGATCGAGTTGCGCGACGCAAAGCCGGTAGCCGTCAACCGCGAGCGACAAATTCACTAACGCGTCGAGATCAGCGGCACCGACGAGGGCATGCCCGCTGCAAATGCCTCGGTCACCATGACGAGCTTATCGATCAGCGAGCTAGCGGCCGTGACCGGCGGCAACAAATGGACGGCGCTCGGCGAGGCAGCCGACTACGCGGTCACTCACGCGCCCGCGCTCGGCAGGTCCGCGGAGACAATCCTCGAGCAGAAGATCAAGGGCATTCGCGATTTGACGGGGGTTTCGGTCAACTCGATTCGCAAGATGATCGCCACGCACGGCATCGACAAGGTCGAAAGCTCGGCATGGCAGGCGGTTCGCAACAGGATCGCAAAGTAGTGAAGTGATAGCGTGCGGGCATGCCTCGCACGCTCTACGTCGGCAGCAAGCGCTACTCGTCGTGGTCGCTGCGGCCGTACCTCGCGCTCGCACACGCGCGCATCGAATTTACGACCGAAACGATCCCGCTCGATCGGCCCGACACCAAGCAGCGCATCGCCGCGGTGAACCCGGCCGGCAAGGTCCCGGTGCTCCACGACAGCGGCCTCGTGATCGGCGACTCGCTCGCGATCTGCGAGTACGCGGCCGAGCTCGCGCCCGACGCCGGGCTGTGGCCGGCCGATCGCGCGACTCGTGCTC
>Ga0268266_10001650_pt1 | contig 25839 bp, 21 predicted proteins | sample KBSS13metaG_FD_190356 | JGI IMG/M metagenome (GOLD analysis project Ga0268266, IMG submission 190356) | Switchgrass rhizosphere microbial communities from Kellogg Biological Station, Michigan, USA - KBS S1-3 metaG (SPAdes) (version 2) | ecosystem: Host-associated > Plants > Roots > Rhizosphere... | reverse complement strand
CTGAAAATCGGGTGACGGCCAGATCGAAACTGCCCCAGAAAAAGTGCACGGGGCTGGCTTTGCCGATGAATCCGGTGCGGAATTGCTTGAACACGCGGTCGATCTGCACCAGGGCTTGCCAGAAACGCCTGGCAGATCCCGCATCGTAAGCCTGGTGGGTGCGGTCTTCGGTGAAGCGGATGGCGCCCGGTATTTCGCAGGGGTGCTCGCTGATTGCCACCGGCACGTTCAACTCTTGCAGCGCCGTCATGACCTCCGTGTAGAAGTCGGCAACTGTTTTCGGCTGTAGGGTCAGCCTGCGGCTCGAGCCATCGGTCACGTTGATGATGAGCTGCTGTGCCAGGAAGTCGAATTCGATCTCGAAGCTGCGATCGCCGTGGGGGATCGGCGAGGTTGTCAGTCCGCGAGCCGTGACATACAGCGCGACGTGCCAGCTGTGATTCAGCCAGGGAGTCTGAGTCAGGCGGATCTTGCCGACGATCTGGGTCCACAGTTGCAGCGTTGCCTGTGTGTCGCGCCAGGCGGGGTAGGGAAGCTCTGGCCAGACTGTTGACATGGTGGCTCACTCTGAAGAGGTAGACTGGGCGCCGCATGTCCATGTTACGCCAAATAAAACTAGCCAGCGGGGTCGTATCTATCGCCGGCAGTGAATGCTGCATTTCTCGATGTTTTGGGTAGTTTCTGGATATCGCCAGAAGGATCGAGAAATTGGATGATGGATCCATGTCAGTCCCGTTCACGCGAACCCTGCGATTCAAGGTCCGTCCTGAGTCCTATGCATGGCTCAACGCGGCCGCGATCGAAGTGAACGGTGTGTTCAACTACTGCAATCAGATCTCCCTTGCCACGGCCACCCGTACGGATCGCAAGCGCAAGTGGCTCTCCGGCTACGATCTATGCAACCTCACGGCCGGTGCGACCGAGTATCTCCAGCGCATCGGTGCGGACACGATCCAGCGCATTTGCGTGGAGTACGCGCAGAAGCGCGTGGCGGCCCGGCGCCTGAAGTTGCGCTGGCGGGTCAGTCGCGGAGCCCGCCGCAGCCTCGGCTGGATCCCGTTCAAGGCTGCTAGTCTCAAGCGCAAGGGCACCGCGCTGCGCTTCTGTGGAAAGACCTTTCGTGTTTTTGAGCGGGAGCGCCTCGAGGGGGTAAGTTGGAAGCAGGGCTGCTTTGCGCAGGATGCCGTCGGGGACTGGTGGCTATGCTTGCCCGTGGAAGAGAGTATTGAGCAGACAGCCGCGCCGAAGGAGTCTGTGCACGGATGGCGAAGTCCGTACTGGACTCCGGCTGGGGCATGCTCAAACGATTCTTGCAGTACAAGGGCGAGTGCGCCGGCAGAACCGTTCAGGTCGTCAGCGAGAGAAATACCTCGCGAGGCTGTTCTAGCTGTGGAGCCCTCAGCGGTCCCAGCGGTCTCAGGCAGCTTGCTGTAAGGCGTTGGGAGTGTGCGCACTGTGGTGAGTCGCACGATCGGGACGTCAATGCGGCCCGAAACATTCTCACCGCCGGGTCCAGGTGTGGGACCTCCGTCAGCGGAAACGAGCCCCTCGCCTGCCGCGCGTGCTCCGAGCCAGACATCTCATCTGCGCGACGTAGGACGCTCGGCGGGCGGTGACATGACCACCGGAGGCCTATACCAGTTGCAAGCTGGGGGGGCGCAGTTGCACGGGATCGATCCGGAGGGTGCCGCGGGACGATAAGTTCGGAGCGGTCAAGGAGTTGCTTGACCGGGGCGTGATCCGTAATGCGGCCCTGAGGGAAGTGTTAGTGGCAGATGTCAAAACGGTGCCGAAGGTCTTCGGGGCGGGCACGGGACCAGGGCAGTGAAGATGTATTGGATCACTGCGGCTTCGCACCTCGAGGAGAATGTCGCGGGGATAGAGATCGAGCTTTCCGATGAGGATTTTGCGACTCTGGATTAGGCGGGCAAAAGAGGGCGATAATTTGTTCCATGAAGCTTTACTCCTGGAACGTCAACGGCATCCGTGCCGTCCTCAAAAAAGGTCTCTTTCAGCCGTTCATTGAAGGCCACAAGCCGGATGTGCTGTGTCTTCAGGAGACGAAGGCCGAGCGGGGGCAGATCGAGATCGAGCTGCCCGGCTACCATGAGTTCTGGCATTCCGCCGTCAAGAAAGGCTATTCCGGCACCGCCATCTTCACCCGGGAAAAGCCGCTTGCCGTCATCAACGGTTTTCCCACTGAATTTGCCAAGAAGTACAAGTTCGCCGATGAGCTGAAGCGCGATAGCGCGGAGGAAGGGCGCGTGATCACCGCAGAGTTGAAGAACTTCTTTGTGGTGACGGTGTATACGCCCAATGCCAAAGACGATCTCAGCCGTCTCAAATTACGCCATGCCCATTGGGACCCGGCTTTCCTTGCTTACGTGAAGCAGCTGGAGAAGAAGAAACCGGTGGTGTTCTGCGGCGATCTGAACGTCGCTCACACTGAGTTGGATCTGGCGAACCCGAAGCCGAATCGCGGGAAGAAGGGCTTCACGGACGAGGAGCGGGAAGGGTTTCAGAATATGGTGGACGCCGGGTTCGTGGATACGTTCCGGTTGTTCAAGCAGGGCAACGGGCATTACTCGTGGTGGAGCAACTTTGCCAACTCCCGGGCGCGTAATGTGGGGTGGAGAATTGATTACTTTCTGACTTCGGGGGCGTTGAAGTCGAAGGTGAAGGGGGCGGAGATCCACCCGGACATCCTGGGCAGTGATCACTGCCCAGTGAGTGTCACTATCGGCTGATGGCGCCGGCAGGCGGCACTGGCGTCGATGCCGCTGTGTTCACGGCGGCGACCTCGCCAAGACGTTTGCGCCGGCGTGTTGCCCGGTGGCCGTGGGCCCTCGCGCCCTCCCGGCCTATGCGTGGAGATCGCGGCGTTGGCCACCCAGCGCTGCGGCGATGCAGGCGATGAATGCGCCAACCAACATCGACAGCGCCGTGAAGATGGATGTCTCCGCGGCGGCCTTCCGCGCCTTGTCCGCCAGTTCACGCGCCTTGATGTCAGCTGCCTTCGCTTGGGCGATGGCGTTGTCTACTCGCTTCTGGGCCTCCTCGGCTGAAACTCCCGTTCGCGAGGCGACCAACTCCGCCAGGTAGGCGCGATCGGTGGTGGGCACATCACCTGTTGCAACGCCGTTGGCGAGAATGCGCGCCGCTTCTGCTCTGGCGTCTGTTGTCGAAGTGGCCGATGTTGTTTGCGATGAGCGGAACAACAGATCCATGTCGTAGGTGCCCAACGCGGATGAGGTCGCAGAGCCCAGGGATGCGCCAACGCCTGGAGCGCTCGCGCTGCCCGCACCCGATGTGCCAGGACCGTGGTCCGCGGTCTGTGCTGCCGCTGCTCCACCGGCGCCTGCCGCCGCGCCCGCACCGACTGTTGCCGCGGCGTGTACCCCACCACTGATGGCGGAGCCGACCGCGGAAGCGAGGAACCCGGCCACAATAACCGTCCCAACCGCCCATGTAATGAACCCATGTGCGGTATCCCGAAAGAACACCTCATGCGTATGGGTGTTAGCCCACTTCGTTCGTAGCCGCCCCGTCAGGTAACCGCCCAGCCCTGCCGACACCCACTGCACTACAATCAGCCAGACGGCGGTCAACCATGCGACCCCCGTTGCCGATGCACCGCTGTCACGCCAAGGCGAAACGCTCGCCAGTCCAAGCCCGGAGCCGAGCGCCACGAGTACGATTGATGAAGCCACTGCAACGAATGCCCCACCGAAGATGGCGGGCCAGGTCACGGCGGAAACCGAGGATTCCCCGACGCGGTCAGCCGGGTCGGATCCACGCCCGTTGTCGTCGGATATACAGATGCAGTCAGTGTTTCCACGGTCGCCCCCTCGAATGTTGGTTGTCGAGGGAAACGAATGGCGGTACCGACAGTTCCTTTTGTTGAGGCCGGCGGCGGGCGCGAGACTTGCGAGGCGTTAGCCAACTGAGCCTCGAGGTGAGCCATGATTGCCGCGCCGCTGCCCATCGCTAACAGGGATTAATGTGAAAACCTTCCATTGCACTCATTGTCAGCATCTCGTTTTCTTCGAAAACATTCGCTGCCTGAACTGCGGGCACGCGCTCGCCTACCTGCCCGACCGCAATCTCATGGCGGCCGTTCAACAGAGTGAAGATGGGCTGTGGCGTTATGAGGGACCGGGTGGCCAGGACCAGGCCTATCGCCTCTGCGCCAACTATGACCGGGAGAATGTCTGCAACTGGGCGGTGTCCCAGGAGGACGCGCAGACCCTGTGCCGCTCCTGCCGCTTAACCCATGTTATCCCCGACCTGACCCTACCCGGCAACTCCTTCGCCTGGTACCGGTTGGAAGTCGCCAAGCGCCGGCTCGTCTACACCCTGCTGGGCTTCGGCCTGCCGGTGGCCGGCAAGAACGACGTCACCGACCCGAACGACACGGGTGTTGAATTTCAATTTCTGGAGGACCCGGCGAGCGGCGATGGCCGGCGGGTGCTCACCGGCCACGACAACGGCCTGATCACCATCAATGTGGCCGAAGCGGACGACGTCCGCCGCGAGCAACAACGCCAGCTCCAGAAAGAGCAGTACCGGACGCTGCTGGGTCACTTTCGCCACGAGATCGGCCATTACTACTGGGATCGCCTGATCAAGGTCGGTCCGCGGCTGGAGCCGTTCCGGCAGGTGTTTGGCGATGAGCGGGCGGATTACCAACTGGCCCTGCAAAAGCACTACCAGAAGGGGCCGCCGCCCCGCTGGGAAAACAACTTCATCAGCGCCTACGCAACCTGCCACCCCTGGGAGGACTGGGCCGAGTCCTGGGCGCACTTCATGCACATGACGGACGCCCTCGAGACGGCCGCCGCCGTCGGCCTGTCATTGAAGCCCAAACGCCCGGATGAGCCTTCCATGAAGACGCCCACCAACCCGTTGTCACCGCGGGTTCACAACTTCGACCGCATGGTCGAAGACTGGCTGCCCCTGACCTATGTGTTGAATAACCTCAACCGGGGGTTGGGGCTGGCGGACAGCTATCCGTTTGTGTTGTCACCGCCGGTCATCGAGAAGTTGCGATTCATCCACGACACGATTTACCTGGGCGCCGACCCCGCTGCTGCGAAGGCGAGTGCAGGGCCTGACGCCACGGCAGTTGGCAGCGCCGCGGGTGGCGCGGCGACCGGTGGCGCGGCGACGGGTGGCGCGGCGACGGGTGGCATGGCGACAGTTGGCACGGCGGGCGACGGTAGCGGCGCAGGTGATACAGCGAGTGGCGCGGCGATGGCTGGCAACGTGGGTAGCTGACTATGGCGGCCGCGGATGAATTGCCTGGCAACCCGGTAGTCGAGGCAAGCAAGCCGCGGCTGTGGAAGGTACTCGGCCCCGGGCTCATCACCGGTGCCGCGGACGACGATCCCAGCGGCATTGCAACATACTCCCAGGCGGGCGCTCAGTTCGGATTCCAACTCGGTTGGACGCTGCTGCTGACCTATCCCCTGATGGTAGCCATTCAGGCCATCAGCGCCCGGGTTGGGCGCACCACTGGCAAAGGCATCGCCGGCGTATTGCGCGAGCACTACCCAAACTGGCTCCTGATGACCATCGTCGCCCTGCTGTTCACCGCCAACACCCTCAACATCGGCGCCGATCTCGGCGCCATGGCCGAATCCGGTCGCCTGCTGCTGCCTGGGGTCCCCGGCTGGATCTACGTCATCGGGTTCGGCCTCGTCTGCACGCTGGGTCAGATCTTCTTCAAGCACAAACGTTATGTGTCCATTCTCAAATGGCTGACGCTTTCGTTGTTCGCTTACTTCGCCACGGTATTGGTCGTACACGTCAACTGGCTGGAGTTTGCCAAGGGAATGTTCTGGCCGCGCCTGTCGCTCGACCGGAAGTTCTGGCTCACCGTGGTCGCGATTCTAGGCACCACCATCAGCCCCTACCTGTTCTTCTGGCAGGCCGCCCAGGAAGTGGAGGACACCAAAGCCAAACCGTTTGACGAGCCTCTGCAGAAAGACCCCGCTCAGGGGCCGGAGGCGCTGGCCCGCATCCAGTTGGACACCCTGGTGGGCATGGGTTTTTCCAATCTGGTGGCGCTGGCCATTCTCGTCACGGCCGCGGCGACCTTGCACCAGGCGGGCATCACCGAAATCGATAGCGCCGCTCAAGCGGCACAGGCGCTGCAACCGCTCGCTGGCAACCTGGCGCTGATTTTGTTCTCGATTGGAATTATCGGGACCGGTCTGTTGTCCATACCGGTACTCGCCGGGTCTGCTGCGTATGCGCTGGGAGAGGCACGGGGGTGGCCTGTGGGGCTCGCCCGGAAGCCGCTTCATGCGAAGGCGTTCTACGGGGCAATTGCCCTGGCGACATTGCTCGGCGCCGCGGCCAATGTGTTTGAGCTGAATCCGGTGAAGGCCTTGGTGTGGTCGGCGGTCTTGAACGGGATAGTGGCGGTGCCCGTCATGGCACTCCTCATGCTGCTGACCACCAGCTCCAAAGTGATGGGGCGGTTCAAGATCTCCGGTGTGTGGACAGTGCTGGGCTGGGCGGGAACGGCAGTGATGGGCGTGGCCTCGGGCGCGTTCATTCTGGCGACCCTGTGGGGCGGGAAGTAAGATCGCTCGCATTGCTCGGAGGCTTCATCATGCGAAGAGTTGCGCTGACGTTGGGGATGGCTGTAGTCGCCGCGACGGCTTGGGCCGGCGACAGTGTGGTTCATCTGGATGGCCCTGCGGATCTCGAGCAGCTGCGCCACTCCCATCCGGGTCACTATCAAAAGGCACTCAAGATCATCGATTCGGCCAAGGAGCTCTGCAAGCCTCACGAGGCTCAGATTGAGCGCGCGGATGCGAAGGACGTGTCCTGCTCGGAGATGCTGTTGCTAACGAGCAATCCCGCCAAGCGGCAGATTACGTTCCATTTGGATGACACGACGTACATTGCGCTCGTTACCATGACGGACGATCCGCCCAAGTTGGTTGCAGCCAGCCCCAAGTGAGGGTGGGTTTCGTTGGGCTGGGGATGATGGGGGCCGGCATGGCGGGGCGTCTGCTCTGCGCCGGGCACCAGGTCAGTGTTTATAACCGGACCGCTTCCAAGGCTCACGCACTCGTGGCTTCCGGTGCGCGCCTCGCTGATTCTCCTGCGGATGCTTGTCGCGAGGTGGACGTGGTTTTCTCCATGGTGTCTGACGATGCCGCCTCGCGGGCGGTGTGGCTCGGGCCCCAAGGGATTTTATCTGCCGGCCTTGCCCCCGGTGTGTTGGCGATTGAGTGTTCGACCCTGTCGTACGAGTGGGTGATGGAGCTCGCGCGCACCGCTACCGGTCGTGGGCTGCGCTACATCGACTGTCCTGTCACGGGGTTGCCCGTCTCTGCTGCCGAGGGCTCGCTGACGTTGTTGGTCGGTGCGGAAGAGGTTGATCTGGCCGACGTTCGAGGGCTGCTTGGGGCTATCTCCAACCGCATTCTATGTTTCGGAACCGTGGGTACCGGTACGGCCTATAAGTTGATTATCAATATGATCGGGGCGGTGCAGATTGCCTCGGCAGCTGAAGGCATGGCGCTGGCGAAGCGGGCCGGCCTGGATCTGAACGTGGTGGTCGAGGCAGTGTCGTCGGGCCAGGCAGCCAGTCCCCAGGTGGTGCGCAACGTGCGGCGCATGGCCGACGGAGATCACGACACCAACGTCGTGTTTACATCCGCGTTGCGGTTGAAGGATGTTGAGTACGCTCTGCGTCTGGTCAAGGGCTTGCAGATGACCGCCCCGTTCGGAGAGCTTGCCCAGCAAGGCTTGGTTGAGTTGTGCAGTCGCGGCCGCGCGCAGGCCAACGAGAGCAGCATCTACGAAGTGGCGTTTTCGCGGCGAGCGCCGCCGCGGTGAATGCTCGCGGCTGGCGCCATTGCGGCCCGCGACGTTGCGAAGGGCGTGGTGGCAACTGGTACCCTCCGCGAGCGCGCGCCCAGACCTGATGCGGGCCACCGGCGCCGGTTATAGCGCGTAACCCACGGCACGGGCGTCGATGCGGACCGTCACTTCACCGTCAGTCGGGTCCACATGCGCTCGAGTTGAACTTCGGGCATGGTAGAGACGGGGATGGATGCTTTGGCGGTGTCGTCGTCGATGATGTGCTTGATTCTGAGGACGGCGAGGGCGCCGACCAGGCGGCCGAAGTAGATCGACCGGCCCAGCGCCGTGGGGTACTTGGATGTTGCGGTCGATTGGCCATCCAGGCCCGACATCGTCGCCTCCGACAGATCCCAACTCGCGGCAATTCGCCGTGCTACCGCCGCTGAGTGCGCATCGAGCAGCGAGGACACCATCCCCGCGTCGGGGCGGAGCTTCGGGTGCTTCGCATATTGATCAACGACGACGCGAAATACGACGATGCTGGCAAGCCCCATGACGAGGCTCAACAGCTCCGCCGCTGCCGGGTCGGATTTCTCAACGATGAAGTGGAATGGGACCGATGCGTTTGCTGCTCGGAACGTGTGTTCCCAAGCGATATCGGGGAAGCGAGGGAAGTCCGCTCCGCCAATGCGGAAGATGGGCTGCATCAACGCCGCCGTGACCAGCGACCTGATGCCGTCGGTACCCAACAGCACGACCGCACGGTCGACGCTCTCCACCGGCTCCGGGGTGACCCGGTAGAACGAGCTATTGGCGATCTTCAGCAGATTACCCACCAGTGACGGGTCACGGGCAATCAACGCTGCGAGATCCCGGCGGGAAAAACTTTCGTCGTTCGACGCGCTGAGCACCTTCGGCAACATGTTTGGGCGGCGAGGGGCGTACTTCTGTTGGGTCGCCGCGTCCTCCAGCGCCAGAGCGGTCGCCTCCGCAACCTGCTGATGCTCCGCATTTACCGACGACGCCGGTCGGGCCTTACCGAGGGCCAGATCCGAGAGCTTGGCGAACACTTCAGAAGCCTGAAGCTTCTGCACCTCCTTACTTCCCGCCGATGCGGTTGCGGCGGCAGGGTCTGCCGTCAGCGCAAAATTCAGGTCGGCCGCGCTGAATGACATGGTGGCGGATGCCTTGTCTTCGGCCGGCGGGGGCGCCGGTGTTGGCGGCGCCGCGGAATCTGTGACGGCCGCACGCTGTGTCGCGGCTGGCGCAGGGGCCGGGCGGGGCGCTGCCTTCTTCATCCACACGGATAGCATCGTCACCAGCAGGGCCACCGCCGCCACGATAACAATGACCAACAACACCTGACTCATAACCCCGTAACTTACCGCTAAGTTGGCACCGCGGCGCATTTTTGTTCACAAAACGGCTAGAATCCGGCCGATGATGAGGCTGAAGGCGAAGTTATCCGCACTGATTCTCGCCTTTGCGTGGCTCGCACCCAGCTTCGCCGTGCCTTCCGGGCCCCCCAGCGAGTTTGGAGTCGACGCCCCTGAGCTCGCGCGGCTGGGGGATTCGGCCGTAGGAGTCCGAACGCTCGCCCTGGTCCAACGGAAGCAGGAGGACGTGCTGTCCTTTGCGGGTGGAAGCTTCCAGAAAGCTGATCGGCCGTTGACCGTGGACCTTTGGTACCCCGCGACCGTCCCTGAAGGGGCCAAGCGCGAGACCTACACCGCGAGCCTACCCTCCGAACCTCCAGCTCTCCCCGCCAACTTCACGGTTCCAGGCATAGCCGTCAGGGACGCGCCCCCGGCCGGCAGGGGGCATCCGTTGGTCGTGGTATCTCACGGCTACAGCAACGTCCCCGCAGCCATGACCTGGCTCACTGAGAACCTGGCCTCAAAGGGTTACGTGGTTGCGGCGATCCGCCATGACGACCCACCCATCACGGACAGGTCCAAGTTTGCTCAGCTACTCGTCCGACGCCCACTCGATGTTGCGTATGTCACTGAAACACTCAAAGGCATCCTCGCCCGCGAGCACCTCATCGATCCGTCGCGAGTGGCTCTTGTTGGTTATTCAATGGGTGGTTACGGCGTTTTGACTGCCGCCGGTGCGACGCTCGATCCAACATCCCCCAGCATGACCATGGTGCCGGGTGGGCTTCTGAATCGTTACGCGCGCGGAGGATCGAAGCGCGACGCAGTTGTGGTCAAAGGCGTGCGTGCGGTGGTTGCAATCTCCCCCGCGGGTGGTGGAACCCTCGCCGCGTGGGGAGCAGAGGGTCTCGAGGGTATCAACACTCCGCTGCTCATTATCGCCGGCAGCGTGGATCATCGGGTCGACTATGCCAACGGCCCCCGGATGATCTTCGAAAAGGCCACCAACGCGGAGCGTTATCTGCTGACGTTGAAAGAGGCAGGGCACAACATCGGGTTGAATCCGGCACCCGATGCCATGCGAGCCAAACTTTGGGATCAGGACTGGTTTGAGGATCCGGTGTGGCGAACGGAGCGCGTCAACGCCATCAACGCACATTTCATCACCGCCTTCCTCGATCGCTATGTGCGCGGTGAGATGAGTCGCGACAGTTACCTGAACGTGCCGGTGCCCGATGCAGATGCGGGAACGTGGCCGGCCACGGATACCTCGCCGTACGCCACGTTCAGTTCCGGCACGAACGGTAATTCAGTGTGGAAGGGGTTTCAGCGCAGTCACGCTGCGGGCCTGGAGCTGCAAAAGGCAGAGCCGCACGCGAATTGAACCGCGTGCAGCCCCCGCCGCTGCGCACTGCACCGACGCAGCCGGCCCGATTTCGACCATAACCCAGGCCACGCTTTTTGCCGGCGGCCAACGGAGCTGGGTTCCGCGCGAGCTCTTTCGCGCTGATCAACTAGATCAGGAGCCCCGACAGGTCAATGTGGGTATCGGGGAGGTCCTTCAGCTGGGTGAGCGACGGCTCTTCGATGACCTGGACGTCGGTGTACTTGCCGTCCACGAGGTTGCGGAAGAAGCGCACGCAGCGGCTCTCCAGGTCGACGATCCAGACTTCCGGAACATCATGCGCGGCGTACAGCGGCACCTTGATGTCATGGTCGTACGAGAAGCTCGTGTCGCTGACTTCCACCACCAGCAGCGTGTCGCTGCCGGTCGGAAATTTTGCGGAATGATAGTCGCGCCCCGGCTTCAAAACGATGAGATCGGGCTGTGCCTCGGTGATGTTGCTCAGACGGAACACGCGTTGGATGTTGATGACAGCGCGGCCCGCCAGGGCGGTCTTGATTGCCGCGTGCAGCCTTTCCACCACATTGCCATGTTGGGTCCCCATGGGTGCCATGTGGACGATTTCGCCCTCGATCAGCTCGACGGCGGCTTCCCCGTTCAGCAGGCCGATCTCGGCCATCCAGTTATATTCTTCAGCAGTAAAGCGATGCCGATGCGGCCAGGTCTTGATGTTGCCGGTGCTCACGATATTCCCCGTAGCAGACCAAAGGTCCGGGCGAAACTGTAGTCGCCCGATCGCATCAGGTAAACACGTCGCCAGGGCGCGACGCTGGAGGTTGGATTGAACTGTTGGATATGTGCTGAAGGCCTATGAATATAGGTGTTATAACGGCAGCGCCCGAGCTCCGTGCGCACGCTGCACACGGCTGTCGAGTACAGGGAAACCACCAGTTTGGTTTTAATTGTTGGTCAGCTACACTGTCTTTATGACCAGCGAAGAAATCGAGCGGATTGAAACGAAAATTGCGTTCCTGGAGAGCGCGAACGTCGAGCTCAGCGATGTCGTGTACCGACAGCAGCAGGAGATCGACGCTCTGCGTACCAGGCTCGACGCGCTAGCGCAACGAATCGACGCGGCGCAGACGCCCTATACCCCCAGAACGCCGGAGGAAGAGCGGCCGCCGCATTACTGAGACACGGCGTCTCCAGATACGCCCACCACCCAGCGGAGAGTAGCGGCGACATAATATGTCAAATTCAGCGGCACGCCAACGGTGGCATGGCGCCCCAGCGGCGCCGGGGGTGCACCGTTGCGCCGGGGTGCCCTGGGGCGGTGCGGTCAACGCGTGGCGTTTATGCCCGCGGCGCGGGCTAAATGAGCTTGATCGTCTGCGCCAGGAGCTGGGCGCGGTCGGCGCAGGGGCCTATCAGGATCTCCACTTCGCCCGGCTCGAACACCGGGGTGAGGTCCATGCCCAGGAACCGAAAATCGGTGCCGGGCACCGTAATGTGCATCGTCTTTTTCTCCCCCGGCCGTAGCGTCACCTTGCCGAGGCCTTTCAGCTCCAGCACAGGCCGCGTCACCGTGGCGACCTTGTCGTGGATGAACAGGAACACCGTCTCTTCGGCAGCGTAGTTCCCCACATTGGTCACATCGACGCGGACGTCCAGCGTGTCCTTCTCCGCCAGCCGGTCGGACGCAATCGCGAAATTGCTGAGCGAAGTCCGCCCATACGTCAGCCCATGCCCAAACGCGTACAGCGGGGCGTTGCTCACATCCATGTAATGGCTGGTGAAGTGATCCTTCGGGTTGAACGGCCGCCCACTCGGGCGCTCTGCGTAGAACAGAGGTATCTGCCCGATGGCCCGCGGCCAGCTCATCGGCGTCCGGCCGCTCGGGGATGTCCGCCCCAACACAACATCGGCAATGGCATTCCCGGCTTCGTTTCCCGGGAACCAGGCCGCCAACAAAGCATCCGCCTTCTCGGCCAGCCAGGGAATGACCAAGGGCCGACCCGAAAACAAAACGACCACAACCCGTAATCCCTTCTGGTGCGCTCGCTCGAACACCGCCTCAGCCAGTTTCCGTTGCAGTGGCGGCACTTCGGGAAACGCCCGGCTCGCCGCCTCGCCACTCATGTCAGCCTTCTCACCAATGCACAACACGACAGCGTCAGCGTTGTTGCACAGATCAACAGCTGCGGGAATGCCGGACTCATCACCCTCAACAAACGCAACACCCGCCGCATGCGCAATGTCGGCTCCGGGCAGGGCGTTCAGCAAACCGGTCACCACACTGACACGGTCCTCAGGCTTGCCGGCAGCCCCCCAACACCCGCCCATTTCAATCGCGGCATCACCGAGCGGTCCGATCACGGCCAACCGCCGCAACTTGCCACTCAACGGCAAGGTTTCACGATCATTCTTCAACATGACAATGGAGCGTGCACCCACGGACCGGCACAATTCGCGCCGCCGGGTCAGCACTTCGGGCGCTTCCTGTCGCGACCCGCGCCGGTAGGGGTCATCAAACAACCCCAGCCGTTCCTTCAAGTGCAGCACGCGCAGCACCGACTCATCGATCTGCGCCATTGTGACGAGCCCACGCTCGAGCGCGACCGGCAGGCCTTTGCGGTAGGCATCGGCCATCATGTCGATGTCGACAGATGCGTGCAGTGCAAGCGCCGCTGCCTCGGCCAGATCCCCGGCAATGCCGTGATGGATCAGCTCGGCAATCGCGTTGTAGTCACTGACGATGACACCCTGAAATCCGAGTTGGTCGCGCAGGTGATGCCGCAGCAGTTTCTTGTTGGCGGTCATCGGCACGCCATCCAGGTCTGTGAACGCAGGCATGATCGTGGCCACACCCGCCGCAACCGCTGCATCAAAAGGAGGCACGTGCACCTCCATCAAAGTCCGCTGTGAAATATCGACTTGCGCGTATTCGCGTCCCGCCAGTACCGGCGCATAGGCGCAGTAGTGCTTCGCACACGCTGCAAGTGAGTCGGCGGCAGTGAGATCGGAGCCTTCGTAGCCCTTAACCTTGGCACGTGCCATGTGCACCGCGACCCAAGTGTCTTCGCCAGACCCTTCAGCAGTACGCCCCCATCGAATGTCTCGGGAGACGTCGAGCATCGGCGAGAAGGTCATCGCAAGTCCGTCAGCCGCACCCTCATGGGCGGCTTCCCGCGCAGTGGCCTCCCATGTTTGCGGATCAAACAGCGCCGCTTCCGCGATGGGTATGGGAAACAAAGTGCGATGCCCGTGGATGATATCGAGGCCGATCAGCAGCGGAATCTTCAACCGCGAGTGTTCCACCGCAAGCTGCTGCATCTCTCGAACCGGCCCGGCCCCTACGAGGTTGAGGAGGTTGCCAATGGCACCGCTCTTGATTGCTTCCGTCGAGTCGCCGGCAATGACGGGACCCGTGACGGCATATCCCGCGGCCGTCATGGTGAGCTGCCCCAGCTTCTCCGCCAGGGTCATCTGGGCCAGCAGTTTCTCGCTCCGGTTCATCGAAACCCATCCGACAAAGAAACATATGTTCGCGGAAACAGGGCAAAATCGCGAGTCGAATCCTCTTAGGTGGGAGAGTCCATGGAAGCTGCAGCGCTGGCCAAATTGCCCGATGAGCAGTTGCTCGAGGTCGTGCAACGCCAGACTTTCAAGTTTTTCTGGGACGGGGGACATCCCGTCAGTGGCCTTGCACCCGACCGGTGTACTACACGTGCAGATGCAGCGGACGACAAATCCGCCATCGGTGGTTCCGGCTTCGGGATCATGGCCATCATCGTCGCTGTAGAGCGTGGCTGGGTCACGCGCGAAGCCGCCGTCGATCGCATCAACCGGATGCTGGACCTGCTCACCGCAGCAACGTGCTACCACGGCGCATTCGCACATTTCGTAAACGGGCGCACCGCTGCCACGATTCCGTTCTTCCGCAAGGACGATGGCGGTGACCTGGTAGAGACCGCGTTCCTGTGCATGGGGCTTCTCTGTGCGCGGCAGTACTTCAAAGGAGACGCTCGAGCTGAACAGTCCCTGCGCGGGCGCGTCAATTGGCTGTGGGAAGAGGTGGAGTGGGACTGGTACACGCGGGGAGGACTCAAAGTCCTTTATTGGCATTGGAGCCCGAACAACGGTTGGGCCATGAATCACGAGATCCGCGGTTGGAATGAATGCCTGGTGACCTACGTGCTGGCCGCCGGTTCGTCCCGATATCCGATCGACCCGTTGGTCTACCAGCGCGGCTACGCCAACGGGAATGGATTTCTCAATGGCAAGCGCTACTACGACATCGAGTTGCCGCTGGGAATGGAGTACGGCGGACCCTTGTTCTTTGCGCACTATTCGTTCTGCGGACTCGATCCTCGCGGTCTCAAAGACAAATACGCCGACTACTGGGAGCTCAACCAACGCCATGTCGCCATCAACAGGGCGCACTGCATAGCCAACCCGCACAAATTCAAGGGCTACGGTCCCGACTGTTGGGGTTTGACTGCCGGCGACGATCCGGATGGCTACTCGGCGCATGCGCCTGACAATGACAACGGCACCATTTCGCCGACCGCGGCGCTGTCGAGCCTGCCTTATGCGCCGCAAGAAGTCATGGCCGCTCTGCGCTACTTCCTGGCCGAGCATGGTGAGCAGTTATGGGGTCGGTATGGTTTTGCCGATGCGTTCTGCGAACAGCGCAACTGGTACGCTGACACCTACATCGCCATCGATCAGGGTCCCATCGTCGTCATGATGGAGAATCACCGCACCGGCCTGTTGTGGAAGCTCTTCATGAGCGTTCCCGAAGTCCAGACCGGCCTCAGGCGGTTGGGATTCACGAGCCCGCATCTCGGATGAGCCCGGGATTTGAACAGTGGCTGGACGCGCAATACCGGCGCTCGGCGGCGGGCATGCTGGTCAGTGTCTCGCCGGTGGGGCTCGTCAAATCGCGTCCGGGGTTCGGTCATACCATCCGCCCGCTGAAAGGATCCATCATCGCCTCGCCGGTGTTGGCGGACTGGAAGCCCGATCCGGATTATTTCTTCCATTGGTTCCGCGATTCCGCGCTGGTGATCGATGCCCTGCGCCTGTTGTTTGAGGCGGGCGATCTGGGCACGCAAGCCATGGCGCATTTCGGGGATTTCGTACGCTTCAGCCTCGACCTGCAGGCGCTCGATGGGCGCAAGATCATCGAAACGACGGCCTGGCGTGCGCAAGTGACGCCCGAATTCGTTCAGTACCTGCGCAAAGATGTCGAGCTGGGTGCCGTCCATGGTGACAGGGTTGTCGCGGAAACCCGAGTCAACCCCGATGGGACGCTCGATATCTCGAGCTGGACGCGTCCCCAACACGACGGCGCGCCGCTGCGGGCGCTCTCGGTGTTGAGATGGGTCAAGATCCATTCCTTCGATAACGATCTGCGCGCGTTGCTATCGAAGTTGGTTCGGTCGGACCTGGCGTTTACATTTGCGCACTGGCGCGAACCGTCGTTTGATATCTGGGAAGAGGAGAGCGGTTCGCACTACTACACGCTGTGCGTGTCCGCGGCGGCGCTGCGGGAAGGGGCTGACTTTCTGGAGAATGCCGGTGAGCCGGCCCTGGCGCGAACCTACCGCACCGAAGCGGAGATCATTCTGCGTGTACTCGACGGCTATTGGCTGCCGGAGGCGGGGCACTATCGCTCACGGGTGCTGGCATCCGGCAAGCAATCAACCAAAGAGCTGGATATCGCGGTCATCCTGGCGGCCATCCATGCGTTGGGTGACGGTTTGACTCACACGGTCCGGGATCCTCGGATGCATGCAACTCTGCAACGGCTGGAAGATCTGTTCGATTCGGCCTATCCGATCAACCAGGGGCGACCCGCGGAACGCGCCCCGGCCATGGGACGTTATCCGGGCGATGTCTACTTCTCCGGCGGCGCGTATTATTTCTCAACCCTGGGAGCCGCGGAGTTCTGCTATCTCGCGGCTGCGCACAGTGAGCAAGCCCCGGTCTGGGTGAGGAAGGGCGATGCGTTCCTCGAGACAGTGCGTCAATACACGCCCGAGAATGGGGAGTTGTCCGAACAGTTTGACCAGCGTACGGGTGCACAGACTTCCGCCAAGCATCTGGCCTGGAGCTACGCAGCGTTTATCTCCTGCGTGGCCGCGCGGCGTGCGGTTGTAGGGGCATGACAAGCAGTTCACAACAGGGCGCGGAGCAAGCTGCGGCGAAGAAGGCCGCGGCCGAAAAGGCGGCTTCCAGCCTCGGCAGCCAGTTGGGCATGATGATCCGCGCGCTGCGCAGTTCGCCCGTTGCCAGGACGCTCGTCGCGCTGTGCGTGGCGGCGGTGGTGGTCATCGCCGCCACCGCTTACGGACAGATCCGACTCAACAGTTGGAACAAGCCCTTCTATGACGCGCTGTCCCGGCGCGATCTGCACGACTTCCTGTATCAGTTGGGCGTGTTCTTCATCATCGCCACTGCGATTCTCATATTGAACGTGGCCCAACGTTGGGTCGTGGAGATGTTGAAGCTCAAATTGCGGCAGGGGATCGTGCACGACCTGCTGCGCGACTGGATGTTGCCGCGCCGGGCGTTCTGGCTCGCCAACGCCGGTGGTCCGATGGGAGTCAATCCCGACCAGCGCATGCACGAGGATGCGCGCAAGCTGTGCGAGCTGTCCTCGGACCTGGGGACGGGGCTCCTGCAGGCAACCATTCTGTTCGCCATTTTCGCGGGAGTCCTGTGGACCCTTTCGAGCGGCTTCACGGTCCGCTTTCACGATCGTGACTACGAGATTCCGGGCTTCATGTTGTGGGCCGCGGTGACCTACGCGGTGCTCGGGTCGCTCCTCAGCTATTGGGTTGGGCGCAGCCTCATCAATCGCAACTCCGAGCGCTATGCCCGAGAGGCGGATCTGCGCTTCTCGCTGGTGCGCATCAACGAGCATCTCGATGGCATCTCACTGGCCGCCGGTGAAGAGGACGAACGTCGCCGGGTTGAAATGCACATGGACAATGTCCTGGCGGCCACCCGGCGCCTGGTGCGTGGACTCACCAATCTAACCTGGGTGACGGCGGGCTTCGGCTGGATCACGATCGTGGCCCCGATCCTCGTGGCCGCGCCGCTGTACTTCTCCGGGAAGATCTCCTTCGGCGGCCTGATGCAGGCGGCCGCTGCGTTTACCCAGGCGCAATCCTCCCTGCGCTGGTTTGTCGACAACTTCAGTATCATTGCCGACTGGCGTGCGACTCTGCAGAGGGTGGCGAGCTTCCGCTACGCTCTGTCTACGACAGAGGAGATGAGCGAGCTCGAAAGTCGCATCACGTACGTGGAGGGGGAGCCGGGGGCGATTGCAATCAACGATCTCGAGATCGTGTCCCCGGCTGGTTCCGACATGCTCAAAGAGACCAAGGTCGTCATCAAGGCGGGCGAGCGAGTGCTGATTGTGGGCGCTCCCGGGACCGGCAAAACGCTGTTGTTCCGGGCGTTGGCGGGACTATGGCCCTGGGGTGCCGGCAGCATTGCGCGCCCCAAGAACGAGGAGATGCTTTATCTCCCCACGGGTACGCCTTACCTGCCCAGAGGCTCCCTGAAAGAGGTCCTGGCGTATCCGTTGGAAACCGATCGCTTTCCCGAAGAGGCGTTCGGGCGCTCGTTGAGCCGGATGGGACTGGATCGGCTGCTGCCGCTCTTGAATGAGACCCGCCGCTGGGACCGCGAGTTGAGTCAGGACGAACAACTGGGCCTCGCCCTGGCACGGATTGTCATGCAGGCCCCGCCGTGGCTCCTCATAGATGATATGTTGGGAGGCCTGGACGATCAGGCCATGGAACGGGTGGTCGACATCTTTTCCCACGAGCTCGAGCACACGAGCATCATCCACATCGGCCGCGCCGCGCAGGCGCGCGACCCGCTGTTCCATCGCGTTCTGCATCTGGTGCCTTCGCCGGCCGCGCTCACCGCCATTCCCGGAGGCAAGGCCGGGAAATGAAGACGTGGCTCTTTCTGCTCGTGTGTCTGCTGGGATCGCCGTTTGCGCTGGCGCAGAATTTCGACTTCAAACCGCCGGCCTCTGCGAATGATCCATCGGTTCCGAAAGTCATGCGCGACCTCGCCGAGCGCATCCTGCCGGTATACCAGGAGAATGATCAGGACAAGTATCTGCACAACCTGTCAGGTTTGCAGCTGGTGGCCGGAAACTATCCTGCTGCGTGGCAGACGCGGATTCAGTTGCGGGACCGGCGGAAGAACGCCGATGCTCACCGTCCCGTGGGCCGCTCCGTGGTCTACGACATTTATGCGTATGCCCGGTCGCGGGAGGCGGAGGATAAGGGGCCTTTCACCAAGACCTACGGTGTGGCTTATCGCGCGATCGTTTCTGCATTGAGTGGTACGGATGCATTTCTATTATCCAGTTACCTGGACGCGCCCGTTGCGCCGTTCAGGGATGCAGTGCAACGCGCTTTTGATCAATGGCGCCCCAAGGGCAGTATTCCCCAGGCTGACGCCATCGATCTCGTCTGGACGTACCTGCAATTTGACGCCTATCGCAGCTTCCATCCGCTCGTCGCTGCGTTGGAGGAAGAGGATGACAGTCGGCGCTATGTGACCGACTGGGATGTCCTGATCAAGACACCGGATGGCGCGAACATCTCCGCGGTTGTGGTTCGTCCCAACACTGAAACCAAGCCGCTGCCTACCCTGCTGGAGTTCACGATCTATGTGGATTCGCACACCTTTGCAAAGGAATGCGCGGCGCATGGATACGTGGGGATCGTGGCTTTTACCCGTGGCGAGCGCCGCAGTCGGGGGCCGGTTACGCCCTTCAAGTTCGATGGGGCGGATGCGCGTGTTGTCATCAACTGGATTGCGAAGCAGCCGTGGAGTGACGGCCGCGTCGGAATGTATGGCGGCAACTACAGCGCCTTCACGGAGTGGGCGGCGACTACCCGGCATCTGCCTCCGGCTTTGAAAGCCATCGCGACCAACTCGGCTTATGCCCCGGGAATCGATTTTCCGATGACGGGCAACATTGTCCGCAACGCCGGCTATCGCTGGTCCGGGTGTGTGGCCAACCTGGAGGGCTTCGACGAGAAGACCTGTAACGATGATGCGCGCTGGCGCCAGATTGACGAGGACTGGTATACGAGCGGCAAGCCGTATCGTGATCTCGATCGTGTCAATGGGCACAACATCATTTTCCACAACTGGCTGGATCACCCGAGCTACGACCGGTTCTGGCAGAAGTTCATTCCGTACAAGGAGCAGTTCCGGCACGTCAAGATTCCCGTGCTGGCCACGACGGGGTACTACGCGAATGGTGAAGTGGGGACGTTGTATTACTTCACTGAGCACTACAAATACGATCCGCACGCCAACCATACTTTGCTGATCGGGCCGTACGATGACGGGGCGATGCAGCACGGCGCGCCCGGGAATCTGCGCGGGTATCAGTTGGATCAGGCGGCGTTGATTGATTTGCGGGAGTTGCGGTACCAGTGGTTTGACCACATCTTCAAGGGCGGTGAGAAGCCGGCTGCGTTGTCCGACCGGGTCAACTACCAGGTGATGGGAAGTAACGAGTGGCAGCATGCGCCGTCGATTGAGGCGATGGGGAAGGGGAACCTGAAGTTCTACCTGGATTCAGCGCCGGCTACCGGTGGGGAGACGCGGCGGCTGTCGTTGAAGAAGATGTCGGACAGCAAGTTTGTGCCGCACACGGTGGATCTGGCGGACCGCAGCGATGCTGTGCTTCCGCCGCCCAATGGGATTGTCAGCAGGGCGTTGCAGCTGCGCAATGCCGTGGTGTTTGTGAGCGAGCCGCTGAAGCACAGCCAGGAGTTCAGTGGGCTGTTTTCCGGGAAGTTGGATTTCACGGTCAACAAGCAGGATCTGGATTTGACGATCGGGATGTATGAGCTGCTGCCCAGTGGGGATTACGTGCAGCTGTATGACCCGGTGTATGAGATCCGGGCGAGCTATGTGCATGACCGGGTGAACCGGCAGTTGCTGCGGGCGGGCGAGCGCCAGCAGTTGACGTTCAAGAGCGATCGGCTGACGAGCCGGAAGCTCGAGGTGGGGAGCCGGGTTGTGGTGGTGTTGGGCGTGCTCAAGCGCCCCGACCGGCAGATCAACTATGGCACCGGGGCTGCTGTGAATACGGAGTCGGTGGAGGATGCGACGGTGCCGGTGAAGATCCGGTGGTATAGCGATAGCTATATCGAGCTGCCCATCCACAAGGAAGCCGCTGAGAAGGAGCTCGTCCCGGCCGCGCCGGCAAAGAGCGCAGCGCCACCGGCGAAGGAGTCTGCGCCCGCGGCTCCAAACGACCCGGGCAACCCACCGCCGAAGGGCGCCAGTGCCAAGCACTGACGCCCAAGGGACTGTTAGGGCTGTTGGGACAGGCTGAAGGATTGGGCGGCGGTGCCGTTGCAATCGTAGATTTGCAATTGGACACCGTTGGCCGCTGAGGCTGCCGGTACGTCCAGGCAACGACCGCTGGCAACGTTGACCAGCTTGTATAGGCCGGTGCCAACCGATACAGGCGTCCATTGCTGGTTGGTTCCACCGCCATAGCTCCAAAGCTGGATCAGGCTGCCGTTGGTAGTGCCCCGGTTGGTGACGTCCAGCACTTGGCCCTGCTGCGCACGGACGGTAATGCTGTAAGCGCCATTGCCAGCCGACTGGAACTGCCATTCCTGATTAGTCTGCTGTGCCCCGCAAGCCCACTGTTGGACTACCGTGCCATTCGCAGTAGCGCGATTAGCCGCATCGACACACGACCCGCTGTTTGTGTTGACGACGTTATACCAAGCCCCCGTGTTGATGCTCGTGGCACCTCCATTCTGAGTCCCATGCAGACCCAACGCTGTATTGAGGCTGAACGTGGCCGGTGTAGTCCATTGCTGCCAGTCTGCGGCGATGGTCGCGGCGGAATCGGAGGAGATGTTGGGGGTTGTCGCCCAATGGTTGGGGTCGTAGAGGCCCCAGCTATTCGGAATCAATCCGGCAGTGGCCTTATAAGACCATACCGTCCAACTCAACCCTGCAGCATTCCAGGCGTTGGTCGTGAACTGCCAGGTGCTGGCGGGATAGCCAAAGTCATTGAACTCACCCACATACCCAGGCACGTTGTAGCTGGCATGGTTGTTGAAGTCATTGACCTGATTGGTGGCACCCTGCTGAACCTGCGCCTGTGAGGCGTTCCACTGGTACTCGTGCATCTGGTAGGCCACGTTGGTCCAGCCATACACGTTGGGGTTCGGCAGCATGCTCCAATTCCAGCTGCCCCAGGTGCCTTCCATGATGACCATGTGTGACGGATCGACCGAGCGGATGCTCTGGTACAGCTCGTTGTAGAGATTCAGTACGGTGTCGCTGGTCGGTGTGCCGATGGGTTCATTGATCAGGTCGTAGCCGGCGACGGTGGGATTGCCCTTGTAGTGGTTGGCAATCTGCCACCAGATATAGGCGGTCTGGCCCTGAAAGTTGCTGTTGGTCCAGTACTGGTTCTGGCCGGCGCGACCCGTGTCGTCGGAGGTGCTTTGTCCACCGACTACGCCGTGCATGTCGATGATGACGTAGATGCCGCGCGCCGCGCAGGCATTGACCAGCCAGTCGAGGATTTCAAAGGCGTCCGCGCGCCAACCGGCGGGGCTCTGGTCGTTCAGCGTGTAGAACTGACCCCACCAGATCGGGGCGCGCACGACGTTGAAGCCGGCGGCTTTGATGTTGTCCAGGTCGGTGGTGGTGATCCAGCTCTGCTGGTAGGTTTTGATGAGGCTCTGCTCGGTCTCGACCCCGAAGCGTTGGTCGAGTTTCTGCATGACACTGTAGGTGTCGACGAGGGAGTCGCTGGTGAGCGGCGTCATCCACTTCTCCATGACGAACCAGCCGCCGAGATTGACGCCCTGCAGGGGGACTACCTGTCCCTGAGCGTTGACGATCGACCGGCCCTGAGCATGGAGCATGCTCATCTGGGCGGACGAAGTGTTGGAATAGAGTCCTGCCAACACGACCAGGCTGGATAGGAACAGAGACGAGCGACGCATGACCGGGAATCTCCCTTTCGTGATGTGAGTCACGCAAGGTACTGGATTTGTCGCTGTGTTCCGATGAGACGAAGGGCCGCGGGAACGTCTGCGTGAACCAACACGCGACGCCGATCGGCGACAGCGCTGTTGGTTGTATCGTCGGTGAACTGGTCGCCCAGTTGAATGAGTCTAACGCAACGTAATCGAGCAGCGGCGAGTTGGTTGAATGCTGGCCTCGGGCGCGTGATCCGGCCTCGTTGCGGCATCGGTCGGGCAGCGCGGCGTTGACGTCGTCGGTTGCGTGCCGTCAGCCAGCCAGCGATCGGCAGACCTCGGCGGTTTTGTCGTCCGCAGGGAATAGGCACTCGATGCGCAGCTCATCGATGGTCACATCGCGCGAGGCGCCGAACGTGGAGAACGTCGACAGGAAATTCAACTTGCCACCTTCCCAGTGGAATTCCGTCGTGAGCAACGGCAGTGGTGTTGCTTCCGGGTCGCGGGTTCGCCAGCCCGCGGGGATGTCAGGATAGGCCAGTACTTCGTCGAGCAGCGCTCGGGCTTTCGCGTCCGAGGGCGCCGCAGCGACTTCGTTATGCAGGTGGCGGATGAGATCACCGGCAACGACCTCCCAGTTGGCAACGAGCGGGCGCATGTCCTCGGGATCGAAAACCTGCCGGAGCACATTGCCGTGTGTGGGTGGCCCGCCGCGCATGCGGCCGAACAATCGCAGCAGAGCGTTGTTCGCCATCAGCACGTCCCAATGTCGATTGGTGACGAGGCAGGGATACGGTTCCTGCTGCTTGAGAATGAACTCGATGGCACGCCGTACCGGCGCCATCTGAGCGGTCGCCAGGTCGGTTTCCGCATACTTTGCGGCGTACCCAGCGGCGACGAGCAACGTATTGCGCTCACGCAGGGGCATCTCCAATGCGTCGGCGAGCCGAGCAACCATCTCACGGCTGGGCTGGGCCTTGCCGGTCTCGACGCAGCTCAAATGCCGAGCCGACATCCCCACCTCGAGCGCCAGGTCGAGCTGGCTCAGCCGGCGAGCGGCCCGCCATTCGCGTAACAGAGCACCCACGTGGCTGGCGGGTGAGGGAGGTGGTGGGGAAGCAGCATTGATGGAGTGCACGGCGCGGATCATACGGCCGAGCTGCGAAATTTCCATGACCTGCGAGGTCATTGGCTCCGGCGACCAGAATGGACGCTTAACCGAACATTTGATACTATAGACACCCGAAATGTTCGATTAAGCGTACATCATGCAAATTGCACTCACCGCAAAAGACTTGGGTGAGCGCGTTCGAGCCGAACGCGAGGCACGGGGCCGCTCCCAATCCTGGGTCGCCGAGAGAGTCGGCGTCCGTCGCCAGACCATTGCCGATCTCGAGGCCGGGCGAAATGTGGCACTGAATGTTCTGTTGGGCACAGTCGCCGCTTTAGGCAAGGGCTTGGCGATCGTGGATGCGCGGGCCGATCTCGAACACCTGGAACAGATATTCGGTGACGAAGCCGACCAAAATTAAACACCTCGTGGTCACGACGCCGCAAGGACCGTCCGGCGATCTGATCAAAGAGGCGCGCTTCGCCTTCAACTACTCGGCGAAGCAAACAGAGCGAGAGGTGTCGCTGACGATGCCATTGCGAGCGGAAAGTTACGCAAGCGGGGCATTGTTGCCGATTTTTGAGATGAATCGGCCCGAGGGCTATCTGCTGTCGAAGATCGAGGAGGCGTTTGCAAAGGAAGGCGGGTTGGACGACATGCGCCTGTTGGGTATTGTCGGCGGTGCGCAGATCGGCAGGCTGACCTACGCGCGTCCTGAGGAGGCGCGTCCACAGGTCAAAAGTCGTATCGGGCTCGAGGAAATCCTGGTCCGTCAGCCGACCTCGGAGTTGTTTGATTTTCTGGTTGCCACGTACTTCGAGTCAGGAATCTCCGGCGTACAGCCAAAGGTTCTGGTTCCGAATGATGACAAGCACCTCGCAGCGGTCGGGCGCGAGACGGTGGTTCAGGCTGACTTGATCGTCAAGTCAGGGGGCGACGAGTTTCCCCATCTCACGCAGAACGAATTCATGTGTCTCACTGCGGCACGCCATGCTGGGATTGCGACTGCGAATTTCTGGCTTTCGGAGGACGGGGGCCTGTTCGTAACAGAGCGCTTTGACCTCCGTGCGGGAGTGGCCCTCGGATTCGAGGACATGACGGTTCTCATGAACAAAGGCAGTCGCCGCAAATATGAGGGTAGTTACGAGAATGTGGCCAAGGCGGTCCGCTTGTTTCTCGCCGAGGCGGATCCCCTGGCGGCCCTGCACGAGCTGTTTGAGTACATTGCGTTCATAGTGATGGTGCGCAACGGCGATGGTCATCTGAAGAACTTTGGTTTGCTCTATGAGCACCCCTCGCACATGGAATCGATCCGCCTCGCGCCGTTGTATGACGTCGTGACGACCAGCATCTATGGCTTCACTCACCCGCGAACCTTCATTACCAAGTACGATCGCACGCTGGCTCTGAATCTGCGTAAGTCCAGGGAGTATCCAGACAGAGAGTCCCTGCTGGCATTCGGTCGCGAACACTGCGGGGTTCATGCACCGGAACGGGTGATCGATCGAATTGCGGAATCTTTATCCGCTACTCTAAAGGACCAGCGCGAGCGGATCCCATCGAAACTGTGGCACGACTTGAGTAAAGAATGGCAAGTTGGACTGTGACGGGCTGAAGACGTGGAACCCGCAACCGACTACCGCCAACGTCTCGCCGACCGCGAGTCCCACCTCAAGACGCTCGACGCTTCGCTCTCACGCTTTGGTACAGCCCGCTTGGGGCTGGCGGTGATCATGCTCATTGCGGCCTGGTTCGCGTTTGCCGCGCATGCGTTCTCAGCGAAGTGGCTACTGCTGGGCATAGCTGCCTTTGCGGTATTGGTTATTGCCCATCAAGGGGCACGTCGGGCGAGGGCGCGTGCGGAGCGCGCGGCGGAGTTCTACAGGAGGGGGCTGGCGAGGATTGAGGATCGCTGGCAGGGAACCGGCCAGCAGGGTACGCAGTTCGATGACCCTCACCACGTCTACGCGTCCGACCTGGATCTGTTCGGCAAAGGTGGGCTGTTCGAGCTGCTGTGTACCGTCCGCACCCGCATGGGCGAGGAACGGTTGGCGCAGTGGCTGAAAACGCCCGCGCCGTTGACCGAAATTCGCGAACGACACGCGAGTATCAATGACCTCAAAGGCCGGACCGGCCTGCGTGAGGAACTGGCTGTCATTGGCGAGCACTCGA
>Ga0268266_10001647_pt1 | contig 25873 bp, 20 predicted proteins | sample KBSS13metaG_FD_190356 | JGI IMG/M metagenome (GOLD analysis project Ga0268266, IMG submission 190356) | Switchgrass rhizosphere microbial communities from Kellogg Biological Station, Michigan, USA - KBS S1-3 metaG (SPAdes) (version 2) | ecosystem: Host-associated > Plants > Roots > Rhizosphere... | reverse complement strand
GCCAGCGATCTGCTCGACCACCTGATCGCGGCCGCGCCCGATCTGCTGCTCACGATCGGCGACTTTCCGTACACCGACGACGGACCGGTCGCGACGACCGTCGACGAGTATCGCGCGCGCCACGCGATGCTTCGCACGTATCCGCCGATGCGCGCGGTCTTCGAGGCGATGCCGCTCGCCGCGATCTACGACGATCACGAATTCCGCAACAACTGGGATGCGAGCTTCGTCGCGGCCGAGCCCGCGCGCTATGCCGCCGCGATGCAGGTGTGGGACGAGTTCTTCCCGCTGCGCAACGCGGTCGGCGAGGTGCGCTATCGCAACTTCCGGTGGGGCGCGAACGTCGAGGTGTTCGTGCTCGACTGCCGGCGGTTTCGCAGCGCCGACGACGCACCGGATGACGCGAACAAGACGATGATCGGCGCGACGCAGAAGGCCTGGCTGTACGCGGCGCTCGCGGCGAGCACGGCGACGTTCAAGCTGATCATGACGAGCGTGCCGCTCGACTTCGGCCTCGGCAACGATCACTGGGCCGCGTTCTCGACCGAGCGCGAGGAGATCCTCGGTTGGATCGCCGCGAGGCAGCTTTCGGGCGTGCTGTTCATCAGCGGCGACCAGCACTACTTCGCGGCCTACCGGCACAGCTACGGGCTGCGCGAGTTTCAGATCGGTCCGCTCGGGCGCGGCCTCGGGACGCCCGGCCCGGATGCGCCAGGTGTGCTGTTTCGCGACGTCCGCTACAACTTCGGCCTGTTCGACGTGAGCGTGGATTCCCTGACGATCAGCGGCGTCGGCCCCGACGGGACGGTCTTCTATAAGGAGACCGTCACTGCAGAATCGCTCGCGCCCAGCGCTTCACGTTAGACTGGAAATGATGGGAAGCGGGAGAACGCACCTGGCTGCGTTCGCGACCTCGCACGCGCTCGCCGATCTGGCCGAGCGCCGGCGGGTCGTGCGTCAAGGTCTCGCGACGCTCGCGCAGCTCGCCGCGCGCGAGCCCGCACCGCTCGAAGGCATCGCCGCCGATCAGCTGCTCGTCGCGGTGCGCACCGCGCTGTCCGATGGTGTGCTCGGCGAGCTCGACTGGCTCTCGCCGGCGGCCGCCGCGGTCGCACTGTTCGAGCTCGCACAGGCCCTGCCCGCCGGCACCGAGCGCCGCGAGCTCGGTCGCCGCGTGCTGACGCGGCTGCGCGAAGCCGATCGCGACACGTTCGTGCGGCTGCTGATCGCGTTCGCGCGCACGTCGCCGAAGGTCGTCGCGAGCGAGAACCTGCGCGCGCGGCTCGAGGTCGTGCTCGCGGCGCCGCTCACGGGACCCGGCGCCATCGGCGAGCTCGCGCTCGGTCTGCTCGCGCAACCGCCGCTCGCGCAATCGTGGGTCGAGGAGCCCGCCACGGGTTCGTTGCCCGGCCGACGGCTCGCGGGACGGATCCTCGCGCACGGCGCGCGCGAAGCGTTGCGCAGGCTCGACGGCGGCGATCGCGGCGGCGTTCAAGTGCTCGCGCGGCCGGGTGTGCGCGCCGCGCTTGCGCGCTTGCTCGCCGATCGCGAGGCACTGGTCTGGCGCTCGGCCGGCATCGCACGTGGCCTGCTCGCGCACGTCGACTCCGAGCTCGCCGCCGAGATCGATCGCGAGCTGCGCGCGACCGCATCGAACACGGAAGTGCGCCGCGCGGCCGCATCGAGTGCAGCGGCGCTCGAGCGCGGCGGTGCCGCACAGCGCTGGATCCCGCTGCTCGTCGAGCGCTGCGCGCGCGAGCCCGGCGTGGCGCGCGGCGCGATCCTCGGCCTCGCGGGCCTCGCGACGAGCGCGCCCGAAGCCGCCGACGAGCTCGCGCTCGCGCTCACGCTGTGCGCGCCGCTCGAAGCTGCCGAGGCGCTCGCCGAGCTCCGTCGCGACGAAGCCGCGCCGCTGTTGCCCCGCGCGACCGCCGAAGCGCACGGGTGGACGCGCGCACAGATCCACGCGAGCGATGCCGCCGGCGACGATGGCCGCTGGGGCCTGTTGCACGCGCTCGAGGCCGAGCTCGCCGGCAATCCATCGGCGGGCATCGGCGAGCCGATCGCGGCCGCACGCACCGCGCTCGATGCCGGCGACATCGCACGCGCGTTGCGCGAGGCGCACACGGCCGTCGACGAGGTCGCCGCGGCCGCCGAATGGCTCGAAGGCGCGACCGACGACGATCCGCTCGATCGCCGGCACTCGATGCGCCTGCTCCGCGAGCTCGATCGCGAGCTGCTCGCCGACAACGCGCTCGCCGCCGTGCTCGCGCTCGCCGGCGATGGCGATCCGATGCGCGCGCGGTTTGCCAAGGCGCTCGCCGCGATCGAGGCCGCGCTGCTCGCACGCGAGTCGAAGCCCGAGACCGGCGGCGTGCTGCACGCCGGCCTGCGCATCGCACGGCTGCGCGCGCTCGTGCGCTTGCTCGACGGCGTGCGCGCGACCAGCGAGGCCGATCTCGGACCGCGACTCGCCGCCGTGCGCCAGCTGATGGCGCGCGCCCAGGCCGATCACTCGCCGCTGCGCCGCGCGGTGTGGGCCGCGCTGACCCGCGCCGGCGACGCGCTGCTCCGCGACGGCCACGCCGAGCTCACTGACTTCTTGATGTCGTGGACGACCGTGTTCGTTGACGAGGATTTCGCGATCGTGCGCGAGGCCTCGATGGTGCCCGAGATCGAGGCGGCGTTCCGCGCGTACGCACAGCTCCAAGAGGCGGCGTGGGCCGCCACCGATCCCGACGACGCCGACGCAGTGCGCGCCGTGGTCGAAAAGCTCTCCGAGCTCGCCGACGCGCTGCCGCCGGAGCAATCGCCGCGCGTCGAGTCGGTGCGGCTGGCGCTCGCGCGGCTCGGCGGTCAGCTCGCGCGGCTGTGCGGCGGCGTCGGTCACCCTTCGATCGCGAGCGGCGTGCTCGACGAGGTCGCGACCGAGCTCGGCACGCTCGCGCGACGCGTGTACGGTGCGCGCCGACGGCTCGGCCTGCCCGCCGACGACGGCAGCGACGGCCTCGAAGCGGCGGTCCGCGCGATCGGCCACGCGCTCCTCGCCACCGGCGTCGACGAGGCCGTCGCGACCGCGATCGATCACGCGCGCGCGAGCTTGCCGCCGGCGATCGCCGCCGCGATCGAGCGCACGCTCGTGTGGCTCGCGCGCCGGCCGGCTGCCGAAGCCGAGGTCGCGATCACCACGCCGCTCGAGGTCATGCTGCCCGGCTGGGTGCCTCTGTCGCGCCAGCTCGGCGGGTTTTACGTCGTGCGGCCGATCGGGCGCGGCGCCGGCGGCTCGGTGCTGCTCGCGGTGCGCTCCGACGAGCGCACGCGCGCCGATCGCGAGCTCGTCGCGCTCAAGGTCCCCGACTACTCGGCCGAAGCGGCGCGCAACCTGTCCGAGCACGAGTTCGAGCGGCTGTTTCGCGAGGAGGCCGGCGCGCTGCTCGCCCTGCCGGTGCACGGCAACCTCGCGCGGTTCGTGACGTTCGACGCGAGCGCGCAGCCCAAGCCGATCCTCGTGATGGAGTTCGTGCGCGGCCCGAACCTCGAGCGCACGCTCGGCGGCGCGCTGACGATGCCGCGCGCGCTCGGAATCGTCGACGACTTGCTCGCCGGGCTCGAGGCGATGCACGCCGTGCAGATCGCGCACCTCGACGTCAAGCCGCCCAACGTCGTGCTCCGCGAGTCGACCGGCGCCGCGGTCCTCGTCGACTTCGGGCTGGCCGGCCGCCGCATCCGCGCCGGTTGCGGCAGCGTGCACTACGGCGCCGCCGAGGTGTGGAGCGAGGACGGCGAGCGTCACGAGCCGTTCTCGGCCGACGTCTACGCCGCGGCGTGCGTCGCCTATGAAGTCCTGACCGGCACCATCCTCTTCCCCGGCGGCTCGGTGCGCGAGGTGATCGATCACCACTTCACCAAGCAGCCCGGCGCCGAGCCGCTCGCACGGCTCGCGCGCCTGCCCGCGCTCGCGCCGCTCGCGGAGCTCTTGCGCGCCGCGCTCGCGCGCGACCCCAAACGCCGCCCATCCGCCGCGCGCCTGCGTGCCGGCTTCAAGGCGATCGCGCCCGACCTTCGCGGCCAGAAATGGCCGCTCGCCTCAGGGACGCTCTCCACTAGCTCAACCTGAGCCGACTCAACCGCTCGGAATCACAGAGCGCGCGAGGGACGGACTAAACTTCGGACAAAAATCGAGGCCGTTTCCGACGAGAAACCGCGCGCTCGCGCCGGACAAGCACCTCGCCGCGACGGCGTTAGTTTAGTCCGTCCCTCGGCGCGTGTATGAATTCGCGCGGTTAACTAGCGCTTGGTTGAGCTAGTGGAGAGCGTCCCTACGGGCAGTGCGTCGCGGTGAGCGCGAGCGTGTCGAAGATGAAGTTGGTCTTGTCGGTCGAGTCGTTCGACGACTCGAGCCGCACCGTCACGGTCTGCCCAGCGGGGATGTTCGCGAACGTGTGCGAGAACGCGCGATAGTTCGTCGTGTGGTTGTCGTTGGTGTTGTCGACGTTGAACGCAATCTCGATCGGCGTGCCGTCGGTCTGCGTGAGCCCGACGCTCGCGCTGTCGAACTCGTCGTCGATGACCTCGGACGTGTTGACGATGTAGTTGCCGGTGATCGTGAGCTGCGTCGTGTTCGCCGGAATCGCCACGTTTTGCGTGAGCTGATCGCTCTCGTTGAGCAAGCCACCGAGCCACACATAGTACGGCGACGATTGCGGCGGAAACCCGCCGTCGCCCACCGACTGGTTCGTGATCAGCTGATCGCCCGACGACGTCGAGCTCTGCGCCCAGCCGGTCGAGACGGGCATGAGATCGAACGTCGGGTTCGCGAGCAGCTGCGTCTGCACCGGCACGCACGCGTCCATGAACACCTTGGCGTCCATGAAGACCTTCGCGTCCTCGAACACCTTGGCGTCCTCGAACACCTTCGCGTCCTCGAAGACCTTGGCGTCGTCGTGCAGGCCGGCATCGCGGAACGTGGGCGCGTCGATGTCCGGCAGCAGCGACGAAGCGTCGCCGTTGCCGAGGCCGGCGGATCCGCCTTTGGCACAACCGGCAGCAAGCAGCGACAGGACAACGACGCGTTTCACGGCGCGGAATATCGTCGATACGCCCGGCGGCTTTCAACGAGTTTTTCGGGACGTACGGGCTGTAGCCCGGCTCACACGGCGGTTCCCGCCATCACGCGGCGAGACGACGCCGCCGCGGGGTGCCAGCCGCCGCGCCACACCCGCAGCCAGAACAGACTCGCCCCGACGATGATCTCGGCGGCCAGGCCGATCCAGCCGCCGACGACGCCGAGCCCCATCGAGATCCCGAGGATCCACGTGAAGATCGGCGTGGTGAGCCACGACGTCGCGATGCCGACCACGGCCGCGTACTTCACGTCGCCGGTGCCGCGCAGCACGCCGCGCGCGATCACGTTGGCCGCGTCCGCGATGAGGAACGCGAGCCCGACGTGCAAGAGCGATGTGCCCCGCGCGACCAGCGGCGCGTCGGCCCCGGCGAGCGCGTGGATGAACGCGCCGCCGAGCACCGCGAACACGACCACGCACGTCGCCGAGTAACCTGCACCGAGCGCGAGCGCGCGCCGAGCTACGCGCGGCACGAGCGCGTCGCGGTTCGCGCCGACGGCTTGACCGACGAGCACGGCGGCCGCCTCGGCGAGCGAGTGCGCCGGCAAGAACGACACGTTGATGAGGTGCAGCACCATCTGGTGCGCGGCGGCGTCGACGGCCGACATGCCCGCGACGAGCACGGTCAGGATCAAGAACACGCCGACCTCCATCACGAACTGCAGCCCGTTGGGCAGACCCTGGGCCCACACGTCGCGCAGCGCGCGCCGCGACCACCGCATGCCGGCGATCTGCCGGCGCATCGGGATCGCGAGCAACGCGAGCTCGCTCGTGTTCGCGACGATCGTCGAGATCGCGACGCCGCGCACGCTCCAGTGCAGCCCGACGACGAACACCGCATCGAGCGCGATGTTGACGACGTTCGCGACGAGCGACGCGCGCATCGGCGCACGCGTATCGCCCTCGCCGTACCGCGCCTCGCGCAGCGCCGCGTAGGCGAGCATGATCGGCGCGCCGAGCGAGCGGATCGCCAAATATTGCGCCGCGAACGCACCGGCGCGCGGCGACGCCGACAGCGTCACCAGCAACGGTGCGACGAGCTGCCCCGCCACGAGCGCGAGCACGCCGAGCGCGAGCGCGAGCCCCATCGCGGCGCCGAGCAGCGTCGGGATGCGATCGCGACGGCCCGCGCCGATCGCCTGCGAGACGAGCGTCTTCGCGCCGCGCAGCACGCCGACGCCGAAGCACGCGAAGCCGAAGCCGACGACCGCGCCGAGGCCGACTCCGGCGAGCTCGTCGGCGCCGACGTGCGCGACGAACGCCGTCGAGGCGAGCGTCATCGCGGAATACGAAACCATCGAGATCGTGATCGGCCACGCGAGGCGCAACAGCGCGCGCCCGGGCCGATCGGACCAACTTAGATCTATCGAAGAAGCTGAAGAAGACGCGAGCATGACAAACCCCGAGAGGGCCCTTCGCGCGTTCGCCGAAACGAAGAAGGGCTCCTGGGTAGTGAACCGAGGAGCCCGCGGCGGAGAGTGGGGTGCTCGATCAGCGCATCGAGCCTCTGCCACCGCGGGCGTTCACAACGCCGACCGAACCGGCCGGCTTGAAACACGGGATGCGAAGGCAGCAGCTCATCAAGACCTCGACCTCACCAGTCTTACAAATCGCGGAGCACTCCGTCAAGGGAATGGCGCGCGGCCGCGCCCGGTTGACAGCACGCGCCGAACGGCGCTTTTCTCCAGGCCCAACTTAATCCTCGCGCTTGCGCGCTCGGGAACGCCAGCTATGTCGGATCGACTCACCGAAGACGTCACGAAGTTTCAAGGCCGCTTTGCGGCACTCAAAGCCGAAGTCGGCAAAGTCCTGGTCGGCCAGGACGAGATGCTGCATCGCTTGCTGCTCGGCTTGCTCGCCGGCGGCCACGTGCTGCTCGAAGGCGTGCCCGGCTTGGCCAAAACGCTGGTCATCCGCACGCTCGCGAGCGCGCTCGACGGCTCGTTCTCGCGCATCCAGTTCACGCCCGACATGCTGCCTGGCGACGTCGTCGGCACGCAGATCTACAACCCGCGCGAAGGCACGTACTCGATCAAGAAGGGGCCGGTGTTCGGCAACTTCATCCTCGCGGACGAGATCAATCGCGCTCCCGCGAAGGTCCAGGCCGCGCTGCTCGAGGCGATGCAGGAGCGCCAGGTCACGCTCGGCGATCAGACGCTGCCGCTGACCGAGCCCTTCCTCGTGCTCGCGACGCAGAACCCGATCGAGCAGGAGGGCACGTATCCGCTGCCCGAAGCGCAGCTCGATCGCTTCATGCTGAAAATCAAAGTTGGTTATCCAACCAAGGATGACGAGATCCGCATCCTCGATCGCATGGCCGGCGCCGGCCCCGAGCCGACCGCGAGCAAGGTCATGACGTGCGACGAGATCCTCGCCGCGCGCGACGTCACGCGCCAGGTGTTCGTCGACGACAAGGTCAAGCGCTACGCGGTCGACCTGGTCGCGGCGACGCGCGATCCGAAGGCGTCCGGCGTCGCCGCGCTCGCGCCGCTGATCGACAACGGCGCGTCGCCGCGCGCGTCGATCTCGCTGATCAAAGTTGCGAAGGCGCAAGCGCTGCTTTCGGGCCGCAGCTACATCTCGCCGCACGACGTCAAGACGATCGCGCACGACGTGTTGCGCCACCGCATCCTCGCCAGCTACGAGGCCGAAGCGCAGGGCAAGACGACCGATCACGTGATCTCGCAGATCCTCGAGAACGTGCTCGTCCCGTAGGCGTCGCCATGTTGCCCGCGGAAATCGCGCAAGCCGTCAAGCGCATCCAGTTCGTCACCGGCCGACAAGTCTCGGACGTGATGGCCGGCGCGTATCTGTCGGTGTTCAAGGGCCGCGGCATGGAGTTCGACGAGGTCCGGCCGTACGTGCCGGGCGACGACATCCGCGCCATCGACTGGAACGTCACCGCGCGCACCGGCGAGCCGCACATCAAGCGGTTCGTCGAGGAGCGCGAGCTCACCGTGATGCTGCTCGTCGACGTGAGCGCGTCGCAAGACTTCGGCTCGGGTCGGCGCAGCAAGCTCGAAGCCGCTGTCGAGCTGTCGGCGCTGCTGGCGCTGTCGGCGGTCGAGAACGGCGACAAGGTCGGCATGCTGCTGTTCCACGCCGCCGCCGAGCTTTACGTGCCTCCCCGCAAAGGTAGCAAGCACGCGCTCCGCATCGTGCGCGAGGTGCTCGCGCGCGGCGAAGCGAGCTCCGAAGGCCCGGCCGATCGCAGATCGATTCTGGATCTGCCGCGCGCGGTGCGCCGGTGGTGGAAGAAGCTGCAGGACAAGCGCCAGCTGGCGTACGCCGACGAGCCGCAGCGCCGCGGCACGAGCATCGCCGCCGCGCTCGAGTTTTGCCGGCAGGTCCTGCCGCGCCGCGCGGTGCTGTTCCTGATCTCGGACTTTCTCGACGACGGCTACCTGCAGGTGCTGCGTCACGCGAACCGCAAGCACGACGTGGTCGCCGCGTTGATCACCGATCCGCGCGAGGCCGAGATGCCGCCGGCCGGCCTGGTCACGCTCGAAGACGCCGAGTCGGGCAGGACGCGCCTCGTCGACACGCGGTCGCGCGAGTTCAGGACCGAGCTCGCCGCGAAGTCGAAGTCCCGCCAGATCCTGCTCGCCGATCAGCTGCGCGCGACCGGTATGGACCTCGTGACGTTCGACGCGAGTGCGTCGATGGTCGATCCGCTGCTCCGGTTCTTCCGCGAGCGCGAGCGGAGGCTGCGATGAAGTACGCCGTGCTGCTGATCGCACTCGCGGCGTGCCACGGCCGCAGCGCGCTCGACGAGGTCGGCGCGGTGCGCTCCGACGAGCCGGCGAAGGACGCGATCACCAAGCCCGTCGAGAACGGCCCGGTCAAGGTCGTCGAAAAAGTCTGGCCCGCCAAGCCCACGCTCGGCGATCCGATCTATCTGCGGCTCGAGATCGACGCCGCGGCCGGCGCCTCGGTCAACGCCGAGTTCCAGGAAGCCGGCGATCAGAAGATGGGCCGGTTCGACGTCAAAGGCTTCACGCGCTCGCCGCACACCAACTCTGACGGCAGTACGCACGAAGTTCAGACGTACACGCTCGACGCGCCCGCGAGCGGCAAGCAGCGCATCCCGCCGCTGCGGCTCGAGATGATCGACGCGCGCGGCAGCGGTTCGGCAGGCAAGCAGGAGATCCTCACCGACGAGATCCCGCTCGACATCGCGCCGGTCAACACCGACAAGGTGTCCGCCTCGCTGCACGACGCCGAAGGCAAGCTCGATCCCGACGTCGGCGGCACGCCGTGGCTGTTGATCTTGGGCCTCGCGAGCCTCGTCGCCGTGCTCGCGTCGGGTGGCATCTTGCTGCTGCGCGCGATGCGCGAGCGACGCAACGTGGCCGCGCAGCGCTCGGCCTACGACGACGCGGTCGCGAAGCTGCGCGTGCTCGAGGATCGCGGCGCGCCGGGCTCCGACGACGCCGACAGCTGGTTTGTCGAGCTGTCGGCGATCGTGCGCAGCTATCTCGAGCGCCGCTACGTGATCCGCGCGCCGGAGCTGACCACCGAGGAGTTCCTGCTCGAGGCCGCGCGCTCGGGCCGGCTCTCGGGCGAGCATCGCTCGCTGCTCGAAGCGTTCCTCGAGCGCTGCGACCGGGTGAAGTTCGCCGGGTTTCGGCCGGACTCCGACGAGTCGCTCGCCAGCCTCAAAGCGGCGCGTGCGTTCGTCGAGGACACGCGCTTCGAAGGCCCCGCAGGGGCCGCCGGTCTTCCGAAAGGACAGGCGGCGTGACGATCCACCACGTCGAGCTCCCGAACCCGTGGTTCCTGCTGGTCGCGCTGCTCGCGCTGCCGGCGGTGTACTGGTCGATCCGCGGCACCGGCCGCGTGGTGTTCTCGTCGCTGCGCGCCCTGCCCGCCGGCGGCAACACGTGGCGCACGCGGCTCGCGCGCCTGCCCGACTACCTGATCGCCGTGTCGATCGTCGGCTTCGCGGTCGCGCTCGTCGGACCGCGCCAGGGCGACGAGAGCACGCGCGTGCACCGCGAAGGCATCGGCATCGTGATGGCCGTCGACGTCTCGGGCTCGATGCACGCGCAGGATCTCGCCGATCCGAAGCACGCCGCGAGCTGCAGCTACGACGAGGCGCACGATCCGACGCGACTCGGCGCGGTCAAGCACGTGTTCTCGCGGTTCGTGCTCGGCGGCGGTGGCCTCGACGGCCGGCCCGACGACGCGATCGGGCTCGTCGCGTTCGCGCGCTACGCCGACACGCGCACGCCGCTGACGCTCGCACACGGTCCGCTGATCGAATCGGCGCGTCACCTGACGTTCGCGAGACCCGACGAGGATGGCACCGCGATCGGCGCCGGCCTCGAGCTCGCGGTGCAGCGCGTGCTCGAGTTTCAGACGCGCAGCAAGGTCGTGGTGCTGCTCACCGACGGTGAATCGAACGTCCACGACATCGACGAGGACGACGCGATCCGCGACGCCGTCCAGAACCACGTGAAGGTCTACACGATCGGCGCCGGCAAGAACGGCGTCGCGCCGATCTGCGACGAGGACGGCCGGCTCGTCCACATGAGCGCGTCGATCGACGAGACACTGCTCAAGCGGATCGCCGACAAGACCGGCGGCGAGTACTTCCGCGCGACCGATGCCGCGAGCCTCGACTCGATCTACAAGCAGATCGACAAGCTCGAGCGCACGAAGATCCAAGGTCGCGCCTACGGCCGCTACGCGCAGTACTACTGGATCCCGCTCGGCATCGCGCTCGTGCTGCTCGCGCTGTCGCTCGCGCTGCGCGCCACGATCCTGAGGAGGTTGCCGTGACCGACTGGACCTGGCAGCACCTCGGCCGCGTCCACCTGATCTGGCTGGCGATCGCGTTCGTCGTCGGGCTGATCGTGCTGGAGGTCCGATCGCGCGGCGCGATGACCGCGTTCCTGTCGCAGCTCATGCAGCGCCGGCTGACCGCGCAGGCGAGCCTGGCGCGCACGCTCACGCGGCTCGGCCTCGTGCTCGCGTGCCTGGTGTTCGGCGTGCTCGCGCTGATGCAGCCGACGGCGCGCGGCGAGACCGCGACCGTGACGAGTGGCGAAGCGAACGCCGACGTGCTGTTCGTGCTCGACGTCTCGCGCTCGATGCTCGCCGTCGACGCCAGCCCGACGCGACTCGCGCGCGCGAAGGCCGAGATCGACAACCTCGTGAAGCAGCTCGACGGCGACAACGTCGGCCTCGAGGTGTTCGCCGGCCGCGCCGTCGAGGTGTGCGCGCTGACGATGGACTACGCGTACTTCTCGAGCGTGCTGCAGACCGTCGACACCAACAGCGCCGGCCGCGGCGGCACGAAGGTCGGCGCCGCGATCAAGGCGGGCGTCGAGAGCTTCCCGCAAGGCGACGGCGCCAAGCTGATGGTGCTGATCACCGACGGCGACGATCAGGACAAGTACACGCAGGATGCGGCCAAGGCCGCGCGCGATGCCGGCGTCAAGGTCGTCGCGATCGGCATCGGCAGCGAGGCCGGCAGCACGATCGATCTCAAGGACCCGCAGACGGGTGCCGTGACCAAGCTGATGCACGACGGCAAGCCGGTCATCAGCAAGCTCGACGCCGAGGCGCTGCGCAAGATCGCGCTGACCACCGAAGGCGCCTACATTCCCGCCGGCACCGCCGCGGTCGATCTCGCGTCGATCATGCAAAGCCACGTCAAGCCGCTGATCGCGGCGGCGAAGGCGAACGCTCTACGGCCGTCGAGCGACGAGCGCTTCGTGTGGCCGCTGCTCGCGTCGCTGGTGTGCCTGCTCGCGGCGCTCTGGGTCGGCGCGGGCGCGGGCAGCGTTCCCGAGCGCGAAAGCGCGAGGACAAAGATGAGGACGCCGTGAAGCGCTGGCTGTTCGCGCTGACGCTGATCTTCGCGTGCTCGCCCGCCGAGCACCGCGACGCACGCGAGACGTACAACCACGGCGTCGACCTGCTCGCGTCGGGCAGCGATTTCGACGGCGCCGAGAAGTCGCTGCTCGAGGCGCGCAGCAACGCGGGCGTCGACCCCGAGCTCCGGTTCCGCGCCGCGTACGATCTCGGCCTGGCGTATGCCGCACACGCCGACAAGATGAAGACCGGCAAGGACGCCGATCTGACCAAGGCGCTCGCGCTCGAGCAGCAGGCCGTGTCGTGGTTCTCCGACGCCGCGCAGCTGCGGCCGAACGACAGCGACACCAAATCGAACCTCGCGACCGTGCGCGCGCGCGCCGCGGCGCTCGCCGACGAGATCAACCGCGGTCAGAACAAGCTCGAAGCGCGGCTCGACGCGGTGATCGACATGCAGCGCAAGCTGCTCGACGAAGCGCGCCACGCGTGGGCCGCGATCAAGCAGGCCGGCGGCGCGGATCCGCTCGCGCAGCAGGCGACGCTCGGCAAGCTCGCCGACGACGAGCGCGGCATCGTCGCCGAAGCCGGCGTGATCGGCGACCTCGCCTCCGACGAGATCGACGAGATCGGCAAGAAGCCCGAGGACAAGCGCACGCAGGAAGAGAAAGTGCGCGTGGTCCAGCTCAAGAACCTCGACATCTACCTCGAGAACGGCCGCGGCAAGATCGCCGAGGCGCGGCGCAGCCTGCAGGATCTAGACGCCGAGAACGGCGTGTCGCGCGCCGAGGCCGCGCTCGTCGCGCTCAAGCGCGCGCGCGAGCAGCTGCTCGATCCGATCACGGTGATGCGGGAGGTCGCGCGCGACGAGCTCGAGCTGATGCAGCAAACCGCGGCGGTCGCGCAGGCGGAAGCCAAGCCGACGCTGCTCGGCTCGGCCGGCTCCGCCGCCGAAGCGCCGATCATCCCGAGCTGGCTCGAGCCGCCCGCGCTCGGCGATCGCCAGGGCACGCTCCACGACCGGCTCGACGAGGTGAAGGCGCGCCTGCAAGCCGGCGTCGACAACGCCGACAAGCCGCAAGGGTCGGCATCCGAGCCGCCGAAGCTCTCGCCCGAGCAGGCCAAGATGCTCGAGCACGTGCGCGCCGCGCTGCCGCACGTCGGCGACGCCGCGACCGCGATGGGGCACTCGCGCGACTCGCTCACCGGCACGCAACTCGCCGACGCGCAGGCGGCCGAGCGCGACTCCCTCGATGCGCTCGCGAAGGCGATCGAAGAGTTCGCCGATCTCAAGCAGACGATCGAGCTCGCGTACGGCACGCAGCAGCAGCTCGTGTCGCTACTCTCGCCCGAAGCTGACAAGCAGCCCGATCGCGCGAAGGACGCCAAGGACGCGCTCGACGGCAACATCGCGCGCATGGATCGCATCAAGCAGCAGATCGCCGACGAAGCCGCCGCGATCGATCAGAAGGCGCAGCAGGCCGACGCTGCGGCCGCCGGTTCGGGCAGCGCGGCGGAGCAAGCGAAGGCGATGAAGCCCCAGCTCGATCAGGCCAAGCAGCAGATGGCCGCGGCCGAGTCGTTCCGCGCCGATGCGGCGAAGGCGCTCGGCGAGTTGCCGGGCGCGATCAGGGACAACAAGGATCCGCTCGCGAAGGCCAAGGTGGCCGAGGACAAGCTGAACGAGCTGCGCAAGCTGTTCTTCTCGGTGATCGAGCACCTCCAGGAGCTGGTGCGCGAGCAAGGCGAGACGCGCGATCAGACGGCCAAGGCCGATGCCGAGGACGACTTCACGCGCGCGCCCGCGCTGCCGACGCTCGAGCAGCACGAGGACGGCCACGCGCAGATGGCGCAGGCGATCACCGACGCGCTCGCGAAGCAGGCCGACGCCGCGCAGAAGCAGCCGCCGCAGCAAGGCCCCGACGGCAAGGCACTCGCGGCCGCCGCCGACGAGGTCCGGCAGGGCAAGCTCGAGATGACGAACGCGAAGGGCACGTTGAACAAGGCAGTCACCGACAAGACCCAATCGGTCGCGCTCAAGCCGGCCGTCGACGCAGAGGCCAAGGCGATCGATCACCTGAAGAAGGCGCTCGCGCTGCTCCAGCCGCCGCAGAAGAACGATCAGAACAAGCAGGATCAGCAGCAGCAACAACAACAGCAGCAGCAGCAGCAACAGCAGAAGCAGGACCAGCAGCAGCAGCAAGGCGGCGCCGGTCAGCGCGCACGCGACGACGACGCGCGGCGCCAGCGCGAGAAGCAACAGCACGCCAAGAGCGAGCCGGTCGACGAGGATTGGTGATGAAGAAGCTCGTCGTCGCGATCGTGATCTTGCTCGCCGCTGCCACCGCGTGGGCCGACGATCCGCAGGCGCGGTTCTCGCTCGAGCGCGGCGCGCAGCCGCACGCCGGCATGCCGTTCAAGCTGTTGCTCGCGGCCGGCGGGTTCGATCAGAGCCCGGCGCCCGAGCAGCCGAAGCTGACGATCCCGGGCGCGACCGTCACGCCGCTCGGCGCGCAGCCCAACGTGTCGCAGTCGATCGAGATCATCAACGGCCGCCAGTCGGTCACGTCGTCGGTGACGTGGGTCTTCAGCTATCGCATCGAGGCTGCGAGCCCGGGCCGACTCGCGATTCCGCCGACGACGATCACGCAGGGCAAGAAGCACGCGACCGCACAAGGCGCGTCGCTCGAGCTGACGGCTGTCCCGACGACCGATGACATGAAGCTCGTGCTCCAGCTGCCGAACCGGCCGGTGTTCGTCGGCGAGACGATCGAAGCGCAGCTCGTGTGGCTGTTCCGCAGCCAGCCCGAAGACTGGACGTTCGCGCTGCCGCTCGCGCAGCTGAACGAATTCACCGTCAGCGCGCCGCCGCTCACCGATCGCAGGAAGGCGATCGAGGTCGCGTCGGCGACCAAGACACTCGATCTGCCGTACACGAGCGACGAGACCGAGATCGACGGCCACAAATGGGGCCGCGTCACGATCACGATGTACGTGACGCCGCACGTCGCGGGTCACGTGGCGGTCCCCGCGTCGTCGGTGTCCGCGGCGCTCGCGACCGGGCCACGCGACTTCTTCGGCAACGCCGAGACGCAGCTGTTCCGCACGAGCGACGTCGCGCACGCGATCGACGTCAAGCCGCTGCCGGAGACCGATCGGCCGACCGAGTTCGCCGGCGCGGTCGGCACGAGCTTCTCGATCGCCGTCGGCGCGAGCCGCTCGGTCGTGCAACTGGGCGAGCCGGTCGACCTCACGATCACCGTGAAGGCCGCCGAGCGGCTCGACGCGCTCGCGCTGCCCAAGCTAGACGGCCCCGGCATGCTCCCCGCCGACAAGTTCAGCGTGCCCGGAGACGCGCCGACCGGCGAGCTCTCCGACGACGGCAAGACCAAGACGTTCAAGGTGACCGCGCAGGTGACCGCGCCGACGACCGAGATTCCCGCGCTGACCCTCGCCTACTTCGATCCGGTCAAGGGCACGTATCAGACCGTGCACAGCGAGCCGATCGCGCTGTCGGTCGCCGGCTCGGCGATCGTCAACGCGGCCGACGTCGTGTCGAACGCGCCGAAGAAGCAAGCCGCGCCGGCCGCCGGCGACGCCGTCGATCTCGCGCAGGTGCCCGTCGATCTCGCGCTGTCGGCGCCCGGAGCCGAGTCGAAGCGGCCGCTCGGCGGCGCCGTGCTGTGGCTCCTCGTCGCGCTGCTCTATCTCGTGCCGCTCGCGATCTTCTCGGCGCGAACCTGGCAGCTGCGCACGCAAGCGCAACGCGACGAGGCCGCCGAGGTGCGCGCCGCGCGCAAGAAGCTCGAGGCCGAGCTCGCCCGCGCCGCCAAGGATCCCGCGCGCGAGACCGCGGGCCCGCTGGCGGCGGCGATGCGCGCGCTCGCCCGCGTCACCGAGACCGAGGCCGACCGCGCGCTGCTCGCGCGCATCGAGACGGAGAGCTTCGCGCCGACCGCGGGAAGCGCGCCGCTACCGGCGGATCTGCTCGCGCGCGTGCGCGAAGCCGCCGAGCCGCGCCGGCCGCGCAAGCGCCCTGCGACGGCGACCGCGCTCGTGCTCCTCGGCGTCACGCTCGCCGCGCCGCGCACGTTCGCGGGCTCGGCCGATTCGCTCGGCGATGCGCGCACCGCGTACCAGCACGCGATGACCGTCACCGACGCGACCAAGCGCAAGGTCGAGTTCCAGCGTGCCGAGACGCTGTTCGCGGGCGCCGTGCAGGCCGCGCACGACGAGCCCGAGCTGCTCGCCGACTGGGGCAACGCCGCGCTGGGCGCCGGGGACGTCGGCACGGCGACGCTCGCCTATCGCCGCGCGCTCGCGATCGATCCGAGCAACGCGCGCGCACAGCGCAACCTCGCGTGGCTGCGCAGCCGCGCGCCCGATTCGCTGCGCCCGACGGCGACGGCCGGTGCCGCCGACGCCCTGTTGTTCTTCCGCGACTGGCCGCGCTCGCGCCAGCTGCTCGTCGGCGGGCTCGCGTTCGCGATCGTCGTGCTGCTCGTGGTGCCGTGGCGCGGCAAGCGGCGGCGCGGCATGGCGATGCTCGCGATCCTGCCCGCGATCGTGTGGGCCGCGATGGTGGTGTCGGCGATCACCGAAGATCGCCATCTCGACGACGGCGTGGTCACCGACTCGGTCGTGATGCGCGCCGCCGACAGCGCGGGTGCGCCCGCCGCGCTCGTGCAGCCGCTGCCCCGGGGTACCGAGGTCACCGTGCTCGAGCACCGCGCGCCGTGGACCAAGGTCCGCGTCGCGAGCGGAACCGCGGGCTGGGTGCCCGACGGCGCGCTGCAGAGCGTGCGTTGAAGCGAGCGATCGTGTGCGAGCGCGACGGCGCGCTCGAGCTGCGCGACGTCTACGACGAATCGATCGTCGAGCCCGCCTTCGCGGCCGCGACGCGCGCGTGGCTGGGCGACGTGTTCTTCGACCGTTCGCAGATCGCCGAGCCCGGCGCCGGCGGCCTGTTCGCGCTGATCGTCGACGGCGATCCCGTCGAGCTCGTCGAGTACGACGAGCCGTTCGGCCTGCTCGCCGACGCGCGCGCGCGAACCGGAACGCGGGTGCTCGGCATGCGCGTGACGCGACTCAAGCGCGATCCGTGGCCGGCGCACCTGCGCGATCTGCTCGCGCAGACGATCTTCTCCGACGACGATCAACCGCGGCTCGTGCTCGCCGATGCGCTCGGCGGCGACCGCGGCGCGCTCGTGATCGCGCAGTGCGAGCTCGCGCGCGGCCCGGCGAGCCCGCAGGCCGCGGCGATCCACCGCCGCCTCCAGCGCGAGCTGCTCGCGAAGCACGGCGCCGACTGGTCGGGGCTGCGCGGGCTCGCCACGAGCTGCACGTTCCGGCGCGGCTTCGTCGAGGTCGTCGAGCCGCTGCCCGGCAAGCAGGTGCTCGACATCGCGCCGCATACGCGCTCGCTCGCCGGCGACACAGCCGGCGATTCGCGAATCGTCGCACGTGCGTTCGACCGAATACCGCACCCGGACGACGTGCGTCTGTTGCGCGCGGTGTCGATCCGCGGAGCGGGCCCCGACGACGCCGTCGAACAGCTGCCGTTCACGACGCTCGAGACGCTCAAGCTGCCCGATCATCGCCTCTATCCCGGCGAGGTGATCGAGATCATCCGCGATGCACGGGCGCTGCGCGTGCTCGATCTCATCGGCGACAATCCCGCGCGGGATCCCGATCTCGCGCAGGCCGTTCCGCCGTGGGTACGCCAGCTGCACGCCGCGATCCCGCTCGACGTGCTCGTCGCGCACGCGCCGCAGCTCGCGAAGCTCGAGCTCCGCGATTCCGGCGTCAGCTCGGACCTGCTGGCGGGATTTGAAGCCCTCCGCTCGCTCGACATGGCCGGCTGCGCACCGGTCGACGAGCTTCGCGCCGATGCCCTGCCGATGCTGCGCGAGCTGCGCTGTGCGCGGCTGTCGAGCGCTCGCCAGCTGCGCGCGATCGCGACCGAGCTCGGGCCGCAGCTCCACCTGCTCGACGTTCGCGGCATCGCCTCCGCTGCGGAGATCGCCGACGAGCTGCGCGCGCTGGTCGCCGGCGACGTCTGGTTCGGCCCCGACGACAACACCGTTGCACCGCTGCTCGCGAGCTACCGCTTGCTCGAGCCCATGTGGGACCTCGGCACCGTGCGCGGATTGACGCTAGAGTCACCGCGATGACCCGCCGGCTGTATCACGAGGATTCGTATCTCCGCCGCTTCGACGCCACCGTCGTCGCGATGACGACGTACAAGGATCGCCCGGCGGTCGTGCTCGATCAGACCGCGTTCTATCCCGAGGCCGGCGGCCAGCTCGGCGATCGCGGGTCGATCAACGGCATCGCCGTTCACGATACGCAAGAGCTCGACGACGGCACGATCGTGCACGTCGTCGATCAGCCGCTGGCTGGCTCGGTCACCGGCGAGCTCGACTGGGCGCGCCGCCGTCAGCACATGGCGCAGCACACCGCACAGCACCTGTTGTCGGGCACGCTGCTCGACCGCGCGCAGGCCGCGACCGCATCGGCGCGGCTCGGCGAGTCCGCGCTCACGATCGACGTCACGCGCGATCGCGTCCCCGATGCCGAGCTCGCCGCCGCCGAAGATCTCGCGAACGACATCGTCGACGACGACCTGCCGGTGCGCGCGTGGTTTCCGTCGCCCGACGAGCTCGCGCAGATCAAGCTGCGCCGCGATCCGAAGGTCACCGCCGACATCCGCGTCGTCGCGATCGGCGACTTCGACTTCTCGCCCTGCGGCGGCACGCACTGCGCGCGCACCGCGCAGCTCGGCCAGATCCGCATCACGAGCACCGAACGCTACAAGGGCATGACGCGCGTGACGTTCACCGCCGGCAAGAAGGCGCGCGCCGAGCTGTTCACGCGCGATCACGTGCTGCGCGGGCTCGCCGCGCGGTTCTCGTGCGCGCCGGGCGAAGTCCCCGCCGCGATCGACAAGCTCGCGCGCGACGCCGACGCGCACACCGCCGAGCTCACGGCGCTGCGCGGCCGCCTCGCGACCGCCGTGGCCGATTCGCTCACCGGCAGCGGCGCCGCGATCGCCGCGCTGCCCGGCGATGCCGAGATGATGCGCACCGTCGGCGCCAAGCTCGTCGCCGCCGGCCGCGACGCGATCTTGTATGCGCCAGAAGCCGGCACCGTGCTGCTGATGCGCGCCGCGGGCTCGTCGCTCGATTGCGCGGCGCTGTGGAAGCAGCTCGCAGCCAAGCTCGGCGGGCGCGGCGGCGGCAAGCCCGATCGCGCCGACGGTCGACTCGCGAATCCCATCGACAACTGGGCCGCGATCGTGAGCGAGCTTCTGCCGGCGTGACCGCCGCGAAATGCGGCAGTGACTGACGATCGTGCCCGCGGCACCATCCGCGGCCATGAACGAGATCAACTGGCCGAATGGGTATGTCCCGGGGTTCTGCGACAACTACGCGTCGAACGAAGTCATCGTGGCGAACCTCACGATGGCCGATGTCTGGCCGCTTTTGAACAACGCCTCGCTGTGGTCGAGCTACTACGGGAACGCGTCGAACGTGCGGTTCCACGACGGCAAGGGGCCGCAGCTCGAGCGCGCGATGCGGTTCTCGTTCGAGACGTTCGGCGTTCCCGTCGAGGCGGAGGTCGTCGAGTACGCGCCGCCCGCGAACGGGACGCCCGCACGGCTGGCGTGGCACGCGTGGGCCGGTGACGGCGACGGTCGCGTCGACGTGCACCACGCGTGGCTGCTCGAGGATCTCTCCGGCGGTCGGGTGCGCGTGCTCACGCAAGAGACGCAGAACGGCAAGCCGGCACAGGAGATGGCGCGGATGAAGCCGAACCCGGCGATCAACGCACATCAGGACTGGCTCGACGGCCTGATCTCGACCGCGCAGAAGCGCACGTCGCGCTGACTACGGCGCCGGCGCTGGCGGCGCGGACGCCGCGACGAGCTCGTCGACGGTGACCTTGCCCTCGCCGACGCGGCGGAACGTGATCGCGCCGCCCGGCTGGATGATGAACGACGCCGGCGTCGCGACGTTCGCGCCGTAATCGGCGACGCCCCACTTCGCGATCGTCTGGAGCTCGGGATCGGAGTAGAGCTCGAAGCCGAGCCCGAGCTTGTCCTTGAGCGTGGCGACGTCGTCGGCCGTGTCGGTCGACACCGCGACGATCGTCGTGTCGTTCGCCGCGAACTGCGCCTGATGCTCGTTGAGCTCGGCGAGCTGCTTCTGGCAGTGCGGGCACCAGTGGCCCATGTAGAACACGAGCAGCACGCGCTTGTCGGCCCACAGCGTCGCGAGGTCGACGGTCGCGCCGCCCTTGCCGCGCACGACGCTCGCCGGCGCGGTGCCGGAGACCTCTTGCTGGATGTCGGGGTTCACCGGTGGCGGCGTCGGATCGTGCGACGGCGGCGGCGGAACTTGGGCCGGCGTGCAGGCGATCAGGCAGGTCAAAAGCAATGCGCGCATCATGTCGTCTTGGCCTTGAGTGGAACGTTGATCGTGTTGACCTTCGCGGAGGGCGGGAACGGCGTGCTCATCAGGACGTTGCGCAGGCAGCCGCCAAGCTGCCCCGCGTTGAGCGCGTCGGGCTTGAGCTGCACGGTTTGCGCGCGACCGCTCGTCGCGATCGTGATCGCCGCGACGATCGCCTCGGTCGGCATCTTCTCCGGGTGATCGCGCAAGCACTGCGACAGCGGCTCTTGCTGCGACGCGAGCGCCTGATCGTAGGTCGTGTAGTGCTTCGGCGCGCCGTGCACGGGACGCGGCGCGACCTCGGGCGGCTGCGCGGTTGCCGGCTCCGGCTGCTGCGGCGGCTGCGGCGCGACTGCCGGCGGATCGACCTTGGTCTCGGTCACGTTGATCACGGCCGGCTGCGGCGCGACCTGATGCTGCATCTGCTGCCACACCAGGAACAGCGCGCCCGCCGCGACGAGCACGCCGGCGACCGCGAGCAGCGGCCACAGCAAGCTCCGCCGCACGACGACGACCGGCGCCGTGCCCGGCGCGACCGGGCGCAGCGGTGCGAGCTCGGGCGCACTGCCGGTGGTCTCGCCGACCGACGCGAACGGCGGCGGCGTCATGTGCACGAGCGGATCGGTCGCCAGGCTGGCGCCGAGCGGCGGCGCGTCGATGTCGGTTTCGACCGATGGGAACGCGTCGTCGTCGGTGTCTTCGTTGTCGTCGTGCGCGATCAGCGGCATCGTCATCCGCTGGTTCGACGAGCCGCGTCCGATCGCGGCCGAAACCTGCGCGGCGCGCTGCCCGAGCTCCTCGGCGAAGTTCGCCTTCACGAAGTCGCCGAGCTCGCCCTGCGACCACGGGCGACGCCCGACCGTGTCGAGCACGGCGACGCCGAGCTGGCGCGCGGTCTCGAAGCGCCGCTTCGGATCGCGATCGAGCGCGCGCATCACCGTCGCGGCCAGCTGCTCGGGCATGTCGGGCCGATAGCGCCGGATGTCCGGAATCGGCTGCTCCATCACCGCGCGGAACGTCAGGTAATCGGTCTTGCGCTGGAACAGCCGGCGTAGCGCGATCATCTCGTAGAGCACGACGCCGAGCGCGAACACGTCGACGCGGCGATCGATGCCGCCACCGCGCAGCTGCTCTGGCGCCATGTACGCGTACTTGCCTTTGATCGCGCCGTCCTCGGTCTTCGTCGACGCGCCGCGCGCCTTCGCGATGCCGAAGTCGAGCACTTTGGCGACGCCCGAGTCGCACAAGAAGATGTTCGCCGGCGTGACGTCGCGGTGGATGAGCCCGAGCGCCTCGCCGCCGCGATCCTTGAGCTCGTGCGCGTAGTGGAGCGCGTCGGTGGTCTGCTGGATCACGGCCGCGACGCAGCCGAGCTCGAGCGGGTTGCCGGCCTTCGACGCGCGCCTGAGCAGCGGCAGCATCGTCACGCCCTCGAGATACTCCATCACGATGTAGAGCTGGCCCGCGGTCTCGCCGAGCTCGTAGACCTGGCAGATGTTCGCGTGCGCCATCTTGGCCGCGATCTGCGCCTCGGCGATCAGCATCTGGCGAAACCGCGTGTCGTCGGCGAGGTGCGGCAGGATCCGCTTGACCACGCACAGCTTCTCGAACCCGGCCGCGCCCTCGAGCCGCGCCAGAAAGATCTCCCCCATCCCACCCGTCGCGAGCCGCGCCAGCAACTCGTACCGGCCGAGGCGAGCCGGTGCTGAAGCGCCCGGTTGTGCCATCCGACGGAGAAGTCTAGCAGACAGGGCGCGCGTACATGCGCCTACTTTCCAGCCATACTCTTGAGGCCGATGCGCTGCGACCTGCACAGCCACTCGACCGAGTCCGACGGGCTCGAGTCGCCCGCCGAGCTCGCCGCGCGCGTGGCCGCGCAAAACCTCGCGGTGTTCGCGCTGTCGGATCACGACACGTGCACGCGCATCGACGTGCCCGGCACGCGCGTCGTGCGCGCCGTCGAGATCTCGTGCGACCACAGCGGCCGCACGATCCACCTGCTCGCCTACGATCGCGGCGGCGCCGGCTGGGCCGATCTCGAAGCGCGGCTCGCGGCGACGCGCGAGGCTCGCCGCAACCGACTGCGCGTGATGGCCGCCAAGCTCCGTCAGCGCGGCATTCGCATCGACGTCGAGCCGATCATCGCGCGCGCCGACGGCCGCTCGGTCGGCCGCCCCGATCTCGCGCGCGCGATGGTCGCGCAAGGCGCCGCGACGTCGATGGACGACGCGTTCGCGCGCCACCTCTACGACAACGGGCCCGTCGACGTCCCGCACCACGGCTTCACATTGCGCGACGCGCTCGCGCTCGGCCGCGCCGCCAACGCGGCGATGTCGCTCGCGCACCCGCACCTCTATCATCCGTCGATCGTCCGCGACCACGTGCGCGACGGGCTCGGCGGCGTCGAGGCGTTCTACGCGCACTACGATCCGGGCGAGCGGGGGCGCTGGATCGCGCTCGCCGACGAGCTCGGCCTGGTCTGCACCGGCGGCGCGGACTCGCACGGCCCCGAGACGCCGATCGGCATCGAGCTCCCCGACGATCGCGGCGCGAAGCTGCTCGACTGGCTAGCGTGACTTCTTGCGGCCCATCGCGACGATCCGCTTGTACTCGGCGGCCGTCACCGGCTGGACGCTGAGCCGCATCCCGCGCTTCAGCAGCATCATCTTCTTCAGCGACGGATCTTCGCGCATCTGCGCGAGCTCGACGTAGTGCGGCAGCGTCTCGACGTAGCGCACGTCGACGCAATCCCAGCGCGGCTTGTCGCGCGTCGCTTTCGGATCGAAGTACGGGCTGTCCGGATCGAACTGCGTCTCGTCGACGACGCCCGTGCGCGAGACGGTCGCCAGCCCCGCCACGCCCGGCGGCTGCGTGCTCGAGTGATAGAACAGCACCGCGTCGCCGACCTGCATCGCGCGCATGTTCGCGCGCGCCATGTAGTTGCGCACGCCGCTCCACGGCTCGACCTTGACGCGCTCGAGATCGGTGATGCCGAACTGCTCCGGCTCCGTCTTCATCAACCAGTGCTGCATCAGCGACGACGACGACGTAGCACGATCAGGAGGCCGAGTGCGAGCACGCCCGGCTCGGCGCCGTTGGTGCTGCCGCAACCGGCGCACGCGTAGAAGTTGGTGCGCGCGTCGGCTTCGTTGTTGATGCTCGTCAGGCCGGCGTCGTCGCCGCCGTTACCCGTGCTGGAGCCTGAACCGCTGCCGGATCCGCTGCCGCTGCCCGAGCCCGAGCCCGAGCCCGATCCGCTGCCGCTGCCAGATCCGCTGCCGCTGCCAGATCCGCTGCCGCTGCCGCTGCCGCTTCCACTGCCGATGCCCGCATCCATCGCCGACCCGCTGCCCGATCCCGACCCCGAGCCGACGAACGCATCCATCTTCACGATCGTTCCGGAATCCGATCCCGGGCCACCTTCGATCACCTGGCCGTCATCGATGACCGCACTGCCGCTACCCGTGATCGCCGCCTGGTCGAGCTGGTTCGGCGCGATCACGCACGCGCTCAGCATGGCGACGAAGACCAGCCACCGGCTCATCACGCTCAGGGTATCAGAGTCCGCCGCCGATCGCGTGTCCTACCTCGAGCACGCGCACCGGAACCTGGCGAGTTGCCGCGTGGACCTCGTCGGCAAAGCCCGTGAGGTTCACGTTGAACGACAGCTGCTCGACCTCGCCGAGCGGCTTGAAGAAGTTGTCGAAGTGGCTCGCGACGATCACGCCGGGGTCGAGCTTGGCGACGATGCGGTCGACGAACCGACGGGTGAACCGACGGCCCGCGATGCCGCACAGCAGCACGTCGACGCCGCGGTCGTGGATCTCGTCGTCGATCAGATCCGCAGAGCCCTGGTGATAGAACCGCACGCCCGCGACCTCGATGCACACGCCCCACACCTGGCCGCAGCGATACGCTTGCGGCGTGAGCGCGTCGACGTGATCGCAGGTCAGCTCGCCGCCGTAGTTGACGCGCAGGCCGAGCTGGAGCTTGGAGTGCACGCTCGGCACGAAGTGAAACGTGAACGGGCCGACGGTGTAGCGCTGCTGTGGCTCGACGACGTGCGCGAGCTCGCCGAGCCCGTGCAGCGACATCAGGTGCTGGAGCGAGCCCGAGCCGTAGACCGGACAGCGATCGCGCGCGGCGATTGCCGGCACGTCGAGCGCGTGATCGAAGTGCGTATGGCCGACGAGGATCGCATCCGCGCGATCGATCCAGCGCGCGATCGCCGCGCCCGACGACGGCACGACGCGGCGTCGCACCAGATCGCCGAACGAGAGTCGCGTGACGTACGGATCGATCCACAGCACGACGCCCTGGTACGCGAAGCGAAATCCGGCCGTGCCGATCCACGTGACCTCGAGGCCGCGCGGGAGTGTGCTGTCGCGCCACGCGAGCTGCTTGGCTGTTAGCAAGTCGCTCGTGTGTTGGCGGCGTGCCGTCGCGAGGTAGCGTGCACCTGCTCCGAGATGACCGATGGGCCCCAGCACCCGTCGAGCTTATGGGGTACAACCGCGCCAAGAAAAGGAGAAGACGATGGCTTTCACGCTGCCCGAACTGCCCTACGCGAAGGATGCTCTCTCGCCGACGATCTCGGTGGAGACGATCGACTATCACTACGGCAAGCACCACCAGGCGTACGTCAACAACCTCAACAACATCGTGCCCGGCACGAAGTACGAAAAGATGTCGCTCGAGGAGGTCGTCAAGGCGACGAACGGCCAGGCGTCGGAGAAGAAGGTCTTCAACAACGCCGCGCAGGTGTGGAACCACACGTTCTACTGGCACTGCCTCGCGCCGAAGGCCGGCGGCGAGCCGACCGGCAACATCAAGGCCGCGATCGACAAGTCGTTCGGAAACTTTGCCGACTTCAAGAAGAAGTTCGGTGACGCCGCGGCCGCGCAGTTCGGCTCCGGCTGGGCGTGGCTCGTCAAGAACAACGACGGCTCGCTCGCGATCGAGACCACGTCCAACGCCGAGACGCCGTTTGCGGCCGGCAAGACGTGCGTGCTCACGCTCGACGTCTGGGAGCACGCGTATTACATCGACTATCGCAACGCGCGTCCCAAGTACATCGAGGAGTTCTGGAAGCTCGTGAACTGGAGCTTCGCGAACAAGAACTTCGGCTAGTGCCACCAGGTGTCGGTCGCGGCGTCGTACGCCTCGACCACACCGGTTGATTCGGTGGAGTTGATGTTGGTGTCGCCGCCGATCGCGTAAAGAACGCCGGCGACGACCGCGGCGCCCAGTCCGTAGCGCGCCGTCGGCATGGCCGCACGCGCGGTCCATGTCCCGGCGCTCGGATCGAGCGCGTCCATCGTGGCAAGTGGTCCGACGCCACCGACCGCCACCACGGCGGATCCGACGGAGGCGCCGCCGGGATCTTCGTGCGGTCCCGCGAGCGATGGCCCGGTGGTCCACGCGTTCGCCGTCGGGTCGTACACGTACGTGGCCAGGTTCGTGACGGCGCTCGGGCCA
>Ga0268266_10001645_pt1 | contig 25894 bp, 29 predicted proteins | sample KBSS13metaG_FD_190356 | JGI IMG/M metagenome (GOLD analysis project Ga0268266, IMG submission 190356) | Switchgrass rhizosphere microbial communities from Kellogg Biological Station, Michigan, USA - KBS S1-3 metaG (SPAdes) (version 2) | ecosystem: Host-associated > Plants > Roots > Rhizosphere... | reverse complement strand
GCCTACGTGCTCGACGTGAGCCTCGATGCGGAAAGGCAGGCCCGCGTGATCGAGGTCAATACGCTGAATGCGGCAGGCTTCTATGCTGCCGATATCCGGAAGCTGGTTGCCGCCATCGAGGGAATGGCGTTCTAGGAAGCGGTTCAAAGCGCAGCGATGCGCTATATAATCCCCTCCATGCTCGCGCCTGCCCCCGCCGTCGTTCACGATCGATACGACGATCTCTACTTGCGTCGAATCCTGCGCGAGACGAGGACCATCGCCATGGTCGGCGCCTCGGCCAATTGGAATCGCCCGAGCTACTTCGCGATGAAGTACCTGCTTGACCGCGGGTACAAGGTGATCCCCGTCAATCCGGCCGCCGCCGGCCAGGAGATCCTCGGCCAGAAGGTCTACGGCTCGCTCGCCGAGCTGCCGCAGAAGGCCGACATGGTCGACATCTTCCGCAATTCCGAAGCGGCCGGCCCGATCACCGACGAGGCGATCGAACATGGCGCCAAGGTCGTGTGGATGCAGCTCGGCGTGGTCAACGAGGCCGCGGCCAAGCGCGCCGAGGACGCGGGCTTGAAGGTCGTCATGAACCGCTGCCCCAAGATCGAGCACAGCCGTCTCGCCGGCACGATCGAATGGCACGGCATCGCCAGCGGCGTCATAAGCAGTCGAAAGCGCGTCCTTTAGAGCCTTCACCCTCCCCGTCGCGGGGTAGGACCATCTCATTTGGCGCTTTCTGTCATCTCGACCACGGCCCGAAGGGCCGCATGGAGAGATATCCTCTCAACGATACGCTGTTGATCGTAGAGCCAAGGTCTCTCCGCTACGCGCTTCGCGCTCCGGTCGAGACGACGAAAGAATGCATGACCCTCTCGCTCGATCAGGCGGCATAGAGCCGCCTCTTGTCCCGCATGATCGATTGGCGCCGGATCGGATTTCGAATCGCACCCTCGACAACGACATCGACGGGCCGGTGGAACAGATCCGCGAGTTCGTCGCGCAGGTCGACCATGTCCCAAAGATCCCAATGTTCGTCCGGCTGAAACGTTACCAGAAGGTCCGCGTCGCTCGCCCGGCCTGCATCGCCGCGCGCAAGCGAGCCGAAGAGCGACAGTTCCTTGATGCGCCAGCGTCGACAGAGAACGGACAAGGCCTCCTCTGTCGGCAGCGTTTCGGGCGAGACATCGGCCATGGATCGATCATACCATGCCGAAAAACGGGGGAAACCGCTCATGAAGTTCGGCATCTTCGACCACATGGACCGCGCCGGCGGCGATCTCCATCGCCAGTTCGACGACCGCCTGAAGCTGATCGAGCTCTATGAGAAAAGCGGCTTCCATGCCTATCACCTGGCCGAGCATCATGCGACGCCGCTCGGCATGGCGCCTTCGCCCAGCGTGTTCCTGGCCGCCGTCGCGCAGCGCACGAAGACGCTGCGCTTCGGGCCGCTCGTCTACACGGTCAACCTCTATCACCCGCTGCGCCTGATCGACGAGATCTGCATGCTCGACCAGATGAGCGGCGGACGGCTCGAGCTCGGCATCGGCCGTGGCATCTCGCCCTATGAGGTCGGCTACTACGGTGTCGATCCGACGACCGGGCCGGAGCGCTTCGCCGAGGCGTTCGAGGTGATCCTGAAGGGGCTGACGCAGAAGCGTCTCGACCATGAAGGCAGATATTTCACCTTCAAGGACGTGCCGATGGAGATGGTTCCGGTGCAGCGTCCCCATCCGCCGCTGTGGTACGGCGCCAATTCGCTGGAGAGCGCCGACCGGCTCGCCCGACAGGGCTGCAACACCGTCGTCGGCATGAAGGCCGAGGGCGTCGGCCAGTTCGCCGCGCGCTATCGCGCTGCCTGGAAGGCGCTGGGCAAGAGTGAGGCCGACATGCCGCTGATCGGTCTCAGCCGCCACATCGTGGTCGGCGATACCGACAGGGAAGCGCAGAGCGCGGCCAAGCGCGCCTTCGCGCTGTGGTACGACGCCTTGATCCACCTCTGGCGCGCCCACGGCGTTGGCCTGCCGCGCCAGATGATCCCTGCCGAGTTCGAGCCTGCCCTGGACAGCGGTTACATCGTCGCCGGCTCGCCCGCCACCGTGCGCGAGCGGCTGAAGCGCGACAACGACATCGCCGGCATCAACTACTGCCTCTGCAGGCTCGCCTTCGGCGACCTGTCGCTCGAGGAATCGAAGCGCTCCACCGAGCTGTTCTCGACGGAAGTGATGCCCGCGCTCTGAACCGGCGCATCGCGATGCGCACGGCCGTCGAGCATCGCGCCGGCCTTGCGGCGACCGACCTTGACCATGTCCTCGCCGTGTTCGCCCCATTGCTTGAAAAACAGCGGGATGCCGGCGGCCTGGCACTGCGCCCGCAACGACCGAAACCAGTCGGGATCCGACGGGCGCGCCCGCGGCCCGCTCTCACCGCCGGCGATGACCCAACCCAACCCTGCCGACCATTGCGAGAGATCGAGCGACCCGAGCAACGGCTCGGCCGACACCACCCGCACCCTGGCGTCGATCGCCAGAAGATGCGGCGCGCGCAGGTCGAGCATGGCCTGGTTCTCGGCGGTGATGCCGGGCCACAGGTTGTCGGGCACCTTGCGGCCGGCGAAGAACTTTCGCGCCACCAGCGGGCGTTTGGTCAGCAGGATCCAGTCGAGCGACGGCGTCGCCGCGATCAGCCGCAGATAGTCCTCACGCCAGTCCGGCGAAACCTCGGCATCGAACGGATCGGCCAGGCTCGGACCGAATACCTTGGCGCGCCGGCCGGCCGCCTCGGCCTTGCGGTTCCAGCGCAGCGGCAGCAGCCAGTTGCCGGCCGACGTGCGCCGCCGCGGCGCGCGAGGCTCGAACCGTGCCCAGCGGCGGCGGTGCGACATCGCCGCCGCATAGCAATTGTCACAGGCCGGGCTGACGCGCGTGCAGCCGATCCACGGATTGAACGTGTGGTCGACCCATTCGATCCTGGTCTGCTCGGCCATGTCGGCAGTGTACTATGGTTGGACGCTTCCCTCCCCGCCTTCGCCCGGGAGGAGAAAGACGATGGGCAATCACCCAAACGGCCAGAGGCTCACGGCGCCACGTACGCCGGCACCGCGAGCCTCCGCCCCGCGCGTCACGCTCCCCGGTCGCTTCGGACCGAAGGCAGCGCGCCTCCCTTCCCTGTGATCTGGTGCGGCAAAGCCGGCGATGGTGGGGCCCATCGCCGGCTCCGTCCTGAGGGTTTCGCTTACGCCGCCCGGGGAGATACAGCGACGAAGCGAGTGGTCCCCTCACGATAGACTTTCATCAGCACCGGCTTCTTGGCGTCCTTGGCCTCCTTGAGCTTGGACACCGCATCCTTCGGCGTCTCGACCGCGTCGCGGCCGACCTGCTGGAGGATGTCGCCGGCGCGCAGGCCCTGCTCTTCCGCGGGGCTGCCGGATTCGACGGCGGCGATCAGGGCACCCTTCACGCCGTCCTTGAGGCCGAGCTGCTGGCGGGTCTCCGGAGAGATCGGCGCCAGCGAGAAGCCGAAGGAGCCGCCCGAGACCTTCTCGGGTCCCTTCTGCTCGTCGTCGGCCTTGGCCTGCTTGGTTCCCTTGGCATAGTCGCCGAGCTTGGCGCTGACCGTCATGTCCTTGCCGTCGCGCACCAGGCCGAGCTTGACCGTGTTGCCCGGCGTGATCCCCGCGATGGTGCGGGTGAGGTCGCGGATCGTGGCGATATCCTTGCCGTCGACCGTCTTGATCACATCGCCCGACTGCACGCCCGCCTTCTGCGCCGCGCTGTTCGGCTCGACCTGCGCCACCAGGGCGCCGGCGGATGAGCCGAGCGACAGGCTGCTGGCGATCTCGTCCGTCACCGGCTGGATCTGGACACCGAGCAGTCCGCGCTCGACCCGCCCATGATCCTTGAGCTGGCCGACGATCGGCTCGGCGAGGCTGGACGGGATGGCGAAGCCAAGCCCGATCGAGCCGCCGGTCGGCGAGTAGATCGCGGTGTTGATGCCGATGACGTTGCCGTCCATGTCGAACAGCGGGCCGCCGGAGTTGCCGCGGTTGATCGCCGCATCGGTCTGGATGTAGTCGTCGAACGGACCCGACTGGATGTCGCGGCCGCGCGCCGAAACGATGCCCGTCGTCACGGTGCCGCCCAGCCCGAACGGGTTGCCGACCGCCATGACGGCCTGGCCGACGCGCACCTTGCTGGCGTCACCGAACTTCACCGACGGCAGCGGCTTGTCGCTCGACACCTTCAGCACGGCCAGATCGGTCTTCTCGTCACCGCCCAGCAGCTTGGCCGGCAGCTTGCGGCCGTCCGACAGGGTGACGGTGATCGTGTCTGCCTTACCGGCGACATGGAAGTTGGTCACGATCAGGCCGGACGGATCGACGATGAAGCCGGTGCCGACGGCCTGGGCCTTGGGATGCGGACGCTGCTGGCGACCGCCCTGCTGGCCGAAGCGCTCGGCGAACTGGCGCATGAACTCTTCCATCTGCGACTGCGCGGAGCGGTCGGACATCTGCGTCTCGTCGTTGTCGGCCGCGTCGGCCTTCATGGTGACGGAGACGTTCACGACGGCCGGCGTGACCTTGGCGGCCAGGTCGGAGAAGTCGTGTGGGGCCGGCTCGCCGGCGATGGCCGCGGGGGCGGTCAGCATCGGGACGATCAGGGCGGGCGCGGTCAGCGCGGTCGTCAGGGCCAGGGCGGCGAAGATGCGAGACTTGGTCTTGGTCATTTTGAGAGAGCCTCCTCGTTGCTCACGGGAGGAATATGGGACCCGGCCCATGGCGCCCCCATGGCCGCAAGATTGAATGTTTGTATAGTTGGCGGCGTGAAAATCCTCCTGATCGAAGACGATCGGCAGACCGCCGAGTACATCGCCAAGGGCCTGCGCGAGCATGGCCATGTCGTCGACAAGGCCGACAACGGCCGCGACGGGCTCTATATGGCGACCGGCGAGCCCTACGACGTGATGATCGTCGACCGCAACCTGCCGCAGATGGATGGACTGTCGCTGGTCAAAGCCGCGCGCGCTTCGGGGACGAAGACGCCGGTCCTGTTCCTCACCACCATGGGCGGCGTCGACGACCGCGTCGCCGGCCTCGAGGCCGGCGGCGACGACTATCTGACCAAGCCCTTCGCCTTTGCCGAGTTGATGGCACGGGTCAGCGCGCTCGCCCGCCGGCCGCCGATCGTGGCAACGACCTCCCTGCGCGCCGGCGACCTCGAGGTCGATCTGCTCGCGCGCACGGTGACCCGCGCCGGCAAGCGGATCGAGCTGCTCGCCCAGGAGTTCAAGATCCTCGAATACCTGATGCGCCATGCCGGCGAGATCGTGACCCGCACCATGCTGCTGGAGAAAGTCTGGGACTTCCACTTCGACCCCAAGACCAACATCGTGGAGACGCACATCTCGCGGCTGCGCGGCAAGATCGACAAGGGCTTCGACAAGCCCCTGCTGCACACGGTGCGGGGCGCCGGATACGTCATCCGTACGCAGGAATGATATTGCTCACCCTCAGAGGCCGCGAATTTATTGATCAAGTCAGGTTTGCTGGGGGCGCGTCACTCCAGTGACGCGTCATGCGGTGCAGCAACGGCGAGGAAGACGCGCCACTGGAGTGGCGCGCCCCCAGCTCAAGAGTTCACAGCCTCTCAGCCTGCCTGCCGGCGCCGGCCGCCCAGCGCATTGGGATTGTTGAGCTCCTTGCGGAACTCGTCGCGGCGCTCGTGGATGGACGCGATCACCAGGCCCATCGGAACCCCGATGCCGGCCAGCAGGGCTTCCGAAAGCTGCAGGGAGGCCTCGATGGTCTCCGGAACGGCATCGGTCGCCCCGAGCTGGTAGAGCCTCTTTGCCTGGGCCGCGTCGCGAGCACGCGCGACGATCACCAGGTCGGCGCGAATCTGCCGGGCCGTCGCGATCACCACTTCCGTCCCGTCGGGCGAATCCATCGTGACCACGATCGCCAGGGCGCTTTCCAGATCGAGCCGCTGCAGCAGCTCGGGTCTCGACGCATCGCCAAACAGGACCTTCGATCCCTGTCGTCTCGCATCCTCCACCAGCTTCGGCGTCCGCTCGATCGCCATCCACGGGACCTTGTGAACCGACAGCATTTCGCCGACGAGACGCCCGACACGGCCGAATCCGACGATCAGGACCTGGGATCCGACGCCCTGCGGACCTTCCAGCAGTCCGGGTTCCGCCGCCTGCGTCGCGTACCGTCGTATGGCGGCGCCTGCCATCGACAGGAACGGGATGCAGAACGTCGACAATGTGGCCGACACGAGGACGGCCCTGCCGATCTGCCGGTCGAGCAAGCTCTCGTTCATCGCCGACTGGAGGATCACGAAGGAGAACTCGCCGCCGGCCGCGAGCAGCAGCCCGATCTCGATCGCAGCCGCCGCCGCGAACCCGAAGAGACGCGCCAATGCGAAGATGATGGCGCCGTTCAGGAGCATGATACCCGTCATGAGCCCGACGACGAGAAGCGGTTGCCTGACGAGGAGGGACAGATCCAGACCGACGCCGACGGACACGAAGAACAGCCCCAGCAGCAATCCCTGGAACGGCTCGACCTTCGCCTCGATTTCCTTGCGATATTCGGTTTCGGCCAGCAGCAGCCCCGCGATGAAGGCGCCGAGCGCCATCGAGAGGCCCGCGACCGAGGCGACAAGGCCCGCTCCGATCACCACCAGCAGGCAGGCGGCGACGAACATCTCCTCGCTCTTCGCCCTGACGACCGAGCGCATCATCGGCCGCAACAGCAGGCGGCCGGCCACGACCAGGACAAGCAGACCGACGGCTGCCGGCGCCAGGGCGAGCAGCAGCTTCGGCGAAAAGGTTTCGACCTCCCGGCCGCCCAGAAACGCGACCGTCACCAGGATGGGGGCCACGACGAGGTCCTGGAGAAGCAGCACGGAGAATATGGCGCGACCCGCGGAGGTGTATTGCCGTTTCTGCTCGCCCAGCAGCGGCAGCACGATCGCGGTGGAAGACAGCGCCAGGGCCATGCCGATCAAAGCGGCCGGGACCGCTGGCTGGCCCAACAGCATCGCGCAGCCGGCAATCACGCTCGCACAGATCCCGACCTGCAAGGTGCCGAGCCCGAACACCAGCCGGCGCATGGTCAGCAGCCGCTCCCATGACAGCTCCAGGCCGATCATGAACATCAGGAACACGACCCCGAAGCCGCCGATCTGTTCGACGGCCGCCGGATTCTCGATCGTCAGATGGGACAGCCACGGGAAGAAGCCGTGCAAGGCCCCCAGCCCGTACGGTCCCAGAAGCACGCCGGCGCCGAGAAACCCCAGAACGGAACTGAACTTCCATCGCCGGAAGATCGGTACGACGATACCCGCAGTAGCCAGGAACAAGACGATGTCATGATAGTCGGCCGAACCTTCGCCAGCCATTTCTCCGTCCTTGCTTGTCGATGGGAAGAGTCCTCCATAGCAGGAACCGAGCCGCGATGGCTTACATGCACCTGTCGATGTGGCTCGCATCCCGGCGGTGGACGCGTTTACCGATAGGCCGCAGATATCTTCTCTGCTAGAGGCGCGCGGTGCGTGGCGCCGGCTTCGGGGCCACCAGGAAAGGAGCTGGCCATGTCATCGGCACGGCCGAACAGGACACTGCGGATTCTGCGGTCGGCCGCCTTTCGGCTGGCGCTCATCTACGCCGGCCTGTTCGTCGTCTCGGCGGGCGTGCTGTTCGCGACGGTGTTCGTGATCGCCACCGCGGCGTTGCAGAGCGACATGCAGGCGGTGCTGCGCACCGAGGCGCTGCAGCTTGCGGAGATCCATCGCAAGTCCGGCCTGCTCGGGCTTGCCGAGCAGGTCACGCGGCGCATGAACTTCCGCACCCGCGGGCCGATCTATTATCTGGTTCAGGCGCCGACGCAGCAGGTCGTGGTCGGCAACCTGCCCGGCATGCCACCGGTCGAGGGTGTCGTCGACTTCGTGCGCGACCGCGTGCCGGGCGATCCGGAGGATGCGCGCAGCAAGCTGACCGGCTTCGGGCTCACCCTGCGCGACGGCTCCTTCATCCTGGTGGCGCAGGATGCGAGCCGCCTGATCGACATGCAGCATGCCATCATCCAGGCCTTCGCCTGGGCCGGCGCGCTCACACTCCTGCTCGCGATCGGCGGCGGCATGCTGCTGGGCAGCAACTTCGTGCGCCGCATCGACACGATCGGCCGCACCAGCCGCGCCATCATGGAAGGCGATCTCAGCGCCCGCATTCCCGTGCGCGGCAACAACGACGAGATCGACCAGCTCGTCGTCGGACTCAACGCCATGTTCGACCGTATCCAGCAGCTCATGGATGGCCTGCGCCAGGTCAGCAGCGACATCGCGCACGACTTGCGCACGCCGCTCAGCCGCCTGCGCCAGCGGCTCGAGGATGCGCGCGAACGCGCCACGACCACCGGCGAGTACGAGGCGGCGACCGAAGCCGCGATCGTCGAGGCCGACGGGCTGCTCGACGTCTTCTCCGCCCTCCTGCGCATCGCCCAGATCGAGGCTGGTGCACAGAAGAGCGCCTTCGCGGAGGTCGACCTGTCCACGCTTCTGCGGAGCATCGCCGATGCCTACGCGGCGCCAGCCGAGGACGCCGGACACAAGCTCGATTCAGCGATCGAGGATGGCGTCGCGATCACCGGCGACCGCCAGCTCCTGGCCCAGCTCTTCTCCAACCTCGTCGAGAACGCCCTGAATCATACGCCAGCCGGCAGCACGGTCCGGCTCGTGCTGCGCCGGACGGCAACGGGTTTCGAGGCCGAGGTCGCCGACAACGGCCCCGGCATCCCCGACGCCGAACGCGACAAGGTGCTCGACCGCTTCTATCGCCTCGACCGCAGCCGCACGACCAAGGGCAGCGGCCTAGGCCTCGCCCTGGTCAAGGCGATCGCCAGCCTGCACGGCCTTTCGCTCGTCCTGAAGGACAACGAGCCCGGATTGGTGGTCGTCGTCACGCGATGACCGGTCGCCCTTCCAGCGCGGCTTGACGCCTTTGGGTCATCTGACGTCCTTGATCCCTTCCGGCGCTACGCGCCACCTTCCCCCGCAGACGGGGAAGGCATGAACACTTCCTTCCTCCGTCTGCGGGGGAAGGTGCTCCGAAGGGGTGGAAGGGGGTCATGATCAATCTATAGTTGTATATTTTGTCTCAATATCGCCAAAGATATTCGATCAACTCCCTCGCATGACCGACGCCAAGTCCTTCGCCCGCAGCTTGCGCTGGAATGCCACCGATACTGAGCGTCTCTTGTGGAAGCGCCTCCGCCGCCGTCGAGTCGACGGTTTCCGCTTCCGCCGCCAGCGTCCGTTCGGTCCCTACGTCTGCGACTTCATATGCTTGGAAGCGCGATTGATCGTCGAGCTCGACGGCAGCCAGCATCTCGAGCAGGAAGATCGTGATGCTCGACGCGACGACTTCATGCGATCCCATGGATATCGAGTCCTGCGTTTCTGGAACGGCGACGTGGCGAACGACACAGAGGTAGTGCTCGATACGATTTTCGCGGCGTTGCACAACGCAGAGATGGACGGTCGATTCTCTTGACCCCCTTCCGGCGCTTCGCGCCACCTTCCCCCGCAGACGGGGGAAGGCATGAGTTTCTTCGTCTGGAAGTTGGGCGAAACGATTGTCGCCACCTCCGGCTGACGGCATGCTGGCCGCATGAACACTTTCGCATATGTCGGCTGCTACACCACTCCCGAGCGCGACGGCCGCGGCAAGGGCATCAATGTCTACCGCGTCGACCGGCGCACGGGGGCGTTCAAGCACGTGCAACTGCTGGGCGGGCTGGAGAACCCGTCGTTCCTTGCGATCGACCGGACCGGCCGGTTCCTCTATTCGGTGCATGGCGACCGCAGCGAGGTCACCGCCTACGCGATCGACGGCAACACCGGCCACCTGCGCGTGATCGGCCGTCAGCCGACCGGTGGCTACAACCCGATCCATCTCGCCTTCGATGCCTCGGGCAAGTTCCTGTTCGTCACCAACTACGGCACCGATTCGATCGCCGTGTTTCCGGTGAAGCCGGACGGCACGCTCGGCCCCTACCCGACCCTCGCCACGGTCAAGGGCACGCTGGGGCCGCATCGCACCGAACAGAAGAACGTGCGCCCCCATCACAATCCGCTCGACCGCCAGTGCAAGTTCTTCTACCTGCCGACCAAGGGCGCCGACAGCATCATCACCTATCGCCTCGATGCCAGGAAGTGTCTCGCGGTCTACGCCAACGAGGTCGCCGCTCGGCCCGGTGCCGGTCCGCGCCACATCGATTTCCATCCGCGCCGGCCGCTCGCCTATGTCATTAACGAACTCGATTCGACGATCACCACCTACAGCCAGGACCGCGCCAGCGGAAAGCTCTCTCCGCTGCAGGTCGTGCGCTCGACGCCGCCCGAATTCACCGCCTACTCGACGGGCGCCGAAATCGCGGTGGATCGTGCCGGCCGGCACGTCTATGTCTCGAACCGTGGCCACGACAGCATCGGCGTGTTCGCCATCGACCCTGGCAAGGGCACACTCACGCCAAAACAATGGGTGCCGACCAAGGGCAGCGTGCCGCGCTTCTTCGCCTTCGGTCCGGACGAGAAGTTTCTCTACGTCGCCAACCAGGGCGGCCATTCGATCGTCACCTACAAAGTCGGTCGCGACGGCAAGCTCTCGCCCAGTCCCGTCAAGGTGAAGGTGCCGAGCCCGGCCTGCATCGTGTTCGGTGGAGCTGCCTGATGAGCAAGACCTACGGTTTCGAGACGCTCTCGATCCATGCCGGCGCCGGCCCCGATCCGACGACCGGCGCGCGGGCGCTGCCGATCTACCAGACCACGGCCTACGCCTTCGACGATGCCGACCATGCGGCGGCATTGTTCAACCTGCAGACCGTCGGCTTCATCTACTCGCGGCTGACCAACCCGACCAATGCGGCGCTGGAGACACGGCTCGCCACGCTCGAAGGCGGACGCGGCTGCACTGTCGCGTCGTCGGGCCATGCCGCGCAGGTGCTGGCGCTTTTTCCGCTGATGAAACCGGGCGACGAGATCGTCGCCGCCTCGCGCCTCTACGGCGGCTCGCTGCAGCAGATGCGGAACACCTATCCGAAGTTCGGCTGGAAGGCCGAGATCGTCGACGCCGACACGCCGGACAACTTCAAGCGGGCGCTCACCGACCGGACCAAGGCATTCTTCATCGAGAGCCTCGCCAATCCCGGCGGCGTGGTCAGCGACATCGAGGCGATCGCGAGAATCGCGGACGATGCCGGCGTGCCGCTAGTGGTCGACAACACGCTGGCTACGCCGTACCTCTGCAAGCCGATCGACTACGGCGCCACGCTGGTGATCCATTCGACGACCAAGTTCCTGAGCGGCACGGGCACGTCGATGGGTGGCGCGATCGTCGATTCGGGCAAGTTCGACTGGGCGAAAGGCGGCAAGTTCCCGAGCCTCGCCGGCCCCGAGCCCGCCTATCACGGGCTGAATTTCTTCGAGACCTTCGGCGACATGGCCTACACGTTCCACAGCCATGCGGTCGGCCTGCGCGACCTCGGCCCCACCCAGGCGCCGATGAATGCCTGGCTCACCATGCTCGGCATGGAGACGCTCGGCCTGCGCATGGAGCGTCATTGCGCCAATGCACTGAAGGTCGCGCAATACCTAGAGAAGCATCCGGCGGTGGCGTGGGTGAACTATGCCGGCCTGCCGTCCAACAAGTACCATGCGCTGGCGCAGAAATACCTGCCCAAGGGCGCGGGCTCGATCTTCACCTTCGGCGTCAAGGGCGGCTACGAGGTCGGCATGAAGGTGGTCGACAGCGTCGACCTCTTCTCGCACCTCGCCAATATCGGCGACGCCAAGAGCCTGATCATCCATCCCGCCTCGACGACGCACCGGCAGCTCTCCGACGAGCAGCGGGTGGCCGCCGGCGCCGGACCGGACGTGATCCGCCTGTCGATCGGCATCGAAACGGCTGACGACATCATCGCCGATCTGGAGCAAGCTTTGGCAAAGGCGACAGGCGCATAGTCCGTCGTCCCGAGCGAAGCCGAGGGACCTCCTCTTGTGTCGAAATCTGACGAGGCCCCTCGGCTGCGCTCGGGGCGACGAATGGGAATGAGGAAACGATGCTCAGCAAGGCCGACAACGAGTTCCTGACCCGGAGCGGCAAGGACACGCCGATGGGCGAGTTGCTCCGCCGCTTCTGGATGCCGGCGCTCCTGTCCGAGGAATTGCCCGAGCGCGACGGGCCGCCGAAGAAGATCAAGGTTCTCGGCGAAGACCTGCTCGCCTTCCGCGACAGCAACGGCCGGATCGGCATCGTCGAGCCGCACTGCCCCCATCGCGGCGCCAATCTCTATTACGGCCGCAACGAAGAGTGCGGCATCCGCTGCTCGTTCCACGGCTGGAAGTTCGATGTCGAGGGCAACTGTGTCGACCTGCCGACCTCGCCGCCGGAGTCTTCGTACAAGGACACCATCAAGCTGCTCGCCTATCCGGTGCGCGAATGGGGCGACCTGATCTGGGTCTATATGGGCCCGCGCGAGCACGTCCCCGAGCTGCCGCAGCTCGAGCTCGGCCTGGTGCCGGCGTCGAGCCGCTACGTCACCAAGAAGTGGCAGGATTGCAACTGGGTGCAGAGCGTCGAGGGTGCGCTCGATACCGCGCACTTCTCGTTCCTGCATGCCGTGATCGCCAAGGACGACGCCACGGCGCGCGCCGCCCTGGCCAAGGCCGCGATTGCCGATCAGGCGACGCCGGACGATCGCATCCGCTGGATCCACAACGATTCAAGGCCGAGATTCACCGTGCACGGTCACGACGCCGGCCTGCTGATCGGCGCCGCCCGCAGGACCGACACGACCGACCTCTACTGGCGCATCTCGCAATTCCTGATGCCCAACCATGCCTATACGCCGACGGCGTTTCCCGGCGAGATCTACTACGGCCAGTGCTGGGTGCCGGTCGACGACGTATCGTGCTGGATCTACACCTACTGCTGGCAGCCCGACCGCCCCTTCAGCAACGCCGAGCGCACGAAATTCGACGGCGGCTTCAATGTCCATGCCGAGGTCGACGACGACTTCATGCCGCTGCGCAACCCGCGCAACGACTACCTGATCGACCGCCAGGTGCAGAAGCACGAGACCTTCACCGGCATCGTCGGCGTGAGCGAGCAGGACGCCGCCATCCAGGACAGCATGGGGCCGATCCAGGACCGCACGAAGGAGCACCTCGGCCCGACCGACATCGGCGTCGTCGAGTTCCGCAAGATGCTGATGGGCACCGCGCGCGCCCTGCAGGCCGGCACCGCCCCGAAGGCGGCCGCCTCTTCACCCCGCTATGCCGTCCGTGCCGGCGGCGCGGTCGCAGCGCCAGACCAGAACCTCGACGCCGTCATGACTGCGCGCTTCGGCCACCCGCGCGGCTACATCGGCAACCAGTACGGATTGGGTGATTGATCACGGCAAAGGCGTTGAGGATCATCAGCCTTCCCTCCCCCGTCTTCGGGGGAGGTGGCGCGGTAATCCGCGACGGAGGGGGCGTGACGCACCATCTTCGTTGCCCGCCCCCTCCGTCAGCGTAAGACGCTGACACCTCCCCCGAAGACGGAGGAGGGAATCCTGAGAAGAAGGATGAAATAAGGAAACGATGCTGAGCAAGGCCGACAACGAATTTCTGACCCGGAGCGGCAAGAACACGCCGATGGGCGCGCTGCTGCGGCGGTTCTGGATGCCCGCCCTCCTGTCCGAGGAGTTGCCCGAGCGCGACGGGCCGCCGAAGAAGATCAGGATCATGGGCGAGGACCTGCTCGCCTTCCGCGACAGCAATGGCCGGGTGGGCATCGTCGAGCCGCACTGCCCGCATCGCGGCGCCAATCTCTACTATGGCCGCAACGAAGAGTGCGGCCTGCGCTGCTCCTTCCACGGATGGAAGTTCGACGTCGAGGGCAACTGCGTCGACCTCCCGACTTCACCGCCAGAGTCGACCTACAAGGACACGATCAAGCTGCTCGCCTATCCGGTGCGCGAGTGGGCCGACATCGTCTGGGTCTACATGGGACCGCGCGGCAACGTGCCTGAACTGCCGCAGCTCGAGCTCGGGCTGGTGCCCGCGTCGAGCCGCTACGTCTCCAAGAAGTGGCAGGACTGCAACTGGGTCCAGAGCCTCGAAGGCGCGATCGACACCGCGCACTTTTCCTTCCTGCACAAGATCCCGTCCAAGGACGAGAAAACCAAGCTCGAGATCTTCCGCAGCACCTCGGCGATCGGCGCCGGCCAGGAGCTGCAGGACCGCATCCGCTGGGTGATGGACGATCCCCGCCCCCGCTTCGCGATCGCCGGCCACGATACCGGCCTGGTGATCGGCGCGGCGCGCAAGACCGACAGCACCGACAAGTACTGGCGCATCTCGCAGTTCCTGATGCCCAACCACGCGCTCGTGCCGGTCGCGTTCCCGGGCGACGTCTATCACGGCCAGTGCTGGGTGCCGGTCGACGACGTCAACTGCTGGATCTACACCTATAGCTGGCTGCCCGACCGGCCGTTCACCAATTCCGAGCGCGAGAAGTACGCCAAGGGCCTCAGCCTCCATGCCGAGGTCGACGACGCCTACGTGCCGGTACGCAACATCCACAACGACTACATGCTCGACCGCGAGAAGCAGAAGACCGAGAGCTTCACCGGCATCATGGGCGTGAGCGAGCAGGACGCCGCCATCCAGGACAGCCAGGGCCCGATCCAGGACCGTACGAAGGAGCATCTCGGCCCGACCGACGTGGGCATCGTCGAGTTCCGCAAGATGCTCATGGGCGCCGCCCGCGCGCTGTCGGCCGGCAGCGAGCCGAAGGCCGCGCATGCCGCCAGCCGGTATGCCGTACGGGCCGGCGGCTGGATCGCCCCGCCGGAGAAGGACCTCGCGACGGTGATGACCGAGCGCTTCGGGCATTGCCACGGCTATGTCGGCGGCGAATACGGTTTCGCGGACTAGCCGTTCGCTTTATCGTCGCTCCAGATTCGGGGAGAGAACGTCGTGACCATCAAGATCTACGGACCTGCCGCTTCACGTGCCGCCCGCGCACTCTGGATCGTGCATGAATTGGACATTCCCTTCGAGCACATCGCGAAGGAGATGAAGGACCTCAAGAACCCGGACTATCTCAAGGTCAATCCCAACGGCAAGGTGCCGGCGCTGGTCGACGGCGACTTCAAGCTGTTCGAATCGATGGCGATCAACCTCTACCTCGCGGCGCGCTTCAACAAGGACGGCTTCCTGCCGGCCAGTCTCGAGGACCAGGCGCTGTGCCACCAGTGGAGCTTCTGGGGCATGACCGAGGTCGAGAAGCCGCTGCTGACGATCCTGATCGACATGTTCATGACCGCGCCCGACAAGCGCAAGCCGGACGCCGTCGCCGAGGCGCAGAAGGCGCTGCCCAAGCCGTTCGGCGTGCTCAACGCGGCGCTCGAAGGCCGCGACTACCTGCTGGGCTCGAGCTTCACCGTGGCCGACCTGAACCTCGCCTCGATCTGTAGCTGGGCCAAGCCGATCAAGTACGACTTCGGGCCGTTCCCGAATGCCGGCGCCTGGCTCGATCGCTGCCTGGCGCGGCCTGCCTACAAGGCGGCACGCTCGACCAAGTAGCTACTCTGCAGGTGCGGCCTGCGGTGCGGCGATCGCCGTGCTGCGGGCGCGCTCGCCCGGCAGCAGGAGCGCCACGGCGGTGATGAGGAGCGACGTTCCGGCCAGGCCGAGAAACAGCAGGTCGAGGCTGCCCGTGGCGCTGCGGATCCAGGAGATCAGCAGGATCGCCAGCGGGCTCGCGCCGAAGGCAACGACGAACTTCGCGCCGAAGCCGAGCCCGTGATACCGGCTCGGCGTGTAGCGCGCGATCAGGATGTTCTCGACCGGGCCCGCCGCGGCGCTCAGCAGGGCAGAGAAGATCGCGCCGGCAAGCGCGACATAGCCGTTGCCCAGCGCGAGGCCGAGCATCGCCAGGACCTGCAGCGCCGAGGCGACCACGTAGGTCGTCTTGAGCGGATAGCGGTCGATGATGCGCCGGCCCATCGCATATTGCCCGAGGCCCGAGACGACATAGATCAGCGACGTCGCGAGGCCGACCCAGAGCACCGTCTGGGTGACCATGCCCCAGGACGCGAAGGTGTCGCGCAGGGCTGCGATCTCGCCGCTGAAGCGCGTCTCGAAGACCAGTGCGGAGCCGAACATGACCGCCTGCCAGATCACCCCTTCCAGCGCCATGGTGACCGAGAGCACGGAGAAGACGCGCCAGAATTCGGCGCGGCCGGCCGTGACGCCGGGCGTTGCCGGCATCGGCCGGTCGCCGATCCGGCCGGTGCGCAGGTTCCAGGCCGTGACGAACGCCATCGCGATGCAGATCAGGCCGGGGACGATGAAGGCGGCGCGCCACGAGGCGAGCGTGATCAGCACGCCGGGCACGATGCCGTAGAGCGCCAGCCCGGCGCTGCCCCACAGGCCGTTGACGCCCATCGCATGGCCTTGCTCCTTCGCCGTGCGGATCACCCAGCCGATGCCGACCGAATGGTAGATCGCGGCGAACGAGCCGATGCCGCAGAGCGCGATCGACAGGGCGAGCGTGTCGCCGGTCAGCACCAGCCCGCAGGCGATCGAGCTCAGGCCCATGCCGGCGAACATCACCACCATCATGACCGGTGCGCCGAAGCGGTCGGAGGCCCAGCCGGCCGGTAGCGACATGATGCCCAGCAGCACCGCCGCCGGGGCATAGAGCTCGAGCAGCTTCTCGACCGGCAGGTCCCAGACAGCGGCCAAAGTCAGCACGATGACGGCATAAAACGCCGTCATCATGTGCATCAACGCGTGGCCGATCGAGGAAAACAGCAGGACGCGGCTGGCGGAACTGGCGGCAATCTTCATGGTGGGGGTGTATAAACTCCCTGGGCATGCAAGCAAGGCTGCTTGCGGCATCGCCGTCATTCGCGCTACACGCCCTCCCACGGTCGGGGCGTAGCGCAGCCTGGTAGCGCATCAGTCTGGGGGACTGGGGGTCGCAGGTTCAAATCCTGTCGCCCCGACCAATTCACTCGACAATCAGCCGAGCAACTGGACGGCGATGCCGACCGCTCCGGACGCGATGATCGGCCATGCCGGATTGATCTTCGTGAGCATCAGCAGCCCGAATACGCCGACGGCGATCGCGACGTAGACGACCTGCGTGAGCGCGCCGTGGCCCATGATGATGACACCGGCCAGCACGAGGCCGACCGACACCGCACCGAGCCCGCGCTGGATCGCGCCGCGCCAGGGCCAATTAGCAAGCCGGTTCCACAGCCGGCCGACCGCGAAGGTCAGCACGCCGGTCGGCAGCAGGAAGGCGACCAATGCGACCGCTGCACCGGCAAGGCCCGCAACATGGGCTCCCACCGACGCCACCATCATCATGTTCGGACCGGGCGCGAGCTGACCCAGACTGTAATAGTGGAGCAGTTCAGGGAAGGTCAGCCAGTGATGCTGGTTGACCGTGAGCTCCTTGAGCTCCGGAAAGGCGGCCATGCCGCCGCCCACCGTGAGCAGGGAGAGGTAGGCGAAGACGCCGCCGATCTCGAGGAGCTGCTTCATTTGGGATCGGCCGTATTGCGCCGCCGGCCATGCCACCAGATCGCGACCGCTCCGGCGCCGATCAGCGCGTAAGGCACAGGAACGCCCAGGAAGGCGACCAGCACCGCCGTTGCCGCAGCCAGGATGTAGTCGGCGAGCTCCCGCAGTGTCTTGGCCCCGAGCTGCACGAGCACCATCGTGACGAGACCGACCGCTCCGGCGGCAATGCCGTGCAGGAAGGCTTTCGCAACCGGACTGTCGCCGCCGGCGCCATAGATGAAGGCGGCGGCCGTCATCATCGATGCGCCGGGCAAGCACATCCCGAGCGCAGCCAGGGCCGCCCCGGGCGCCCCGCGCAGGCGGTCGCCGACCAGGATCGCCATGTTGGTCGCGTTGAGGCCCGGCAGGGTCTGGCTGATCGACAGCAGCTCGACGAAGGCCTCGTCGTCGAGCCAGCGCTCCCGGGCGACCAGGCCGGCCCGCAGGTAACCGACCACCCCGCCCCCGATGCTGGTCGCGCCCATGACGAGGAAGACCCGGAACAGCCGCCACAGGGTGGGAGGCCGGGTCATTCGTGTGCCTGCGGCGGGTTGCCCTTCAGCCGGTAGACCGCACCGGTCTTGGTCGTCTCCAGCGCCAGCCAGTCGGCGGCGACCTGTTGCAGCTCGATGAAGAACGCCTCGCAGGCAGCGAGCGACTCGGCGCGGACGGCGTTGCCGTCGGTGAAGCGGAGTTGATAGGCGAACTCACCGACGAAGGCATGGTGATCGCCGCGCGAGCGCCACAGGGCGAGATTGGCCACCGCGCCGCTGTGGTGATGAAACGACAGCTCGCAGATGTCCTTCATCAGTTCCTCGACGATGGTGTGGTTGACCAGCTCGACTTCCTGACGTCCCTCGATCGGGATCGTCCGGAGCACCGGCAGAAACTGGCAGAGCTCTTCCATCGTCATCGGATCGATCGACGCCATCGCCAGACGCTGCGCCTGGGGCGCTTCGCTCAGGCCGAATTCGACATTGTGCGACAGCAGCCGCCTCAGCCCTCCGACCCGCTCCTTGAGCGGCATGACCTCGAGCTTGAACTTGACCTTGTAGCGGCCATTGATGCGTGGCCGAACGTCCAGGGCCTGGGCCTTCTGCATGTCGGCGCTGCGATATTTGAAAACGATTTCCGGGTCGGCGACCGGGAACCCGTCCTCGTAGCGGATGCGTCGCCGTACGATGAAGAAATGATTGTAGAGCTGATAGGCGTCCGTATCGAGGAACAGCACCTCGCGGACCTCGGGGCGCTGTTCCGATTTCGGCGTCGGACGGAAGCCGACACCGGTTTTCTCGGCGGCACGGCGCACCAGTTCGGCGAATTCCTTGAACACGTGGGCGGAGGTGAAACGCTCCGGCTTCAGGATCAGCTTGCACTGCAGGTAACTGATTTCGTCGCACCGCCGTCCGTCGGCATAGGTGATGGGATAGCGCTCGGACAACCACGTCTGCAGCAACGATTTGTCGGTCATTGTCTTCTTGTCCCCCCGGCGTCTCGCATGGTGCGACATCGGGCGAGGTAACGCCAGCGGGACGCGCCCCGTACCGGCGTGCGAGGCGATGCCATCAGCCAAAGAACCATTTCCCAAGCCGTTTTCATCCGTGCCATCAACGCAGCGATGAACACCCGGCGCGCGCTTGCCTTCATCTTCTGCACGGTGACGCTGGACGTGCTGGCGCTTGGCCTGATGATCCCGGTGCTGCCGCGGATCGTGCTCGGCTTCATGGACGGCGACACGGCCGGCGCGGCCGAGATGTTCGGCGCCTTCTCGACGGTCTGGGCGCTGATGCAGTTCTTCTTCTCGCCGCTGCTCGGCGTGGTGAGCGACCGCTACGGCCGCCGCCCGGTGATCCTGGTGTCCTGCCTCGGGCTGGGGCTCGACTACATGTTCATGGCGGTGGCGCCCTCCCTCGCCCTTCTGTTCGTCGGCCGGGTGATCTCCGGCATCACCTCGGCCACGATCGGCACGAGCTTCGCCTATATTGCCGACGTCACCCCGGCGAACGAGCGGGCGCGCGCCTTCGGCCTGGTCGGCATGGCGTTCGGACTGGGCTTCGTCGTCGGTCCCGCGATCGGTGGGCTGCTCGGCAGCCTCGATCCGCGCCTGCCGCTGTGGGCCTCGGCCGCAGCCTGTCTGGTCAATGCCGGTTTCGGCTGGTTCGTGCTCCCGGAGTCGCTGCCGCCGGCGAAGCGCATGGCCTTCGCCTGGAGGCGCGCCAATCCGGTCGGGTCGTTCCGCCTGCTCGCCACCCATCGCGAGCTGCTCGGCCTCGCGGCCGTGAACTTCCTGGGGCAGACCGCGCACCAGGTCCTGCCGGCGGTTTTCGTGCTCTACGCCGCCTATCGCTACGGCTGGGGCGAGACGAACGTCGGCCTCACCCTCGCCTTCGTCGGTGTCTGCTCGGCCGTCGTCCAGGGCGCGCTGGTCGGGCCGGTCGTCGCCCGGCTGGGCGAACGGGCGACGTTGCTGCTGGGCTTGGCGTGCGGCGCCCTCGGCATGGCGATCTACGGCCTGGCGCCCACCGGTCTGCTGTTCCTGGCCGGCGTGCCGACGATGGCGCTGTGGGGCCTGTCGGGCCCGGCGATCATGGGCCTGATGAGCCGGCTGGTGAGCGCGTCGGAGCAAGGTCAGCTCCAGGGCGCCAATACCTCGCTGACCAGCGTGGCCGGGCGGACCGGGCCGGGGATCTTTGCCGTGACCTTTTCAGGGTTGCTCGACCAGCGGCCGGGTGCGGCCTTCGATCTGGCCGCCCTGGTTCTGCTCGCTGCTCTCGGCGTCGCCTGGGCGGCTACGCGGCAGCGGCCAGCCGACGGCCCGCCTCGGTGAGCTTGCAGACCAGCCAGTCGGGCTTCAGCGGATTGGCGAACCACGGCTCGGCCCAGCCACGCTTGAGGCAGGTCCGCACCACCTCGCGCGCGATGGCCTGGCCGTCGAGGTCGAAAAGCGGCAGCTTTCCTCCCGGCTGCGCCAGGCCGCGGCGCAAATAGAACAGTTCAGGCAAGGTCGGAAGACCAGCCTCCAACTCATTGTCATTCAACGCGCATAGCGCTACATCAGGCGCCGAAAGCGCCTTTTCCTGATCGGCAAACATGGCTGCGTCCCCCTTGACGTTGCCTGGTTGCAAAGCCCCTCAGGCCACAAGATACGCGGACGCAGCGAAAAACCAAACAAAATCAGATGGTTATCGTATTGTTCTACGATCACCACCTGATCTGGTATCGGAGTGAACCGAAAGCTCCCACGCGTTGCGTAGGAGAAATCCAGTCAATGTCTAGTTTTGTGCCTTCAGCGTGGTGCGGAGCTGGCTCAGCGCCTGCTCGAGGTCTTCCAGCACCGTCTCGATCTCGCGCCGCTTGTGGAGGTCGAGCATCGCCGCGCGCGGAGTTGCCGTCGAGGGCTGCGGGCCGGTGCGGGGCAGCGGACGCGACGTTCCGGTCGCCATCGCCTCCGCCCGGGCCGACACGATGCGCAGGCTTTCCAGGGCACTCTCGGCAGCGCTGTCGAGGCGCTGCTGTTGCGGCAGGCGCCCGCGGCCTTCCTTGAGGAGGCGCTGCACGCCCTTGATCGTGTAACCGTCATCGTAGAGCAGCGAGCGGATGCGGCGCAGGAGGTCGATATCCTCGGGCCGATAGTAGCGCCGGCCGCCTCCCCGCTTCAGCGGGCGAACCTGGCTGAACTTGCTTTCCCAGAACCGCAGCACATGCTGCGGAACATCCAGTTCGGTCGCGACCTCGCTGATGGTGCGAAACGCCTGCGCCGACTTCTCGACCCGTTTCTCGACGGGCTGAATCGCTGCGGCCATGTCCAATTCCCCTTCAACCGGACGCTTCCTTGCCAGACTCGTCGGGCATCCCGTTGATCAAGGATTTCAGGACGTTCGACGCTCGGAAGACAAGGACGCGTCGGGGCAGGATCGGCACTTCCTGTCCCGTCTTCGGATTTCGGCCGACACGCTGACCTTTGTCTCGCACTGTGAAGCTCCCGAACGACGAGATCTTCACCGATTCCCCTCGGGCCAAAGCCTCGACGACTTCGGCCAGAATCGTCTCGACAAGGTCGCTGGATTCGTTGCGAGACAGGCCCACTTCCTGGAACACCGACTCGCTCAGATCAGCGCGCGTGATAGTCCGGCCTTCCATCCGGCATCCTTCCTTCCCCCTTCTTAAGGCTTACTCTCAGATAGGAAATCGGTCAATATCAGCAAGATAGCGGCTGTGCTTGAATCGATGTCTGTTCTCTCCCTGTTCGAACAGTTTTGTATCAAACGTGGCCTTCTACCAGCGGACGAGCGAGGCCCCCCAGGCCAGCCCGCCGCCAATGCCCTCCAGCAGCAGCAGATCGCCGCGCTTTATGCGCCCGTCGCTGACCGCCGCTTCGAGCGCCAGCGGGATCGAGGCGGCAGAGGTATTGGCATGCCTGTCCACGGTCACCACCACCCGCTCCGGCGGCAGGCCGAGCTTGCGGCCGGTGCCGTCGATGATCCGCTTGTTGGCCTGGTGCGGCACCAGCCAGTCGATGTCCTTGTTGGTCAACCCGGCCTTGTCGAGGACCTCGCCGACCACGGCCGCCATGTTGACGACGGCGTGCTTGAAGACCTCCTTGCCTTCCATCCGCAGGAAACCGGCGGTGCCGGTCGAGGACGGCCCGCCGTCGACGTAGAGGATGTCGTGCTGCCGGCCATCCGAATGCAGCGCGTGAGCCAGGATGCCACGATCGTGCGACGTGCCCTCACCCTGCTCGGCCTTGAGCACGATCGCACCGGCGCCGTCGCCGAACAGCACGCAGGTACCGCGATCGTTCCAGTCGAGGATGCGTGAGAAAGTCTCGGCCCCGATCACCAGCGCGGTCGACGCGAGACCGTTCTTGATCATGCTGTCGGCAACCGACAGAGCGTAGATGAAACCGGCACAGACCGCCTGCACGTCGAAGGCGGCCCCCTTCGTCATGCCGAGCGCCGCCTGCACGCGCGTCGCCGTCGCGGGAAAGGTCAGGTCGGGCGTGGCAGTGGCGAGCACGATGAGGTCGAGATCGCTCCCCTTCACGCCGGCCCGGTCGAGCGCGCGCTGCGCCGCTGCGAGGGCAAGATGCGAAGTCAGTTCGCCGTCCGCCGCGATGTGGCGTTGGCGGATGCCGGTGCGCTGCTGGATCCACTCGTCAGACGTATCCATCGTCCGCGCCAGTTCGGCGTTGGTGAGAATCCTTTCCGGCAGATAGGCGCCGCAGCCATGAACGACCGACCGAATCACGCAGTTCCTCCGCTTGCCTGCACCGCCTCTTCGGGCGCGTCAGGTGTCGTGGTCACCTGGCGCAGCCTGGCCAGTCCCTCGACGAGCTTGTTCCTGTATTCGTAGCGCACCATGTCGCGCCCCACGCCGATGGCATAGGCGAACCCCAGGTCGTCGGTGCCGCCGTGGCTTTTCACGCACACGCCGTCGAGCCCAAGGAAGACGCCGCCGTTGTAGCGCCGCGGATCGACGCGCTTGCGCAGCTTCCTCCACGCCCCGGCGGCGAACAGGTAGCCGATCTTGGCGAAGGTCGAGGTGCGGAAGGCGTCGCCCACGAACTGGAAGGTGAGCTTGGCGGTGCCCTCGATCGCCTTCAGCGCGACGTTGCCGGTGAAACCGTCGGTGACCACCACGTCGACCACGCCGGCACCGATGTCGTTGCCTTCGACGAAGCCGTGGAAGTTGATCGGCGCGCCCTCGCGCCGCAACCAGGCCGCGGCCTGGCGCAGATCCTCATGGCCCTTGAGCTCTTCCGAGCCGACGTTCAGCAGGCCGACCTTGGGTGCATCCAGGCCGAGCAGCGCCTGGGCGAAGACGCTGCCCATGACGGCGAACTCGGCGAGATTGTCCGCATCGCATTCGAGGTTGGCGCCGAGGTCGAGCATCACCGTCTCGCCGCGCGCGGTCGGGATGAACGACGCCAGCGCCGGCCGGTGCGCGCCCTCGAGCATGCGCATGGTGAACATCGAGATGGCCAGCAGCGCGCCGGTATTGCCGGCCGACACGACCGTGTCGGCACGGCCCTCGGCCGCCGCCTGGCAGGCCAGCCACATGCTCGACTGGCGGCGGCGGCGCAGGGCGAACGACGGCTTGTCGTCGGCGCTGACCGCATCCGCAGCCGGCACGATCTCGACCGCCTGGGCAAGACCCTTGCGCTTGTCGACCAGCGGCTTGAGCTTTTCGGGATCGCCGAACAGCAGGTAGGTCGTGTCGGGATAGCGCTCGCGCGCGATGTCCGCGCCGTTGACGATGACCTCGGGCGCGCGGTCGCCGCCCATGCCGTCAAGCGCCAGGACGACCTTGCCCGCCTTCATCGAGGAACTCGTTCCGCCTGCCAGCCCGATCGCCGGCGATGCCGAGAGACTACTTCTCGGCCGAGGCGCTGTCCGCAAGCACCGGCATGTCCTCGCGATAATAACCGCAATGCGAGCAAACCATGTGCGGACGCTTCAGCTCGCCGCAATTCTTGCATTCGATGTGGGCCATCGCCGGAATGGCGTGGTGGGCCCGCCGCATGTTGCGGCGCGACTTCGAAACCTTCTTCTTGGGAACAGCCATGACGATCTCCAGAATGGGGCGGCAACACCTGTCCCCAAAATAGCTAGGCCGCGCTTAGTAGGCGCGGCGGGCCGACTTCTCTAGCCAAAACGTTACGCGGTCGCAACAGTTTACCGGCCGCGCGGCGGCTTGTCCCTCAGGGCGGCCAATCCAGCGAAGGGATGCCGCCGCTGCTCGGATCGCGCGGGGCGACCGTCGCGACGCGGCTTGGGCAGGACATCCTCGAGCTTCGCTCCCGGCCGGCGCGGATAGGGATCGGCCGCGAGGGAGAGCTGCTCGGCGACGATCTCGCCCACGTCGAGCAGGTGTCCCGACAACGGCTCGGGCGCATCGGCCTGGGGGTTGACCAGCGCCTCGCCGCTCTCGGGGTCGCGCTCCTCGGTCAGATCCTGCTTGAAGACGATCCGGAAGGTCTCGTCGAGGTCCTGGGTCACTGGATCCAGCGTCAAGATGCAGGCTTGCACGATCTTGCCGCGCAGCCTGCCCTCGACCACGATTCGCCCGCCCAGCCGCCGGTCTACCGTGACACGCGCGGAAAAGGCCGGCAAACCGAGGAAGCCGAAGCGCCTGGCGAGCGCCGTCCGTTCGCCCTCGCTGGCCGCGATATCGAGCGCCGTCGAACCGCTCGCCCCCATGCGATCGAGATCGACGACTCGTTCTATCTCAGATTTTTCTTTTTTATCAGTATTTTGAGACATTTTCTTAATCTACTTTATCAGGTCATTTCGCGCCGTTCGAGCGAGCCGGTCGACCTCGTGTCGAACATGCGCCTCAAGACGGGTCACCGGCTGGACATCGACAGGCGGCCTACCGCCATAGGCATTCCGGCGCAAGACCTCTGCCAGGGTCGCTGATCCCTCGCCTGCCAGCGCCGCACGATAGGCCAGAGCCCGGCCATGGAAGCCCTCGGCCATGATCTTGATGCGGCGCCCGACGCCCAGGTCCTGCACCCCGATTTCACGCAAGGTGAGGTCGAGGTGACGGAACATGGCATCGAAGAAGGCCTGCGCCAGCGCCTCCCCGTCCGGCTCGTGGCGCAGGCGGTCGATCACCAGGGCGGCATGCAAGGCCAAAGCATCGAAGCGCCCATCGAGCGTATCGGGAATGCCGCAAGCTTCGTACAGCTCGGCTTCCCGGGCCCGTTCGGCGGTGCGGGCATAGAGGACGGCGGCAAAATCTTCACTGGGCTGGCGGCGGCGAAACAAGCAGTGCTCCCTGGCGACATCGGACCTCGGTTGACCCCCGGACGACGCCACGACATGGTGTGTGCCCTCTCTTTATCGGATAAAAGAAGCCGTCCATGCGTCGTACCGTCCCTCCCGCCCTTGCCGGCGTCCTCATCGGCGCCCTCGCCTTGCCGCTGGCCGTCGCCGGATGCGAGACGATCGTCGACCAGCGCGGCTTCGCGCCGACGCCCGGGTCGGTGGAAAAGCTCGAGATCGAGACCCAGAGCCGCGAGGACGTAATCCGCCTCATCGGCTCGCCCTCGGCCGTAGCCACCTTCAATCCGAACACCTGGTACTACATCTCGCAGAAGCAGGAATACTACGCCTTCTTCAAGCCGGCGATGCTGGAGCAGAGCGTGATACAGCTCTCCTTCAACGATTCGGGCCGCCTGACGACGATCAAGAGGTACGACCTGGCCGACGCCAGGGACATCGACATGGTGTCTCGCATCACCCCGACCGCCGGCAAGGAGATAACAATCCTGGAGCAGA
>Ga0268266_10001644_pt1 | contig 25899 bp, 26 predicted proteins | sample KBSS13metaG_FD_190356 | JGI IMG/M metagenome (GOLD analysis project Ga0268266, IMG submission 190356) | Switchgrass rhizosphere microbial communities from Kellogg Biological Station, Michigan, USA - KBS S1-3 metaG (SPAdes) (version 2) | ecosystem: Host-associated > Plants > Roots > Rhizosphere... | reverse complement strand
TAACAGACGGCCCCAGCAACGCCAAGACCAGGAATGCCGAACGCAGTTTCGCGGCCATGTCGGTTCCTCCCTTTTGAGGTCCCGTCGTGCGGGACCGTATGTTTCCCGCATTCGACCATCGTCCCGGCGTCTTTGCCAGCTTTTTGCAGGGTGAGCGTCAGCGTTGATCCCAACTCAACGGCGTGCTTTGTACAAATCTTGTACAAGATTGAAATCGCGAGCCTGCCCGATGTCCATGACGCTGTATTCCTGCCCCGAAACCCGCTCGATGCGCTCGCTGTGGCTGCTGAATGAGCTGGGGGTGCCCTACGAACTGGTCGACATGCCGTTCGACCATAAATACCTGCGCTCCAAGGAATATCTCGCCGTCCACCCGCTGGGCCGCATCCCGGCGCTGAGGGACGAGGACCTGACGATGTTTGAGTCCGGCGCGATCTGCGAATATCTCTGCGAGAAGTACAACAGCCCGCTCTATCGCGCCCCCGGCCATCCCGAGCGCGCCCACTGGCTGCAATGGATCCACTACGCCGAGACCCTGCTGGTCCACGGCCAGAACCTCGTCCAGCAATATATCTTCGTGTCGGAGGCCGAACGCTCCCCGGTCGTGATCAACCTGGAATCCCGCCGCATCGGCAAGGGCCTGGACATGCTGGAGGACATCCTCGGCAAACATGACTGGATCCTGCCCTCCGGCTTCTCCGGCGCGGACACCAGCCTGGGCTTCTCCATCTACTTCGTCACCGCCTTCGTCGAGCTCGACGCCCACCCGAACGTGCAGGCCTATTACGACCGCATCTGGGCCCGCCCCGCCTTCCAGAAGTCGCTGCCCCCCGGCCAGACCAAGGCACTGGAATGGCTGCTGCCGCGCCTGGGGCCGAAGATGAGCTTCAAGAAGAAGGCGGCGTGAGCGTCCCGTAGGCATCTCGCCAGCGGAGGCTTTCACCCTCTCCTAGCCTCCCCCATCGAGGGGGAGGGACATGAATCGGATCCCCTCTCCCTTGATAGGAGAGGGTTAGGGTGAGGGTGAATGTTCGAGTACGCGCAACTCAGCCGGCATCCGGCTGGTTCTCCGGCAGCGCTCTCTCAAAGGCCGGCAACGCCAGCAGCCTCTCCTCGATCGCCGTCAGCTTCGGATAGGGCATAAGGTCCACGCCGAACCGGCGGGCATTGTACATCTGCGGCACCAGGCAGAGGTCGGCCATCGTCACCGCGTCGCCGCACAGATAAGGCGCATCCGCCCGCGCCTCCAGAGGGCCAAAGCCCTCGGCGATCCAGTGCTTGATCCAGATATCGACGGCGTCCTGCGGCTGGTCCATCTCGCCGTGCAGATACTTCATGACTCGTGGATTGTTCAGCGGATGGATGTCACAGGCGATGGCGAGCGCTGCCGCCCTGACCCTTGCGCGGTCGGCGGGGTTGGCGGGCAGCAGCGGCGGGTTCGGGTGGGTTTCCTCGAGATATTCGATGATGGCGAGGCTCTGGCTCACCACCAGCGGACCATCCTCGAGGCAAGGGACGAGGCCCTGCGGGTTCACTGCCAGATAGCCGGACGCATGATGCTCGCCGATACGCAGATCGACCGCATGCGGCTCAGCCTCGATTCCCTTCCAGTTAAGCGCGATCCTGACCCGATAGGTGGCTGACGACCGCCAATAGCCATGCAGAATCATGCCGGTTCCACCACCTGCTCGATGGCGCCGAAAATAGAGGCGCCGGCATGATCTAGCATCTCGATCCGCACCCTGTCGCCGAACTTCATGAAGCCCGTCTTGGGCGCGCCGCCGTCGATCGTCTCGATGGCTCGCCGCTCGGCGATGCAGGAGGAGCCGACGGTGCGGTCCTCGTTCGCCACGGTGCCCGACCCCATGATCGTGCCCGCCGCCAAAGGCCTGGTTCTGGCGGCGTGGGCGATCAGCTGCGGGAAGTCGAACACCATGCCGGTGCGGGCATTGGGGTGGCCGAAATTGACCTGGTTGAGATCGGTGCGAAGCGGGAGGTTTATCGAGCCGCCGTTCCAGGCGTCGCCAAGCTCGTCCGGCGTCACCGCGACGGGGGAGAACGCGGTCCAGGTCTTGCTTTGGAAGAAGCCGAAGCCCTTGGCGAGCTCCCCCGGGATCAGGTTACGCAGGCTGACGTCGTTGACCAGCATCAGCAGGCGGATGTGCTGGCCGGCCTCTTCCGGCGTCACACCCATCGGCACGTCGCCGGTCACGACCGCGACCTCGGATTCGAAATCGATGCCCCAGGCCTCGTCGGCCAGGCGGATCGGGTCGCGGGGACCGAGGAAATTGGCCGAGCCGCCTTGGTACATCAGCGGATCGGTCCAGAAGCTGGGCGGCAGCTCGGCGCCGCGCGCCTTTCGCACCAGCTCGACATGGACGACATAGGCGCTGCCGTCGGCCCATTGATAGGCGCGGGGCAAAGGGGCGGCGCAGGCGGCGGGATCGAACGCTTCCCCGTGCCGTTGCTCGACAGCCTCCGCCTTTTCGGCCAGACGCGGGGCAACGGCGGCCCAATCGTCGAGCGCGGCCTGCAAGGTCGGCGCGATGTCCGGCACAGGCAGGCAGCGGCTCAGGTCGCGGGAGACGATGACGAGCTTGCCGTCGCGCCCGTGTTTCAGCGACGCGAGCTTCACTCCGTGGTCTTCCAGCTGTCGGCATAGGCCGCAAACTCGACCGCGCTGGCCGCAGGCGCGATGTCCAGTGCATCGCGCGCGTCGATCATCACGGCATATTCGTCGGTGCCCGGTTTCTTCGGCGTCAGCATCGACTGCAGCGCCTTGGGATGTGGTCCGTGGGTGAAGCCGCAGGGATGGAAGGTCACCATGCCGGGATGGATATTGTCGCGGCTGAAGAAATCACCGGCGTGATAGAAGATCACCTCGTCGTAATCGTCGTTATTGTGGAAGAACGGCACCTTGATCGCGCCTGGATCTGTCTCGAACGGGCGCGGCGTGAAGGTGCAGACGACGAAACGGTCGGCCAGGAAGGTGGTGTGGGCCGAGGGCGGCAGGTGAAAGCGGTGGCTCATCAGCGGGCGGATGTCCTTGACGTTGAGCCTGACCGGCGCGAGGTCCCTCGACACACCGACGGCGTCGAGCGGATTGAACGGGTAGGTCACGGTCGACACCGCGCCCCGCCGCTTGATCCTGACCTTCCACTCCCGTTCATCCGACTGCTGGTCGCGGAAGGCGGCGTCGACCGTCGGTGTGTCGAGGATCGCCGGGTCGAAGATCGCATGCGCCCCCACCAGCCCCTTGTCGGGCAAACGGTACGACGCTCCGGTGGCTTCGATCATCAGCAGGGTCATCGGCTTCACGCATTCGATCCGCCACATCGTGCCGCGCGGCAGCACCAGGTAATCGCCGGTGCCGATCGACAGGTGACCGTAGTCGCAGAAGAGGTCGCCCAGGCCCTCATGGACGAACAGCAGCTCGTCCCCGTCGGCGTTGCGCGCCAGATCCGGCATGCTGGCCGGCAGGTGCCAATAGCGCAGCCTGACCGCCGCGTTGCCCAGAATCTCCAGCGCACTCCAGGGCGAGGCATCGTCGCCCGCGGGCAATTTGACGAGGTCGAAGGCGCGCGGCCTGAGCGGCCCTTCCCAGGAGGTCCATCCGGTCGGCGGATGCCGGTGGTACATATGGGTGGCGGGGCCGAAGAAGCCCTCCTTGCCCAGTTCCCGCTCATAGGTTCCCGCCGGCAGGTCGGCATGGGCCTGGCGCGAGGTCTCGCCCTCGACCTTCGGAAAAGAGATATATTTGCGCATTCAGGTGCTCCTTAAGCCCCGATGGATCACCGCGTCGCCCGGCAGCACCGTGTCGGCGGGATAAGGCGGCTTGCCGCGCAGCCGCTCATAGATCGGCCCGAAGGGTTTTCGCGTCTCGTCGAACATCTGGTCGAAGCTGTCGATGACGAAATAGGTCTTCTGGAAATCGTCGATCCGGTATTCGGTCATCAGCACACGCTCCAGGTCGAAGCCGATCCGGTTGGGCCTGGGCGAATCGACGGCGAAGACCGTCTCGCCCTTCGACGAGAGAATTCCGGCACCAAAGGCGCGCAGCCCCTCACTCGTGCGGATCAGGCCGAACTCGATCGTATACCAATAGAGCCGCGCCAGCATCGGGATCGTGTCCATGCGCGCGGCCAACGGGCCGGCCTTGCCGTATTCGACCATGTAATCGGCGAAGACGGGGTGGGCGAGCAGCGGAACATGGCCGAAGAAATCATGAAAGACATCCGGCTCGACCAGGTAGTCGAGCTCGCTTTCCTCCCTGATCCACCAGCTGACCGGGAAGCGGCGGTTGGCGAGATGGTCATAGAACACATCGTCCGGCACCAGGCCGGGCACGGCGACGATCTGGAAGCCGGTCGCCTTGGCGAGTTGATCGTTGATCCGGGCGAACTCAGGAATCCCGTCGCCGACCGAGAGGCGACAAATGCTCTCGATGAACTCATGCGCGGCATAGCGCGGCATCAGCGCCATCTGGCGGCGATAGAGCCGGCGCCAGCGGTCGTGCTGTTCCTCGGTATAGCCGTCGAAAGGTTGGTCGACAGTGTAGTCCGGATTGATATGCGAATAGTCGCCGCGCAGGGCGTGGGAAGACAGATTTACGGCCACGGCGTTATTTCACCTCTGATCTCGCACGGAATAATGCGCCTCTGACGTGAAAAGTTGCTTGCGTTGTTTTTGTTGAAACTCGATTTTGCGCAAGGAAAAACCAAAGATCGAGATTTCAGCGCATGAATCAGCCGCCACGCGAATTCGACCAGATCGACCTCAAGATCCTCGACGTGCTGCAGAAGGATGGGCGCATCTCCAATGCCGACCTGGCCGACAGGGTCGGCCTATCCGCCTCGCCGTGCCTGCGCCGCATGCGGGCGCTGGAAGAGCAAGGGGTCATCTCAGGATATCGCGCCGACCTGGACCCGGTTCAACTGGGGCTGACGATCCTCGCCTTCGTGGAAGTCCGCATCTCGCGCCACGGCGCCGGGACGGCGGCGATCTTCCGCGAGGCGATGATGAAGGAGCGGCTGGTCGTCGGCTGCTACATGGTGACCGGCAGCTACGACTTCCTGCTCAAGGTCGTGGCGCGCGACCTGGAAAGCTACAAAGCCTTCACGCTCGAAACGCTGCTCGGCATGCCCGACGTCCAGGACATCCGCACCTCGATCGTGCTGGACCTGATCAAGAACACGTCCGAGTTGCCGCTGCCGGGAAGGCAGGATTTGCCGGCTTTTTGAACGTTCTTAGCCGAAACTGCCGGACGTGGGCTATTTGAACGGCAGCTTCGCAAGCACATATCGGCTCTGACAGCGTACATTCGTCACGCGACCGGAGATACGATATGACCTATGCGCCGACCGAAAATCCCATGGGCACCGACGGGTTCGAATTCGTCGAATTCACCGCGCCCGATACCAAGGGCCTGGGCGATGTGTTCGAGGCGTTGGGCTTCCGCGTCGTCGGCAAGCACCGGTCGAAGAACGTGCTGCATTACCGCCAGGGCGACATCAACCTGATCCTGAATGCCGAGCCGGCGAGCCCGGCCGAGCAGTTCGCCGCCGCGCACGGCCCCAGCGCCTGCGCCATGGCCTTCCGCGTCAAGGACGCGGCCAAGGCCTATGAGCTTGCCCTGTCCAAGGGCGCCAAGCCCTTCACCGGCCGCGCCGGCCCGATGGAACTCAACATCCCGGCGATCGAAGGCATCGGCGGCAGCGCGCTCTATCTGGTCGACCGCTATAGCGGCCATACGATTTATGACGTCGACTTCCTGCCCGTGGGTGAGCCCGAGGTGCCGGGCGCCGGGCTTCTGACGATCGACCACTTGACCCATAATGTTTTCACCGGCCGGATGGATCATTGGGCCGATTTCTATGAGTCGCTCTTCAACTTCCGCGAGATCCGCTATTTCGACATCGAGGGGCGACTGACCGGCCTGCGCTCACGCGCGCTGACCAGCCCGGATGGCAGGATCCGCATCCCGCTCAACGAATCCGCCGACGACAAGAGCCAGATCGCCGAGTACCTCCAGGTTTATAAGGGCGAGGGCATCCAGCATCTGGCGCTGTCGACCAACGATATCTACGGCACTGTCGCGGCGCTGAAGGCACGCGGCATCCCCTTCGCCGAAGCACCGCCCGATTCCTATTACGAAATGCTCGATGAGCGCCTGCCCAGCCACGGCGAGCCGGTGGCGCGGATGAAAGAGCTCGCCATCCTGGCCGATGGCTCGCAGCAGGGCGGCCTGCTGCTCCAGATCTTCACCACCAACCTGATCGGCCCGATCTTCTTCGAGATCATCCAGCGCAAGGGCGATGAGGGATTCGGCGAGGGCAACTTCAAAGCCCTGTTCGAGTCGATGGAGCGCGACCAGATCCGCCGCGGCGTTCTCGAAGACACAAAGTAAAACCTGTGGCCTTAGGGCCTGTGGATATGACCATCGTCCACAGGCGCTAAGCCCCGGCCGTCGCTGCGCGGCACAATCCAACCGTCATTTTTTTGTCACAGGGAACCAGACAGGCGCCTTGAGCGTTTGTTTTGCCCTTTCACAGAAATCCCATGCCCGGCTTCCATCTGTGGAACCCGGGAATACCTTGCATTTTCAGTAATTTACCCTGAAAAAATTACCCCCTTAGTACTACGTGCGGAAATTTATGTGATGCACAATCAATCAATTCCGCCCTGCAGCACATAAAAAAGCCATAAAGCTACTACTTCAGTGATTTCCTCAAGTTGAGCGAAATCCTCGAGACTGTGATTGCGACAGATATTTTTTTTGGTCAATGACAAGGCTTCCCCCATTGCGGTCTGTGACGAGATCGTTTAGAGGGCAGTTTATGTTTACCTTTCGAGACGCGGACCGGCCCTCACGGGCGCCGTCTGCAGCGCGGCGTTTTTCCCGCGCCATCCTCCTCGCAGGGCTTGCGCTCCCATTCGTGCCCTTTGTCCAAACCGGACGAGCTTCAGAGGCTCCGCCCGCCCAGGCAGAGCCGGAGCCTGCCGGCCAAGGGCTCGGCCGGGAGATGACCGACGCCATGGCCGGAATGCGCTATGGGCTCTCCCAGCGCGACCTGATGCTCTATCGCCGCGCCTTCGCCGCCGTCGCGAATTCGGACTGGGCGACGGTCGACGCGACCCTGCCGCATATCCAGGATCGCCGGCTGGTCGGCCATATCCGCGCCGCCCGCTTTCTATTGCCCAGCGTGGAGACCCCGTTCACCGATCTGAGGGCGTGGCTCGACGTCTATGGCGACCTGCCGGAGGCCGACGAGATCTATCGCCTGGCGGAGGTACAGAAACCCAAGGGCGCCTATCTGCCCAAGCCACATGTCGGCCAGCCGTCGGACAACGACGCCGACGCCATCCTGGGTGGCGACATGCGCTCGAACGAGCCGCATACCGCCGCCGGCGACCGCGCCTTCAGCCGCTTCTACGCTTCGGACGACAAGACGGCCCTGGCCGACGCCACCAAGGCGATCGGCGCGCTGGGCGACAGGGCGACGACCTCGCACTGGATCGCCGGCCTGGCGGCTTGGCGGCTGGGCGACCTCAAGGAAGCCGGCAAGCATTTCACCACGCTTGCCGTGTCCCGCTCAGCCTCGGGCTGGATGCAGGCCGCCGGCGCCTATTGGGCCGGACGGGTGGATGAGCGCAACGGCGCATCGTCGGCCGCCAAATGGTTCGGCAGTGCCAGCCGCTATCCCACGACCTTTTACGGCATGCTGGCCCAGCGCAAGCTGGGGCTGAATATCGCGCAGGAGATCTCTGCCGCCTCGCTGAACGCCGCCCATCTCGACACGCTGGCGAATACCCCGCCAGGCTACCGCGCCATCGCCCTGCTGGCGATCGGGCGCCGCGACCTGGCGGCGCAGGAGCTGGAGAAGATCGATTCCACCGGCGATCCCAAGCTGGAAGAGGCGGTTATCCTCGCCTCCGAGGCCGCGCATCTCGGCGTCTTCTCCCCCGACCTGGCCCAGCGCATCGCCCGGCCGGGCGACAATACAAACGCCCACTACCCGATCCCGAAGTGGCAGCCGCGTAGCGGCTTCCATGTCGACCCGGCCCTGCTGTTCGCCGTAGCGCGGCAGGAATCGGGCTTCCATCCCAATGTGGTCAACCCCAGTGGCGCTACCGGCCTGATGCAGCTGATGCCCGGCACCGCCAATCAGATGGCGCACGGCCGCGCAGCCTCGCTCACGGACCCGGCGACCAACCTGGAGCTCGGCCAGCGCCTCATCACCACGCTGATGCAGGACCCGAATATCGGCGAAAACCTGATGCTGCTGGCGGTGGCCTATAACCGCGGCTCAGGCGACCCGGCCAAGCTGCAGAAGATGCTGGACCACGACGACCCGCTGCTGGCGGTGGAAAGCATCTCCAAGACCGAGACCCGCACCTTCATCAAGAATGTGCTGGCCAATTACTGGATCTACCGCGCCCGCCTGGGCGGCGACACCTCATCCCTCACCGAGCTGGCCGAAGGCCGCTGGCCGCTTTACCGCTGGGACGCAGCGGATGCAGGGAATTAGTTAACCCTCAAACCGGCCGCAGCCGTTTCCTCACTGAACTTTCCACCGGCTCAGGCATCGCGTTACGCCGTGCCTGGTCCAGCAGGTCCATCAGCTCAGGCGTCCCGTGGCCAGCCTGGGCGGCCTCATGCAGGCGGTCGAGGAACGCGTTGACCACGGCCAGGTCGACGATCTGGGGTGCGGTGGTGAGGATGCCGGACAGCACGGTCGGCTGGAGCGGTTCGTCTGCGTCGGACAGGCGCTCGGTCAGCTTCTCGCCGTTGCGCAGGCCGGTGAACTTGATCTGGATGTCGCGGTCGGGCTCGAGCCCGGCCAGGCGGATCATCTGGCGGGCGAGATCGACGATCTTCACCGGCTCGCCCATATCCAGCACGAAGATGCGGCCGCGCTCGCCCAGCCCGGCAACGGCATGGGCCGCGGTCTGTAGCACCAGCTGCACTGCTTCGCCGCAGGTCATGAAATAGCGCTCGACATCCGGGTGTGTGACGGTCAGCGGCCCGCCCGCGGCAAGCTGGCGCTCGAACAGCGGCACCACCGATCCGGTCGAGCCCAGCACATTGCCGAAGCGCACGGTAACGTAGCGGGTCTGCCCGTCGCCAATAGCATCCCCATCGACATCGACCGCCTGGCAGTAGGTCTCGGCGATACGCTTGGTCAGGCCCATGATGCTGGACGGGTGGACCGCCTTGTCGGTCGAGATCATCACCATCGCCTTTGCCCCGGCGGCGCGGGCGGCATCGGCGACGTTGCGGGTGCCGATCGCATTGGTCAGCGCGCATTCGGACGGGTTGATCTCGGCCAGCGGCAGATGCTTCAGCGCCGCAGCGTGAAAGACGATATCCGGCCGTTCGTCTGCGAACAGGGCCACGATCCGGTCGCGGTCGCGGATGTCGCCCAGATGGGTGGCGAAATCGAGACCGGGATATTCGCCGCCCCCAGGATATTCAGTGCTGAGGGTCTGGCCGATATTGTAGAGGGCGAACTCGCCATGCTCGACCAGCGCCAGGCGCGCCGGGGCGAGCGCCGCCAGCTGCCTTGTCAGCTCGCCGCCGATCGTGCCGCCGGCGCCGGTGACCAGGATGCGGCGGCCCTTCACCATGGCGTGGAGCGCGGTCGTGTCATGGACGACCTGGGGCCGACCCAGAAGATCGGTCACCGCCACCGGCTGCAGCTTGAGCCTTCCGTCCGCGACGGCGTCGCGGAACTCAGTCAACGCCGGCAGGCGGGCGATGGCGAGGCCGAGCGCCTGGGCCTGCTCGACCAGCCGGCGCATGGCGGCGCCGTCGAGCTCGGCCGAGGGGCGGGTCACGATCAGGCGCTGGGGGCGGTCGTCCTGCTTGGTCAGCCGCTCGATCACCGCCGTCAGGTCGTCGACATGGCCCAGGATCTTGGTGTCGCGAATCTGTCGGCCGGCCAGGTTGCGCTTCTGATCGTCGAGCACGCCGACAACGCGGTACGGATGGGCGGCATTGCCCGTCATTGCGCGGATGAACAGCTCTGCCCCATCGCCCGCGCCGATCAGCAACACCGGGATGCGGCGCGACCGGTCGACCGCGCCGCCGGCGGTGCGGTCCTTGGCCATGCGGTAGAGCAAGCGCGGCCCTGCCAGGAAGATCATCAGCACGAGCGGGAGGATCAGCAGTACCTGCCGCGGGAACAGCTCCAGGCGGTTCTTGAAGAACATCACCGGCAGGAAGATCAGCAGCGCCAGGAGCACCGCCTTCAGGATCGACATCAGGTCGCGGCCCGACGCATAGCGCCACAGGCCGCGATAAAGGCCGATCAGCCGGAAAGCAATGGCGGCGGAGAGCATGAAGATCGGCAGGCCCTGGAGCATCGGCCCGCGATAGGTCCCGAACGCCTCGGAGCCGACGCGCAGATACATCGCCAGGATGAAGGCAAGCCCGGCCATCACCACGTCATGCAGGAACGCCGCCCAAGGCAGGGCGCGGTCGAAGCGCGTGTTAGCTCGCGTCATGTAAGCAGCCGAAAATCCATTTTACCTGATCAGCGCGCGACTCACGAGGCCGCGGCGCCTATCCTGCGCCCGCCCTAGATCAGCGCCAAGAGTTGCGCGTGCAAGGCGGCATTACCGACCGCCAGCACCCGCCCATCGGACTTGGCGGTTAGCGGCGCCCCAGCCCAGTCGGTCATGATGCCGCCTGCCCCCTCGACCACGGTGGAGAGCGCGGCGAAGTCATGAAGCTTCAACCCCGATTCCAGCACGACGTCGATCCAGCCGGAGGCCAGTAGCCCATAGGCATAGCCGTCGCCGCCATAGGTACGGATGCTGCAGGCGCCGGAAACCCGACGATAGGTCTCCTGATCGCCCGCGGGAAACAGCCCGTGATCGGTCGTGCTGAAAATGGCCTCGCCGACCTCGGTTACAGTCGCGCGCGCCGTCACCGGCTGGCCGTTATGAAGGGTCTGCCGGCCGGCGGCGCCGATCCAGCGGTCGCCGGTGATCGGCTGGTCGATCACGCCCAGCACCGGCTTGTCGCCGTCCAGCAGTGCCAGCAGGGTGACGAAAGTCGAGCGGCCGGTCATGAAGGCCTTGGTCCCGTCGATCGGATCGATCACCCAGGTCAGGCCCGACGCGCCGGCCTGGTTGCCGTATTCCTCGCCGACGATGCCGTCCTGCGGCCGCTCGGCCTTGAGGATCGCCCGCATCGCCTGTTCGGCGGCGCGGTCGGCCTCGGTCACCGGGCTGATATCGGCCTTGCGTTCGGTGGCGATCGGCCGGCGGAATCGCGGCCGGATTTCCGCAGCGGACGCCTCGAGGAGGCGTTCCGCCAACGCGGTCATTGCATCGAGATTGATCATCGGACAGTCAATATCGCATCAAATTGGGCCCGACGACCCTAGTCGCGGCTTACTTCGCCGCGGGCAGCGGCTCGGGATTGTCGGCCTGCAGGCGCAGCCAGGCCAGAACGTCGGCGCGGTCCTGGGCCTTCTTCAGGCCGGCGAAGCCCATTTTGGTGCCCGGCACGGCAGTCTGCGGCTTCTCGATAAACTTGTTCAGCGCCTCATAGTCCCAATTGCCTTTCTGGGCCTTCATGGCGTCTGAATAAGCGTAATCGGCCTTGTGATCGTGCGGGCCACCAACCACACCCCAGAGATTCGGGCCGACCATGTTCGGGCCGCCTTTGGCGAAGTTGTGGCAGGCCATGCACTGGCGCGCGATCTGCGCGCCATGATCGGGATCGGCCTTGGCCAGCAACGGCGCGATCGGCTCTTCCGCTGCCGGGGCGGCAGCGGGGCCGGCCGAAGCCTCGGCGGCGCCTTCGATCGGATAGGCCGGCTTGGCAAGCTCTTTCGGCTCCACCAGCATTCCGGACGCGATGATCGAGAGCATCGCCAGAATTCCGGCCACGAGGATCGCGGCGTAAACTTTATTGCTTTCCATGAGCGAACCGTCCGAAGCGTTGGGGCCTGGGTTGAATGGCCGACATTTATTCTGGGGGCCGGTCGAATCCCGCCAGCCACCCGCCTCTATAACCAAAGCGGTGAAGAAGGCGAAGGCTTTTGACAGTTCTATTGCGCCAAGGACAACACCCCGCCGCCGGACCGAATGTCGCAGCGCACAACTTGACAGCGCCGGTGTGAGGGTTACGAAGCACGCAAATGGCTGAATCCCTGACACCTCCGACCAATCCGATCGTGCTGATCCCGGCACGGCTGGCGGCGACGCGGCTGCCGAATAAACCGCTGCTCCAGATCGCCGGCGTGCCGATGATCGTGCAGGTCTGGCGCCGGGCGATGGAAGCCGGCATCGGCCCGGTCGTCGTCACCGCCCCGGACCCCGAGATCATTGCCGCGGTCGAGGCGGCGGGCGGCCAGGCGCAGTTGACCGGCTTCGAGCACCAGTCCGGCTCCGACCGCATCGCCGAGGCGCTGGAGCGTGTGGACCCCGCCGGCAAATACGACGCCGTTATCAATGTGCAAGGCGACTTGCCGGTGCTGGAGCCGGAGACCATCCGAGCGACCTTCCGCCTGCTGGCCGATCCCACCGTCGATATCGCAACCCCGGTGGCCCTGGCGGCGGAGGACGAGCGTGACAATCCGAATGTGGTGAAGGCGGTGTTCGAACCCAGAGGCGCGCGCGACGGCAGGGCGCTTTACTTCACCCGCCTGCCCGCACCCAGCGGTTCCGGGCCGCTCTATCACCATATCGGGCTCTATGCCTATCGCCGGGCCGCGCTGAAGGCTTTCGTCGCAGCGCCGCAATCGGCCCTTGAAAAGCGCGAGCGGCTGGAACAGCTTCGCGCGCTCGCCATCGGCCTCACTATTCACGTCGCGGTGGTCGATACCGTACCGTTGGGCGTCGACACCCAGGCCGATCTCGACCGGGCGCGGGCGCTGCTGGAGTCATAATGCTTAAGAATTTTTGGGTGTTGGGATGACAAGCATCCGAGGACCGATCGCCTTTCAGGGGGCACTGGGGGCGAATTCCGACATGGCCTGCCGGCATGTGTTTCCGGGCATCCCGACGCTGCCTTGCGTCGCGTTCGAGGACGTGTTCGCCGCCGTGCGCGAGGGCAAGGCCGAGCGGGCGATGATCCCGGTCGAGAATTCTCAGAACGGCCGCGTCGCCGATATCCACCACCTGCTGCCGGGCGGCGGCCTCAAGATCGTCGGCGAGCATTTCCAGCCTGTGCATCACTGCCTGCTGGGCGTGCGCGGGGCGAAGCTCGGCGACATCAAGGAAGCTCTCTCCCACATCCAGGCGCTGGGCCAGGTGCGGGGCAATCTGCGTGCGCTGGGGATCAAGCCGGTCACCTTCTACGACACCGCGGGCGCGGCCGAGGAAGTGGCGCGGGCCGGCGACAAGAGCCGCGCCGCCATCGCCTCGTCGCTGGCAGCGGAGATCTACAGCCTCGATATCCTGAAGAGCAATTTCGAGGATGTCGCGCACAACACGACCCGCTTCCTGATCATGTCGACCGAGGCGCAGCCCTTGCCGGCCGACTGCCCGGTCGCGGTCACCGGATTCGTCTTCGAGGTCCGCAACATCCCGGCGGCGCTCTATAAGGTGATGGGCGGGTTTGCGACCAACGGCATCAACATGACGAAGCTTGAGAGCTATATGCTCAACGGCTCATTCACCGCGACCCAGTTCTATGCCGAGGTCGAAGGCAGCATGGACGACCCGGGCATGGAGCACGCCTTCGCCGAGCTCAACTTCTTCGCCCATAACATCACGGTGCTAGGCACGTTCCCCGGGGATCCGAGCCGCCGGGCGGGGTAGACCTGCTTTTATAGCCCCACAGCCTAGTGATTGGCCCTCCTGGCTCGCCGATGTTCAACTGGCCCATGCGATTGTTCTGATCACCAGATACAGGCCCCCACCTTCGTCGCGGGGTGGGCGATAGGCGCCGAGCGCGCCCGTGATCCGAACCGTGACTGCAGTCAGTTCCCACCCCAGGTAGTTGATCTCCTTATCGTCGACGTATTCCTGAGTCAGGTCGGAAATGCCGTGCTCTTCTCCGAACGCCTTAGCCTGCTGGGAATCCGTTATGCATTCGGGCGGCCAGTGTGAATTCGCCCAAGACCAGAGCCAATTGCGAGCCTTCGCGCTTGTCGATCCGGCGATCTGGATTTCAGCGATGACTTTGACGACACCGTCCTCGGAAAAGGTCAATGTGCCGGCATCGAGGTCATAATCGTAGCGAGGCCAGGTCCCGATCTGGAATTGCGCTTCGAGGCTCGCGTTTTTGTCCTGAAGCTGATGGACTGCCTCATGCCGCCAGTCCGGATACCAATCGGGATGGTTCAAGATCTCCTCGGACACCGGCGCGCCTGGACTAAATCTCAGCCAGCCGTCCATTTCCTCACATCTGTTCCGCCGCGGACCATCGACTGCATGAATGGCTGGAAGAAGCGGTAGGGGTTGATGACGTCGATGGCGCTGGCCTCGTCCAGCCGGGCGCTCAGTTCGGCTGGGATTTCGACCTCGAGCGAGGCCATGTTCGAGGCAAGCTGGTCGGGACGCGAGGCGCCGAGGATGGTGGAGGTGACCCCCGGGCGTTCGACCAGCCATTTGAGCGCGACCTCTGCCGGCGGGCGGCCGATCTGCTCGGCGACCTGAACCAGCACCTCGACGATCCCCCGGTTGCGCGGCGTGTCGAAGCGGGCGAAGGGCGTGCCTGCGACCACATCCAGCCGGCGGACCTCGCCCTGCTCGGCCGCGCGGCGATACTTGCCGGATAAGAAGCCGCTGGCGAGCGGGCTCCACGGGCAGAGGCCCATGCCGGTTTCCAGCGCTAACGGAATGTGCTCGCGCTCGATACTGCGCTCGACCAGAGAATATTCGAGCTGGAAGGCAGCGATCTTCTCCCAGCCGCGCAGCTCCGCGATGGTCTGGGCGCGGGCGGCATACCAGGCCGGGACGTCGGAGAGGCCGAAATAGCGGACCTTGCCCTCGCGCACCAAGGCATCGATGGTCGACATCACCTCCTCGGCGGGGGTCATCGTGTCCCAGGCATGGAGCCAATAGAGATCGATGTAATCGGTGTTCAGCCGTTTCAGCGACGCCTCGATGGCGCGGTAGATGTTCTTGCGTCCATTGCCGCCGGCGTTCGGGTTGCCCGGCTCCCCGTTGAAGGTGAACTTGGTCGCCAGCACGATCTTGTCGCGCGACCTGGTGTCATTGATGAATTTGCCGACCAACCGCTCGCTGATGCCGCCGGTATAGCCGTCGGCGGTATCGACGAAATTGCCGCCCTTTTCGACATACATGTCAAAGATCGCCCGCGACCGCGCCTCGTCGGCACTCGAGCCGGTGCCATCGCCGAAGGTCATCGCGCCGAGGCAGAGCGGGCTGACCTTGAGACCGGAGCGGCCCAGCGTGACGTAGCTGTCGAGCTTCATATCAATCTCCTTCGGCGACCCAGTCGTCGATCAGGCGGCGTGAGATGGAAAACTTGGGCGGGATACGCACCGGCCCGCCCGGCTCCAGCGACAGCGGCGCATCGGACGCGATCGATCGGATGAAATCGCGCGTGTACCAGCCGGCCTCGAGTATCTCGTTCGGGTCGAGGTTGAAAGTCGGGTCGGAGGCCTTGGCGCGAAAGCCCAGCATCAGCGAGGACGGGAACGGCCAGGGCTGCGACGAGGCGTAGGTGATGTCGTGGACGCGCACGCCGCATTCCTCGAACACCTCGCGTGCGACCGTATCCTCGAGGCTCTCGCCCGGCTCGACGAAGCCGGCCAGCACCGAGATGAAATTGGCCGGGAAGCGAGCGCCACGGGCCAGCAGGCATTTATTGTCATGCTCGACCAGCATGATGACCGCCGGGTCGCTGCGCGGAAACTGCTCGGCCTTGCAAGCCTCATTGGTGCAGAGGCGGCGATGGCCACCATCGACCGAGCGGGTCGAGCTGCCGCAGACGCCGCAGAAACGGTGCCGCTCGTGCCACCACAGCATGCCCTTGGCATAGGAAAGCAGCGCCGCATCCTCATTGGGCAGCAGCGAGCCGATCATCCGCATGTCTTCGAAAGCGCCATGCGGTTCGAAATGGCCGGCGGCGGCCTCGAAGGACGAGATGTCGACAGCGAAATGGGGCCGGTCGCCGGCGGTGCCTAGAAAGACTATGGCGCTGACCAGTTTCCAGTCGAACGCATCCACCGAAACCGTCACGCCACGCTTCAGCGGATCGCCCGGAGCGACCAGCGAGCGCCCACGCCAGACCGGCACCACTTGGGTGCCGGCTGCGCGCAAAGTCGCCTCCAGCCACGCCTCGTCCAGCCGCCGGTGCGAGGCACGGTCGAAACTGGGATCGGAAAGCCGGTTGGGCGGAAACTGGAAATAATTGAAAGGCCGGAAGCCGGACATGCCGATTTGCCGTTTGCTGAAAGGATTGGGGAAGACGAACCTACTCAAAGATTCGCCCCGGGGTAAGCTTATTCAAGGTCCGGGCCGGGGCTGATAGAGTGCCCGGGACCGGAGGAGGCCAAGCCCATGAAAACCGAAACATTCCAGATCGACGGCATCCCGATCCATTACGCCCGCTGCGGCCGGGGGCCGGTGCTGGTGCTGCTGCATGGCTGGCCGGAATTCTGGCTGACCTGGCGGCCGGTGATGGACCTCTTAGGCAATCATTTCGACATGATCGCGCCCGACCTGCGCGGCTTCGGCCAGAGCGGCCATCCCAATCCCGCCCCCTCCGACCAGGTCGGCGCCGATGTGCATATGCGCGACGTGATGGGTCTGCTGGACAGACTCCAGATCGAGAAATTCGGCATCGTCTCGCACGATGTCGGCGCCTATGTCGCCCAGGGGATCGGCCGGGCGCATCCGAAGCGGCTTTCCGGCCTGTTCTTCTTCGACTGCCCCTATCCCGGTATCGGCAACCGCTGGACCGAACCGACGCACCTCAAGGAAATCTGGTACCAGTCCTTCCATCAGCTGCCCTGGGCGGCGCAGATGGTCGGCACGTCACGCGAGACCTGCCGCACCTATTTCAGCCATTTCCTCAATTACTGGTCGGCCAGGCCCGGCGCGTTCGACGACGTGATGGAGGAGTGGGTCGACAATTTCATGTCGCGCGGGAACCTGCAGGGCGGCTTCAACTGGTACCTGTCAGCCAATGCCAGCCGCATCGCCATCATGCAGGGCAAGGCCCCGCCCGTCGCCCCGATCACCGTGCCCACCTGCGTCCGCTGGGGCACCGAGAGCCATGTGCTGAAGCCCGAATGGGGCGACCGGCTAGGGGAGTATTTCACCCATCTCGATTACCAGCCGATGCACGGGGTGGGTCATTTCCCCCACCGCGAGGACCCGGAACGCGCCGCGGGGGAGATCAGGGGGTTTTTCGAGAGGCTGCGAAACTAGGGTTTCATCGCCCCTTGCCCCCTGCCCCCTAAAACCTGATATGATGCGCTCGGGAGGTTGGCGGTGGACGGACTCCTCGCCAACCCGGTCAGGTCCGAGAGGAAGCAGCCGTAACGAGTTTCGGTTCGGGTCACTGTTCCAGCCTCCCACCCCTTAAATTCGCCGGCCTGCGTGTGGCCATTTGCAGTGGTGGGAAGAACGCTTGAGCGATATCGACGGCGATAGTCTTTTTCCTGCCCCGGCCCAGCCTGCAGCGGAATCGGCGACGCCCTATCGCGTGCTCGCCCGCAAATACCGCCCCTCGACCTTCGCCGAACTGATCGGCCAGGACGCGCTGGTCCGCACCCTGACCAACGCTTTCGCCCAGAACCGTATCGCCCATGCCTTCATGCTGACCGGCGTGCGCGGCGTGGGCAAGACGACGACCGCCCGCATCATCGCCCGGGCGCTGAACTGCGTCGGCCCCGACGGCAAGGGCGGACCGACCATCACGCCCTGCGGCGTGTGCGACAACTGCGTCGCCATCGCCGGCGACCGCCATGTCGACGTGATGGAGATGGACGCCGCGTCGCGCACCGGCATCGACGATATCCGCGAGCTGATCGACGGGGTGCGCTATGCGCCCGGCGCCGCGCGCTACAAGGTCTATATCGTCGACGAAGTGCATATGCTGTCGAAGCAGGCTTTCAACGCCCTGCTGAAGACGCTGGAAGAGCCGCCGCCGCATGTGAAGTTCATCTTTGCGACGACCGAGATCCGCAAGGTGCCGATCACCGTGCTGTCGCGCTGCCAGCGCTTCGACCTGCGCCGGATCGATGCCGAGCTGCTGATCGAGCATTTCAACCGCATCGCCACGGCTGAAGCCGTCACCGTTGAACCTGATGCGATGGCGCTGATCGCCCGCGCCGCCGACGGCTCAGCCCGCGACGGGCTCTCGCTGATGGACCAGGCGATCGCGCGAGGCGGCGGCATCGTCACCGCCGAGCAGGTGCGCGACATGCTGGGCCTGGCCGACCGCGCCGTCGTGCTCGACCTGTTCGAGGCAGCGATGGGCGGCAACGCCAAGGAGGCCTTGGACATACTGAGCCGCCTGCACGCCGCCGGCGCCGATCCGGGCACGATCGTCGAGGACCTGCTGGACCTCACCCATGCGCTGACCCGGCTCAAGCTCGCCCCCGGTGGGGCGCGCACCGATGCAGAGGCACGGCGCGGCGGCGCGATGGCGGAAAAGCTCTCCATGCCGGTGCTGACGCGGACCTGGCAGTTGCTGCTGAAAGGCATGGGCGAGATCCAGGTCGCGCCCAACCCGCATGCCGCCGCCGAAATGATCGTGCTGCGCCTGATCTATGCCGCCGACCTGCCGGCACCGGGCGACCTGGTGAAGCAGCTCCAGTCCAACGGCTCGGCCCAGCCGGCTCCCTCGATGCCGATGGGTAACGGCCCCTCTGGCGGGGGGCGACCAGCCATGCATGGCGGCGGCCAAGCGATGGCGGTTGCGCGCGGCGAGCCGATGGACGCGCCGATGCCGACCAACCAGCCTATGGCGATGGCCGCGCCTGACCCGGCGCCAATGGTCTTGGCTGGCCCTGCCAATTACCGAGAGCTGGTGAAGCTGTTCGCAGAGAAGAAGGAAGGCATCCTCGAATACCACCTCGCCGCCAGCGCGCGGCTGGTGCGGTTCGAGCCGGGGGTGGTCGAGATCAACCCGCTACCCACCGCCCCGCCCAACCTCGCCAACCGGGTCGGCAGCCTGCTGTCGGAATGGACCGGCCGGCGCTGGGTGATCGGCATCTCCTCGGCTCCCGGCCAGCCGACCATCGCCGAGGTCGAGCAGGCCGACCGTGACGCGGCAATGGATTCGGCCCGCGCCAACCCCGCGGTGCAGGCGCTGATGGAAGCCTTTCCGGGCGCGACCATCGTCGATGTGCGGGACCTTGCCACGCAACCGCCGCCTGTCGAGAATTTGGGCGTCGAAGATGGCGGCATGGAGGAATCGGACGACCAGACCTATCCCGCCGACCCCGGTGACATGTTCCTAGAGAGTGGAGACGAGCTGTGAAGAACATCCAGCAACTGATGAAGCAGGCGCAGCAGATGCAGACCCGCATGGCGGAGATGCAAGCCAAGCTCGCCGAGGTGGAGATGAACGGCCAGTCCGGCGGCGGCATGGTCGCGGCCACCATGAACGGCAAGGGCGAACTCAAGAAGATCAAGCTCGATAAGTCCGCCGTCGACCCGGACGACATTGAGATGCTGGAAGACCTGATCATCGCCGCCGTCGCCGACGCCAAGAACAAGGTCGAAACCCACATCGCCGCCGAGACCCAGAAAATGATGGGCGGCCTGCCGATGCCCCCGGGGATGAAGCTGCCGTTCTGAGGGGTTAGTCTTTCACCTTGATGCTCTGACATTCACCCTCACCCAACCCTCTCCCATCGAGGGAGAGGGTTTAAAACCATCATGTCCCTCCCCCTTGATGGGGGAGGTGAGGAGAGGGTGAAAGCCTCCTCACCGCGCCGCCGTCAGGACCCTTAGCCACCAATGAGAATCGCCACCTGGAATATCAACTCAGTCCGCCTGCGGCTGCCGATCGTGCTGCGTTTCCTGGACGAGTATCAGCCCGACGTGCTGTGCCTGCAGGAGACCAAGACGCCGGACGAGTTCTTCCCGAACGAGGCGTTCGCTCAGCACGGCTATGCCCATATGCATATCGCCGGGATGAAGTCCTATAACGGCGTCGCCATCGTCGCCCGGGTGCCGCTGGGGGCGCGCGAGGTCAGGCACTGGTGCGGCAAGGAAGATTGCCGGCATATCGTCGGCACGTTCGAGAACGGCACCGAGATCCATTGCCTCTATATTCCGGCGGGCGGCGACATTCCCGATCCGGCGGTCAACGACAAGTTCGCCCACAAGCTGCAATTCGTCGACGAGCTGACGAAGTGGTGGCCGGCCGAGCGCTCATCCTCCAAGCCGATGATCCTGGTCGGCGACCTCAATATCGCGCCGCTGGAACACGACGTCTGGTCGCACAAGCAGCTGTTGAAGATCGTCTCCCACACGCCCATCGAGGTCGAGAAGCTGACGGCGATGCAGAACTCGATCGGCTGGGTCGATGCCGTGCGTAATTTCGTGCCGGCGGACCAGAAGCTCTATACGTGGTGGAGCTATCGCAACCAGGACTGGCGCCTGTCCGACCGTGGCCGGCGGCTGGACCATGTCTGGGTGACGCCGCCGCTCAAATCCGCGCTGCGCGGCGCCCAGGTGGCCAAGGATTTGCGCGACTGGGACCCGCCGTCGGACCATGTGCCGGTGATTGTTGATTTGAACTAAGGGATCGTCACTACCGTACGGCCCATCGTCAGCCGCAAATCCATGTCGTCCAGCGCATCGGGCAATTCGTTGAATTCCACCGTCTTGCCGATGAAGGGACGGATTGCCCCGATATCCAGAAGCTTTTCGAGCTCCCGCTGTACCCGATCGCCGATCGCGCGGGGCTGGATGTGGAAGCCGGGGGCGGGGTTCTCCATTTCCGGATTGGCCGTGTAGGCCAGCATCACACCCATCAGCGACACGCTGCCGAACATGATCGGACGCGGGGTCAGCATCGGCTGGTCCTCGACTTCGATGCCGCCGGCGAAGCCGATCATCATCAGCCGACCGTAGAGCGCCAGCGCCCGGACCGACGCCTCGGTCACCGCGCCGCCGACGCCGTCGAACACCATGTCGACGCCCCGGCCGTTGGTCGCCCTGAGCACCGCCGGAACGAAATCGCCGGCGCGGTAGTCGATCGCGACCTCCGCCCCCAGATCAAGGCATTTCTGCGTCTTGACCGGTCCGCCAGCGGTGGCGAAGACCCTGGCGCCGGCCGCCACCGCCAGTTGGATCGCGGCCGAGCCGACGCCACCGGCCCCGGCATGGATCAGCACCGTCTCGCCCGGGTGCAACCGGCCACGCTGATGCAGGCCGAGCCAGGCGAGGTGGAAGGGGAAATAAAACGCCGCCGCTTGGCTGTCGCTGAGGCTGCCCGGCGCATCGAACGCCATGCCGGCATCGCCGATGACATATTCGGCATAGGCGCCGAATGCGCCCTTGGCGCATGCCGTCACGCGGCGGCCGATCCATTCCTCGGCGCCCGCACCGGCGGCATCGACCGTGCCCATCACCTCCATACCCAGCGTATAGGGGATCCGCGGATTGACCGTCAGATAACGGCCGTGACAGCCATCGACCTCATTGTAATTGAGCGCCGCGGCGCGTGCCTTGACCCTGATCTCGCCAGGGCCGGGTTCGGGAATCGCGATGTCGTCGAGTTGAAGCGCTTCCGACGGCTTACCTGCACGATGAACCCGCCAGGCCTTCATCGTTTGCGGCATTTATGGCCCTTCCCATTTCTTATCTCGTCATTCCCACGAGAGCGGGATTCCATCTAATCACTTTCACGGGAGTGGATAAATGAATTCCCGCTTTCTCGGGAATGACGCGTGGGACAAAGCTGTAGCGCGATCAGAAATCCGTGCAGCGGCCACCCACTTCCCAGTCGCCGTAACGCGTGGGTTCGGGGCCCTTCGGGCCGCCGATCTCGCGTGGCTTCGCGGGCGCGTCCTTTTGGCTCGCCTCCGGCACTTTCGCGCCATTTGACGGGTTTACGGCGGGTGATTTGTCTTCGTCGGTCATGCCCGGAATATGGCAGGCCGCCCCTTACCCGCCAAGGAGGCGTGGATCATGGGCAGAGGCTTCGTTCAAATCTATATGGCGATCGGCGCGATCTTCGGCGTCATCCTGGCCGGGCCGCTATGGTATGCGGCCCTGTTCGGCCACGCCGTGCCGAGTACCGCCACGCAGATCAAGGTGCTGGTGACGGCCTTGCTGGTTGCAACCCTGCACGGCGTCTTGCGCGCTTTTCTATGGCTCCCCAGCTTGGTCTATAACGTCAGCATGCATAAGGTCGCGTTTGTCCATTGGGTGTTCGGCGGGTGGTGGTGAAGCAGGCAGTCCAGAAATCGTCCTCCGGCCACGGCCCCCTCTCCCCAGCTCTCGGCAGCCGTCATGCTGCCCTCAATATCCTGTCATCGGTTCTCGATCGTGGCCGTCCGTTGGACGAGGCGGTCGATACTGCATTGGGTAGGGCCGAACTCGAGGCGCGGGACCGCGCCTTCGCCCGGCTGCTGGCGACAACAACGATCCGGCGGCTGGGCCAGATCGACAATGCGCTGGACCGGCTGATCGACGCCAAGCTGCCGCTCAGGCCCGAGGCGATGATGAACCTGATGCGGCTGGGCGCGGCGCAGCTGATGTTCCTGGACACGCCGCCGCACGCCGCGGTCGCCACTGCGGTCGACCTGGCCCAGGCCGTCGGCCTCGGCCGTGGCAAGGGCATGGCCAACGCGGTGCTGCGCCGCCTGTCGCGCGAAAGCGCGGCGATCCTGGGCGACCAGGATGTCGTGCGCCTGAATACCCCCGACTGGCTGCGCCGCCGCTGGATCCATGCCTATGGTGAGGTGGCGATGCAGGCGATGGCCGCCCAGCATATGGCCGAGCCGCCGCTCGACTTCACCCTCAAGCCCACTGAAGACGCCGCCGCCTGGGCGGAGAGGCTGGAGGCCATTGTGCTGCCGAACGGCACGCTGCGCCGCCCGGTCGGCGGGCGGGTGGAGAACCTGCCCGGCTTCGACGAGGGCAAATGGTGGGTGCAGGACGCCGCCGCCGCCCTGCCCGTCCGGCTGTTCGGCGATGTCTCTGGCCAGACGGTCTTTGACCTCTGCGCCGCCCCCGGCGGCAAGACCGCGCAACTGGCGGCCGCCGGCGCAATAGTGACCGCCGTCGACCGCTCGGCCGCACGGCTGGAGATCGTGAAGAAGAACCTGGAACGGCTGCAGCTGACCGCGACCGTCATCGCCGCCGACGCCCAGGCCTGGAAGCCTGCGGGGGGAATTCTGGCCGACGCGATCCTGCTGGACGCGCCCTGCACCGCCACCGGCACGACCCGCCGCCATCCCGACATCCCGCTCAGCAAAACACCGCAGGACCTGGCCCAGCTGTCCCGGCTTCAGGCCGAGCTTTTGGAGCGCGCGGTGCGGCTGGTCCGGCCAGGCGGGACTGTCGTATACTGTACATGTTCGCTTGAGCCCGAGGAAGGCGAGCAGCAGATTGCACGCCTGCTGTCGAACCATCCGGAGATGGCGCGGCGGCCGGTCGAAGCCTCGGAAATCGGCGGTTTGAACGAAGCGATCTCAAAAGACGGCGATGTCCGCACTTTGCCCTGTCATTGGGGCGAGCAAGGGGGCATGGATGGTTTCTTCGCCGCCCGTCTTCAGCGTAAGGTTTGATGGTAAAAGAAGCCCCGATTTGATTGCGGGCATTTCGCCTAATTGATAGGAGTCTTCCGTGCAGCAATCCGTCCGCATCGCTCCTTCGATTCTCTCCGCCGATTTCGCCGCCTTGGGCGAGGCTGTCCATGCCGTCGACGAGGCCGGGGCGGACTATATCCATGTCGATGTGATGGACGGGCATTACGTGCCCAATCTCACCATCGGTCCGGCCGTGGTGAAGGCGCTGCGCCCCCATACGGCCAAGACCCTCGACGTGCATCTGATGATCACGCCCGTCGATTTCTTCATTCCGCTCTTCGCCGAGGCCGGGGCCGATATCATCACCATCCATGAGGAGGCCGGGCCGCACCTGCACCGCTCGCTCCAGCACATCAAGTCGCTGGGCAAGAAGGCCGGTGTGGCGCTGAACCCGTCCACCCCGGTCGATGGGCTGGAATATGTCATGGACCTGGTCGACCTGATCCTGGTGATGACCGTCAATCCGGGCTTCGGCGGACAGAAATTCATCCCGCTGCATTCCAAGATCGCCAAGGTGCGGGAGCTGATCGACAAGCAGTCGCACCCGATCGACCTGGAGGTCGATGGCGGCGTCGCCCATGACACCGCGCCGGGCATCGTCGCCGCGGGGGCCGACGTGCTGGTCGCCGGCACCGCCGTGTTCTCGCGCGGGCCGAATTTCTACGCCCAAGCCATAGCGGATCTGCGAGGTTGACGGGGATGAGCGAAGCCGGGCTCGGCCGCGCCATCAGGGGCTTCCGCCTGCCCGGCCCGCTCAAGGGCTCGACCCCGTCCGCCCTGCTGCACGTTCCCCCCAATCCGTGGCCGGGCGATGCCCAGCGCGGCCGGACCATGCTGACCAACATCGTGGCGTTGGCAGGGGAGACCGTGACCGTCATCGGTTCGGCCTGGAACACCCCGGCGCACGAGCCATGGCTGGCGGCCATGCACAGTTTCGAATGGCTGCGCGACCTGCGCGCCGTCGGCGGCGACGCGGCCAGGCGCCATGCGCGTGCCCTGACCAGCGAGTGGCTGGACCGCAAGCCCCGCCGCGGCGAGCTCTCCTTCCGCCGACGTGATGGGCGCGCGTATCGCCAACTGGATCGCCTTCCACGATTTCTTCTGCGCCAGCGCTGACGACGGCTTCCGCGCCCGCCTGTTCGCTTCGATGGCGCGGCAGGCCAAGGGGCTGGCCCGGGCGCTGCCCGGCGACCTGGCCGGCGCGCCGCTGCTGATCGCGATCAAGGGGCTGCTGGCCAGCGGCGTCTGCCTGGAGGCGGGCGACGCCCGCATCGCGTTGGCCGAAAAACTGCTGTTACGCGAGCTGCCCAAGCAGGTGCTGGCCGATGGCTGCCATGTGGAGCGCAACCCGACCGTTCACGCCATCGTGCTGGCGGCGCTGATCGACATCCGCGCGTTCTACAAAACGGCGCGCCTGGCGATGCCGGAGCAGCTACAGCACACGATCGACCGGATGACCCCGGCGCTGCGCTTCTTCCGCCACGGCGACGGTGCATTGGCCCTGTTCAACGGCAGCCTGCAGGGCGAGGCCGTGATGATGGATACGATCCTGACCCAGGCCGATGCCCGCGGCAAACCGCTGAAGCGGGCGCCGCAGGCGGGGTTCGACCGCATGTCGCTCGGCCGCACAGTGGTGATCGTCGACAGCGGCGCGCCGGCCCCGCCGAAGCTGGACCGTCATACCCATGCCGGCATCGCCAGCTTCGAGATGTCGGTCGGGCGCGAGCGGTTCATCGTCAATTGCGGGGCCTATCCCGGCGTCGGCCCCTGGCGCGCGGCGCTGGCCGCCACAGCCGCACATTCGACCCTGACGCTCGCAGACACCAACCAGATCGAACTCCTGCCCGGCGGCGGCGTACGGCGCAAATGGCCGACCGTCGAGGCGCATCGCGAGGACGCGGCCGAGGGCTCGCTGGTTGAGGTCAGCCACAACGGCTATGCCAATCTGGGCCTTACCCACCGCCGTCGCCTGTTCCTGACCGACAGCGGCGAGAATTTACGCGGCGAGGACACGCTGACCGGCAATACGCCGCAGCGCTTCGCCATTCGCTTTCATCTCCACCCCGAGGTCCAAGTCTCCTTGACAGAGAGCGGCCGAGCAGCCCTTCTACGGCTTGGCGACGGCACCGGTTGGCGATTCCATTCCGATTCCGACGCCGTAACCCTGGACGACAGCGTCTTCTTCGGTTCC
>Ga0268266_10001642_pt1 | contig 25914 bp, 24 predicted proteins | sample KBSS13metaG_FD_190356 | JGI IMG/M metagenome (GOLD analysis project Ga0268266, IMG submission 190356) | Switchgrass rhizosphere microbial communities from Kellogg Biological Station, Michigan, USA - KBS S1-3 metaG (SPAdes) (version 2) | ecosystem: Host-associated > Plants > Roots > Rhizosphere... | reverse complement strand
TTCGACATTGTGGCAGGACTTCGCCGAATCGATTGGTAGTCGAGACACATCTTTTGAGTATCGATGGAGCTAAGTTTTCTGTGACTCGATGAAAAATAATGAAGATTGGTAGGGGCGGTGGGGATCGGACTAAAAGCGGTGTTGAAACCGCGCAAGTTATTGATTCTATTAAACGCGAAAAACGCTAAACGCCCCGCATAAGCCCAAGTCGGGTACACCGCGGGTACACGGAACACACCAAAATTCTTCCAAGCCTCATCGCCGCAAGATGACCTAGACTTGTCTTGCAGGGAGTATAATTAAGTTGAGTATGCCATTCAAAGTTTTCTTGAGTTACAGCACAGACCCCGAGGAGAGCGCCATCGTCTGGAGGTTACAGACGCTTGCGGCCTCGAACGGCATCCAGATGTATGTACCTCAGAGAGCTGGAGTACGAGCGCCTTCCGGCCGTCGAAATGTTCCTCTGGTTTCTGACGAAGTGCGAGCCGCTATCGAGAACGCTGATTGTGTTCTTGCGATCATCACCAGTCGCACCGGTCCCGCTGTGGAGAGAGAGCTGAACTACGCTTTAGCGCGGAAGCAAGTAATCATTCCAATTGTCGAACAAGGAATACACGAACCCGCGTTTCTGAATCGTTTCCCTCGAGTCTTCACTTTCTCGCGCCTCAACGGCAATCCTGGACGTCTCGAAAGCGAAGTCCTCCAATTCTTGAGCGACCAGAAATTAAATAAGGAAAAACGCCAAGCGCTCGGCGCACTAGTCGCGATTGGGGCCGGTCTGCTTCTCCTCTCGGCGCTGGCGAAGGACTAAGTGCGTCGGATCGCCGTTATCGATGCCACCCCTCTGATCAGTCTCGTTCATCTTGGGCTGGCCGAAGGGCTCGGACTGTTTTTCGACACCATTTATGTACCAAGAGCTGTGCAAAAAGAGGTGAACAAGAAGCAGCGGTTCCGGTATCGCTTGCAAAAGCTGTACCGCACTGGCGCCTATGAAAGATGCTCGTCCGCAGATTCGACAAGTGTTCAGCTCCTTGAAGTCCAGTTAGATTCTGGTGAAGCCGAGGGACTCATTCAGGCACAAGAAAAGCAGGCGCGTTATTTTATCGGAGATGAAGTGCGCGCTCGGAATACCTGCATTGGTTATGGGCTAACACCTGTGGGTACCGTGCGGGTTCTTGCGCGTCTCCATCTCGAGGGTCAGGCTGACGATCCCGCGGCTCTCGTCCGAAAGCTCCGTCGTGATCTGGACTTCCGCGTCACCCAACAAGTGATCGACCAGGCTATCGCTCTCGCACCCCAGCCGATTTAGTGCCTTGCCCGAACTCTAGATGAATCCCAGGTTCTTTACGCCACTCATGCGGTTGAACTTGATCGTCAGTCTTGGAACCATTTCTTTGCGGACCGAATCCCCTCATCGAACGATTTGCATCTGTCTAATTCGCGTGTGTAAACGCGTCCCATCGTCAGAGACGACGTTCGAAGCTGCGACATTAGCTCGCGCCGATCTAGTAACCGAATACCTTGCTGCGATGCCTCTTTCCGTGTTTCGCTTGAAAAATTGCCGTTGGTGATTGCCATTAGGCGGACGGAATATGAGAGCGGCGTCGAGTAGCTCATTCGAGCCGCCATCAGATCAGACATAGCGATACTTCCGACGAGAATTTCTTTCGCTGTGTGCTTGACTTGCACAATCCATACTTCCCCGTCATGGAAAGACAGCACGTCAGCTCCATGATCATTTGATCTGGCTGTCAAAATGGCCCGATGTCCTTGATCTTCCAACAAACACGCAATCAAGGCTTCGAATAAATGGGGCGGCAAACTATCGACGCGTTCGGACGTTACAGGGTCAGCGGTGTTTACCGGCTGGCCGCGGCCTTTCAAATGTCCCAGCAGTTCCTCACCTAGCCGATCTTCCTCCGGCAGCGGGGTAAGAAATTCACGGGCCTGATTTTGTTTTTCAAGAATCATCTCGTGAAGGCTCTCATCGAAACTCTTTGGGATCCGATTCTTGGAATCCCGAAGGATCGGCAGATGTACAAAAACGGGCTTCTCCTGGCCAATTCGGTAAACACGGTCAGTTGCCTGCGCTTCGACTGCTGGGTTCCACCATCGGCCATAGTGAATTACATGGTTCGCTTCGGTGATCGTGAGGCCGATACTCGCGACAAACGGTGAAAGTATGATGACGTTGAATCCTCGACTCTCACGAAAACGCGTCAGTTTTGTCTCGCGATTCTGTTTGGACGATTGCGTGCCAGAACTCCCCTGGGAGCCGGACTTCGCCCTAACACCGTTGATAATCTCTACATTTAATCCGAACTCGCAGCTAATAACCGCGGCGAGAATCTGCTGCATCTCAACACGATAGGCAAATATGACGGCTTTTTCCTGCCGTATTCTTATTTCTCGCAGCTTGGCAATAACGGCTCTCAACTTCGACGACTGCTGTAGGAGTCTTTGAGGTTCTAGCGGACCACCCTTTTCTTCCAAGAGCGTCGGATGTTGACACAAAGCGACAAGTCTATGAAGTACGGCCAGGTGGGAGCTTGAACCGATAGTGCCAACCAGTTCTTCGTGCGTGCTGACTTCCCAATCGTTCATGTCGGCATAGAGCGGTGAAATCGTCTTCGGTGGCAGATCGAGCACATCAGATTTATCTCGACGCATAACAAAAGTGTTTCTGTGGCCGAAGAGCAAATTCTGCTTCAAATTCGTGACTCGTTCAGAAAGAGGCGTTTCATTTCGTTCGAATCGCTCACGAAATTGTTCGGCAGTTCCTAAAAGCGCAGGCTGTATTGCGTCTACGAGATTCCAAAGGTCAAGAAATCGGTTCTCGACCGGCGTTCCTGTACAGGCTATGTGTATGTCCGGATGAAGAGCTTTGATCGCGTGAGATATCTTAGTTGGAGGAGCTTTGTACTCCTGAGCTTCATCGGTAATGATCACCGACCAGATCGATCTTTGGCTCTCGGGCAACAGCTGCGCAAAGCTATGCTGGTAATTGACGATTGTCTGATAGTTGGTAATCACGACCCGGTGCTTCGTGAATGCTTCATGAGGAATTGCAGGTCTTCCTATGGCCACCTCTGGTCCCGTCACATCTGACCGTCTTAGGCTCTTGATTGAGGCTCCATGAAAGACCAAAAGCGGATCAAAGACACCGCCCCTAAACCTGTCGTTGATCTCCTTCTCCCATGTGTGATTCTCCAGAAGTATGAGAGGCACGACAATCAAAATAGGCCGCCATGGCGCGGCTGGAGTGGACAATTGGAGTTCCTTGTCGTGTTCGATGCACCAGGCCAAATAGGTCAAGACTTGTAGAGTCTTACCAAGCCCCATATCGTCTGCAAGCAGGCTCCCACGGCGATGAGGACGAAGTCGGTGGCATGTCTGCAACCAGAGAATTCCGTCTTCTTGATGCTTCTTCAGTTTGACAGTCTCATTCAGCGCTTTCGGAGTTTGGAGCGGGAGACTATCAACAGCCGGCTGCTTAGCTTGGTCTGCATCTTCTATATCCCAAGATTTGAGATCTTCTTCATCTCTGTAAGGCAACAAGTACTTCTTCCCGTCTTTTGTCTCACGTTTTAGATCCCCGTATCGCTTGGCGTTCTCTTCTTCTGCAGCAATAAAATCCTTGAGGCCAGCATCAATTTCGATTGGACGGCCACCAAAAACAAAACGGTCCTGGCCGCCTTCGATTGCGTGCTTCGCTTCGGAGATGAAGTCTCTTCTCCGCGAATCGTCGAATTGGGACACTTGGCTAGGTGATGCCTCGGACACAGCGGAAGTTCGTGGAGGCGAATCGTCGGCCCCTCTGGGGCCAAGTTCAAGAACGCTCTTGCTGCGCGAAGGACCAGGAATACTCTGCGCCTCAAGCGCGCCAATCCCTTCCACACGTCGGCCATATCGAATCTCAACTGCATCCATTAAGCCTTCGAACACGACCTCGGGTTCTTCAAGAAGTCTTTGTTTCAGCTTGCCGTAAGCCCGATGGACTCCCTTCATACGCTGCAGAACTTCTGCTTGGCGATCGTCAAACACCACGCGAAGGCGCGAGTTGTTTGGACCATCCACGTTGTAAAAGTTCTCGGCCGTTGGACTATGAAAAAATGCTCTCTTTAGTCCGTCTCCCTCAATGCCGTTGATTTGTGGAGCGAAACTGATGGTCCCGTCGGGCCATTCATGAATGTCAAGCTGGACCGACTTCGGAACGATTACGTCATTGGATTGCAGGTATCTATCGAGGCTCGCCCCCACATCTGTGGCGCACTCCTTCACTCTGCTAAATGCTAGCCAACTCTCTGAGCGAGTTTTTTCTTGCGCCGGAAGCGCGTTGAAACGATCCATTTCCGAGACCAGAGCGTAGGTCTGGTCATCGAGTTGATAGGCTGTTTCCGCCCCGGCGCGCACTCCAAAGTATCCGATTCTGTCAAAAGCGATCGTTTGCCCTTCATAGATGAAGGAATAACGATAGAGGAAGTCAGCTCTCCCAATGTCGCTGATTCGCTCGATCTTAAGCAAAAAAGGGGACCATTCACCAAAGTGAGTCGTGATTCCAATTCCGGATCGTCTGACCTCAGGGAAAGATGCGTATGGAATGAGGACACTCTCGCCGTCAACTTGCGCAAAACCGAGTTCTAGGCACTGTTCAACTTCGAGTGCCGTCTTCAATCCATCAGGATGCTGAAGAGCCTCTGTGGGCCAATTGGAACGAGTAGTTAGATCGCGAGAGACTTGAGATGAAACCTTTAGCCCACCAGTGGTTGCGACCAATTCAACTGGTCCGAGATTAGCCAGTGTGAGGGTCATATTGGCCGAATTCCATATGTCGCGAGCGCAGCTCTTGTTTTGCTTTGCCAGCCGGTAAGATGGCTGATGCTTTCCACTGCCCCCCTGTCGTTACGGAGATCCTTCAATCCAAATTCCTGCCGGTCCATGCTGCCAATCTTTTGCAGAAACGACTGGTGACGGAAAATCCTAAGTTTTCCCACGTTGCTAAACTCGGCGATAACCATGTCCTCGCTTTGCCCACGAAAACGCATTACGAAGCAGCTGACTTCCTGATCATCGACAATTTTGCGATATTGAATTTTTTCTTTCCAAAGCGCAGCTCTCAGCCGATATGCATCTGTAGGGCAAAGTGCGACAAACGATTCATGTGCCAAACTGACATAGCGAAGCCAAAACAACTTGCGCCCTTGCTTGTCTGCCTGATCCTTCATCACGGAGTTAAAGAAAAAGATGAGATCAACCTTGTTGCGCCATCCACGAAACGTTTGCTCTGCCCTTCGGTCGATTCCAGACCAGTGGGGAATATTGTTTTGGTATCGCGGATCACCCAAGTTGGGATGATCGAGAACGAACATCTCAACTTCTCGTCTAAAGTCCTCGACGCGGTCCGCTTGTCGGCAGAGAATAAGACGTTCCGCGGCCTTTCGAATCATTTCCAGGCTGACTCCCGGAAGTTTAAGCGTCCGCGCTATCCCATCGACATCGGAACTTCTACTTTCCTCAATTAAGACCAGTGCGCGATGTAGATATGCCTTTATCACTCCATCGGCAAGACAGCTTTTCCCCGGAACGTCCCAGCGATTCAATTCATCGGTGACGCTGCTATTCGTACTGAACATCTCGTTCACAAGAAATTCATCCGCCCGACTTCCAAAAATGCTTGCTGCGTGCCGCTCATACAATTGGTGAACCGCGGAATATCCCGGTTGCTTATCCGCGAGCAGGCGTAACAATCCCTCAAAAATGCTCGGATTTTCGTGATGGCCCCATGCACCGAAGTAGATTTTGGCGAGAACCGATAGATTTGGTCGGACCTCATCATTCTTCACGCAATTCAGCAGACTTTGGCGGAACTGGCTATTCATCAACAGTCCGTCGTGCCAGGCAAGAAGCCGTAGTTCTCGACGACTAAACGTCTCCAGGGCAAAATTGGCCACGCGACATTTTTCAGCTAGATGATCAACCTCAACCCTGTTTGGTTCTTTATCAAACTTGACCGACACTCTGAGTGTTTCTGTCGCTTCCCTGAGCGGCCGTAGTTCCACACTCGGGTCCATACGGCGCGCGAGTGGCTGCGCACCTAAGTAACGGACGGTTCCCGACAGTTCGCTGAGCGCGTCAAGAAGCTTCATTCGTGTAGACTCGCCTTTATGCTTTGCGCTGCCTCCGTAAGGGCATTTGACCTTACGCGTATCCGGAAAATTACGCGGCGATAGAGTGGGTTGTTTGCGGGACCATCATCCTTTCGCGCGTCTCGCTCACCTCTACCGCTTGCTGAGAGCCGGTCCAAAAAGAACTCTCGCTCCCCAACCAAATCAGATCCCTCCAAGTTATGGAGAGACTCCTCTACAACTTTCATAGATCTTTCTTGACTGAGTTGAAGGTTTCGGGCTTCGCCTTGCTCCTCGGTCATTCCTGGAATTCTCTGTCTATCTGTATATCCCTCCACAATCAAGGAATCGATGTCACCATTGAACTTGCTAAACAAAACCTTTGAGATCGGAGGAAAGTATTTGGCTAAGAACGCCTTCCCTCCGTCTTTCAGTTCAGATTTTCCGGTTTCAAAATTCATCAGGCCTTCAGGGACAATTATTACGACGGCATCACCCTCTTTGCGGATGTTGTCCTTTTCAAGGTTCGCGTCCTTTAGTTGCTTTTGAAGTTCGGCAAGCAGGTTGTCTTTTACATTCTCTTGCTTGCCAACCTGCTCATGAACAAAGGCCAAGAACAGCAGAATGAAGATCACGACCAATGAGCTCATTAAGTCGGTGAAGGAGCTTGATAGATGGTCCGGTTTCTCTCGCCGCCTCATGCTGTACCTCCAACGCGTCCGTTTCTCAGAGCTTTGTCGAAAACAGCCGTCAGTTCCTCTAATTGCCGTTCCAGCTGCTCAGTTTGCGTTTTCAGCGTTCTCGAAATTTCGGGGAAGTAGTCGTTGGAATGTTTCACGATCACCCCGAAATTGTTTTCCGCTGTTTGAACGTACTCCTTCATCCCGTTGTTCACCGCCGTCAGAACCTTCTCTACTTCTCTGTCGAGGCCGTCGAAGACGGACTTTGCCTGTTCGACAACTCTCCGATATTGCTCGAGCATTTGCTGATTTTGCGTTCCGGTCTCCTTGAACTCCTCAAAGACTCTCCTGCTTTGTACGATCGCTTCCGCTTGGCGCTTCAAAATATCGTCTGCATTTCTTCCTACCACTGTAAGGGCCGTCGTATAGCCTTCTACCTGCCTCGCCGCAGACTCCAAGGCCCGTAGTGCGTCTGTATTTTTTGAAAGTACTTCTGATAGAACGACCTTTGAATCCAGCAACGCCTTTGCAGCTGCGGAGAATTCTTCACTTCTGACTTGGATAGAATCCAAAAGGGCTTGGAGCCGCTGTGCCGTCGATTCTGTCCACGCGCCCGTTTTTGAAACAAGGGCAGTCGCCACTTCTTGAGACTGGGCCGCGACATTTCCGACGGACCGCACCATTGACTCGGACACGTCTTCGACCTTTTTCGTAAGGTCGGCAACGACAGTCGTTAATGCGCCCGCGATATTCTGAAGATTCGAACTCGCATTGCGACCGAGCTCATCGATCAAACCGCGCATGAGCTGCTGCAGAGCCTCAGCTTGATCCTGACTTGCACGAGCCTGGTTACTCGATGAGACGTTCGCCGCTTGGACCAATTCTGAGAGAGCGCTTCTCGTCAACTCAAACTGTGAGTTCATTTGGTCCAGCATTTGTGATGTGTTCGCAAGGCTGCTTTGCGCGGCGGCAAACTCCGTCTTTGCCGATCCCGACAATTGCTCGTGAAATTGACGCCCCATATCAGTGAGGGCGCCCGTGATCGATTTCTCCAGTACGGTGACCAGGTTTCTGATCTCGCCGACTACGCTGTCCTGTTTTTGAGATTCCAGTCTCTCCAAAGCTCCTTCCATCTTCTGAACCGCCGGTAGCAGTTGAGCAGTTAGCTGTTGGGCAAGACCGTCCGCCAGGCTCGGCACAATCTGCGTTCGGAATGCCCCTGTAAACTGACCGACGAGGTCACTGCTTATGTTCGCTAGCGATGCGGCCTGCTGGCTGGAAGTCAATTGAATATCGGCCAATATTTTCTCGGGGCGAATGCGTGGAAATGCCTGATCGAATTGCCGGCAGATTCGAACGTACAACTTTTCTAGTGAAGCCTCGCAGAAAAACCTCTCGACAATGACAAAGAAAACGCTGGCTGCGAGGGCTAAGACGGAAGTCAAAAACTTCCCCGACAGGGCGTTAATTAACTCCTTTAACCCTGTGACTGCCTTTTCTGTGTATTCCAGATGAGCGAGTCCCAAAAGTAGTGCGATGAAGGTTCCAAGGAGCCCTAGAGCCGTAAGAAGACCAGGAACTGCTTGATGTGAGGCCTCATCGTAGCCAGCGAACAATTCCTCGTATGCGAACGCCTCTCGCGCAACATTCGCTGCGTACCATCGTTCTTTCCCGTCGCTCCGAAAATACCGTTGAAGGTTGCCTTCGACTGTCAGCCACCATTCTCTTATTGCTGGGTCCGATTGGCGTGCCTTGGCCCTAATAGCCTCGATTCGCTCAAGTCTGAGGCCATCGACTCTTTCTTCCGCTGACGCGGTTTGCACAGCCAAGAGGAACTTTAGGATCTTGCGACGTGAGAGCCACAGACGAAACGCTTGGGCGACCATCCATACAAGTCGCGTGAGCCAGAGGCACAAAATGAAAACGCCCAACACAAGTATCGGGCGAGGCAAGGTTTGCAAGGTATGGATGAGCGGACTCAAGGGCATCCTCCTCAATGAGGATTCCCAAGTACCTAGTCCTACTTACTAGAGACCTTTTGGCTAGGGTTTAGTCTCATTGAAAGGTGAATTTGTGCCGACTGATTCTACAAAACTAACAGAATCCCGGTGTTTGTGAGGGGACCTTAAGAAGGCTAGTGCTCAATGCAGATAGTGTCAAGCCGAGCACCTATATTGACTGAATCTCAGAAGCGAGCTCCCGGAAACGACACAGGGCGTTGGCCAACTGCATCTGCCTCGGAGTCCGGCATTCAGCTTCGAATAATCCAGGGTTACCTACAACAATCACCGCCGTCTTAGCCCGCGAAGTAGCGACATTGAACCTGTTCAAACTGAACAGAAACTCCATTCCGTGCGGCGCATCCTCCGGCGAAGAAGTCGTCATCGAATAAATCACCACTGCCGCTTCCTGCCCTTGAAACTTGTCCACAGTTCCAATGTTTATTCCTGGCAATCGGGCTTTTAGATCGGCCACTTGCGCGTTATAGGGCGCCACAATCAAAACGTCCTCTTCTCTTTTTAATGGACGTTTGTTTCCCTTGCCATAAAACCATTCCACTCCAGGTTTCAGTAGCCCTTCCACAATTCTTGCAATCACTTCGGTCTCTTCCGCACTCGAATTCCGGTTCCCCTCGTGCTTCACCGGAACAAACCATAAACCGGCCCCTTTCACCCAGGGATGCCCCTCCATCACTCGGGCACGCGTCAGTTCGTCCGACCCCAATTTACTCTCGTAAAATAATTCCGATGTGTATTGGCAAAGTTCTGGATGCAACCTGAAACTGTCCGGCAGGAAAAATCCCATATCCTCTTGTATCGTCTTTCTCCCATCCAGCAGATGCTCCAATGCTGACTTTTCCGCCCCCTCCGGATGTTTACCCTTCATCGGTCGCTCTAATTGTTGTGGGTCTCCGAGAAGAACTAGTTTCTTCCCCGCTTGCGACACCGCAAGCACATCCGCCAACGACATCTGCCCCGCCTCATCAATGAACAAAACGTCCACGCACTCAAACGCCTGCTCTGGCGCCCACAACCAAGACACGCCTCCAACCACATTCTTCGTGCCGTTCTTCAGAGCGTTCCAAGCCTCCTCGTTGCTTTTCTTCGCAACCGATATCACATCGCTTTCTTCACCATTGGGGTCGCGGTCCAAACATCGCACGACATCCTTCAAACCCTTTTCAATGGCAGCGTCAACCACATCCTCCAGCAGATTTCGTTTCACCTTGTGGCTCAGTGCGGTCACTCCGACCTTTAACCCGCTCTTCGCAAGCTCGCAAATCATTCGCGCACCCGCGTAGGTCTTCCCAGCTCCCGGCGGTCCTTGAATCGCAAAAGTACATTCTTGAAGCGACATTGCGATCCGCTCAAGTGTAGTTACTACCTTCTCGGATACGCGTCCTTTGAGCGTTTCCCCGTCTGCAAGTCGCGGCGGCTTCCGCAACAACAAATCTCGTCCCGCACGATACTTCCCATCCGTATCCAGTCCGTTCTCCGCTACCCATTCGCCGATCCGGCACAACGATCCCGTCTGGGCCTCCGTGCCTATGGGCGACTTCCACATGTAGACCATGGTCGGATGCGTCTCTTCCATCTTTTTCGCTTTTTTAATGCAAACGGTCCCCTTGGCAGCATCGATTTCGATCACCTCGCCAAATCTCTCGTCCCCGCAATACACATCCTTCTCAACCCGCACGTTTGTCTTGTGCGGCTCAAATTCATATCGGTCTGTCGAGAGAAATCTCCCTTTGCCCTGAACTACCCGCTCCACAAAACGCATCTGTGTCAGTCCGACTCTTTCATCAAGCAGTTCCTCGCCCTCCATCGCCGCATAGCGGTAGCCGTCCTGCCAGACTCGTTTGTCTTCTCTCCGGTGCCAGCTTACAAGCTGCGCCAAAAGTCTCTGCGCATCTGCTTCTTTTCCTTCCTTGTCTTCAACCTGCTTCAGTAGAATCCCCGTTAGCTTTTCCGCTCGCTCAAGCTGCTTCTTCAGATTCTCGGAGGGGTCACCACTCTTCTCCTCAGGCCTTTCGATCACATGCCCTTCATCAATCAACCTTTTTCGTATCTTCTCCAGCCAGTCCCGCAAACACGCCGTAGCGAAACAATCGTCCCGGTTGTAGCCCTCAAGCGCTTCGCGAGTCTCCTCTTCAATTTCCTCCAGCCTGCCCAGCTCGAGGCCATGTTCCACAATTCGCATCGCCTTTCGCGATGTCTCAGCCGCTGTTTTTCTTTCATACCCGCAAAACGCTTCCAGCTTCTTCAGTGAATACTCCTCCACACTCGCCCGCAACCCTTGCTTGAACACCAAATGCAAATCCACAAGCGCTTCCGCGCGCAGCAGTCGATCTACGTTCTCTTCATGCGTGGCATGCAATGACGAAAGATCGCTCAGCACCGTCTTCTCATAACCCCCAAAGTGATACACGTGCATCTTTGGATTTGCTTCCCGCCGCTTTACTATCTCCTCCATCAACCATTCAAAGGCTTCTCTTTCTTCCCGGCGTTTCAGCGCCCATCGCTTTTCATACAACAATTCGCCATCCGCGTTCCGAAACGCGGTTCCCGTCAAATACTGCAGTCCCGACTCTCCCACAAATCGATCGCCTTCAAAATCCAGGAAAATGTCGTCCTGTGCCGGCTCGGGCAGAAGAGACACGCCCGTGCCGGCGATAACCGGAAGAATCGGTTCATGAACTAGATTCTCTTTGGTCGCTCTTCCCTCTACCTGCACTCGGGCCTGCTCCCGCACTCGTGTATAACCGTTCCGGCTGCCTCGTTCCGGCCGCTCCTTAAGGGGAATAGGCATCTCTGCGAGTTTCACTACGGTCGGTCTATCCCACTCAACAAGCTGTTCCCGCTGGTGGCGTCGGATTCCTGCCACTAGTGACAGGTGATCGTCGTCCCGCCGCTGCTTGTCGCATTCCTTAAACCATCGGCAAATATTGCAGTGCTCCACCGGCTCCGGATACGTCCGGACATTGGCATCATTCGCCAGCGACTGCAGGAATTTCCCCTTTACCAAGCGGTAGTAAGCTGCGAATTCTGCAAAGCGGTATAACTCTCCTGCAAAATCATTTCCCGGTGCAATCACCCTCATGAATTCCGGCTCAAGCCCCTGGAGATTCCCCAACAACTCGCTATAGAGTGCCAGTTGCAAAATCGTCGCCCCTTTTGTCTCGCGCGCCAACTTTGTGTCCGCCACTTCGTAGGACCATTTCCATTTCATGCTGGGCTTCGGGACTTTTAGTAGCACGTCCGGGCGGCCATACCACTCTCCACTCGCCACCGCACCTTGAGCGATTGCGTCTACACCCTTTTCCATCAAATTGCGTGTCTGTTCCAAAAGGCCCTTAGGATCTCCCTCGACGGGCAGTTCCTTCACATCTAGCTTCTTTGTTTCTTGGAGGTGCTTCAGGTAATCGGCTTCATGCCGCAAACCCAATTGCTGAATCACAACCAAGTCTGGCGCGGCCCGTTGCGGCTCGTTTATCTGCCCGTGGGCTAAGGCAAAGTCCAACGTGCTCAGATGCCGACAGGCTAGGTGATTGCTTAGATCAGTAGCCGACAAACGAAGCTGTTGGGAAAATAGTTTCATTCTCGACCCGCGTTCTTAACACGGCTCCGAAGGCTGACGAGAGACGCTCGTGGGGAAAACACGTGCCAATGCCTTCGCCTTGAGCGTTAACGTCCGCTATACTACCATAACCGAGTAACATGCGAAATCTTGCTCTCCCGATTTACTGAATTCTTGTCTTTTGAAACTTTCCCGCGTTCTCATCAGAACGCGGACTTTTTGACGATAGAGCAAGGAGGACTTTGCATGACTACAAGGAAACTCACAAAGGAAGGGCTTTCGCGAGATGAAGATTGGTATGGGAACAATGCAGCCGTACCCTGTCCGGTATGTCAGCACGTTTTCATCGTCTCTGGTTTTATTGCTAAAGGCCGTCGAGTGTGCCCCAGGTGTCAGAAATCCAGCGCGGAAATAACTGAGGAGCAAGTCACAGTCGAGTGGCCGGAGGATTTGCTCGGTTCTACGGCCCTGTTGCGTGCTATGGAACAGACCATATCGTCGATCGCGGTCCACAACTCAGGCGGGAGGCCTAAAGTGTGCATATTCGGAACGCACCACGCCTACCAATATAGGACCGTACGGCGGCGATACTTTCAAAATGTACACGACCTCATCATCATTCACGCAGCGGATTTGGTCGCGGAGGAGTTCACCGCTCATGGCCAAACCAGTTATGCCGAAAAGATTGCTGGCTTGCACCACATTCCTTGGAAGAATGTGGATCTCACTGCCGAAGAGCGTAAGCATGTCCCTGATCTAAACCCTTATAGTATCGGTACGCAAATCGACGCCGATCTCCATTCGCTCCGCGAGTGGGTTTGGTTGGCACGAACAGCAAAAGCGATGAAGCACTCAGCCTTGCTGATTTGCGGAATTGCGCACACAAGCGGGATCGCGGAAAAATTTGCCTCAGCAGGATTCGAAGTGGAGCTTCACGTCTACCTCGACAATGCCGACGACAAGGCCATCGAGCGCCGCACAGAAGACGAGAATCACTAAAGTGCGAAATCGTGGATAGTAACCGCGCCCTGGTTTCGCGTAGGGCCCTCTTCTGCGCGGCACTGCAACGCCGCTTGAGACAGTTCTTGAAGAGGTGCGTCGGTTTCTTCCACCGCTCGAAAATGAGTCGACGCGAGCAGCCGGCCGGCAAAATAGCAAATCTTCCATTCGAGGTGCAAATGCCCGCAACCACCAGAAATCTTTTGACCGAATTCAGTTGCGCGGGCAGGTGGTGGCTACCAGAGCATCCCGATCGCCCGGTTTTTGGAAAACTTACCTACGAGCCCAGGGGGCAAATTCGGCTGGAACTAATGGGCACAATGGGTTCAGGAGAGATTTCAGATCGGGTTTCGAGGCTGTCTTCCTTCGCCAAATGGGACGTTGTCCTTGGCCTGTGTGAGGATGGCACATCCTGCACCCTCTTAGACATCCGCGAGCTTTCCGGACCGCTACTCCCCAGCGAATCTGGTCGCTCGATTCTCGTCGCCGAACGGCTGTTCATGGGAGCTCACTTTAGTTCTGCCAATACCATCGTCTTTCAGCATGCCATTCTTGAGTATACCTACCTCGAAGATTGGGTCCGCGCTAAAACGTTCGATGTAAAGCTTGAGAACGAGGGCCGAAAACGGCTGGTTGAATTCTCGGCCGAACCACTCACCCTGGCAGACTTCGCAATCAAGTCTCACGACGCGAACCTACGCTTGTACGCTGGTGTCGAGGCAAAGGAATCCGTCGGTAAGTTGTTCGAAGCAAGGGCTCGCACTTGGTTTCAGCTGACTCCGAGCGCTCCGCGAGGCTCTCGCTGGTATGAGGAGTTTGTCTGGGGCCTGGGAAGCTTATTGACCCTGTGCATTGGAGAGCCGGTTTATCCGAGAAAAATCACCGCTAGATTCTCAACTGCCCAAGGCCCCGGTTTGATGGGGTCCTCCAGCGTCGAACTTTATCTGCGGCTTCAGGACCCAACTGTACGCCCGGAAGTTTCCTATCCTTCGATGCCGGTCCCTTTTTTTATGATTGCTGATCAAATAGCGCAATTCGTAGTTGCGTGGTACGCACTGCAAGAAAAGATCAACCCGGTCATCGGTCTGTTGGTGGGCACCTATTACAACCCTCGGATGTATTTGGAGACTGAGTTTCTGACGCTTATGCAAGCGTTCGAGGTCCTACATCGAAGATTGGCCGGTGGAACATACGTCACCCAGGAGGAATGGCGGCCAAGCTACCAAGCCCTTCTCGATGCAATTCCGGAAAGCTTGGCATCGGATCATAAGGCCGCGCTCAAGATGCGTTTACAGTATGGCTTTGAGATTTCACTGCGCAAGCGCCTGACGCTTGCCTTAAAAGGACTTGAAGAACGGACAAGAAATCTCATTACCGATGGAGATGAGAGTTTCGTCGAACGTTGCGTCGACACGCGGAACGGTCTCACACACGAAGGTTCCGGCCGCCTACTGACGGAGGGTTTGGAGGTCCTTTGGAAAGTCAATCGACGGTTACGTGCCTTGGTTACCTGCCTGATTTGGAAGGAACTCGGCCTCAGCGAAGAAAGAATCGTAACCGAAGTCTTCTCGCGAGTTAAACCATAGAACGACGATTAGTTCGGGCCTTCTTTTAACGGTGCCCGTGACGACTAATCACTGATGCGATATTCTCTTTGAAAGCCGGGTCTGGCGAGCGCAGCCAGTCCGGTTCAACTTTTTTCTTGACATAAACGACAGGATGTCGCATAAGTTGAATGGAAAAGAAATATTCTATTTCCGAGACGGCCAGGCTTTTGTCGATCCACCGCTCCACGCTGCATAGGTGGATTGCTTCGGGAATTGTTCCAAAGCCGATTGAGGAAGACACTGCTGGTGTAAGGCTGCGGTATTGGCTAAAGGAAGGATTTGGGATGGTTAAGAAGCATAAGGAAGACCATTTCCGAGAAGGCCAAGGTCAAAGAACGGGCAAAAAGAGTAGGAGAGTTTAGTAGTTTTGCGGGACACGCCGGTGCTACTAACACCGACGCGCCCCTGACCAAAGTCGCCTTTCTAAGGAGGCAACGATGGCTGCATCGGAAGCTATACGTTTCCGTGAACTTGCGCAACTTGGCTGCTTTTCATTCAGACGTGTCCGTCTGTTTCTTACTTCCTCTCTCTCCTCACTGTGGAGCTTCGCTTTGTTTCTCGCGATGGATCGCTTCACTGTCGGTCCGCCGTTTTCTGAGGCCAGCGAGGCGCAATCATGAAGCTTTCGCTCTTTCAGCAGATGGTCGAGTTAAACCGCTCGTTTGACGAAGTAGCTGCAGGCTTGCAACGTCTGCAGTCCGTGCCGTTTTTCCAACGAGAGCTCATCCGCCACGCGCTTTCCGATGTTGAGATCGCCCGCGTGTACGCCAATCGAGAGTTCTTCGACAACTTCGAGAAGATTGTCGAAGACGACGCGAAATGGGCCTATCGGTTCCAACGCGAATTCGACAGGAAGCTCAAAGACCGGGACGACATCTACCTCGAAGTCAAATCCTCAGAGGAGCGTCGGAAGCGCAAAGGGCTACCTCCGCGGGTAGTCATCCTGCCGGATTGGGACATGTCTGACGAAGATCGTTACGACGAGACCCAGGCAAAGCGTAAAGCCAAAACAACCTCAAAGAAGCGTCGCGCTCACGCCAAAGCGAAGGGAGCACGCCAATGACGAAGTCGAATCTACGCGTCCCTCCCAATCCCAATTTCAAACCCGGTCAGCGCTATCGCAACGTGCAAGGAAAGATCGTTGAGTGGGTTGAGCACACATTCGAAGAAGGTTCCGTGTACATCAGCGTTCGGTTCACTGACAAAACCGAGCTTTGCTGGCGAATCGCCACACGCATGACCATCGAAGAAGCCGACCTGGCTGACTGGTCCTCTGGGGATTGCAAACAGGTGCGAGTCTTCGTTCGAAACGAACGCGATCGGAGTCTCTGATGCACCGGAACATCGCGCGCGCCTACGACTACCTGAAGCGGGAACACGACCGCATCCGAGCCGCCTACGTCAAAATCTTGGCTCAAAATGACCGCTCATTAGAGCGCCACCTCTTCAGAGCCGACCTCGATAGCCCACGCCACCATGACGAAATGCTTCTCTACGAAGAGCGGCTTTCGCGCCCGCAGAGGCGACGTGTTCTCAACTTGAATCGCTACGGCAGAAAACTTGAACGAATTATGGGCGCTCTGCTGCGTCTATAAGGCCAAAAACGTAGGATTTTGACACTTTTGAAGAAATTTCAGTTTTCTTCGGCTTTCAGCGACACAAAATCAGTTCCAAACGCAGACAAGATACATATAGAGACACTTTTTCCGTCTCTCGGTTCACGGATTAGATGTGAGCGATTTAGACCAAAGAAGAACCTCCATGACCAGCCTAGACACACCAATAGCATCTATCCGGGCGTATGGATACAGCGCCGTCGAAGCTCGCTTTCTCCACCTCGTGGCTACGCATTCCGGTTACTTTCTGCGTCGGCAATTCGTTGCGTATTCACGGCGGCCTTGGGACTACTGCGGCAGCCGCTTTGGGAACAAGCTGATTGCAAAGCGCCAAGGTCGCTGCATTAGGGTCGCAGCTCAGGGGCAGGTCTTCTCGCTCTGCTCCCGCTGTATCTACAAAGCGGCGAACACCGAGAGGCTTCGTTCGCACCGCGACCACTCTGTCTCGCAAATCGAGGCGCGACTCGCGATTCTCGACTTCGTCCTCAGCAATCCTAACTGCAAATAACTTTCTTGCGAATCGGACAAGGTTTCGTATTTCTCTGCCGAGCATAGCGTGCCCACTCATGATTTGCCTTCGAGAGAGTTTCGGGGCAGACACGTGCCATATGTGGAAGAGCGTTTTTTCACAGACGGGAACCCGATTTTCTTCATGGCTGATTCTTCTGAGGATGTTCCCGTTTTACTTTCTCTCAAGGCTCCGGTCTCGATCTCACCGGATTCGCCCAGCACTTGAAGTCTTATTTGCCATTGTTTCACGGGCTACCCAAATTCAATTTCTGGTTCTTGGCGCGTCACTCAGCGCTTTCAAATCAAGCAGCCGAGCTGTTTCAGGAAATGGTTGTAGTTCCTTTGCAATCGAACCCATCTTCACAGCTCCTTCGTTATTTCCGGATCCGAAAGCAATGGGACTACGGCAATCGCGAATCGATTACAGCCGATGACCTAGTGTTCCAGGGAGAAGTGAGGTCACGGTTCGCGTCTTCGCGGTTCGAGAATTTGTATCACGCCTGGAGAATGGATCACCTTTCCGAAGCCGAAATTCGCAGCATGATCGGAGGCAGCGACGAACCCCATTTCGTCGGATTTAAGGCGCAAGTAGTAGAACCAGTTGGCGCCGCGAACAAACTTGAAAGGGCACCTCGGTGAAGCCCGCAATATTTACACGCTGCAATCCGGAGCCGAGTCCTTACTTCACTTTCCGCCTATGCAACTCGTCCATTTTAGGCGGCTTGCTAGAATCCAGATCGGAAAAGCGGCGTGCCGAGAATTACAAGAACGGGCGGGAGCGACCCCACTTTTCGGGCTTCAATCCGCCCAAAAAGTCTTCGAGGTCGCTCCCGCCCGTTTCGGAAGTCAGACACGGCGCGCCGCCGGCCAGAAGTTACAAGTGCTTCGAATGCGTTATCAGCGTTCAGCAGTTCTCGCATAGCGATCTGAATGAGTTTCGTATTACCGCCTGCATGGCAGGCCCACAGGAAGGAGAAACACCGCAATGCCAATCTTGAAAGCGCCACCGAAACTCATCCGCAATTCCACAATCCAGGTCCGCGTTGAGGAAGAAGTCGATCTGAAACTCAGGAAGTACGCCGAGTTCATCGGCGCTACTCCTGCATTCGTCGTCGCTGAGTCCCTCAAGATGCTTTTCAACAAGGACACCGAATTCCGTGAATGGTTTTCCCATCACGGAGACACGCCAACTTCCGCACCGACTCAGATACGAGACTCGCAGGAACCATCTCACATAAAGCCCGGTCCAAGAACTATGTTCGACGAAACGCCTCTGAAGGCCGCCAGCAAATGAACTGTGCCAGCAAGTCTTCTGTCCCCGAATTCACAGCAACGAGGAACACGCCATGGGAATCCTGGTCGAGCACGAAAACGTCGTACCTGCCGAGCGTCATTACGCAGTCATCGAGGTCGCAGAAATGTGGCATCTGAGCCCAGACAAGGTTCGCGAGATCTTCGTGCATGAGCCAGGCGTCCTTGTCCTCGGGGACCGCAATCCTCGGCACAAGCGGCGCTACCTCACGCTCCGCATTCCACACACCGTCCTGCTTCGCGTGCACACCCGCCTAGCGGCAAAGGCGAGCCATTTTTAGGATAGCTGAATGCTAACCATCTACCGCCGGCATCGGAGGAACTGTAGGCACAGGTCGAAAGGCCGTAAGCATCGACACTGTCAGTGCCCGATCTGGGTAGACGGTTTTCTGTCCGGCAAGGAACTACGCGAATCTCTCAAGCTGCGCGATTGGCAGAAAGCGCTGGAGCGAGCCCGCGAATGGGAAATCGAGGACCGACGCACTCGGAACCAGCAGACGCGCCTACCGATCGCCACGGCTCACCAGAAGTTTATGGCCGATGCCGAAGCCCGGAAACTCAACCAGGCGACTTTGTATAAGTATCGACTGCTATTCCGTCATCTCGATAGATTCGCGGAGTCTAGCAAGCTTGAATTTCTTGACCAGCTCGACTTGGACACGCTCGCAACCTTTCGAGCTACGTGGACTGAGGGTCCGCGCACTAGCCTGAAGAAGCTCGAGCGGCTGCGTGCGTTCATGCGCTTTGCAGAAAAGAGAAAATGGATTGACGGCAATCCCGCCATCGACTTGAAAGCACCTAAAGTTCCTAACAAGCCTACTCTGCCGTTCACTCGCGAAGAGATGATCGCCATACTCACCGCGCTCGGCCCGTACGGCAAGAGCGCCGGCCTCCGAAATGGTCAACGACTGAAAGCCTTCGTTTTCCTCTTGCGGTATTCAGGAATGCGGATCGGCGACGCCGTCCAACTCAGCGTCAATCGCCTTCAAGGGAATAAGCTCCTTCTTCACACTGAGAAAACGGGTGTCCACGTGTATTGCGTCCTGCCTGACATCGTCACTAAGGCCCTGGACGCAGCCCCTCAATCGAGTCAGAACTATTTCTTCTGGACCGGTAAGTCCACGGTTCGCAGCGCAAAGGGAAAGTGGCAGCGCCGTCTGCAAAGGCTCTTCGAATTCGCCGGGGTCGTTGGCGGTCATGCGCATCGCTTCCGCGACACGTTTGCTGTCGAATTACTGTTGGCAGGCGTTCCATTGGATCGCGTGTCTGTGCTGCTAGGCCACAGCAGCATACGCATCACAGAGCGCCACTACGCCCCATGGACGCGCTCACGTCAGGAGCAGATTGAGAGAGACCTGCATCAGGCTTGGGAGACCGACTCGGTGCTTGCTTCGATCGCTGGGGCCAGTTCCTCGGGTAATCGGAGACCGCGTCGAACGAATTGAGTACCGATCGTCCAAAAGTCTTGAAACGCTTGGACGGCCCCGTTGGCAATTGCACAAAGCGGATTCGTCGGCACGATACGCGAGGTATGATGGTGCTCATACCGCATGAATGATGCTCGCCTACGTCAGGCAACGAAGCAGGCTCTCTCCAGTCACCATCACGGGGATCCAGAAACCGTTCTCTTCGATGAATTCGCCGTCGCTCATGGATCATCCCGCATCGATCTTGCCATTGTGAACGGCGAACTTCATGGAATTGAGTTGAAGAGTGACGATGACACTCTAATTCGCCTCCCCGAACAGGTGAAATCATTCAGTCGAGTGTTTGACCGAATAACGTTAGTCGTAGGAGAGCGTCACGCGAGGGCAGCCGTAGACGTCATACCAGATTGGTGGGGTGCTCGTATTGCTTATGAAGAATCAGGGGAAATTTTCTTTTCTGACCTAAAGCTCGCTGAACAAAATCGCTCACAAGACCTGTGCGCACTCGCAGCCCTTCTATGGCGGGCAGAGGCAATGGATCTCCTTGAGAATCTCGGCATTGCTAACGGGCTCCGTGCGAAACCAAGGGCCGATTTATACGCCCGTCTCGCCGAGCGAGCGTCTGCTCGTATCTTGGCTGATCACGTTCGATCTTGCCTCAGAGCCCGCCGAGATTGGCGATCTGTCGAGTCACGACTGTCATATGGTGATTGATACCCGCGCGTAGCCAAGTTTCCGGACTGCCATAGTTCTTTCGATCTCGGCTGCGCTCACCGATAAACGCATCGCCCCAGCTGAAGCCTTCGCCGTAGAACAGATCTGGGCTGTCACACAGGAGTTGTGCATGACCATGCCATTGTTCTCGGCCTGGTCTTACCTCATCGCGCTTAGCGCTGGCCTTCCCGCGTACAGCCTCTCCCCGCATAATCAACCACTCGTCCTCGAGTGTATATCGCACGCTGACACTCGGATTGCTCCCCTCCACTGGCTCTTTATACAGCCCATATTGAATTGTGTAGTCTGAGAAACTAGGCTTTCGGCCGCGACACTTCGACTCCGAAATAGCCTTTTTCCAGCTCAACCAGTCGAGCCTAGGAATTCTTTGGTTCCCGAGCGCAAAGCCTTGTAGATCGGGAGGAAACGCACCGCTCGCGATACTCAGGGTGCGCCAAGCTCCAAGATTTGGCATCGCATTCAACACTTCATCGACGTCCAAAGTCGACGGCGTAGTGGCCTCGTAGTCGATCAATATGTGTACAAACTCCTGGTGCGTTCCGAGCTCTTTCAGCAATTCGTGTATATCTGTGGCAAAGTTGGGGACAAGGATGTTCGTTGGCGTCAAGCGCAGGCAAAGGCCACGATTATCTTGCTCCAACATTCTCCGAACTGACGCTTGATACTTCTTTCCGCGGTCCGGGCCAGTCACCGGCACAATTGCGAGCCTGTAGCTGCGCCCAAGATCGGCAAAACTTTCGAGGAGATGTTTACCTCGCCCATTCGGAACTTGTTCGTCTACGTACCGCAAATCCAGGAAAAAGGGAAAATTCGCGCAGGCCTCAAGCAGCTTCTTTGATTCCTGGTAGACGACCTCTGTCGTATTCCGCCACTCAGCCGCACGCTGTTTCGTTTTTCGCGTTCGGAAAACCGCAGGGGTCACCTCGATGAGTGGAGTAATGCGCTTCCGGTCCTCCGCTTGCAAATGATGTAGCGCAAACCGCTCCGCATGCTTCCAGCGAAGGATCGGTACGTAGTGGTCTGGGCCAAACATTTTGGTCATACCTCCACAAATTCCCGAAATAGCTTTCGGACCTGCCCCTGTCCGACCAGCCGATTGAGCACACGGTAGGATTTGTGCTGATGTCGGATTCTGCCTGCGACGATCGCCGGGTGAATTCGCAAGCGCTTAGCCAGGTGCTCGACAGCATCCGGATTACGCAAAGTCCTCGCCGGACTATTTCGCCACTCTCCTTCCGGAATCAGTGCTTCTCCCGCAAGCGAATCGGCTTCGCGCTCTTTAATGTCATCGGTGTCCTCGACGTCTAGATCGTCAAAAAATGCAGGAGTCTCTTGATTCAAATGCTTTCCGATATGAATGAGTTCGTGCATCAACACGAACCAGAAATTGTCGATTCGGTCGTACCGAAGCGTGAGCGCCAGCACAGGCCGATCAGGAGCTGCCAAGATGGCAGCGCCATCAAGGTACGTCTCAGGGAGATGGCGTTCCACTACCACCGAGATACCAACCTTCTCCAGATACTCGGCTGCCAGCTTTGGCCCATCTTTGAGCGTACTAAGATGCGCCAGTTCATGCAGGAAAGAGAGAGTCAAGACGCTTGCGTCGAACGTAACCGCTGGGGGAGTTGCAAGGGCACGGAGGCAGACGCGCGCCTTCCACGCCGTCAGTGCATAGGAATCCATCGGTCTAGCCGACCGCAAATGGTAAGCGCCGTGCTTATAGAGAGTTACTGGCGTCCAATCTTTGCCGAGCGGTGCAAGAAACTTTTGCATTACGCTTTTCGCCTGACGGCGTACGTCGGTCACTCTCTCCTTAATCCACCCGCGCTCTATCATTTCGCGAAGTGGGAAACGCTCCCACTCAACGCCTTCTTGGCCCAGATCAAATACAAACTGCTCTTGTAACAGAGCCTTTGCCGGAATGCGCAAGCCCTTATGCAGTGCACGCGCCATCGACAACGTCAGCGGCCTCTTCCGCGAAAGAACCTCGGATACCTTGCTCCGACTCCCCAAGAGGGGGACAAGATCTCGAGGCGCAAGATCCATTTGCTCCATCCGGAATTTAATCGCTTCGATAGGATCCGCCATCTCGATTTCGACGTTTTTCTGTTCGTAGTCTTGAACAAGGAGAGTCAGAAGATTCAAACGGTCGCCAGCGGGAGTACCGGCACGAACGTTGGCGTCGATAAGGCGCTCGATTTCTGCAAGCGCGGCTTTGTAATCGACTTCCGAATTAATTGCCGTAATCATGCGAAGGCTCCTTAGCTCCACTTTGAGTATTCAGCATGTGTTCCGACTCGTTTCACCAGCACGACTTCAATTTCGTAACTCACTTTGGTCTCGATCCTGTACGTATTGCCTTTGATATTGAAAATGACTCGGTTGTCGCTCAAAAAACTTGCGCTCGGATAGCGTGCCTTTATGTCTGCAGGCCCTCTCCAAGCGCCTTCCTCAACTTCCAGAATCCACGCGCTGAGGGGACCGCGAACATCAGCATGCCTGCGAGCGAACTCAGTTAAGATTTCTTTGCCGATTAGTCTCATCGACCGCAACCAGCGGGTTCAAGAGCCATAGGTGCTCCCAGGCAGGGAGCACTATTAATGTTCCCATGTAGGGAACATTACTCTTACAAGCTCCCGGTGTCAAGGCCCTCGCACTGGTGCGGGCGTGCGGGACGAACCAGCGTGCGAATACAAGGGTCTGCGATTCCTTGCCTTTAGAGTCAGAACATCGAGGGACATCTACATGAGTCCGGAGGCTAAACTGTACGGCATGGCAGAAGTAGACCGGGAAATACTGCGAGCCGCTCGTCGATTGGCTCAAATTGCTCGCCTGACGCCCGAGGTTATCGGAAGTTCACAAGAGGTCAGAGCCCTCAAAACCTCGAATCGAAAACACACGCTAAGGGCAATGATTCGCGCGGCCATGGGTTTTCGTGATCGCGGCAACTTCGGGAAATTGCGCTCCACAATTCTGATGGGCATCACGTTGTTTGGAGATGAGTTTCTTCTTCATGTTGAACGCGCGGGTACTCTACTCACAGACAGCCGATCGAACATGTCCTTTAGGAGGTTCCTAAACACACTTAAGGCTGAGACGGCTAATGCAAATGACCCAATTTGGGTCGTGTTGGGGAGCCGCTTGCGAACCTATCTGAATTTCCAGCAGCTTGTAGAAATTCTGACAAGAAAGACCATCGATGCTTCTCATCTTGTACGTGATCCTCCACGACGGCTCATCAAGTTGGCTCTTGTAGTCGCTGAATTGGCCTTCCTAAGGGATCATTTGGCTTTCGATATCCCGCAGGAGTATTCAGATTTGATCGACGAGCTGGGCACGCCGGAAAACGTGGCTAGCGTTGCTTCACTCTTGATTGTCATCGCAAGCGAATACCACGCGCTCGATTCACTCGATTTTGCTTTTCCCGGTGCCATCGGTCAAAGAATCGGCGAGTTGCGGGAACTGATGATCTACGGCAAGGCAATGTTGGAACAATTCGAGATCGGCAAGTATGTTTCACTCTTCCGCTATGAACTCGACGGTCTTCCGGGCCCGACTTTTGTTCTCAAACCGCCATCAGTCGACTTCGAATATTTCTCAAAGTTGGGTTTTATTCGATCAGAGATGAGTGGAGGGGTTGCTAGGACCGAGGTGGCTTCCAAGCACGGGAGCTCTGTACTTTCTCTAAGGGTTGCCGCGGAAAAATTCGCGACAGCCCACCATTCGAGGCTCGCCGAAATAAGAGATAAGAATACTGAGTGGCGGCGACTGCGTCTGAATTTTCCAAGTATACCGGCGCTGTATAGCAGCATTAAGGATGGAGTTTTCTACGAAGATCTGATCGTAGATGAGCAACTATCGAAAGAATTTCTCATGCCGTTGCGTCATCTAAATGAGCAGGAGATACAGCTCACTCAGCACCTTGATCTCAAGACGTTTCGCAATGCGTGGCGCTACCTAGAGTTCTTGAGCTTAGTCGATATCGCGTTGCGTCGCCCCTACGCGAAGAGTGACCCGACGGTACTACTCAATTCCATGGTGCGGGCCGCAGATGAAGAACAGATGATTGACTTAGTCGCTGGGCTCGGGCTCTCGAACGACCAAGCACGTGACTTCGTTTCCCTGATGAGTGCCGATCTGCGAAGGCCAGTTGGATATCTGGATTTGCAATATAGGCCAGCCTTGCGCATCGCCCAGACTTTCAATCCACAAGAGCAAAGGCTGACAGAGCCAGAGGTTGTATTCTTACCAGCCATCCTTGTTACATCCAACGTGGCGAGGAATTTGCAAGCGGGGAATAAGCTGCGCTTTGAACTCAACGCAGAGGCCTTCGTTGGCCTCGTAGCACGGACCTTTAAGTCAGTCTTCGCCAAAGTCGAGACAAACGTACCTGTTAAGGGTCTGAAAGGACCAGAGGGAAAGACGCAGGCGACCGACATCGACCTAATTGTTCTTGAAGACAAAACTCTTTATCTATTTGAGTGCAAGCACTCGCTTCCCCCAACCGGACCTCACGAGATCCGTGACGTCTGGGAAGACATCGAAAAAGGAACTAACCAGCTTACGATTGCCATGAAGATTCTCAGTGATCCCATTCGTCGGCAATCCTACCTAGCGGGGTGGTTCCCGGGCACAAAACCGCAAGACACCGCCAATTTGCGACTTGTTCCATGCGTGCTCTGTTCAGATCGAATCTTTTCCGGCCTTGAGTATCGAGGTTTCCCCATTCGGGATTTTAGTTCACTACAGTTGTTGTTCCAGGGCGGAATCGTGGGTATGGGAGGACCGGTCAGCGAAGACGAAGTGGTGATGATGCAATACCGCATCATCCGCGAAAAGGAAATGTCTGGCTCAGACCTCGCCGACTTCTGTTCGCCAGAGTCGACTTTTTTCAAGATGTTCAAACCCTTTATGTCCCCAGTTAGCCGAATCCAACGATTGGGTGGTATCACAATTGCCGAGGAAACATTCGTTTACCAAGCTGAGGTAAGCGACTGGGCAAATCACATGGAGACGCTCGGTTGCACGCGCGAGCCCGATAGGCGCGAAAAGCTCAGGGCAGGTTCATCCGAGAGCGCTCCAGAAAATCCTCAACCGAAATAGAGGCGCAACCGGCACGGAAAGGCTCGAACCGCAGTCGCGCGAGAGGTACACGGCGGGTACACCCCGAAATGTGAGCCACCAAATGCTATCGATTCAATTGGTTAGGTTGGTAGGGGCGGTGGGGATCGAACCCACGACCTTCGGCTTAAAAGGCCGCTGCTCTACCACTGAGCTACGCCCCTATGGCGTGAATCTTCAAGTATAGCATGGGCGCGAGTCCCACC
>Ga0268266_10001641_pt1 | contig 25914 bp, 27 predicted proteins | sample KBSS13metaG_FD_190356 | JGI IMG/M metagenome (GOLD analysis project Ga0268266, IMG submission 190356) | Switchgrass rhizosphere microbial communities from Kellogg Biological Station, Michigan, USA - KBS S1-3 metaG (SPAdes) (version 2) | ecosystem: Host-associated > Plants > Roots > Rhizosphere... | reverse complement strand
CGGCGGCACGATCTCCGAAGAAGTCTCGACCGAAGTGAACAACGCCCAGAAGGAAGCCGAAGCGGGCGTCGAATCGGCCGAAAAGGGCATCGAAGAAACGAAGGAAAAGGCCGAACAGGCGGTCGAAGAAACGAAGGAAAAGTTCGAAAACAGCAAAGGCAAGGGCAAGAAGAACCTGGAAGAAGCCAAGGAAAAGGCCGAAGAACTCGCTGAAGAAGCGAAGGAAAAGGCGGAAGAACTGCTGCCGTAGGGCGGTTGCGGGGAAGGGGATCTGACCCTCTCCTCTCTCAAACTCGGGCTGGATCGTGCTCCCGCTCGCCGAGATGCGGGTCGGGCCCTCGTTACAAGCCGTTCGGAGAGGGTCAGATCCCCTTCCTGTGGGCGTTTGCGTCGGGGCGGTCGTTCGTGCGTCTTCCACAACACCGGATCCGCCGCTCGCTGAGTTAGGCGCCCTATAGCGCCGTCAACTCAGCGAGCGTCCGAGGGGCTGAGGCAGGAGGCGCGCGAGAGTGTGACTTCGTGCGCCTTCCGTGTCCGTCTCTGCGGTTCGGCGCGTGTTTCACAGCGCCCATCCGCCGCTCGTGCACTTAGGGGCGCTATAGGCGGCTCAAGTGCACGAGCGTCCAGCGCGATGTTGAGGAAGTGTGTCGTCCCGCCCTCCCCCCGGCGAGCTCCCGCGGCTTCGCCGGGCCGTCGGCCCCCTTGCCTAGTGCGAGGCGATGAAGTGGCGGATGACGCCGACGGCAGGGGAGCGGAACGGGAAGTAGAGGCTCGAGACGTGGCCGCGGTCGGGGACGACGTAGAGCTTTGAGCGGGGGAAGCGCGCCGCCACCTGGTGTGCCTCGCGGACCGAGGTCACGTCGTCCACCTGGCCGGCGGTGACCAGGGTCGGGAAGGTGCTCGGGGCGCGCCAGTCGCTCGGGATCGCCGGCGGGAGCCCGTCCGCCGGCGGCGCGGGCCAGTAGAGGCACGGGGTGAGGCGGGCCGCGGAGGACAGGATGTACTCCTGGCGGCCGAAGGGCGCGAAGAAGTCGCGCGGCAGGCCGTGGATCGCGGCGGAGAGTTCGGCGATCCGTTGCGAGAAGGGAGCGTTTTTGTCCCAGAGCGTCTTGTAGTCGTTGCATTCGACCGCGATCGCGAGGCCGTTGCTGTATTCAGAGAGGTCTTCTCCGGCGGGCCCCGGGGCGAGCAGGCGGTTCAGGCGGCGCGGTTCGCCGGCGAGGAAGCGGCGGTCGCCTTCGTCGAGGCTGAGGTAGGAGCGCGGCGCCAGCGTCCCGGCCTCGAGCAGGAAGTCGATCAGCGGCTCGGTCGAGCGGCCCGCTTGGTGGAAGGCGTGGACGACGCGGGCGAGGCGCGCGACCGGGTCGCCCTCGCAGGCCGGCGAGCGGCGGCAGGCGATGAGCAATCCGTCGCGGCCGGCCGGCAGCAGCGTCCGGTAGTACGGGTCGTCGCCGGGGTAGGCGGAGTCGAGGATCAGCCCGCGCAGCGTGTCCGGGTGGCGCACCGCGTAGGCCTGGCCGAAGAACGTCCCGTAGGAGTCGCCGTAGAAGAAGATCTTGCCGAGGCCGAGTGCACGGCGGAGCTGGTTCATGTCTTCGGCCGCTTCGGCGGAGGCGTAGCCGGCGAAGGCCGGGCCCAGCTGGTTGGCGCACTCGCCGATCGCGATCGGTTCCTGGATCAGGCCGCCCTGGAGGGCCTTGCAGTCGACCGCGTCGGAGAGGCCGGTGCCGCGCATGTCGTAGAGGACGAGGTCACGGCGGCGGAGGATCGGGCCGAGCGCGGCGATCAGCGAGGCGGCGTAGGGCTTCGCGGTCGAGGCGTAGCCGGGGCCGCCGTCCATCGCGAAGATCGTGCCGAGGCTCGGGCGGCCGGCGTCGCCGCGGTGGCGGATCGCGAAGGCGACCTTGGTCGTGCCGAGCGACGGGTCGGAGCGCAGCATCGGGACCGTGATGTGGCCGCAGCGGAAGGGGCGCGGCATGCCGAGGTCGCAGGTGTGGAGCGCCGGGCGGGGCGGCGCCGGTTCGGCGCCGGACGCCGGGGCGATCACGACCAGGGAGAGCGCCACCGCCAGAGCAAGGACGAACCGTCGCATCCCCATCAACCTATTCGCCCACCTTGCCGAGGATGCGGCCGCTGCCGCCGATCCGCACGGCGCCCTTCCCGAGGTCCTCGCGGGAGAGGCGGCGGATCAGGGCGGCGCCTTCGCCGCTCGGGTCGGGGGCCGGGCGCCCGGCGTCGACCAGGCGCACCGAGGCGACGCGGCCGGAGCGGAGCGCCCCGTCGGGGTCGAGGCTGACGTGGAGGATCGCGGAGGCGCCCAGGTCCCCCTCGGAGGCGAAGTTGTGGAAGCCGCTGAAGTTGCCGAGGCTGTAGGCGATCAGGCGGTCGCGGTAGATCTCCATTCCGCGCAGGACGTGCGGGCCGGAGCCGAGCACCAGGTCGGCGCCCGAGCGCACCGCCATGCGGGCGAACTTGCGCGGGTTGCCGCGGTCCTCACCGAGGTAGTGCTCCTCGGCGCCGGTGACGTGCTGGGCGGCCGACCCCTCGGCGCCGGCGTGGATCGCGACGACGACGATCTTCGCCCGGCGGGCGGCGCGACGGATCAGCTTGCGGGCGGCCGGGAGGTCGAGCAGGTTCGCGGTCAGCGAGTAGGGCGCGAAGCCGAGGAAGGCGGCCTTCTCCCCTCCCGCCTTCACCACCGTGATCTGCCCTGGGAGCCCGCTCTGGGCGATGCCCGCCTTGTGGAGCGCCGCGACGGTCTGGTCGAGGCCCTCCGCGCCGAAGTCGTAGGAGTGGTTGTTGGCGTCGTTCATCACCGTGAAGCCGGCGGCGGCCAGGTGACGGGCGTAGCTCGGCGGCGTGCGGAAGGCGTAGCAACTGCCGCCCGAGGCGCCGTCGCACTTGGGCGAGGAGGTGACGTCGGTGAGCGTCCCCTCGAGGTTGCCGAAGACGACGTCGCCGCGGAGCTGGCCCTTCACCGCGTCGAGGTAGGAGCCGGGGTCGGCGGGGAGCTCGGGGCTGTTGCCGAGCATCGTGTCCCCGACCGCGGCGAGGGTCACGCCGGGGCGCGGCTTCGCTCCCGCGCCGGCGCAGAGGATCAGGCTCGCGAGGACGACGAACGCGATGGCGGCGGCGCGGCGCATCCGGTCGTTATCCCACACCGCGGCGCGCGGCGGCCGAAGGTCCCCGACCCATAGGATCGGCCGATGCGTCGCAACGTCACCATCGTTGTCGCGCTCGTCCTAGCTGTCGTCGGCCTCCTCGGGTTCGCGACCGGCGCCTTCGTGGCCATCGGGTGCGTGGTCCTCGTCCTCTCCTGCGGGCTCCTCGCCGTGATGCTCGGCATCGGCGGACCCGAAGATGACGACGAACACTCCGGTCCTCCCGAAAATTAACCGACCAAACGTCAGTTAAATAATCCTCGCCAACGGGTACAGTTCCGCCCCATGCGGAACTTTGTCGTAGCCGCGTGGGAGCGGCGGCGCCACCGAGAACGTGAGCTGCATCAGGTCACGGCCGAAACGGCCGAACACGCAATCGTTGCCATCGCCTCTTCCCGCCCCCTCGAGGAGCAGCCCGGCGTGTACGAAGCCTGGCCCGCCGAGAAGCCCGAGCTGAACCTCCGCATCACCTACGCGGCCCCGCGCCGCCAGCTGCGCCTCCAGACCGAGATCGAATAGCCGGCGCCCCCGCGGCCTAGGCTGTCCGCGTGGAGATCATCGAGGGGGACCGGCGCTCGACGGACGGCTTCGTCCAGATCGCCTACGTCGACACGAGCCAGGAGGCGGCCCTGATCCGCGGGCTGCTGCGTCGAGAGGGCGATATCCCGAGCCTTGGCCGCCGGGCGGGCGTCTCCGGGGGGCGCGGCATCGAAACTTTCGGGCGCAGCCCTCGCCACATCTACGTGCGGCCCGAGGATGCCGACGAAGCCCGTGAGCTCCTCCGCGAAATCCTGGTCGAGGAACCGGTCGAAGACGAGATCCCCGAACCGGTCAACGCCACCTACCTGGACGAAGCGGCAAGCCGTATGCCCCGCGACCACGGGACCTTCGGCTCCCTCACCCCCGCCTACCTCGTCAGCGCGATCGTCATCGCGGCCGTCGTCGTCCTCCTCCTTCTCCACTAGCTGTCGATTTCGGCGTGGCTCGCTCGTCGTCTGGGTAAAGCGACCTAGGAGGAGAGAACGATGTCCAAGAGCGTGCTCGATATGTCCGTATCCCTCGACGGTTTCGTCTGCGGGCCGAACGAGACCCCCGACAACGGCCTCGGCGAAAACGGCGCCCGGCTGCACTGGTGGTTCGGCCAAGAAGCCGAGAACGATCCCGAGGGCATCAACGCCGCGGTGATGAACGAACTCATGGGAACCGGCGCCGTGGTCGCGGGCCGCGGCACGGTCGAACCGGCGGGTTGGTGGAAGGGCAACCACCACGACGGTGTCCCGGTCTTCATCCTCACCCGGACCAAAACCCCCGCCGACGTGGAGCAGTGGCCTCTGATCACGGTCCTCGATGACGCCGCCGAGGCCATCACCCGCGCCAAAGAGGCGGCCGGCGACCGCGACGTGCTGGTGCACGGCGTCGGGTGTGCGGCGGCAGCCTTGTCGGAGGGGGTTCTCGACGAAGTCCAGCTCCACCTCGTCCCCACCATCCTTGGGGATGGGCGACGGCTGTTCGAAGGGATCGGGGCCGAGCCGCATGAGTTTGAGCTGGTTCGGAACGTGGAAGGGCCCGGCGTTACGCATCTGCGTTATCGCGTTGTGCGGTAGGGGTGCGGCAGTCCTAGGGGCGTCCTGGTCGTCTCATCCTTCGTGCGCTTTCGGGCCTGCGAAGAGGACCCGAAATCGCGCTGCAAGCATTACCGGGGCTATAGCACCGGTAATGCTTGCAGCGTGGTCGTGACTGTTGGACAACACGCATGGAAGCGTGGACTTCCAACGCTCTCCGTCACGAGATGCGGGTCCCGTCACGGAGGCGTGTCCCTCTCGTGACGAACCCTTCGCAACTCGGCGAGAGACCCGCCACTCCCCGATCCCCGGCCGTCTCGGCCACAGCCGGCCAGGGCCGTGGCCGAGACGGCCGCGCTCGCCGAGACGCCTTGCGTCCCTTGCCTCGGGCGTCAACTCCTCCCCGAGTGAAAATCCCCGCCGCATCCACCCCAGACACCCCGACCCGCGGCCCTCGCCTGATCCTCCACGGCGTAATAGCGGGCGAGGCCGTGGAAGGTGCGGTTGTGGTGGCGGTAGACCTCTGCCCAGCCGCGGCGGAGTTGGGCTAGTTCCAGTTGGCGGCCGCCGACGTAGGCGTGGGCCAGGGTCCGGCCATAGTTGTCCTCGCGTTCGCCGTCGAAGACTAGCCGGACCTTGGCGCCTTCTGGGGCGAGCTGGTCCATCGATCGCGAGGCGTCCTTCCCTCCGCACTCCGGCGGGGTGTCGGGCTTGACCGACTCGGGCGAGTCGATGCCGATCAGGCGCACGTAGGCGAGGTCGCCGTCGGCTTCGCGGATCCGTAGGGTGTCGCCGTCGACGGCGTAGGCGACGGTGGCGATGAAGGCCGAAGGGTTGGCGCGAGGCGTCCGGGGCGGCGCGGCGCCGACGTTCGCCGCGAGGAGCAGGCAGGCGAGCAGGGCGATCGCGGCGGCGAGGCGGCGGGGCGTGACCTTGAGCCTGCGCATCAGTGGGGCGGGCTGGACTCGAACCAGCGACCAAGGGATTATGAGTCCCGTGCTCTAACCAACTGAGCTACCGCCCCGGGCTTCGCGCCCGGCCTCAGGTCAGTTGCCCGAGGCGCAGGGTTTGAAGATCGAGAGAAGTATGCCTTCGCGGACCTTCTTCGTGCCGTTGCCGATCGCGATCAGTTCCTTCTCGGGCAGCTTCTGGAAGCCGCGTTCGATGCAGGCGGTCTGGGAGGGATTCGCGCCGTTGGATTCGGCGACGGCCTTCATCGAGGTGACGTAGCCGGCGCGGAGGAGGTCGAGTTCCTTACGCGAGGCGTTCGCGTCGATCACCGGGCGGTGGGGCTGCTTGGCTTCGCAGACCGGACCAGCCTGGGAGGTGATCTCCGTCGCTTTCGCTTCGCGTTCGGATTCCGGCAGTTCGGCGAGCTCTTCGGCTTCCTTCGGGCTGAGGGCCTTTTCGACCTCGGTGACGACGCACTTCGCGTACCAGGGCCGGTAGGGAAGCTGGTCGAGGATCGCGGTCAGTTCGGCGTAGACCCCGTGGGTGTCGCCCGGCACCGTGATCGTCTCGTCACCGACGCTGACGGTCTGGCCATCCGACCCGCCCCCACAGCCCGCCAAGGCGGCCGCGGCGAGCACGGCGATCAGCGCAAGGAGGACACGCGGGGACATGAGGAGAAAGAGGATCGGCGCCGCTCAGGCGCTGAACAGCTGGGCGAGGCTGCGCCCGACGTCCGGCGGCTCTTCTTCGCCCTTGGCCGCCGCCGCGGCGCCCTCGGCGAGCGCCTTTGCCGCGTCGGCGATCTGGTGATCGCGTCCGCCGCGGATCGTGCCGGTCTTCTTCGCTTCGGCGAGGTCGGACTCCATCAGCCCGGCGAGCTCCGACAGACGGCGCAGCCCGACGACCCCGGCAGTGCCGCGCAGCGCGTGCGCTTCCGCCCGCATCGTCTCGAAGTCGGTCGTCGCCGTGGCCAGCCCGGCCGCGATCACGTCGCAGCGGCGCCGCGCCTCTTCGGCGAAGGAGACGAGCAGCTCGTCCTCGGAGGTGGTTTTGTCACTCATTCGGCAATCACCTTTTCCACGGTCCTGTCCATCAACTTGGTCCCGAAGCCCCCCTCGATCGTCGCGCTCACGACCCCTTCGCGATTGATCGCGAACAGCCACGGTTCGGTCGGCAGGTGGAATCTACGCACCTGCGGACGCACGCCGTTCGCCGGGTCGTTTTCGTTGTAGATCTCCATGTGGATGAAGTTCGCCTTGCCTTCGAATTTGTGCTGGGCCTGTTGGGCGACGTCGACGACGGGCCCGCAGACCCGACTCTGGCAGAACTTGGGGGTCGTAAACAAGAGCAGTATCGGTTCCTTTCCGAGGACATCCGCGTAGTTGACCCTGTTCTGCGTGTCCGGCGGCACCCTCGTCGACAGTTCGGTGAGGTTCCCGCCGTCTTTCGCGGTCGGCGTCTGGATCAATGGCGCCTTATCGCCTGGCCGGGGAATCTTCGCGAATTCACCCACCCTGATGCTTCGAAGGCCGATTTTCGCCCACCCGTCCTTTTCTTTGATCACCGCCACGGGGCGATATTCGCCGGGGCCGGGGAAGTTGATGTCGGCGGAGTAGACGACGTTCGCCACGTCCGGATTTTCCGTCGTCGTCTTGCCTTGGAAGGGCTTTTCGGTCGCCAGCGTTTCGATCCGCGCCGGGAACGGCCCGACCGCGAGCTGTTTGAAGGCCTGCCCCTTCGCCTTTCCCGCTTTGGGCGGTTTCTTCGCGTAGTAGATCGCCACCTCGGCGTCGGAGATCACCTTGCCCGGCCTGCCTTCCTTGGTGTCTTTTTCGGCGACCAGGAAGGGGTAGCGGTTCGGGCCCGGGTAGAAGGCTTCCGCCGAGGGCGTGATCTTTCCTGAGGGCTGGACTTCCGCGACCTCGTGAACGAACGTTTCCAGGGTCCGTCCTTCGGTCGCCGGGAAGTCGCTCTTCGGCGGCGCGGGACGGCTCTTCCCGGCCTCCGCTTCCGTGTTTACCTGGGACCCGGAGTCCGAGCCGCCGCCGCATCCCGCGAGCAGGGCGGCCCCGCACGAGAGCAGGCAAAAGAGGCCCATGGCCTTACGGGGGGCACGCATCGGCGGCATGTTCGCAGGTAGGCTGGCGCCGTCGTCGAGCAGAGGGGGATGGGATGGCAGAGCGAGCTGCGTTGATCACGGGGGCCTCCGGCGGGATCGGCCTGGCCATCGCCGCGGTGCTGGCGGAGGAGGGCTACGGCCTGACCCTCTCGGCCCGGCGCCCGGAGAAACTGGAGGACGCCGTCGCTCACCTGCGCGAGGCCGGCCACGAGGTCGAGACCGTCGCCGCCAACGTCGGCGACGAGGAGCAGCTGAAGTCCGTCTTCACCGCCCACGAGGAGCGCTTCGGCCGCCTCGACGTGCTCGTTAACAACGCCGGCGTCGGGATCGGTGCGCCAGCCGCCGAGATCCAGACCAAATTCCTCGACATGCAACTGGCGGTCAACCTGCGCTCGGTGATCATGGGGACGCGCGAAGGCCTGCCGCTGCTGCGCAAGGCGGCCGCCGAGCACCGCAAGGCCTTGATCGTCAACACCGCTTCGATCGCCGGTAAGTCCGGACAGCCCTGGCTCTCGATCTACGGCGCCACCAAGGCGGCCGTCCTCAACTTCAGCGTGGCGACCGAGCGCGAGGTCGGCGCCGAAGGGATCGCCTGCACCGCCCTCGCCCCGGCCTTCGTCGACACCGACATGAGCGACTTCGTCAAGGAGTCCGTCCCGGCCGAGGCGATGATCCGGCCCTCCGACATCGGCGAGGCGGTCCGCATGCTGTTGAAGGTGTCCCCGAACTGCCACATCCCGGAGATCGTCTTCACCCGCCCGGGCGAGGCGATCGGCGCGCCGTAGCCCCGATGCGGGCACTGGTCGCCGCGTTCGGCGACCCCGGCCACGTCTTCCCGGCGATCTCGTTGGGACGGGCGCTGGCGCGCCGCGGGCACGCGGTGACCATCGAGACCTGGGAGGAGCGCCGCGCCGCGGTCGAGGGCGCCGGGCTCGACTTCGCCGCCGCCGAGGAATACCGCACCTTCCCGCCGCCCGAGCCCGGGACCGAGGAGGGACAGCACGCCGCCGACGCGGCACGGGCGCTGCTGCCGCTGATCGAGCGCCTCGATCCCGCGGTCGTCGTCTCCGACATCCTCACCCTCGCGCCGACCCTCGCCGCCGAGGCGGCCGGCGTGCCGCTCGCCACGCTGATCCCCCACATCTACCCGGTGGTCGAGCCGGGCCTCCCCTTCTTCGCCGTGGGACTGAAGAAGCCGCGCACGCCGGTCGGGCGGGCGGTGTGGAGGGCCGGGCAGCGGGCGCTCGACGTCGGGCTCGAGCACGGGCGGCGGGACCTGAACGGCCAGCGCGAGCGCCTTGACCTCCCACCCCTGGACCGCTTCCACGGCGGCATCAGCCCGGACCTGGCGCTGGTCGCCACCTACCCGCAGCTCGAGTACCCGCGCGCCTGGCCCGCCGGGGTGAAGGTGACCGGGCCGATGCCTTTCGAGGTCCCCCACCCCGATGTCGAGCTCCCGCCCGGCGACGCGCCGCTCGTCCTCGTCGCCCCGAGCACCGCCCACGACTCCGAGAACCACCTCGTCCGCACCGCCCTCGAGGCGCTCGCCGCCGAGCCGGTTCGCGTCGTCGCCACCACCAACCGGGTGAAGCCGCAGAGCCCGATCGCCATCCCCGCCAACGCCGTCCTGGTCGACTGGCTGAGCTACAGCCAGCTGATGCCGATCGCCGCTCTGGTCGTCTCCCACGGTGGCCACGGCACCGTCGCCCGCGCCCTCGGCGCCGGCACCCCGGTCCTGATCTCCCCGATCACCGGGGACATGGGCGAGACCGCGATGCGCGTCGCCTGGGCCGGCGCGGGCCTCTCCCTCCCCTGGCGCCTCTGCCGTCCCGGCCCCCTGCGCTGGGCGACCCGCCGCTTGCTCGCCGATCCGAGCTTCCGCGCCCGCGCCGAGGAGATCGCCGCCTGGGGACGCGAGCACGACGGCGCCGACCGCGGAGCCGAGCTGGTCGAGGACCTCGCCGGGCGCCGCGCCGCGGCCTGAGCCTCAGTCCTCCAGCTCCTCCTCACCCTCCGGGACCGGTTCGAGCCGCTTGGCGAGACCGGCGAGGGACGCATGCCACTTGGAGGTCGTCGGCAGTCGGCCGGCGTGGTAGCGAGCCGTGGCGGCCACGTCTTCCAAGGCCATGTCCTCGCGTCGCTTCACCTCGGCTTTCATCATCGGCTTGGGTGCGGCCATTTCTCATCGCTCCTTCGGATCGGGCAAGTCCCCCATCTTGACCCTCATCGGCGCCGGAGCGCCGAGCGTCCCGCCTGATCGACCGCGAACAAGTAGCCTGCTCACATGGACTTCGACTTCCGCTTCCGCCAACTCAGCGGAAAATGGGAGGCCGTCGGGCATCGCAGAGCAGCCGATTGGGAGACGGCGCTCGAGAAGCTGCGGGAGAACACGCCGGGTGGCCTGCCCCCTGGCCGCTACATGTCGCGCCCGCGCGGTCGCCAGAAAGACTGGGACCTCTTCTCCCTCGACGCGGACGGCAAGGTCGTGCCGCCCGCGAGCAGCGCCTCCTCCGAGTAGAGCTCTTGCCGGGCCCACCTGGGCCCAATTTCATACTTTGGCTCGGCCTCTTTTTGGGTTTCCATCGAGGACAGCGGGTACCGGATCTCGCCGTTTCCGAGTACGAACCCGGGAGTGCATCGATGTCCCGCCTCGGCAGAGCACGCAGCCACCTCTTCTTTCTCGTCTTCGCCGTCCTGAGCTGGGCAGGCATCCTGGGCCCACCTACTGCCAGTGCCGAACCGGTCGGCGCCGTGACCGGCCAGGTCACTGAAAACGTCACCGGCCCCGTTGGCGAAGTCGTGGAATCCCTCCCGCCTCCGGTTCAGGAAACGACCGAATCCGTCGCACCGCCTGCCCAGGAAGAAACGCAGGCGCCGCCTCCGGTGCAAGAAGTGACCGAAACGGCGACCGCGCCGGTCGAAGCGGTGAAGGAAACCGTCGCGCCGCCCGTGAAGGCGGTCACCGAGACAGCTGCTCCGCCTGTCAAGGCGACCACCGAAACGGTGCGCCGCCCTTCGGCCCCTCCGCCCGTCAAGCCGCCGAGCTCCCCGACAACCCGAACGACGGAGGCCGTCGGCGGGGTGACCAAGGACCTACCCACCTCGAATCGCCCCTCCTCGTCCCCGGCACCCGATCCGACCCGCTCGCGGTTCGGCTCGCCGCAGGACCTCGCCGACCCGGGCTCGGCCGCTCCGCTTTCCGTGGATCGCACGGAGGGGCGCCAAGGAAACCGCTTCGTTCCGTCCCCGGCCATCGACGGATCGACAGGCGCCCCGCTGCCGAAGTGGATGGCCTACGTCTGGCCGGCGATCGCCCTTCTCCGCGGAGGGTTCGGGGACTCGCTGGACAGCTGGGAAGCCGCCGCGCGCCTCGTGCTCGGGACGAGCATGAGGTTCAGCGATGAGGGCGGTGGCGGTGTCGGACCGGTGGTGGCCGGCGCGCACGCCGCGGGCCGGCAGGCGGCGGAGGCAGGGTCATCCTCCCTGCCCACGCCTTCCTCACCTTCCTTCCCCCTCTCGAGGATCACCACCGCGGTCGGCGAATTCCCGTACAACGGCGCCGGCGCCGCCCTGGCCTACCTCCTGATCGTCGCGATCATGGCGATCGCCATCTACGGCGCCGTCCGTTGGGAAATCGCCCGCGCTCGACGCGAAGGGCATGGATAGCGCCTGATCGCCGGGCTCAGCTCCGCAGGAACGCGAGCAGGTCCGCGTTGATCGTCTCGTGCTCGGTCGTCGGCATCCCGTGGGGGAAGCCCTGGTAGGTCTTCAGCGTCCCGTTCGCCAGCAGCTCGGCCGACTTCGGCCCGGACGCCACATAGGGGACGATCTGGTCGTCTTCCGAGTGCATGACCAGGACCGGCAGCTGGATCTTCTTCAGATCCTCGGTGAAGTCGGTCTGCGAGAAGGCGACGATCCCTTCGTGGCCGGCCTTGGCCCCGCCCATCATGCCCTGGCGCCACCAGTTTTCGATCACCGGCGCGGATGACTTCTCCGGGTGTTTGTCGTAGTTGTAGAAGGGGCCCGAGGCGATCGCCCAGTAGAACTCGGAGCGGCTGTCGGCGAGTTCGACCATGAAGTTGTCGAAGACCTCCTTGGGCAGGCCCTCGGGGTTGGCCTCGGTCCGCACCATCAGCGGCGGCACCGCGGAGATGATCGCCGCCTTCGAGGCGCGGTCCTCGCCGTGGCGGGCGAGATAGTGGATGACCTCGCCGCCGCCGGTGCTGTGGCCGACGTGGATCGCGTCGTGGAGGTCGAGGTGCTCGACCACCGCGCGCAGGTCGTCGACGTAATGATCCATGTCGTGGTTCTCGCCGACCTGGGTGGAGCGGCCGTGGCCGCGCCGGTCGTGGGCGACGACGCGGTAGCCCTGGTCGAGGAAGAACAGCATCTGGTTGTCCCAGTCGTCGGCCGAGAGTGGCCAGCCGTGGCTGAAGACGATCGGCTGTCCCGAGCCCCAGTCCTTGTAGAAGATGTCGACGCCGTCGGAGGTGGTGACGAAAGGCATGGCGGTGCTCCTTCTGTTGTTCGTTGTCTTATTCGGTCCGCGTGAAGGTCGCCAGCGGCTCCTCGGGTTCGACGATGTAGGTGGAGAGCATTATTCCCGTCTCCGGACCGAGATCGAGCGCGTTGTGAGGGGTGCGCGGGGGCATCAGGAAGGGGTCCCCTGCCTTCAAGATCAGCGTCGGCTGCCCATCGATCGACATTTCGACGGTGCCGGCGAGGATGTAGCCGACCTCCTCGCCCGGGTGCATGTGCCAGCCCGACTCGACCCCCGCCGGGATCTCGGTCAGGACCTGGACGATCTCCCGTCCCGGGATCGAGGACGCGGCGTGCTGGAGCTCGGTGCGCTTGAGCTTGCCCGCCAACGCATCGTGCGGCTCTGGAGTCGACATCGATCTACCTCCTGGTCGGGTCGGCCCCGCCGAGGAAGGCGAGGAGCTCGTGGTTGACCTCGGCGGCGTGGGTGACGCACATGACATGCGGCCCGCCCTCGATCTCGACGTAGTGGGCGTCAGGGAGCGCCGCGTGGAGGCGGCGGCCCTGGCCCTCGATCGAGAGGATCCGGTCGGAGGTCCCGTGCAGGATCAGCGTCGGGATGTCGATCCGCTTGATGTCCTCCTCGTAGTCATCGAGCCAGTCGACGACGCAAGCCCAAGTCGCGTAGGGGGAGGCGCCGGCGCCCGCGTTCCACATCGTGTGCACGGTGTCCTTGCTCACCCGTTTGCCGAGGTATTCGTCGAGGTTGAGGAAGTCGCCAAGCAGGCCAGTGAGCCAGGCGGCCCGGTCGTCCACGATCGCCTGCCGCACCCCGTCGACTCCCGCCTGGTCGACCCCTTTCGGGTTTTCCTCCGATTTGACGAAGGAGGGCGCCAGGCTCTCGATGAAGACGCAGGCCTTCAGCCGCTCGGTGCCGTAGGCGCCGATGTAGCGGGCCACCTCGCCGGTGCCGAGGGAGAAACCGACCAGGGTGACGTCGCGAAGGTCGAGCTGGGTGAGCACCTGGTCAAGGTCGGCGGCAAGGGTGTCGAAGTCATAGCCCTCGGTGGGCCGACTCGACTGGCCGAAGCCGCGCCGGTCGAGCAGGACCACGCGATGCCCGGCCTCCAGGAGCGGCAGCAGCTGCGGCTCCCAGGACCGACTGTCGAGCGGCCAGCCACTCAGCAGCACCACCGGCGAGCCCCTGCCGTGATCCTCGTAGTAGATCTCGACCGAAGTGCTGTTCTCCTGGCCGACGGTGATCGTGCCCATGGGACCTCGCCTTCGTCATCACGAATCGGAAGCTCCGCCATCGCGCGTCACGTGTGGGGAACCCGAGGCGCAAAGCTCCCACCGATGTAAGACCCCGTCAAGGCTCCGGGGGTGGGACTCGAACCCACAACCTTTCGATTGGCCTCGTGGCTTGCGGTTCATTGCGGTTGTTGCTCAATTTCGCTCTACGCTGCGCCGGGCTCCACATATTGGGGCTGATCACGATCGGCCGTTTTCCGGCCCGCCTGTTGCCTTTTGTTGCCCCGGCGACCGCTCGACGTCATTTAATATCGCGCCGATGAGACTGGGCGCCCGACTCTCGATCCTCGCAGGGATGCTCCTCCTGATGGCCGCGGTGGGCTCCGGACCCGCGAGGGCCGATTCCACCCCGTTCGTGCGTTTTCAACCCGCGAAGCAGCGGCTGGAGCACTTCACCAAGACGGAGTGCACGGGGGTCCACTGCAAACACCAGGTAAGACACTGTCGTCGTTGGGCCCGTAACCAAGTTGCCTGTCAGTCGGAAACTCTCTCTTGGACCAAGGTTGGTTCGGCCGTCACCTACTGTCACTGGATAGCGCTCGCGACGCGGCTTCATGCTGGTAAGCCGTTGCAGGTCTGGACGGAAACCAGACCTGCCTGCTCAATGATGCGCCGGCCGCGCTGGCCGGTGAAAGCATCCGGGTAGACGACCAGCCCCTAGCGGGCAACAGGCTGGGCAACGCCGGATGCTGAGATCGAGCGGCTCGCACACCCTGTCGTCGAACAGTGCAGGTAGGTGTCCAAGGTGATCGAGGCTTTGGCATGCCCGAGCCACCGCTGTACTTGCTTCACGTTCCTCCTCTCGGCGAAAAGCATCCATCGAGGCGCAGTTGCGCCGGAAAGCATGAAACCCAAGCGTGGTGCGCTCGCGCTGCTTACCGTCCTCTCCTTGACCAGCTTGTAGTAGCCCACACTGACGCGACCAGGCGCAGGACGGTCCGCCGAACGTTGTGCGGTCAAGCTCGGACCCGGTCGTGGTCGCGAAGACAGGAGACTTCGGGGCCGCCGTAGGCACCGCGCCCATGAACGAGAAGCTCCTCCGCTAGGGACGCCGGCAGCGGAATGTCCCGCTTGCAGTCCTTCGACTTCAGACGCTTGCGCTTTCCTCGGTAGGCCTGCTCGCGAACCTTGGCTTCGGGCGAATCGCGTCAACTGCCGCTGTCGGCATTTGAACGCCCCTGCACCGGCCACGATGAGGCTCCGGGGGTGGGACTCGAACCCACAACCCTTCGATTAACAGTCGAATGCTCTGCCGATTGAGCTACCCCGGAACGGCGATGGCCCGCTGGGGCCGGAGGGGGAATTTAGCGGGTCAGCCCGCGACCCGTTGCGCGTGGGCGATCCGTTCGACCAAGGCGGCGCGCTCGCGGGAGAGGCGGGCGCGTCGCTCGTAGTCCCCGCGCTCGCCCGCGGCGGCGATCTCGTCTTCCAGGCGGCGCTGGTCGAGGAGCAGGAAGTTCAGCTCCATCGACTCCTCCGAGGCGGGCTCCTCGCGGGCCATCATCACCAGTTCGGTGATCAGCGCGGCGAGGGCGCCGTTTTCGCGCGGCAGGTGCTCGGCGAGGTCCTTGGGATGCTCGCGGATGAAGGCGGCGGCGGCCTGGCCGGAGCGCGATAGGTGCCTCTCCCCCAGTCGCTCCAGATAGCCGGCGCCCGGCTCGGGGAGCGCGATGCACATCGCCAGCAGCGCCCGCTCGCGGCGTTCGCGGGAGGTCAGCTCGGCGGGGCGCGGGGGCGGCGCGGACCCTTCGCGGCCGCCCTGAGGTGGGCCGCCGGGACCGTTCGGCGCTCCCTGGTTGGGGCCTTGCGGCGGGCCGCCGGGGCGCTCCGGGGCGACGTTCGCACCCGGTCCTCCGGTCGCCGGGGTCGCGGCGACGACGCGCCCCATCAGCATCGCCGGCTCGAGGTCGAGCCGGTCGGCGACCTTGCGCACCAACTCGGACTGGCTCGCCCCTTCCTCCATGCCGGCGATGATCGGGGCGATCTCGGCGAGCGCCTGGTCGCGCTCGACCGGCGAGGACGTGTCGGTGCGGTCGAGGACGCGCGTCACCTGGAAGTCGGTCAGCTCGGCGGCGTCCTTGGCGTAGGCGCGGAAGCGCTCGGCGCCGTCGGCCTCGGCCATCAGCTCGGCCGGGTCGACGCCTTTCGGCATCGTGGCGACGCGCAGGCGCATCCGCCGGCCGCCGGCGACCCGCTGGGCGCGCAGCATCGCCTCCTGACCGGCTTCGTCGGCGTCGAGCGCGAGGATCACCTCGTCGACCACGCCGGAGAGCGTTTTCACCTGGTCGGGCGTGATCGCGGTGCCCATCACGCCGACCGCGCCCTGGAGGCCCGCCTGGTGCAGGGCGAGGACGTCGGTGTAGCCCTCGACCACCAGCGCGCGGTTCTCTTTCGCCATCGCGGCGCGGGCCCGGTCGAGCCCGTAGAGGATCTCGGACTTGTGGAAGAAGTCGGTCTCCGCGGTGTTGACGTACTTCGGTTTCTGGTCGGGGCGCGTGGCCCGGCCGCCGAAGCCGAGGACCCGGCCACGGGGGTCGCGGATCGGGAACATGATGCGGGCGCGGAAGCGGTCGTACTCGCCGCCCTTCTGGCTCCGCTGCACGAGGCCGACGCTGTGCATCTCCGGCACCGTGAAGCCCGCCCGCTGCCCGGCGACGAGGATCTTGTCCCAGGCGCTGGGCGCGAAGCCGACGCCGAAGTCCCGCAGGGTCTGCTCGGCGAGCCCGCGCCCGGCCAGGTACTCGCGTGCTTTCCCCGCCTCTTTGGACTCCCAGAGGTAGTTGGAGTAGTAGGCCGACGCGCGCTCCAGCAGCTGCTGCAGGCGCTGGCGGGCCTGGCGGCGCGCCTCCGCGCGGGGGTCCTCCTGCTCGCGCTGCAGCTCGACCCCGTAGCGGTCGGCAAGCGCCTCCACCGCCTCGGCGAACTGGAGCCCCTCTTTCTCCATCACGAAGCCGAAGACGTCCCCCGCCTCCCCGCAGCCGAAGCAGTGGTAGAGCTTTTCCTGCGGGTCGACCGAGAACGACGGCGAGCGCTCGTCGTGGAACGGGCAGAGGCCCATCATCTGGGCGCCGTTCCGTTTCAGGTCCGTATAGCGGCCGACCTCCGCCGCCATATCGGCGGCGTCACGGACGGCGTTGATGCTCTCGGAGGAGATCCGGGCCACTAGAAGCGCGCCGCCTCGGGGATCGCCAGTTCGGTGTAGCGGGCGATGCAGTACCGGTCGGTCATCCCGGCGATGTAGTCGGTGACGCGCTGGACGTCGTCGGCGTCCGGGTCGCGCGCCGGGATCACCTCCGGGTGGGCGAGGTAGTGGTCGAAGAGGCCGGTCATCGTGTGCTCGACGCGGACGTGCTCGGAACGCGCCGTCTCGCCGAGGTAGACGCGGTCGAACATGAACTTGCGCAGGCGCAGCATCGCCATCCCTACCTCCTCGGACTGGAGGATGTCGCCGGCGCCACGCGAGTGCTCGACGATGTCGGCGACCAGCGTGTCGATACGGATCGAGCCGGTCGGGCCGAGCAGCTCGATCTCGGCCGCGGGCAGGTCCTCGGGGCGGAGGATCCCGGCGCGCAGGGCGTCGTCGATGTCGTGGTTGATGTAGGCGACGCGGTCGACGAGGCGGACGATCCGCCCCTCCAGCGTCGTCGGCTTGACCGGGCCGGTGTGGTGGACGATCCCGTCGCGGACCGGCGCGGTGAGGTTCAGGCCGACGCCGTCGCGCTCCAGCACCTCGACCACCCGCAGCGAGTGCTCGTTGTGCTTGAAGCCATCGCCGTCGGGACGGACGCGGCGCAGGCAGCGGTCGAGCGTCTCCTCGCCGGCGTGGCCGAAGGGCGGATGGCCGAGGTCGTGGCCGAGCCCGATCGCCTCGGTCAGGTCCTCGTTCAGCCCCAGCGCGCGGGCGACGGTGCGGGCGATCCCGCAGGCCTCCAGCGTGTGACTGAGGCGCGTGCGGTAGTGGTCCCCCTCGGGGGCGACGAAGACCTGGGTCTTGTGCTTCAGCCGGCGGAAGGACTTCGAGTGCACGATCCGGTCGCGGTCGCGCTGGAACGGCGTGCGCAGCGGGCTGTCGGGCTCGGCGACGGCGCGCTCGGCCGGATAGGAGCGCGTGGCGTCCTCGGAGAGGAACTCGTCCTCCCAGGCGCGGACCCGGTCCTCGAATGCGACGGTGGCGGGGGGCATCGCATCGATCTTAGGGGCCGCTCGGTGCTCCCTCCTATGCAGCGGCGCGTAGCTGGACATGAGCGTGGTGCTCCAGGGTCTCTCCGACGGCCCGCTCGACCTGGCGCAGGGCAGGCGGCCCGGCGGCCGGGGCCTCGATCAGCGGCTTCGCCAGCGCCTCGACCATGAAGCGGTGGGCTTCCTCGGTGAGCGGGAACGAGCCGGCCTCGCAGCTGGCGCAGACGACGCCGCCGGAGGCGCCCGAGAACCCCGCCAGGTGCTCCGCCTCCCCGCAACTGGCGCAGGAGGCGAGTTCGGGGGAGAACCCGGCCACCAAGGCGAGCTTGAGGCGGAACGCGAGCGCCACTTCCAGGCTGATCGTCCGCGGATTGCCCGGTTCGTCGAGCAGCGAGAGGTACCGGCAGAGCAGGTTGTAGGCGGGCAGGTTCGCTTCGGTCGAGTCGAGGAGCCGCAGCACGGCATCGCAGGCGCGCGCGCCGCACCCGATCGCCGCCCCGTTCGAGCGCAGCCGCGGATAGCCGTCGAGCGTCGAGACGTTGGTGACGGTCATCAGGTCGCTGCGCCCCTGGTGGAGGACGAGGTCGAGGCGGAAGAACGGCTCGAGCCGCCCGCCGAAGCGGGATTTCGGCTTGCGAGCGCCCTTGGCGATCGCCCCGAAGCGCCCCAGCGTGGGCGAATACATGTGCAGGATCCGGTCAGCCTCGCCGTAGCGAATGCTCCTCAAGACAACCGCTTCCGTCTTGACCGTAGATCCCGCCATCGAGAGAAGTGTGCGGGACGGATCGGACGTACCCGCACGCGCCGCTAACTGGCGGCGCGTGATTTCCGTTTGATGGCTTTGCGCCGTTTCGGGCGTTTTCGCAGTTTCACCTGGCAGCTCGGGCAGAAGTAGGTGGAGCGGCCGGAGACGACGATCCGCTCGACGATGCCGTCGCAGTCGCCGGGGCAAGGCTGCCCCTCGCGGGTGTGGACGAGGAAGCGCTCCTGCATGCGCCCCTTCTCGCCGCGGCCGTCGCGGTAGTCGTCGATCGACGATCCACCGGCGTCGATCCCCGCTTCGAGCGCCGCGACGACGCCGTCGCGGAGGGCCAACCAGTGCTCCGGCTTCATCGACCCGGCCGGCGAAAGCGGGTGCAGGCGCGCACGGAAGAGTGCCTCGTCCGCGTAGATGTTGCCCACTCCCGCGATCCCGGACTGGTCGAGCAGGAAGGACTTCAGCGGCGCCTTCTTCCCCGCCGCGATCTCCCCCAGCTTCTCCGGCGTGAACTCGGGCGAGAGCGGCTCGACCCCCAGGCGGGAGAAGCGCTCCGGTAGCTTCGCGTCGTCGATCAGGAAGGCCTCGCCGAATCGCCGCGGATCGGTGAACCAGACCTCGCGCCCGTCGTCGAGCACGAAGCGGGCACGCAGGTGTTTCTCCTCGGTCGTTCGCTCGCCCTGATAGAGCAGACGCCCCTCGGAGGGATCGAGGATCTCCCCCTCGTTCTCGACCAGCACCAGGTTGCCGGTCATCCGCAGGTGCATGACCAGCGTCTGGTCCCCCTCGAGGCTCAGCAGCAGGTACTTCCCCCGCCGCCCCAGCCCCAGGATCCTCCGCCCGTCGACCTTCTTGCCGAGCGTCGCCGGCCGCACCGGCCGCGACCACCGTTTGTCAAGGACTTCCAGCCTCTCGATCGCATGCCCTTCGAGCTCCGGCTCCAACTGACGCGCAACGGTCTCGACCTCGGGCAGCTCAGGCACGCCCGGAGTTCTACCCGATCAGTCGGCCTTGGCCCTCGGATGAGCCTCGTAGTAGACCTCCTTGAGGCGTTCGCCGGAGAGGTGGGTGTACATCTGGGTCGTGGCGATGTCGGCGTGGCCGAGCATCTCCTGGACGGCGCGGAGATCGCAGCCGTTCGAGAGCAGATGGGTGGCGAAGCTGTGGCGCAGGGTGTGCGGGGACATCTTGCCGTCGAGGCCGACTGACCGGGCGTGGCGCTGGACGATCTTGTAGAGGCCCTGCCGGGTCAGGGGCCCGCCGCGGAAGTTGAGGAAGAGGCGCGGCTCTTCGCGGCCGTGGAGCAGCTCTTGGCGTCCGCCACGGATGTAGGCCTTGATCGCCGCGATCGCCTGGCGACCAAGGGGGACCAGCCGTTCCTTCGACCCCTTACCCCGCGCCCGCACGAACCCCTCGTGCAGGTCGACGTCGGTCATCTCCAGCCCGATCACCTCCGAGGCGCGCAGCCCGCACGCGTACATCACCTCGAGCAGCGCCCGGTCGCGCAGCGCGGTCGGCTCGGAGCCGTGCGGCGCGTCCAGCAGCTTCTGCACCTCGGCGTAGTTCAGGACGTGCGGCAGCTTCTTCGAGCGCCGCGGCGCCGCCAGGCTGGCCGTTGGGTCGTCGCCGATCAGCTCGTCACGGCGCAGGTGCTTGTAGAAGGAGCGCAGGCACGCGGCCTTGCGGTGGATCGTCGAGGAGGAGCACGGCTGTTTCTCCTCGCTGCCGGTCGCCAGCTCGGCGAGGAACTCCCCCACCTCCGCCGGCCGCGCCTTCAGCGCGTCGAGATGATGGGCGGAGAGGTACTCGCCGTACTGGAAGAGGTCGGTGCGGTAGGCGTTCAGCGTGTTGCGCGAGAGGCCCCGCTCCAGCTCCAGGTAGGAGAGGAAGTCGAGCGTCAGCGATTTGAAGCGCGCGTCGGCGCCGGAGTCGGCGGGCGCGGCGGGGGCGTCGTGGTGAACGGCGATGGCCATGGCCCGATCTTTCGGCTCTGTTTAGTGAAAACCTCTGGACGCAACCATCCGTGCGCCGGCGGCCAGTGGGGCTTCGAAGAAGAGTGGGTCCTCGGCGAGCGTGCGCCCCATCGTCTTCGTCGGCAGGCCGGAGGCCGCGTAGCTGTCGAGGTCGACCGGCACGGGCTCGGCGCGATGGAGGCCGACGCTGGCGCCGCTGATCTGGGACGCGAGGTCCGCCGCGCTCTCCGGGATGGCCACGGTGACCGGGGCGAGCAGCAGTTCCAGCACGGTCGCGGTGTGGTGGCTGAGGCCGCGGTGGCGCTCGCGCGGGTCGGCGGAGGACAGGCGCGGACTGAGGATCGTCGGCAGCTTCAGGGACAGGGCCGCGTGGGCGCTGTTCAGCGCCTCCATCCCGCCGTGGCCGAACTCGGTGTCGGAGCCAATGATCCCCGGGCCGGGACCGACCAGGACCGCGTCCCAGCCGAGGGAGCGCGCCGCCGCGTCGAGGGCGCCGACGGTGCTGAGCGCCTCGTGCTCGCCGCCGTAGGACGGCGCCGCGGTGATGTGGCCGGCGAGCAGGCCGCGCTCACGGAGCGTCGCGACGTCGCGGGACAGCGAGCCGGGCAGCGCGCCGCCCGCGGTCTGCACGTAGCCGACGCGGGTCCCGGGCCAGGCCTGCGCCGCCGCCCAGGCCGCCGGGGCGAGGTGTCCGTGCAGCGGCAGCACAGCTACCGGCACCGTTGGTTGATGGGCCGAAAACTGCTCTATATCAGCGGTTACCGGCCCATCAACACTGCTCGCCGCCTCCACCGGCTCCACAGGGTGCTGTAGCGAGGTGTAGTTCAGCTTCATCACGTGGGCGTCGCCCTCCACCCCGCCGCCCAAGCCCCGCGTCAGGTTCACGTGGACGACGTCGAATCCGCCCGACCCGAGTCCCAGGTCGAGCGCCGCCGCGTTGACGACCACCTCGTCGCCCTCGCGCATCTCCCCCACGAGCCCTGAGTCGGCCCAGGCCCGGCGCTCCTGGCCCTCGACCTCCACCACCAGGGGGTCGGCGGAGACGACGATCCCTCTACGCAGATCGAGGCGGCCGCTCACGCTCGGGCGAGGATGCCCTCGCAGACCTCGAGCATCCGGTCGAGGTCGGTGGCGGCGACGTGCTCGCGGTAGGTGTGGACGGCGTCGGGGCCGTTGGCGAGCAGGACGCTGTCGAAGCCGGCGAGGCGGAAGACGTTCGCGTCCGAGCCGCCGCCGATCGATTCGCGGCGCGGCTCGATCCCGGCGGCGCGCAGGCTCTCCTCGGCGAGGCCGAGGGCGACGGAGCTCGACGGCACCTTGTAGCCGCGGAACAGCTCTTCGACCCGGACATCGACATCGCAGCCGAACTCGCTCGCGCCCCAGGCGCAGGCGTCGGAGATCTGCCCGGCGACTTCGGCGGCGCGGTTGGAGTCGAGGCTGCGGGCCTCGGCGTGGATGCCGCAGTGGCCGGGGACGACGTTGCCGGAGGTGCCGCCCTTGATCAGGCCGACGTTGGCGGTCGTGCCCTCGTCGAGCCGGCCCAGGTTCATCCGGCCGATCGCCGCCGCGGCGGCCTCGATCGCGCTCGAGCCGTCCTCCGGGCGCACCCCGGCGTGGGCCTCCACCCCGACGAAGTCGGCGAGGATCTTGTGCTGGGTCGGCGTCGCGGTGATCACCTCGCCGACCGGGCCGGCGTGGTCGAGGACGTAACCGACCTCGGACCGCAGCTGATCGACGTCGAAGGCCTTGGCGCCGCGCAGCCCCTGCTCCTCGGCGACGGTAAGGACGAGCTCGATCCCGACCGGCGGCTTGCGCTCCACCCCGCGCCGCACGAGCTCCATGAAGACCGCGACCGCCGCCTTGTTGTCGGCGCCGAGGATCGTGTCGCCGGCGCTGCGGAAGATCCCTTCGTCGTTGACGACCTCGACCCGGCCCTGGTGCGGGACCGTGTCCATGTGCGCGCAGAACATGACGTAGGCGTCGCGCTCCCCCGGCACCCGTGCCAGCAAGTTCCCCGCCCCCGCTTCGGCGGGCCCGGCGGCGTCGTCCTCGGTCACCTCCAGCCCCAGCGCCCGCAGTTCGGCCGCCAAGGTGTCGGTCACCTCGCGCTCCTCCCCGGTCGGCGAGCGAATCTCGCAGAGCCGGACGAAGGTGTCGTGGAGCCTCTCGTTCCCCGCCATGGGGGCCAAGGCTAGCGGCGCTCGGCGGAAGAGCGGGTGACGCCGATGTCGACGCCGTTGCCGTCGGGCTCGGCGAGCTCGCCATCCTCTGCCCGCGCTTCGCTCGCGTGCTCGGTGGCGGCGCCGACGAACTCGCGGAACATCGGCTCGGGCCGGTTCGGCCGCGAGTTGAACTCGGGGTGGAACTGGGAGGCGACGTAGAACGGGTGGTCCGGCAGCTCGATCATCTCGACCAGGCGTCCGTCCGGCGACGTGCCGCCGGCGACCAAGCCCTCTTGTTCGAGCCGGGTCCGCAGGAAGAGGTTCACCTCGTAGCGATGGCGGTGGCGCTTGTAGATGACGCCCTCGCCGAAGATCTCAAGCGCCCGCGTGCCTTCGTGCAGGCGCACCGGGTCGGCGCCGAGACGCATCGTGCCGCCCATATCGCGCAGTTCTTTCTGTTCGGGCAGCAGGTCGACCACCGGGTACGGCGTCTCGGGGTCGAACTCGGAGGAGTTGGCGCCGTCCATCCCGGCCACGTGGCGGGCGAACTCGACCACCGCGATCTGCATCCCGAGGCAGATCCCCAGGTACGGGATCTTCCGCTCACGGGCGATCTGGGCGGCACGGACCTTGCCCTCGATGCCGCGCTCGCCGAAGCCGCCGGGGATGAGGATCCCGTCGAGGCCCGCGAGCGCCTCCTCGTCGAGGTGCTCGGAATCGACCAGCTGGATGTCCACGTTCACGCCGTGGTGGATGCCGCCGTGCTCGAGCGCCTCGATCACCGACTTGTAGGCGTCCTCCAGCTGCACGTACTTGCCGACGATCGCGATCCGCACCTCGTCGGTCGCCTCGTCGGCACGCCGCACCATCGCTTCCCAATCCTTCAGGTCGGGAGCCGGAGCCTCGAGCCCGAAGTGGTCGAGCACCAGGTCGTCGACGCCCTCGGCCCGGTAGCCGAGCGGCACCTTGTAGATGTTGTCGACGTCGTAAGAGGAGATGACCGCGTCGACCGGGAGGCTCGCGAACAGCGCGATCTTCTCCCGGATCTCCTGGTCGAGCCGCCGTTCGGAGCGGCAAAAGAGGGCGTGCGGCTGGATCCCGATCCCGCGCAGCTGGTTGACCGAGTGCTGCGTCGGCTTCGTCTTCAGCTCCCCGGCGTGGCCGATGTACGGGACCAGGGTCAGGTGCACGAACATCGCCCGCTTCGGGCCGAGCTCGGTGTAGAGCTGGCGGATCGCCTCGAGGAACGGCAGCGACTCGATGTCGCCGACCGTGCCGCCGATCTCGGTGATCACGAAGTCGACCGCCTGGGACTCGGCGACGATGCGGATTTTCTGCTTGATCTCGTTGGTGATGTGCGGGATCACCTGGACCGTCGCGCCGAGATAATCGCCGCGCCGCTCGCGGCGGATCACCGAGTTGTAGACGCCGCCCGCGGTGACGTTCGACGCCCGCGAGGTGTTTTCGTCGGTGAAGCGCTCGTAGTGGCCGAGGTCGAGATCGGTCTCGGCGCCGTCCTCGGTGACGAAGACCTCGCCATGCTGGAACGGGCTCATCGTCCCCGGGTCGACGTTGATGTAGGGATCGAACTTCTGCAGCTGGACCCGGTAGCCGCGCGAGACGAGCAGGCGGCCGATCGAGGCTGCGGCGATGCCCTTGCCGAGGGCCGACACGACACCTCCGGTAACGAAGATGAATCTGGTGTCGCCTTGGTTAGTTGGGCTCATGCTCTGCCAAGCGAGTCTAGCCAGCGCAGGGGCGGAACCTTCTCGATGGTCGCCGAGATCGACCGTAACTCCCCATACACCGTCAAAACGAGCACCACGGCGAGGGCGATCAGGCGGGCGTCCGGCGACAAAACCGTGAGCAACCAGACACCGGCGATCGCCCCGATGAGGTTCGAGCCGGTGTCCCCGAGCATCGCCCGCTCGCCCAGGGTCAGCCAAGCGCCGACCAGGGCCGGCCCGGCGAAGATCCCGAGGAGTTCGATCGGCGCGAGCGTCCAGGCGCCGAGGCAGAGGCCCGCGCCGAGCAGCGCCAGCGCCTTCTCCGCCCGCCCCGGGCGCAGGTCCAGGAGGTTGAAGAGGTTCGTCGCGAGGACGAGCAGGACGACGTCGGCGAGGTAGCGCCAGGTCGTCAGGCCCTGCCCGGAGACGACATAGGCGGCGAGCGCGGCCGCGCCGATCGCCTTGATCGCCCCGGTCGACAGCCGGCCTTCGCGAAGCGCCCCGGCGTGCCCACGCCAGCCACGCGGCGTCGCCGCCGCGTCGCCCTGGCCGAGCGCGTCGTCGAGGAAGCCGAGGAACGCGATCCCCAGCACGTAGGGCAGCCAGCGGCGCAGTTCCGGCGCGAGGAGGTCGAGCCCGGCGCGGTCGTTCAGCACCGCCAGGGGCGCCAGGGCGACGAGCGCCACCGTCGCCAGGATCGCTCCCAGCGGGAAGGCGAGCGCCGCGCCGCGGTAGTTCGTCCGCACCAGCCCGGCGTCGCGCAGGCCGGCCGCCCCTGCGGGCAGCATCGGGACCGCCAGCGCGATCGCGAGCGGGAACCCCACCCAGTGCATCTCAGTGCCTTCCGGGGACGGACACTCAGCCCCCCGGCGCGACCAGCTCGGGCAGGAGACGATCGGCGGAGCTCTTCACGCCGAAGCTTCCCTCGGCGCCGGCGATCGACAGCACCAGCGCCAGCTGGCCCGCCGTGTTGTCGATGTCGTCCACGGTCGTCAGGCCGTTCGACTGGAAGAACGAGATCGAGGACGGTTCGGTGCTGGTCGACTCCACCCCGACCACGGGCACGCGCGTCGCGGTCATCCCGGCCAGCAGCGCCGTTTCCAGCTGGTTCGCGGTGGAGCGCTGCACGGGACCCATGCCTTCGGGCTGGCTGCGGACGACGATCACCGCGTCGAGCGCGCCGAATTCCCCGCTCGCCCGCGAGAAGAGCTGGCCGCGGACCAGTTCCGGAAGCGTGCCGCCGATCACGATCTGCCGACCCACCCCGACCCCGAGTTCGGTCAGCTCCTCGGATTCCGTGCGGATTTCGGCGAACCGCGTTTCCGAGAGTTCGGAGGCGAGGCCGTTCATTTCGACCGGCTCGCGCACCACTCCCACCCCGACCAGGGTCGCCCCGGTCGGCCCGAGCGCGTCCTCCACGGCGGAGGTGATTTCGCTCGGCAGCCCGCCCATCGCGATCACCGCGATCCGTTTGCCGAGCAGCCGTTCGCGGGTCAGCACCGGGTAGACCTTTTCGTCGAATTCGTTGGCCCG
>Ga0268266_10001640_pt1 | contig 25958 bp, 15 predicted proteins | sample KBSS13metaG_FD_190356 | JGI IMG/M metagenome (GOLD analysis project Ga0268266, IMG submission 190356) | Switchgrass rhizosphere microbial communities from Kellogg Biological Station, Michigan, USA - KBS S1-3 metaG (SPAdes) (version 2) | ecosystem: Host-associated > Plants > Roots > Rhizosphere... | reverse complement strand
GATGTGAGGCTCGACCTGCCTGCGTGCCAGCGCCGCGAGATCGGCGCCCCGCCAGTCGGATTCCACCAGCAGCGAATGCGCCGCGGCAAGTGCCGCTAGACGGCCGTCCAGGCGGTCGGTGAATTCCTCGTAGGATTTGCTGAAGCGCCGGGTTTGATGCGCGATCGACTGCACGACTGTCAGCGTATTCTTGACGCGATGGTTCAGTTCGAGAAGCAGCAGCTTCTGCTGCGTGTCCCATGCCTTGCGTTCGCTGACATCGCGCGTGCTCTCGAGGGCGAGCTGCTGTCCTCCGACGGTTTCAAGGATGATGCGGCTCTCGATCGTCACTTCCCGGCCGTCCTTGGTCCGGTGCTTCAGTTCGCCGCTCCAGGTGCCTTCATCATGCAGCTTGACTCGCAGCTCGGCGAATGAGCCTCCAGGCACGATCGTGCCCAGCAGCTTATCCTTCTTCTTTCCGACCGCTTCTTCGCGGCTGTAGCCGTAGAGCTGCTCGCTTCCGCGATTCCACTCCAGGATCGTCCCGCTGAAATCCCAGATGAAGATCGGATCGCGCGAGAGCTCAACCAGCTGGGTCTGCTGCCGAAGCCTGCGTTCGCTCGTCCTGAGTGCTTCGTCGGTTTGCCGCCGTTCCGTCATGTCGACAAAGGTGAGGACGACGCCGTCGATCTTGTCATCGACCGTGCGATAGGGACGCAGGCGAACATCGTACCAGCGATCGTCGCGACTGCGGATTTCGTGCCTGATCGGCGCGAGGTTGGCGAGCACCCTGCGTGCGTCGGCGACCAGGCCGTCATATTCCAGCCGGTGGGCGAAATCCGAAATCGGGCGGCCTTCGTCGCTCGGCGTGATGCTGAATAGTTCAGTGACCTGTTGCGTGAATCGCTTGATGCGCAGGCTGGAATCGAGGAACAGCGTGCCGAAATCGGTTGCCGCCATCAGGTTCTGAAGGTCGCTGTGCGCGCGAGAGACCGCCTCCAGCTTCAGTTTGAGTTCGCTGTTGACGGTCTGCAATTCCTCATTGATCGACTGCAGCTCTTCCTTGCTGGTCTCCAGTTCTTCAGAGGTCGAGCGGTACTCCTCATTGATCGATTGCAGTTCCTCATTGGCTGCGCGCAATTCCTCGTTGGCGCTCTCCGACTCCTCGCGGGTGGTCCGTAGCCGCGCCTGGGTCTGCTGCAACTCCTCGCGCAGACGGTTGATGATTTCGCTGCCTACGTCATTCTCGAGCGCCTGGCCTTCCGCGACCTGTTCGACTGTGCCGCCCTCGATGAACAGCACGATCGCCCTGTCTTCTCCGCCTTCATGGTCCTCAGCGGGTTTGACGTGCATCAACACCCGATGCGGTGCGCCGTTGAAGCGAACCGGGATGGGCAGGCTGAGCCAGGCCTTGGATGTTTCGAAAGCCCTGTGCAAGGCTGATCGCAGTTCGAAACGCAGTTCGGGCCGGACCAGATCGACGACATTGCCGCTGAGCGGTCCACCGGCCGGCTGCAGGAAGCGACCGGCATTCTCGGACATGTGCAGGACGCGATGCGACTGGTCGACCAGGATGCTGGGAGGTGCAAGTTTTTCGAGCGCCTGGCGATGCGCAGCCGCCTCGCTCAGCAACGCGCTGGTGCTGGGTGGCCGCATAGGATGTGCGGCCTGCTCGTGCACGACCGCCACGCCACCGAACAATCGCGGCAGCAGGCGCAGTTCGCCCGGCGCGGCCGAGGACTGGTAGATGCGTGCCTTCCGGTCGAAGGTACGGAATTGCCCGGCCGGATTATCGGCGCTCTCCGATGTACCCAGCATCAGGAATCCATCGGGATTGAGGGCGTAGTGAAACGTATTGCAGGCCATCTCCTGCAGGTCTCGATCGAGGTAGATCAGCAGGTTGCGGCAAGCGATGAGATCGAGACGTGAGAAGGGCGGATCCTTGAGCAGGCTATGGCTTGCGAACAGCACCAGGTCGCGCAACTCCTGGCGAACCCGATAATGGTCGGCTTCCTTCACGAAGAAGCGCCGCAAGCGGTCTTCACTGACGTCGGCTTCGATGGCTGCGGGGTACTGGCCCTCTCTCGCCATCGCGAGCGCCTTGGCGTCGATATCAGAGCCGAACACCTGGATCGTTGGCCGGATATCCTGCCGGGAGGCCTGCTCCAGCAACAGCATTGCGACCGAATAAGCTTCTTCACCGGTGGCGCAGCCGGGTACCCAGACGCGGATCGACCGGTCGGACAATTTGCCCTGAAACAGCTGGGGAATGACCTGGAGTTCTAGGGTCTGGAACGCTTCCTTGTCGCGGAAGAATGACGTCACCGAAATCAGGAGATCGCCGAGCAGCGCCTGCGCTTCGTCGGGATTGTCGCGCAGCACGTCGAAATAGGTGTTCGGGCTGTCCGATCGGGTGACCTGCATGCGGCGCGCAATCCGGCGCAGGATCGTCGCGCGCTTGTATTTGGAGAAATCGTGTCCGGTCCGGACCCGTACATGCGCAAGGATTCTCCGCAGCAGGTCTGGATTCAACCCGCGCAGGCCTGACGGGGGGCCATTGCTCTTTTCGCGTACGAGTTCGGTCAGGCGCTGCGCAATCTCGCGTACCGGCAGGATGAAGTCGGCAATGCCGGTCGCAATGGCGGCGCGGGGCATCGAGGGAAATTCGGCTTCATTCGGATCCTGTACCAGAATGATGCCGCCGGACTCCTTGACGGCTCTCACGCCGACAGCGCCGTCCGACCCGGCGCCTGTCAGGATCACCGCGCAGCCGTCGCCATGCTGTTCCGCCAGCGAGCGGAAGAACAGGTCGATCGGCGCGCGCTGCCCGCGCGGCTCGTCAAATTCCGCGGTGGCGATCTCGTCATTGGTGATGTGCAGCCGGCGGTCGGGCGGGATGACGTAGACGTGGTCCGGCTGCAGCGCCACCGGGGTGCTGACCTGGAGCACCGGCATGGTGGTGCGCGTTGCCAGGATGCTGGACATCTCGCTGCGTACATCCGGATCGAGATGCACGACTACGACAAAGGCCGCGCCGGTTTTCTCCGGCAATGCATCGAACAGGTGCTGTAACGCACGGACCCCGCCGGCAGAGGCGCCGATGCCGACGACGATGGTTTTGGGCTGGCCAGGCTCCGCTTCCTCGTTCCGCTCCTCGTCGCTCGTTTCAGCCATCGCGCGGCTCACTTTCTTGTCGGTCGCCCTCCCGGTCGAAGGCGGCATTTGGCCCATTTATCAGGAGCTTCGGCAAGGAAATAGTGGAGCGAAATGATTTCGGAACGAAAAGCCCGGGCGAGGGTTCCCCCCTCTGGGGCGCGGAGCATTTTGATGGCTAATCGGGACATTCTGGCCATAGGGACCTCGGCCGGGGGGTTCGAGGCGTTGCGCTTCCTGGCGGGCGAATTCTCCCGCGACTTTCCAGCATCAGTTGTGGTGACGATCCACCTGTCCAGCCAATTCCGGTCGGCGCTGGATGCCATTCTCACCCAGGCGGGTCCGCTCCCGGCCAAATTCGCCGTCGATGGCGAGAAGTTCGAAAGAGGGCATGTCTACATCGCGCCGGCGGAGCGTCATCTCATCGTGGAGGGCGAACAACTGCGGCTGGGATCGGGGCCGCGCGAGAACAACGCGCGGCCGTCACTCGACCCGCTGTTCCGGTCCGCAGCGCTGTGCTGTGGTCCGAGGACGGTCGGCGCCGTCCTGACGGGGACGCTGGGGGACGGCGCAGCCGGCCTGTCGACATTGAAGCAATCCGGCGGCATCACGGTGGTGCAGGACCCGGGCGACGCCGCCTTTCCGGAAATGCCGATGACGGCGATGAGCCGTTCGCAGCCCGATCACGTCGTCGGCCTCGCGGGCATGCCGGCGCTGTTCGAAAAGCTGGCGCGGCAACCTGCAGGTCAAGCGATGCCGGTCGCAAGCAGCCTCAAATATGAAGTCAACGTCGCAACCGGTGGACGTGGCAGCATGAGTGAAATGGATCGCATCGGCCGCCGGTCGGTACTCGCCTGTCCCGACTGCCACGGCATCATGTGGGAAATCGACGAAGGCGAGTTGGTGCGCTACCGCTGCCATGTCGGCCATGCCTATTCGGCAGAAATCATGAGCGTGGCACTCGACGAGAACCTGAAGCAGGCCTTTGGAAGCGCGCTCCGGGCGCTCGACGAACGCGTCGCCCTTGCCAGAAAACTGGAAGCGCAAGCGAGCACCGGCGGCCGGAGCCTGGTCGCCGAGTCATGGGCGGCCAAGGCGCTCGAGTTCGAGGCGGAAGCCGAAATCATCCGCGACTCGATCCGGCGAACCGATGAGATCGCCGCGCGTTTCAGCGCGGCGTAGCCTTCCGGACGGCGCCAGGCGGGAACAGACCAGCTTGCTCGCGCAAACGACGCAGCTTTTCGCTGAGGACCATCAGCGTCTGCTGATGACCAGGAAAATTGGCGATCCCAGCAGGATTCGAACCTGCAACCCACGGAGTAGAAATCCGTTACTCTATCCAGTTGAGCTATGGGACCGTCGGGGGCGGGTGGCCGCCCAAACGTCCGCCTGACAGGGTATCCGCCCTTATAGGCTTTCCTTATCTAGCACTGCCAATATGAAAAATCCGCTTTTCCGCCAAGACGGTCGAACCGATTTCCTTGGGTTCGCGACCAAGGCAGACGGCGGCCCATAGCCCATGGTCCGCCCTTGACACAAAACCCGCCGCCGGCCCCCTGCCACGCGGTGCGGCCGAGACTATTTGGACTGCCAGCGCCATGCATGCGACCCCTTCGCAAGCCGAATCCACTGCCATCAGTCCGTCACCTTTTCGCGCACTTTTCGACGTTACGCGGCTGATGCCCGCGGCAAGGAGCCCATTAATGATCGGTTTGATTCGCGCCACAGTGATTTGCGCCACGCTGGCGCTCGGCCTGACCGCGGCAGGGGCCGCGGACAAGGCGTTCAAGCGCGAAGAGCTGGCCGATTCGGCCGTCAAACTGGAGGCCCAGATCAAGAGCGAGGCGGGGCCGGTCGCCAAATCCTCCGCGATGCTGCGCAACGATGCCGACGCCGCTTTCAAGCGCGCCGATTTCCGCGTCGGCCTGCAAATCCTGGGGCAGATCGCCGCCACCACGCCCGAAGACAGCGCCAATTGGCTGAAGCTCGCCAAAACCATCTTCCAGATCCGCTCCGCCAGTTCCAGCGAACAGACCTTCCTGTACGAGCGCGCCTCGACCGCGGCCTATATCGCCTATCAGCGCGCCGGCAACCAGGCCGAGGAGGCCGATGCCCTGGCCGTGCTGGGCCGGGCGATGTCCGAGCGCAAGCTGTGGCGTCCGGCGCTGGATAGCTTACGGCTGTCGCTCGACATGCGCGAGGTCGCCGAGGTTCGCGGGCAGTATGAGAAAATGCGCGACCAGCATGGCTTCCGCCTGCTGGATTATACCGTCGACTCCGACGGTGCTTCCCCGCGCGCCTGCTTCCAGTTCTCCGAGGATCTCGCCAAGCGGGTCGATTTTGCGCCGTTCGTGGCTCTGGCCGGCACTGACAAGCCGGCGCTGACCAGCGAGGGCAAGCAGCTCTGCGTCGACGGGCTGAAACACGGAGAGCGCTACAACGTCAATTTGCGCGCCGGCCTGCCGTCCACAGTCAAGGAGACGCTGCCGAAATCGGCCGAGTTCAACATTTATGTCCGCGACCGCAAGCCGTTCGTGCGCTTCACGGGTCGCGCCTATGTGCTGCCCCGCACCGGCCAGCGCGGCATCCCACTGGTCAGTGTCAACACGCCGTCGGTGAACGTCAACGTGTTCCGGATCGGCGACCGCAACCTGATCAATACCGTCGTCGACAGCGACTTCCAGAAGACACTCTCCAGCTACCAGCTCTCGGATTTGGGCAATGAGCGCGGCGTCAAGGTGTGGTCCGGCGAACTTGCGACTGCGACCACGCTGAACCAGGACGTCGTAACGGCATTCCCGGTCGACCAGGCGCTCGGCGACCTGCAGCCCGGCGTCTATGTGATGACGGCGTCGGCAAAGGGGCCCGGCACCGGCGACGACGTCACGCTGGCGACGCAGTGGTTCATCGTCTCCGACATGGGGCTGACGGCGTTTTCCGGCAATGACGGCATCCATGTCTTCGTCAATTCGCTGGCGTCGACAGCGGCGGTCGCCAAGGCCGAAGTGCGGCTGGTGGCGCGTAACAATGAGATCCTCGCCACCCGCAAGACCGACGATGCCGGCCACGTGCTGTTCGAAGCGGGGCTGGCGCGCGGCGAGGGCGGGCTGTCGCCGGCGCTGCTGACCGTCATGAGCGAAAAATCGGATTACGCTTTCCTCGGCCTGAAGACGAATGCCTTCGACCTCACCGACCGCGGCGTATCCGGGCGGGCGGTGCCATCAGGCGCCGATGCCTTTGTCTACGCCGAGCGCGGCGTCTACCGGTCGAACGAGACGGTCTACCTGACCGCGCTGCTGCGCGACGGGCAGGGCAACGCGATGGCCGGCGCGCCGCTGACGCTGGTGATCGAGCGACCGGACGGCGTCGAATTCCGCCGCGCCGTGCTGCCGGATCAGGGCGCGGGCGGCCGCTCTCTTGCCTTGCCGCTCAACTCGGCCGTCCCGACCGGGACCTGGCGCGTGCGCGCCTTTACCGATCCGAAGGGCTCCTCCGTCGGCGAGACCACCTTCATGGTCGAGGATTACATCCCAGAGCGGATCGAATTCGATGTCTCTTCGAAGGAGAAGATGATCAAGGCCGAAGCTCCGGTTGAGCTGAAGGTAGCCGGCAAGTTCCTTTACGGTGCGCCGGCCTCCGGCCTGCAACTCGAGGGCGATATGCTGGTGGCGCCTGCGGCCTCGGGACGGCCGGGTTATCCCGGCTACCAGTTCGGCGTTGCCGATGAGGAAACCGCCTCCAACGAGCGCACGCCGATCGAGAACCTGCCGGAAGCCGACGCCAACGGCGTTGCGACCTTCCCGGTGTCGCTGGCCAAGGCGCCGACGTCGACCCGGCCGCAAGAAGCGCAGATCTTCATCCGCATGGTGGAGACCGGCGGCCGCGCGGTCGAGCGCAAGCTGGTGCTGCCTGTGACGCCGCAGGCGGCGCTGATTGGCGTCAAGCCGCTGTTCGGCGACAAGAGCGTTGCCGAGGGGGACAAGGCCGAGTTCGATGTCGTGTTCGTTGGCCCCGACGGCAAGCAGCTGCCGCGCGACAGCCTGCGCTACGAACTCCTCAAGATGGAGTCGCGCTATCAATGGTATCGCCAGAATTCGTCCTGGGAATATGAGCCGGTCAAGTCGACGAAGCGCGTCGCCGACGGCGACCTGACGCTATCGGCCGGCAAGGCGGCGCGGGTGTCGGTCTCGCCGGAGCCGGGCCGCTACCGCCTCGACGTCAAATCGACCGAAGCGGACGGACCGGTCACGTCGGTCCAGTTCGACGTCGGCTGGTATTCCGACGGCAGCGCCGATACGCCGGATCTTCTGGAGACCTCGATCGACAAGCCGGAATATGCCTCCGGCGACACCATGGTGGTGTCGGTCAATGCCCGCACTGCCGGCAAGTTGACCATCAACGTGCTCGGCGACCGGCTGCTGACGACGCAGACCATCGACGTCAGGGAAGGCACCCAGCAGGTCAGGCTGACTGTCGGCAAGGACTGGGGCACCGGTGCTTATGTGCTGGCGACGCTGCGCCGTCCGCTCGATGCGGCCGCGCAGCGGATGCCGGGACGGGCGATCGGGCTGAAATGGTTCGGCATCGACAAGAAAGCGCACACGCTGCAGGTCGCGCTGTCGCCGCCGCCGCTGGTGCGGCCCGGCACAAACTTGAAGATCCCCGTCAAGCTCGGCGGGCTCAATCCCGGTGAGGACGCCAAGATCGTCGTTGCCGCAGTCGATGTCGGCATTCTCAGCCTGACCAACTACAAGCCGCCGGCGCCGGACGATTACTATCTCGGCCAGCGCCGCCTCACGGCTGAAATCCGCGACCTCTATGGGCAACTGATCGACGGCATGCAGGGCACCCGCGGCCAGATCCGGACCGGCGGCGATTCCGCCGGCGCCGAACTGCAGGGCTCGCCGCCCACGCAGAAACCGCTCGCGCTTTATTCAGGGATCGTCACGGTTGGCGCTGACGGCACCACGGAAATCAGTTTCGATATTCCGGAGTTTGCCGGCACGGCCCGCGTCATGGCGGTGGCGTGGAATGCGACCAAGCTCGGTCGCGCCACCATCGACGTCACAGTGCGCGACCCCGTGGTGTTGACGGCGACGCTGCCGCGCTTCCTGCTCAATGGCGACAAGGGCACGATGAGTTTCGACCTCGACAATGTCGAAGGCGCGCCCGGCGACTACAGCATCAGCGTGAAGACATCGGGCCCGGTGAAGGTGACGGGCAATCCTACCACCACGGTCAAGCTTGCCGCCAAACAGCGGACCTCGATGGCGCTGGCGCTCGACGCCGGTGGCGCCGGCACCGCCAATCTCGACGTCGACATCAAGGGGCCGAACGGACTGACGCTGGCGCGGCATTATGCGCTCGACGTCAAGGCGGCGACGCAGGTGCTGGCGCGGCGGTCGATCCGGACATTGGCAAAGGGCGAGAGCCTGACGCTGACGCCGGACATGTTCTCCGACCTCGTATCAGGCACCGGCAGCGTATCGCTGTCGGTGAGCCTGTCCACCGCGCTCGATGCGGCGACCATCCTGAAGGCGCTCGATCGCTATCCACACGGCTGTTCCGAGCAGATCACCAGCCGCGCGATGCCGCTGCTCTACGTCAACGACTTGGCAGTGGGCGCGCATCTGGCGATGGATACCGCGGTCGATCAGCGCATCAAGGACGCCATCGAACGGCTGTTGGCGCGGCAGGGCTCGAACGGCTCGTTCGGCCTGTGGTTGGCGGGCGGCGACGACGCCTGGCTCGATGCCTACGTGACCGACTTCCTGACCCGCGCTCGTGAAAAGGGTTTTGCGGTGCCGGACGTGCTGTTCAAAAACGCGCTCGACCGCATCCGTAACTCCGTCGTCAATGCCGCCGAGCCGGAAAAGGACGGTGGCCGCGACCTGGCTTACGGCCTCTACGTGCTCGCCCGCAATGGCGCGGCGCCAATCGGCGACCTGCGCTATCTCGCCGATACCAAGCTGAGCAATCTCGCGACCCCGATCGCGAAGTCGCAGCTAGCAGCGGCGCTGGCCCTGGTCGGCGACAAGACGCGGGCGGAGCGAGTCTACGCCTCCGCGGTGGAGGCCTTGGCGCCAAAACCCGTGATCGAGTTCGGCCGCGTCGACTACGGCTCGGCGCTGCGCGATGCGGCGGCGCTGGTGTCGCTCGCCAGCGAAGGCAACGCGCCGCGCGCGACGCTGACGCAGGCCGTGCAGCGCGTCGAAGCGGCGCGGGGGCTTACGCCCTACACCTCGACGCAGGAGAATGCGTGGATGGTGCTGGCTGCGCGTGCTCTGTCGAAGGAAACGCTGGCGCTGGATGTTGACGGGTCGCCCGCGAAAGCCGCGGTCTATCGCAGCTACAAGGCAGAAGCGCTGGCGGGCAAGCCGGTCAGGATCACCAATACCGGCGATGCGCCGGTGCAGGCGGTGGTCTCGGTCTCGGGTTCGCCGGTTACCCCGGAGCCCGCGGCCTCGAATGGCTTCAAGATCGAGCGCAATTACTTCACACTCGACGGGAAGCCGGCCGACGTCAGCAAGGCGAAACAGAACGACCGCTTTGCCGTGGTGCTGAAGATCACCGAGGCCAAGCCGGAATACGGGCACATCATGGTGGCCGATTATCTGCCGGCCGGCCTTGAGATCGACAACCCGCATCTGGTGTCGTCGGGCGATAGCGGCACGCTCGACTGGATCGAGGACGGCGAGGAGCCGGAGCATACCGAGTTCCGCGACGACCGCTTCACGGCGGCGATCGACCGCGCCAGCGACGACAAGTCGGTGTTCACGGTGGCCTATATCGCGCGTGCGGTGTCGCCGGGCAAATACGTGCTGCCGCAGGCCTATGTCGAGGACATGTACAACCCCTCGCGCTACGGCCGCACCAGCACTGGCTCGGTTGAGGTGCGTCCGGCGAAATGAGCGAAAAGATGCGCCAGGGAGAGAAAGACGTGGATGTCCGGGGCAAGTCCGGCCGTGACGGCGGCGCTGGTGGTCGCCGCCGCTTTTTCCGGATCGCGGTGTCTCTCGCCTTCGTGCTCATCCTCATCACCACCGCCTTCGCTGCTTGGGTTGCCTCGCTCGGGCCGCTGCCGCTGGAACAGGCGCGCAAGGTTTCCACCACGGTCGTCGATCGCAACGGCAAGCTGCTGCGCGCCTATGCGATGGCTGACGGACGCTGGCGGTTGCCGGTCAACGCGAAGACCGAAGTTGACCCCGGATATCTCAAGCTGCTGCTGGCGTATGAGGACCGCCGGTTCTGGTCGCATGGCGGCGTCGATCCGCTGGCACTCGGACGCGCTGCGCTTCAACTCGGAACCCGTGGCCATATCGTTTCCGGCGGCTCGACCATCACGATGCAACTGGCGCGCCTGCTCGAGCCGCGGCGCGAACGCTCGGTCCATGCAAAGCTGCGCCAGATGGTGCGCGCCGTTCAGCTCGAACGGCAATTGAGCAAGGACGAGATCCTCAATCTGTATCTCGCGCTGGCACCGTTCGGCGGCAATCTCGAAGGTATCCGCGCCGCATCCATCGCCTATTTCGGCAAGGAGCCAAAACGTCTGACGCTGGCGGAAGCCGCTTTGCTAGTCGCGCTGCCGCAATCGCCGGAACGCCGTAGGCTCGACCGTTATCCCCAAGCCGCACATGCCGCGCGCGATCGCGTGCTGGCGCGGATGGTCGAGGATGGCGTCGTGTCGAAAGAAGACGCGGCGCAGGCGAAGGCGGTAGGGGTGCCGCGGCTGCGCAAGCCGATGCCGATCCTGGCGCCGCATTCTTCCGACGCGGCGATGGCGACGGTGAAGGATACGCCGCTGATCAAGCTGTCGCTGGATTCGGGCCTGCAGCGGACGTTGGAGGCGCTGGCGCGCGACCGCGCGGTGGCGCAGGGGCCGAACATTTCAGTCGCCATCATTGCGGTCGACAATGAAAGCGGCGACGTGCTGGCGCGCGTCGGGTCCGCGGATTATTTCGACGAGCGTCGCGCCGGGCAGGTCGACATGACGCGCGCGGTGCGCTCGCCGGGCTCGACGCTGAAGCCGTTCATCTATGGTCTCGCCTTCGAGGACGGCTTTGTGCACCCCGAGAGCCTGATCGACGATCGGCCCATTCGTTTCGGCTCGTATGCGCCGGAAAATTTCGACATGACGTTCCAGGGCACCGTGCCGGTACGCAAGGCGCTGCAGCTCTCGTTGAATGTGCCGGCGATTGCGCTGCTCGATCGCGTCGGCGCGAGCCGGCTGTCGTCGCGGCTGAAACAAGCCGGTGGAAATCTCGTGCTGCCGAAGGATGAAGCGCCGGGACTGGCGATGGGGCTGGGCGGTGTCGGCGTCACCTTGCAGGATCTGGCGCAGCTCTACGCCGGGCTGGCACGGTCCGGCGCAGCGCGGCCGTTGCGCGAGATCATGCTGGCGAATGACGATCGCGAGCCGCTGCGACTGATGGACCAGGCCGCGGCCTGGCAGGTCGGCAACGTGCTGCTCGGCACGCCACCGCCGGAAAACGGCGTGCACAACAAAATCGCGTTCAAGACCGGCACAAGCTATGGCTATCGCGATGCGTGGTCGGTTGGCTTCGATGGTCGCGTCACGATTGGCGTGTGGGTCGGACGTCCGGATGGCGCGCCGGTGCCGGGCCTCATCGGACGCACCGCTGCGGCGCCAATCTTGTTCGACGCGTTTGCGCGGACCGGAAAGATCCCGGCGGCGCTGCCGAAGGCGCCGAAGGGCGCGCTGATTGCCAGCAACGCCAAACTTCCGCTGCCGCTGCGGCGCTTCCGTCCCGTCGGCGAACTGATCCGGACCGGCGGCGATCAGATGCCGCGCATTCAGTTCCCGCTGAACGGCTCGCGGATCGACGTCGACCGGTCGGACGGCGGGGAGGCCGCGCCGATGCCGGTCAAGGTGACCGGCGGCGTGCTGCCGCTGACCATCATGCTGAACGGTACTTCGGTCGGGGAGATCGACAGCCGGCGCCAGCGGCTGGTCGACCCGCCCGGGCCAGGCTTTGCCCGGTTGACGGTGATCGATGCGACCGGTGCGGCCGATACCGTTGTGATCCGGGTACAGTAGCGAAAAAGCGTCTGGGGACAGCCGGATAGGGCGAATCTGTGGTGTTGTTTGCACTGCGGTTTCATCGTATGCGAACAGCATGGTGGAAACCTTGCACTCCCCACGCTTTGGAGCAGGCCAACAGCCTGTAAAACCTGCGCATTCCGGCCGCAGGCTGGCTGCCGCGTTCGACTTCGCCACGGCGAACGACTTCCGCGCCGTCGTGTTCCTGGTGCTCTGCGGTCTCGTATTTTTCCTGCCAGGTTTCTTCAATATTCCGGCAATCGACCGCGACGAGGCGCGGTTCGCGCAGGCGACCAAGCAGATGGTCGAAAGCGGCGACCTGGTCGACATCCGCTTTCAGGATGACGTCCGCTACAAGAAGCCGGTCGGCATCTATTGGCTGCAGGCTGCCGTGGTGGAAACTGCCTCGTCGCTCGGCCTGCCGAGGGCGCAGTTGCGCATCTGGCTTTACCGGATTCCCTCCCTGATCGGCGCCATCGGCGCTGTTCTGCTGACCTACTGGACGGCGCTCGCTTTCGTGACGCGGCGCGGCGCGGCGCTGGCGGCACTGATGATGTGCAGCTCGGTCCTGCTTGGCGCCGAAGCCCGCCTCGCCAAGACCGACGCGATGCTGCTGTTGACCGTGGTCGCCGCGATGGGGGCTATGGCGCGCGTTTATCTGTCCTGGCAGCGTGGTGAAGATCCGGTGCGTCCATCCTGGACCGCGCCCGCGGTGTTCTGGACAGCAATCGCCGGCGGCATCCTGATCAAGGGACCGCTGATCCTGTTGTTCGTCGGACTGACCATCGTGGCGCTCGCGATCCTCGACCGCTCGGCGGCTTGGCTATGGCGGCTGCGCCCGCTATTGGGGCTGATATGGACGCTGGTGTTGGTGCTGCCATGGTTCGTTGCGATCTTCTGGCGCGCCGGCGATGCATTCTTCGCCAATTCGCTCGGCGGCGACATGCTGAGCAAGCTCGGCGCGCAGGAATCCCATGGCGCGCCACCCGGCGTCTATCTGCTGCTGTTCTGGGTCACGTTCTGGCCGGGAGCCGCGCTGGCGGGGATGGCAGCGCCGGCGGTATGGCGCGCGCGGCGGGAGCCCGGTGCGCAATATCTGCTGGCGTGGCTGATCCCGTCCTGGATCGTGTTCGAACTGGCGCTGACCAAGCTGCCGCATTACGTGATGCCGCTCTATCCGGCGATCGCGATTCTGACCGCCGGGGCGCTGGAGCGCCGCGTGCTGTCGCGATCATGGTTGCGGCGCGGCGCGGCTTGGTGGTTTGTCGTTCCCACGGTGGGTTCGGTGGTCGCCGTCATTGCGGCGATCAAGCTGACGCATTTTCCGGCCTTTCCAGCCTGGCCGTTCCTGGCGGCGGCGATGATTTTCGGCCTGTTCGCGTGGTGGCTGTTCGAGGAAAGCCGCGCCGAGCGCTCGCTGTTGAATGCGGTGGTCGCGGCGATGTTTCTGGCGATTGGAATCTACGGCATCGTCTTGCCGTCGCTGACGACATTGTTTCCGAGCGCCGAGATCGCGCGCGCCCTTCGCAACGTCGTCTGCGTAGGACCGAAAGCCGCCGCCGCGGGCTTCCATGAGCCGAGCCTTGTCTTCATGGCCGGCACCGATACCCTGCTGACCGACGGATCGGGCGCTGCCGATTTCCTGGGGCAGGGCAGTTGCCGCTTCGCGCTGGTGGAATCGCGCACCGAACGCGCCTTCGTGCAGCGTGCCGAAGCGATCGGGCTCCGCTACAATGTGGCCAAGCGGATCGAGGGCTATAATATCTCGCAGGGCAAGGCGGTCTCGATCGCCATCTTCCGCTCAGAAGGTACGGAATGAGATGGCTGCAAGTCCTGCCGTCGTTGATTCCAGGAACTACCTTGCCCGCTTCGGGATGCTGACGTGGCTGTCACTTGCGCAACTCGTGCGCCCGCCATCGCATTCGCGGCGTGCCGAGGCTGCAAGGCGGGCGGCGCGACATGCATTGTGGCTGTCGGCAGCTCTCGGCGCAGCAATCATTGTGCTGATGTACACGCTTGATGCGTGGGAAATCGCCCAGATGCCGAAACGCGGCACGCCATCGCTGTGGTGGCTCCGCATTCTCACCGATTTCGGCAAGGACGAATATGTGCTGGCGGTGCTGGCAGCGTTGCTGATCGCGATCGCGATCGTCGCGCCGGCGTTGCGCGGCATCCAGCGCGCGCTGTTGCTTGGGTTGGGGACGCGGCTTCAGTTCATATTTCTGGCGGTCGCCGTGTCCAATCTGGTCACTGAGGTGCTGAAATATTGCATCGGCCGCGGCCGCCCGTTTGTCGGCGGCGAGGCCAACGCGTTCCATTTCTCGCACTTCGCAGGCAACCCGGCCTATTACAGCTTTCCGTCCGGCCACGCCACGACCGCCTTTGCGCTTGCTTTGGCGGTGTCCGCCGTTTGGCCCCAGGCGCGTGTCGCCATGGCCATCTATGCCCTGATCATTGCAGTGAGCCGTCTGGTGTTGCTGGCCCATCATCCGAGTGACGTCGTGGCGGGCGCGATGGTCGGGATCGTCGGCACGGTGTTCGTTCGATACTGGTTTGCGGCCCGGCGGCTCGGCTTCGCGATCCAGCGCGACGGCAGCATTGTGTCCCTTGTCGGGCCCTCGTCCGGCCGTCTCAAAAGGGTTGCCCGAGGCGCTTTCGCCCCATAAAAGCGGACGCCGCCTGACGGCCCGATGCGCCCGGTTCCGGGTCCTCCCAAACCAACCAGACGAGTGCCGATTTGACACCTTCCGACAGAGCGGTCGCCGTTTCCATCGTTGTGCCGGTGCGCAACGAGGCGGAGAATGTCGCGCCACTGGTTGCGGAAATCATCGGCGCGCTCGGCGACCGCTGGGCTTATGAGATCGTCTACGTCAACGACGGTTCGACGGACGCGACCGCCGACCGGCTGGCTGTACTGATGAAGCAGCACTGCCAGATCCGGCAATTGAAGCACGCGATATCTACCGGGCAATCGGCGGCGGTGCGCAGCGGCGTGCGGGCGGCGCGGGGCGGCATCGTGGCGACGCTCGATGGCGATGGGCAGAACAATCCGGCCTTCCTGCCGGACCTGATCGCTGCGGTCGAAAACGGCGGCGGGCGCGTTGGTCTTGCGGCCGGCCAGCGGGTCGGGCGCAAGGACACCGGCTTCAAGAAATTGCAGTCGAAGATCGCTAACGGGATACGTAGTTCGATCCTGAGCGACGGCACCCGTGACACCGGCTGCGGACTGAAGGCGTTCCCGCGCGAGGTATTCCTCTCGATGCCTTATTTCGATGGTCTGCATCGCTTCCTGCCGGCGCTGGTGCGCCGCGAGGGATTCGACGTCGCCTATGTCGACGTCGTCGATCGTCCGCGTCATTCCGGCGTGTCCAATTACGGCTTCTTTGACCGGCTATGGATCGGAATCATGGATCTTGCCGGCGTGTGGTGGCTGATCCGCCGCAAGAAGCCCACGCCCGTCGCGACCGAGGTTTTCTGATGTTCATCCAGTTCGGGCAGGCGCTCGGCGATTATCTCTATGACGTCTTCGTCGCCAAGTTCGACTTCTGGCTCGCTTTCGGCCTGATCGCGCAGTTGCTGTTCACCGCCCGCTTCCTGGTGCAGTGGATATCGAGCGAACGCGCTGGGCGAAGCGTGATCCCGATCGCGTTCTGGTTCTTCTCGATGGGAGGAGGGCTGATGACCCTGATCTACGGCATCGCCAAGCGCGAACCCGTGATCATCATTGGCCAGTCGATGGCAACCATCATCTACATCAGAAACATCATGCTGATCGTCAAGCATCGCGGCAAGGCGTCGAAGACGCTGGATCGCTGATCAGGAGCGACCGGGCATGGGCGCCGGGAGTGCGGCTAGATCGCTTTCAACGCTGCTTCGATAGGCGGCGAGCTCTCCCGCCGCATCCAGCACGGGGTAGGCGACCGAGCAGATATGCGAGTGGATGCGCCGGAGGTCTCGCAGCACGTCGAGATGGAGCGAGGTTGTTTCGATGGTCTCGGGGCGTCCCTCGCGCAGGCGGTCCAGATGCCGCTCGGTGGCGGCCAGTTCCGCATTGCGCAGTGCGGCCTTCTCGGTCAGCAGCTTGCGCGCCTCGTTAACGTCGCCGGACATGAAGACGCCGAACGCGATCCGCAGCGAATCCATCGTACGCTTGTGGAAGGCGGAGAGTTCTTCGGCGCCCTCAGCCGAGAACTGGAAGCGGCGTTTGATCTTCTTGGTCGCGAGCTCGCTCAGGTTCTTGTCGATGATGTCGCCGATATGCTCAAGGTTGATGGCGAAGGAGACGATCTCCATCGCCCGCTGCCCCTCGCGCTCGTCGAGGCTGCCACGGGTGAGTTTTGTGACGTAGAGCTTGATTGCCTCGTCGAGGCTGTCGACGCTGTTGTCCATTTGCGAGACCTGGTCGACCAACGCCCGATCGTTGGTCATCATCGCCGCCATCACCTTGCGCAGCATGACTTCGACATGATCGCCCATGCGCAGGGTCTCGCGGGCGGCATCGGCCAAAGCGAGGGAGGGGGTCTCCAGCGCGCTTTCGTCGAGATATCGCGGCCCTGTCTCGCCGGCCTCCTTGACGCGTTCGGGCAGCAACCGCTTCAACAGCCGCGCCATGCCGTCGAGGAGGCCCATGAATAGAACGGCGGTCGCAACGTTGAAGGCGATGTGGAACAGCGCGGTGGCCTTGGCGAGATCCGGTTGCCACGAGATCAGAAGATCCGCGATCGGCTGCAGGAACGGCGCCACCAGCAGGATGCCGACCAGCCGGTTGACGAGGTTGCCAAGCGGCAGGCGATAGCTGGCCGGGTTATCGCGGCGCGCGCCCTCGACGATCGGATTGATCGCGCTGCCGAGATTGGCGCCGAGCACCAGCGCCAGCGCCGCGTAGGGCGTGATGAAATGCGCATAGGCCAGCGACATCACCAGCAGCACGCTGGCGACGCTCGAGTGCACCAGCCAGGTCACGATCGCGGCGAAGAGGATGCAGAGCACGGGGTCGCCGGTGATGGCGTTCATGAACACGCGCACGCCCGGCGCATTCTCCGCCGGCGCCAGCGTGTTGAGCAGGATATGCAGCGCCAGCAGCATCAGGCCGAGCCCGATAAAGACGCGGCCGACGTCCTTGATGCGTGAGCGCGGTCCACTGCGGAAGGCGACCAGGCCGATGATGAACAGCACCGGCGCGACGGCAGAGATGTTGAACGACAGGATCTGCACGATCAGCGTGGTGCCGACATTGGCGCCGAGCATGATGGCGAGTGCGGGGACGAGGCTGACGAGCCCTTCCGACGTGAACGAACTCGTGATGAGGCCGGTCGCGGTACTGCTCTGGAGGAGGGCGGTCAGGCCGAGGCCGGCGCCAAACGCCGTGAAGCGGTTGCTCAGCGCCCTTGCCAGCAGCAGACGCAGGTTCGACCCGAACGCACGCAGGATCCCGCTGTGGACCATATGTAGGCCCCACAGCAGCAACGCTACGCCGCCCATCAGGTCGAGCAGAACCAGACTTCCCATTCGCTTCCGTTCCGTCAAATCGAGTCGAAGTTGTCAAGCTATCGCCTAACGAGGGGGGATCAACCCTTTAGTTGGCCGAAAATTGCTCCCCAGGGCGCCGCAGCAGGCGCGTTCGACGGCCTCGCCGCGCCCGGTTTGGTAAACGGAGTTCGAGCGCAACCCTTACATTGCGAGCCGTTGCGATAGGCCAATTCCAACGATTCTTCGGTAAAGCTGGTGCCACCATCGAGTGGATCACCTCTAAGAAGGCCAGGAACCGACATGTATGCGAACCGTCGCAGCAGCGAACGTCGTGCGTGCAGAAGCTTTGCAAAAATACAGTTCGCGACCGGCGGGTTGCCGCGCGACTGCATGATTTCCGACGTGTCGGATGGCGGCGTGAAGATCATCGCCGAATATCCCGAAATTCCTTCCGAATTTACGGTGATCTTCTCGGAAGGCCGGCCGCGTCAGTGCCGGCTGGCGTGGCGGATCGGCTGCGAACTCGGCGCCCAATTCGTCGACTAGGCCGCTCGGCGGGGCTGCTGCATGGGCCGGGCAGGGCGTTGGCGTTTGGCCGACGCCTGACGGCCGTAAAGGTCGCCGATTACCGCAAATGTGCGGGAACTTAACCTGAACTTAGGGTTAAGCTGTGAGTGTTTCTGGACTGATACCGCCGTGAGTCCAGCTACATGTTGCAGAAGTTGCCCCATCCGCCTCGTTTCGCGCGACTTCTTGCGTGTTCATCGACCCTGATTCTCGCGCTGGGCCTTGGCGGCTGCGGGACCTCGGCATTATCGGACATTACCGGCTCGATCGGCGCCAGTTCGATCGATGAGAAAGCCGACACCGGCCGCGGTAGCGATCCGCGCCGCGACGCCGAACTCTACCAGGAGCGCTATCGCGGTAATCCGAAGGATGCCGACGCGGCGCTGAAATACGGCAAGGCGCTTCGCGCGTCAGGACAGCGGGCACAGGCAGTAGCCGTGCTCGAGCAGGCCACCATCGCCCATCCCGGCAACAAGCTGCTGCTCGCCGCCTACGGCCGTGCGCTGGCGGACAACGGCAATTTCCAGCAGGCGTTCGACGTGCTCGGCCGCGCCCACAGCCCCGACGATCCGGACTGGCGGCTGCTCTCGGCACAAGGTGCGACACTCGATCAACTCGGCCGATACGAAGAGGCGCGGCAATATTATGCGAGCGCGCTGAAGATCGTCCCTGACCAGCCCTCGGTGCTGTCCAATCTCGGCCTTTCCTACGTGCTTTCGAAGGATCTGCAGAGGGCCGAGGATACGCTGCGCCGCGCCAATAGCCTTGCACCGAACGATCCGCGTGTGCGCGCCAATCTGGCGCTGGCGGTTGGCCTGCAGGGCCGCGTCGCCGATGCCGAGAAGATCGCTAAGGCCGACCTGCCACCCGCCGAGGCTGCCGCCAACGTCGCGCAGCTGAAGCAGATATTGTCGCGTAAGGAAAAAGAGAGTGCGCGGGCCGAGATCGGCAAGCTGCCGATCGCCGCCGCCAGACGCGATTAGAGAGTTACTGATTCTGATTGAATCAGAACCGAGACGCCAGATTTCGGTGTTGACGCTTTTTCGTCACGCGAACCGGCGTACCCACTTCACCTGAAAACGCGATGGGCTGCAGCGGCCGGGCCGCTGCCGCCGTTGTTCGTCGCTCAGGCCCTGCGGGCCGTCGCGCCCTGCAGCTTCTTGATGATCGGCGCCAGGAACGGGATGCGGGGCCGCTTGGTCACGGCGTGGCCGGTCAAGCGCTGCGCCATCTGCAGGAAGGTCTGGGTCGTGCGATGCCTGGCCGAGATCTGAGCGATCATCTGGCCGTTGTTGGCGGCGGTGCCGAACAGCTTTGAATCGAACGGAATCGCCGCGATGGGCTGGCTCTCGATCGCCTTGGTGAATTCGCGCGTGGAGATCTCCGGACGCTTGTGCATGCCGACCTGGTTGAGGCAGTAGAGCGGCGGGCGGTCGTTTGGCCGTGCCGCCTTCAGCACGTTCAGCATGTTCTTGGCGTTGCGCATGTTGGCCAGATCCGGCTCGGCGACGATCAGAATGTCGTCCGCGCCGACCAGCGTGCGCTTGGTCCACGCCGACCATTGATGGGGGACGTCGAGCACGATGCAGGGGGTGGTCATGCGCATCGTATCGAAGATCGCATCGAACGCATCGGCGCCGAAATCATACACCTGGTCCAACGTTGCCGGCGCCGCCAGCAGGTCGAGGCGGTCGGTGCATTTCGCCAGCAGGCGTTCCATGAAAGCGGAGTCAGGCCGTTCCGGCTGGAACACCGCATTGGCGATGCCCTGGACCGGATCCTGGTTGTAGTCGAGGCTGGCAGTGCCGAAGGCGAGGTCGAGATCGATCACGACCGAATCCAGCGCGAGATCCCGCGCGATCGCCCAGGCCACGTTGTGCGCGACGGTGGATGCGCCGACGCCGCCCTTGGCGCCGACCACGGCGATGATGCGGCCGACCGCAACAGCCTCGGAGGCCGCGTAAAGACCGCATATGGCGCGTACGACGTCGATGGGTTCGATCGGTCCGGTCACGTAGTCGCTGACGCCGCGCCGCACCAGTTCGCGATAGGGCGCCGCATCGTTGGCGCTGCCGATCACGACGACGCGGGTTCCTGCGTCGCATACGGTCGCAAGCTCATCGAGGCCTTCGAGGATGTCGCTGCTGGCTTCGGTCTCCAGCATGATGACGTTCGGCGTCGGCGCCGTGCGGTAGGCCTCGATGGCGGCGGCGATGCCGCCCATGTGAACCGAGAGGTGGGCCTTGCCGAGACGGCGGTCTTCGCTCGCCGCGCGTACCGCAGTTGCGATGGCGACGCTGGCGCAAAAGGCCTGCACCGATACACGGGGCGCTGGCGAGATGTATTCCTCGGGCTGCGCCGGTGTGTTGTCCAGTTGATCGTCGGAGTTTTGAAAGACGCGGCTGATCATTTTCCTGAATCGCTCAGTTTGGCCTTGTCGGCTTCGGGATAGGTGGTAGCTGTGGCCGTGCCCTTGCGGTATCTGTCAAAGGCGATGTCGCGCCGCGACGTATAGGCGGGGCTCTCGGGACGCGGCTGCTCGAGATCAGCCGGGTTGTCGATCATCGCGGCAAGGTTGCGCTGGGTGGCGCAGCCGAAATTGTGATAGGAGCGATTTTCGTTGTAGCCGGCGTTGTCGATGTTCGGTCCGAGGTCTTGCGGCCATAGCCCGCAAGGTCCCGCCACGGCGGCAATCCTGGGATAGCTGAGCCGGATGGTCGGCAGCGCGCGGAAATCGTCGGGCGTGTAGCGGCGCAACGCGATTGCGCGCGAGGGCACGCCGCCTGCCATCAGCGTCGCCTGGATTTCCCGGAACGACGCTGCCGCCGCACGCGCGTTCGGCGTATCGGTCGGAACGTCGGCTATGATCGCGCCGGTGCCTTCGCGTACCCAGCTATGCGCCAGGCCCATGACGTCGGCGCGCTGCGGCCCGGAAAGTCCACCGCGGGCCTGACCGACGAACACCACGATCGAGTGGTTGGCTTCGGTCACCGCAATCGGATGACGGTGGCGGTAATCATCGGACACGCTGGCGGTCGTTACGACTTCGGTGGTCTGCGGCGTGCAGGCGCCGAGCGCGGCCGAAAGGCCGAGCAGGGCGCCAAGCATGTGCGCTGGCTTGACCCGATGGAGCGGTGTTCTCGTTGTCATCGTTCTGTCCTCGTCCCCACTCGGTGAACAGTCCTGCGTCTCAATCAATGATGAAGCCAAAATTGCCCTGGACGCCGGCGACGGTATCGACGCGAGCGGCGAGCCCGTAGATCCGGTTGATGCGCCCGAGCAGCGTGGACTGCGAATCGGATGCCGGCGCGAAGCCGTCATCGGGCCGCGACAGTTCCTTCTGCGCGACGGCCCGGACGACATAGGGCGTCACGATGACCATCAGCTCAGTCTGGTTGTTGACAAAGTCTTGGCTGCGGAAGAGCGCACCCAGGACCGGCACCTGATCGAGCCCCGGCAGCCCGTTGATGGCCTGCTTGGTCTGCTCCTGGATCAGGCCGGCCATCGCCATCGAGCCGCCGGAGGGAATTTCCAGCGTCGTCTCGGCGCGGCGGGTCTTGATCGAGGGAATGGTCGTTCCACCCTGACCGCCGGTCAGGGAGTTTTCGGTCGAGACTTCCGAAACTTCCGTCATCACCCGCAGGCTGATCCGGCCCTCTGACAATACGACCGGCGTGAAGTTGAGCGAGATGCCGAATTTCTTGAAGGCGACTGTCTGGACGCAATTGCCGATGGCGCCGCCGCCCGTTGTCGTTTGGCAGGTCACGCCGGTCGGGATCGGAAATTCACCGCCTGAGATGAACGTTGCGGATTCGCCGGATATCGCCGTCAGATTGGGTTCGGCGAGCGTCTTCACGACACCGGCCTTTTCCATCGCGCGAAGCACCGCCTGCACCGACGGCATCGTGCCGGCTGCGATGCCAAGGCCGTTGCCGGGCACGAGCGGTGCGTTGTTCGCCGTGAAGGGGTTGGCATTGTTGAAATTCACGGTCGTATTGCCGACATTCAACTGGGCGCTGAGATCGACGCCCATCTGCTTGACGACATCGCGCCGCACTTCCGCGACGGTGACCTTCAACATCACCTGGTCGCGGCCGCGAACCACGATCGAGTTGACGACCTTGTCGGAGCCGCCGACCAGTCGCGCGGCGACCTCACCGGCCTGCTGGGCTTCGACCGGGCTCGAAACCGAGCCGGTCAGCAACACGCTGTCGCCGACGCCCTCGATCTGGATCCCCGGCATCGACTGCCGCAGCGCGGCGCGCACGCCGTTAAGATCGCGCTTGATGGCAATATCGTAGGAAGCGATCTGCTGGCCGTCGCCGTCGAAAAACACGACGTTGGTCTGGCCGACCGCCCCGCCGATGATATAGGCGCGTTGCGGGGAGCGAATGACGGCATTGGCGATCTTCGGATCGGCGACCAGCACATCCTTTACGTCGCGCGGCAGGTCGACGACCACGGATTTTCCGACGCCGAGCGACAGGAAGCGCATCTTGACCGCGCCGATGGAGGAGGTTGTCACCGGGTCCTTGTCGGACTCTGCCGCGACGACGGGCAGCAGCGGGCTTAGCGCCAGCGCAACAACGCTCGACACCAATAGCGTCCGGCGCGCTGCGGTTTGCATCGCTGACTGATATTCCCAAAACTTCATAGGGGACTTCCTTTCGGTCACTTCTGTGCCGTCGCTTGATTGGGGACGCCGTAGCGAACCACGTTGACACTCTCGTTTCGTTTTTTGACCTGATCCTCGGACTGGCCTTCGGCCGTCGCGTTGCCATCGGTAATGCTACGCAGCGCGAGCGCGAGCGTTCCGCTTTGGCGTGCGCGCGTCAGTGTCTCGGCCTGCTCAGGCTTCAATTCGAGCGTTGCGGTGCGGCCGACGAGTGAGTTGCTGCCCTCTTTTTCCTTCGGCGCCTGATCGATCGCGAGCACGCGGATGTTGGATAGAACGATTTCCGACTGGACGACGTCGGATCCCTTGCCGTCCGGATTTTTCTCGCGCTTGGAGAGGATGACGTCGACGCGGTCGTTGGGCAGGATGAAGCCGCCGGCGCCGGTTTCCGGCGAGATCTCGGTCGAGATCGCCCGATAGCCTGTCGGCAGGATCGCCGCCATGAAGCCGGAGCCGTTGGCCTTGACCAGTTTCTGCTCGCGGATCGGCTCGCCCGCAATGAAGGGAGCGCGCGCTATCGATCCGGCGATTTCCTTGATGGCCTCCGCCCTGCTGGCGCGGCTGACCAGATTGCCCGCCGCCGATGCCGGCCAGGCCTGCCACTGCAGGTCTTCAGGCTTAACCGGCTGGCCGAGCCCGATGTCGGACTTCGCGACCAGAATCTCCACCGTCGGCAACTGTACGACCGGTTCGGCTACGGGGCGGGACTTTTCTTCCGTGCCACGGGCGAGATAGGCGGCGACACCGCCGGCACTCAAGGCGATGATCAGAACGAAGATACGACCGATATTCATACGCTTTGCTACTCTTACGCGAGGAGGCCCAACTGCACTGCGATGACAGCCATCCCCGGAAGTATGACTAGGCATCAAAGGTATAAGGGAACTTGAGGCGTGAAATTTTTGGTTGAATGGACCGCGTGTTTCACCGTCATGGTGAACGGGTGGTTATCTTTTGGAGGAGAACTCTCCGCAAAAATCCGGATGCGGCCGTGCGCGAAGAGAAATGCCTGTACAACCTAATGGCGCAGGGGCGCGTGCCCGGATGCGCCGCGCTTCCGACGGGTCTGGACAGTCGGTTTTAGCCAACCTTCAGCGCCGCAAAACCGCGATCGAGGTCGGCCCCGATGTCGTCGACATTCTCCAGGCCGACGGGGAGTCTTAACGTCGGTCCGCCGGGGACCATTTGGTCGCGGTACGTTAGGGTTCGCCGAACAGCGTGACCGTATCGAGCAGGGCATCGACCGCCTTTGGCGGAGCCGGTTGCGGCTTAGCCTACCCGTCGTTCGGAAAGCTCATACGTTGCGTTACCCAAGACGTTTTGCCGCAGCCGCAACTACACCGCGAAAAACGACGGCGGGCGGCGGGCCGGAGCCGGGTGCGTTAATAACAAGACGCAGAAGTGGGCAGTCAACCCCTTGACCCGGCACGCCAGTCGTTCTGTGATGCAGTTCGACTATCATCGCCGCAAGTTGAGGGGCCTGCTGCGATATCGGATCCAGCACCTGACCGGAATGGCACGCCAAATGCACGGTCGGGATGACGCTTTTCAGCGAGGGATCAGCGGGTTGGCCCCCCAACGTGAGGCGTTGCCTAAAAAAGCGATCTACGGACGCTCCCCTTGAAAGGCCTTTCCCATGAAACGCGTATCTCTGGTTGTTACCCTTGCCCTGGCCGCCGGCTTCTCGGCTCAGGCCGCCTCGGCGCAAACCCTCAAGACGGTCAAGGACCGAGGTCAACTGTCCTGCGGCGTCAGCCAGGGCCTGCCGGGCTTCTCGACCCCGGACGACAAGGGTAACTGGACTGGACTCGACGTCGACATCTGCCGGGCGATCGCAGCGGCCATTTTCAACGACCCGACCAAGATCAAGTTCGTGCCGCTGTCGGCCAAGGACCGCTTCACGGCGCTGCAGTCGGGCGAGATCGACGTGCTGTCGCGCAACACCACCTGGACGCTGTCGCGCGATACTTCGCTCGGTGCCAACTTCACGGGCGTCACCTATTATGACGGACAGGGCTTCCTGGTGAAGAAGTCGTTGAAGGTGAATTCCGCGCTGGAGCTCAACAGCGCTTCCGTCTGCGTGCAGACCGGCACCACGACCGAGCAGAACCTCGCCGACTACTTCAAGGGCAACAACATGAAGTATGAGGTGATCGCGTTCGCGAGTGCCGATGAAACCGTCAAGGCCTACGAGTCCGGCCGGTGCGACGTCTTCACCTCCGACGTCTCCCAGCTCTATGCCGAGCGGCTGAAACTCGCCACGCCCGCCGATCACGTCGTGCTGCCCGAAGTCATCTCGAAGGAACCGCTCGGACCGATGGTCCGTCATGGTGACGACCAGTGGTTCGACATCGTGAAATGGACGTTGTTTGCGATGGTCGGCGCCGAAGAGCTCGGCATGACCCAGAAGAACGTCGATGAAGTCGCCAAGTCCGACAAGCCCGAGGTCAAGCGCGCGGTCGGCACCGACGGCAATCTGGGCGAACAGCTCGGCCTGACCAAGGACTGGCTGGTACGGATCGTGAAGGCGGTCGGCAATTACGGCGAATCCTTTGAGCGCAACGTCGGCTCCGGCTCCAAACTCGGCATTGCCCGCGGCCTCAACCAGCTCTGGAACAAGGGCGGTATCCAGTACGCACCGCCGATCCGCTAAGCGCTGGCGAGAGGGGCTGCGGCGATGGCCATCGAACCCCGAGAACCACCGTCGCAGCTGCTTCCGCGGCTGCAGCGAGCATTGGGCGGCCGGGCGGGCTGGAGCGGCTTCGTGCTCCAGCTGCTGTTCGTCGCCGCGCTCGCCTGGATCTCCTACGAGATCGTCGCCAACGCCCGCGCCAACCTGCAGGCGCAGCGGATCACCGCGGGCTTTGGCTTCCTGGCCAACAATGCGGGCTTCGACGTCAGCCAGAACCTGATCCCGTATTCGGGATCCGATCCCTACACGCGCGTCTTTCTGGTCGGCCTGCTCAACACGTTGCTGGTCTCGGTGATTGGCATCTTCTTCGCGACCATTATCGGCTTCCTTGTCGCGCTCGGCCGGCTGTCGCCGAACTGGCA
>Ga0268266_10001638_pt1 | contig 25983 bp, 26 predicted proteins | sample KBSS13metaG_FD_190356 | JGI IMG/M metagenome (GOLD analysis project Ga0268266, IMG submission 190356) | Switchgrass rhizosphere microbial communities from Kellogg Biological Station, Michigan, USA - KBS S1-3 metaG (SPAdes) (version 2) | ecosystem: Host-associated > Plants > Roots > Rhizosphere... | reverse complement strand
GCCGGCCGCGGCAATCCTTTCCTGCCACGGCTTCCCGTGATGGCCCTGTGACAAGATGGGGTTGGCCGCAGCGGTACCCATCGCGGCACCAAGTGTGGTGAACAGCCAGTTGCCGTAAGTGCCGTACAGCGCCGACCACCGTGCCGCCTTTTCTACGCGCGGCGAAAGTTCGACGTGACCCCAGATCGCGCCCAGCGCGATCAGGAAAGTGCCGTTCATCACCCCCTCCAGATGCGCCGAAAGCGCCATCCGCATATTTGTGAAGCGCCGCTCGTTGAGACCCGTCACCAACCCGACCAAAAACAGAAACAAGCCATGCCACATCAACCGACGATCGGCCGTTCCCATACGAAGTGTCCTTCCACTGGAGCTCATCCCGGCTACGCGAAGTGTGTGTCGAGCCAGTCGGAGTAACGGGTCGCGAAGATGGTGGCGTTCTCGTCGGGTGCCAACGTCTGATCGTCGATCACCGCGCCGAAGTACGGCGCCTGCGCATCGGTCACGACCCGCCGTTGATCAGCGTTGGCGGCAAGACCGAATCGGACAAAATCGTCCATCCCCATCGCTTCGGGCCCAGCGATTTCTGTGACGCCGTTGATCGGGCGCCTGACCGCCGCGCGGGCCACGGCAGTGGCGACATCGTCGGCGGCGATGGGACGAAACAACGCGTGCGGCAGTCGGACGATGTCTGCGTCTGTCGCGGAATCGGCCAAGCCAAGCACGAATTCATAGAACGGCGTTGCTCTCACGATCGAATAAGGACGCCCCGAGTCCTTGATCAGGTTTTCCTGAGCTGCCTTCGCGGTGTTGTAGCCGCTGTCAGGCATGACCTGTGCACCCACCACGGACAACGCGACATGGTGTTTGACTCCTGCTTCCCGTTCAGCAGCGAGAAGGTTCGCCGTCGCGGTCGTGAAGAAGTGCATCACCGGCTCATCGTCGAACAATGGCGAATCCGCAGTGTCGACGAGGGCGTCCGCGCCGGCGACCGCGTTGGCGAGACCTTCACCGGTGAGGGAATCGACACCTGAGCGCCGCGAGGCGGCGATCACGTCGTGTCCTTGCGCGCTGAGCTGGGCCGCTACCTTCGAGCCGATAAGCCCACGACCGCCGATGACTACGATCTTCATGATGAACCTTTCAGGGTTTGCGTTTCACTGTTGACTGCCGGGTCGTGAGACCGATGACTTCGTCGCGCGGGAAAGGGTTGGCACACCGCCGATTTCGGTCGGTCGGCCGATTCCCTCACCGAAGTCTGGTGCTGCCAGGTATTCCGAGGCGCCCTGTGGCTGCGGCTGCACGCTGATGAGCTCGAGGCCGAGGTCGCGCAGCCGGTCGAGGTGTCCGAAAAGTTGTGACTGGTCTTTGACTTCGCCGGTGAACACGGTGTTGACGGGCCCGCTGTGCAGGGTCATCCCTTCCAGTGCCGCCGCCAGTCGCTCGGACAAGCGGCCGTGAACACAGATCTGGTAGGTGGTCGGCTCCACGTGTTCCTCCGCTCGCCAGCTGTTGAATCAGCATTCATCGATGCGGGGTGAATAGACATCACCCCGTCAGCCGATTCACCCGGGTGAGTTGTGTCCGAAGAAGCACGCCCAGGGTCTGATGCGGCGCTGATGCGCCCGGCGCAGATAAGAGGAGTTCGACGAGCCCCTACACTAACTGCAGCGCTAGCGGCAGCGAGAACTGTGGACGACACAACGCGGAGGCCTTCAGCCCGCCGGATACATGCTGGTGGGCGGCGGTTCGTGTGAGCGTCGCCAGAGCATCGGGGAACGTGCGCATACCGCCGATCCGTGGGCGGGAGCGCGAGCTGGAGGTAATCGGCGCGTCGATCGCCGCGGTCGTCGAGGGGCGCGGTGGCGTACTGGTCATCGAGGGGCCGCCGGGGATCGGGAAGAGCCGCCTGTTGACCGAAGTCCTGGCGCTCGCCGATAAGGCAGGCGTTCGGTCCCTATTCGGTGAGGCGTTCGAGTACCAGCAGACGGTGCCGTTCTTCGCGCTGTTTATGGCGACTTTGCGTGCGGATCCGCCGGTCGGTGATGCTGAGGGGCTACGCAGGCTGGGCGGCTCGGCGGATCTGCGGTATTGGGTGGTGCACGATTTGGCCAACGCGATTCATGCTGCGGCTGCGCAGACCCCGCTGGTGATCTTGTTGGAGGACATCCACTGGGCCGATAACGGCACGCTATTGGCGTTGCGGTCATTGGCTGTGCGCCACGATGCGGCCGTGTTGTGGGTGTTGACCGCCCGGCCGGGGATTGGTGAGCCGGCGATGCAGGAGACGATGTCGGTGCTGCAGCGGGCGAATGCGTCATTCTTGCGGTTGGGGGCCATCGCGCCGGATGCGGTCGCCGATATGGTGCAGGACGCGGTGCGGGCAAAGGCTGATGTCTCGTTGCTGAATCTGGCCGCCAAAGCGCACGGAAATCCTTTTCTGGTCACTGAGCTGGTGGGCGGGCTGGGAGAGGAGGACCGGCTGGCCGTGACCGGGGGACGTGCGGTGGTCACCGGGGAGGGGTTGCCGCGGCGTTTGGGCGCCACGATGCACCAGCGGCTTGATCTGCTCTCCGCCGAGGCGTCAGAGGTGGTGCGGGTGGCAGCGGTGCTGCCGGACCGGTTTTCGGCTGGGCTGTTGGCCGCGATGCTCGACCGTCCGCCGGTGTCGTTGATGTCGGCGCTCGAAGAGGCAGTACGCGCGGATCTACTCATCGAAGACGGTGCGCAGTTGAGGTTTCGACATGACTTGTTGCGTGAGGCAACGCGACACTCGTTGCCGCAGTCGTTACGTCGAGCGATGGAGCGCCAGTCGGCGTCGGTCATGCTGGGGATGGGTGCGGCACCCGCCGAGGTGGCCACCCAGTTGGAGCGCAGCGCTGAGCCCGGGGACAAAGAGGCGATCGACGCGCTGCGCCAGGCCGCGAAATCTGTCGGCCGCGCTGATGCGAGTGCGGCTGCGGACCTGAGCAAGCGTGCGTTGGAGCTGTTGGCCATCGACGACGCTGAGCGCGGTTCACTGGTCGCCGACACCGTCGAGTGGCTCAACCGAGCGACCCGCTACGACGAGGCTGAAGAACTGGCCGTCGTGGCGCTCGCGGAGGCAGCCTCACCCGAAGTCGAGGCCGAGATCCGCCTCCGGCTTCCGACGCACACCCAGCACAGCACCCCGTGGCGAGTGGAAGAGCACCGCCGAGCGCTGCGATTGAGCGGCATCAGCGAGGTCACCCGGGCGCGCCATCTGGCATGGCTGGCCTACAACCTTGTGCTGCAGGACAAACCCGGGCAATGGCGCACCACAGCCGACGAAGCTGCCGCCGCTGCGGCAGCCACCGGTGATCTCGAGGCCATCATCATGGCCGAGGTCACCCACGCGTTGCTTGATTCTGGTGAGGGGTACCCGGCCCGCGCACTAGGCCGCCTCGAACAGCTTCGCCCACTCGCCTACACGACTGAAACGGCGTTGGCACACGCCTATGCCGGGATGTTCCACGCAAACCTGCTGGCAGTCGTCGGCCGATTGGACGAAGCAACCGCCCGAATCGCCGACGGCGTCGCGCAAGCCCGCCGGGAACGTAACTCGTTGGCCCTCACTACCTGGGCCGTCTATGGCGGGTGGGTCCACCTCGCTGCGGGCCGACTGTCGGCCGCTCGCGATGCGGCTGATTCTCTACCTCCTCCACAGCCGACGGGCGCGACGGAGCAGGACGTACATCGTATGCTGATCCTCGCCGAGGTGGCGGCGCATACCGATGACCGAAACTTGTTGCAGCAGAAGGCCAATGACGCGCGCGATGCCCACTTCGGTTCACCTGGCCAACTTCGAGCATCAGCGTATGTGCTGACGCGGGCGGCGTGGTACCGCGGCGACGTTCATGAAGCAGCGCGCTGGCTTAGCGACATCAACCTGCTGGGGACACCCCTTTTCCCCCATGCATTGGTTCGGCTGATCTTGGGTGCGCGGGTGGCCTCGGCGGCCGCTGATGCCGGTTTGCGGGCGCGGGTGTTGCAGGCTACCGAGGTGCTGGAGCGTGAACGGCCTGTGGTGCCGCTGTTGGCGGCGGTGGCCGAATATGCCCGCGGGATACTGGAACGTGACGCGCATGCGCTGGTGGCTGCTGCGGGGTTACTTGAGTCGTCGCAGCGGCCGCTTCTTTATGCTGGCGCCGCCGAGGACGCCGGCGCCGAACTCGCGCGCACCGGGCGCACTGAACCGGCGATCGAGCAACTCACTGCCGCATTCGACGCCTACACCCAGCATGAGGCGATCGCGGATGCGCGGCGGGTCGGGCGCGAGTTGCGTCGCCTGGGTGTGGAACGGCGCATCGTCGCGCAGCCGAGAGCCAAAACGGGCTGGGACAGCCTCACCGACGCCGAGCTCAAGGTCATCAACCTCATCGCAGAGGGAGCGACCAATCGCTCTGTGGCGCAACAACTGCACCTATCCCCGCATACGGTGAAAACGCATCTGCACAACGCCTTCGCCAAGCTCGGCATCACGTCCCGAGCCCAACTCACGCAGCACATGCGCCGGGCTCATTGATCCACAGTAAATCCAGACGTGACCTGCGCGGGCCTACAATGACATGCACCGCAATGGCAGTCCGGTAAACGGTAGACGGGACACCCGATGGGGCCTTCAACCGGCCTTTTTGACACGGGCGGTCAGCGCCTGTCCAGTTCGCCGATTCGTGGACGCGCGGGCGAGTTGAAGGTGATCGGCGCGCTGATTTCGGCGGTGGCTCACGGGCGCGGCGGTGTGCTGGTCATCGAGGGGCCGCCCGGGATCGGGAAGAGCCGTATCTTGACCGAGGTCCTGGCGTTGGCCGAGAAAGCCGGTGTCCGGACACTATTCGGTGAGGCATTCGAGTATCAGCAAACAGTGCCGTTTTTCTCGCTGTTCATGGCGACCCTGCGCGCGGACCCCCCCGTCGGCGACGCCGAGGCGTTGCGCCAGCTGGGCGGCTCGGCGGATCTGCGCTACTGGGTGGTGCACGATCTGGCCGAAGCGATTCATGCAGCGGCCGCGCAGACCCCGCTAGTGATTTTGCTGGAAGACATTCACTGGGCCGATAACGGCACGCTGCTGGCGCTGCGGTCGCTAGCCACCGTGCACCCCGATGTCGCGGTGTTGTGGGTGCTGACCGCCCGTACCGGCGCCGGCGGGCCTGCGCTGCAGGAAACCTTGTCGGTGCTGCACCGCGCGGACGCCACATTCATGCGATTGCCGGCCATCCCACCGGACGCGGTCGCCGACATGGTGCAAGACGCCGTGCGGGCGAAAGCCGATGTGTCGCTGCTCAATCTGGCCGCCAAGGCGCACGGAAATCCGTTTCTGGTCAGCGAGCTGGTCGGCGGACTAGGCGAGGAGGACCGGCTCGCTGTCGACGGCGGACACGCCGTGGTCACCGGAGACGCGCTACCGCGACGTTTGGGTGCCACGATGCGCCAGCGACTGGATCTGCTGTCCAACGAGGCCTCAGAGATGGTGCGGGTGGCAGCGGTGCTGCCGGACCGGTTCTCCGCCGGCTTGCTGGCCGCGATGCTGGACCGGTCGCCGGCGTCGCTGATCTCGGCGCTGGAAGAGGCAGTACGCGCGGATCTTCTCGTGGAAGACGGTGAGCGGCTGAGGTTTCGACACGAGTTGCTGCGCGAGGCCACCCGGCAGTCCTTACCGCAATCATTGCGCCGGGCGATGGAACGACAATCCGCGTCAGTCATGCTGGATATCGGCGCGGCCCCGGCCGAGGTGGCCACCCGGCTGGCGCGCAGCGCCGAGCCCGGAGACCGGGAGGCAATCGACGCGCTGCGCCAAGCCGCGCAATCGGTGGGCCGCGGCGATGCGAGTGCGGCCGCGGACCTGTGCAAGCGTGCGTTGGAGCTGTTGCCCGCCGACGACGCTGAGCGCGGGTCATTGGTCACCGACGCCGTCGAGTGGCTCAACCGGGCCAGCCGCTATGGCGAGGCCGAAGAGTTGGCCGTCGTGGCGCTGGCGGAGGCGGCCTCGCCCGAAGTCGAGGCTGAGATCCGCCTCCGGTTCCCGACGCTTACTAAGCACAGCGCCCAGCGGCGGGTGGAGGAGAACCGACGAGCGCTGCAGTTGAGCGGGATCAGCGAGGTCACCCGGGCACGGCACCTGGCCTTGCTGGCCTACAACCTGCTCTACGACCAGCGGGGGCAACCCCGCGCCGCGGCCGACGAGGCCGCCGCGGCCGCGGCATCGACCGATGACCTCGAGGCGAAGATCGTGGCCGATGTCACCCTGGCCTGTCTCGACTGTGCGGACGGGTATGCGGGCCGCGCCCTACTCCGCGTCGAAAAGGCTTGCGCACTCGCCAGCGCGAGTGATCCGACGGCAGCCCATGACTTAGTCGCCGCGCACCACGCGAACCTATTGGCGATGGTCGGTCAATTGGACGACGCTGCAGCCCAGATCTCCAACGGGGCAGAGCGGGCCCGCCGCGAACGGAACGCGATGGCCCTTGATATCTGGGCCGATATCGACGCGTGGGTCCATCTCGCCGCGGGCCGGTTGTCCGCAGCTCGCGCCGCGGCTGAAACCTCACCGCGCCACCAGCGAACAGGTGCGACCGACCTGGATATGATCCGCATGGCGCTTCTGGCCGAAGTCGCGGTGCACACCGATGACCGAAACTTGCTGCAGCAGATGGCCAATGACGCTCGTAACGCCCACCCCACCGGGGGGTCGACGGTGCGTCGGGCGTCGGCGCACACGCTCGCGCTGGCGGCGTGGCATCGCGACGACCTCCATGACGCGATGCGCTGGCTCGGCGACATCACCCTACTCGCGACACCACTCACGCCTGAGGTCTTAGATCTGGTGATCTTGGGTGCGCGGGTTGCCTCGGCCGCCGGTGATGCCGGTTTGCGCGCGCGGGTGTTGCAGGCCACCGAGGCGCTGGAGCGTGAACGACCACCGGTGCCACTGTTTTCGGCGGTGGCCGGATATGCCCGCGGGATACTCGAGCGTGATGCCGATGCGCTGGTTGCTGCTGCGGAGTTGCTTGCCTCGTCGTCGCGGCCGCTGCTCCACGCCGCTGCTGCCGAGGACGCGGGCGCTGAACTCGCTCACATCGATCGTGGTGATGCGGCGGTTGCTCAACTCAATGCCGCGTTCGACACCTACACCCGCCACGAAGCGGTCGCCGATGCCCGCCGGGTCGGCCGCGCGCTGCGCCGACTAGGTGTAGAGCGCCGCATCGTCGCGCACCCGCGGGCAAAAACGGGCTGGGACAGCCTCACCGACGCCGAGCTCAAGGTCATCAACCTCATCGCAGAGGGGGCGACCAACCGCACCGTGGCGCAACAACTGCACCTATCCCCGCACACCGTGAAAACGCATCTGCACAACGCCTTCGCCAAGCTCGGCATCACGTCCCGAGCCCAACTGGCGCAACTCCTACGCCGCTCGGACGGCCAGTCCCGCTAGGTATACACCGACACGCCCTAGAAGATCAGCCGCTAGGCGATGGAGGCGGCGGTGCCCACGGTGCCAACGTAGTTATTGAGTTCGGATCGCCGCCGCTTCACCAGAAACCGACGTCGGCGGGCGACGACACATCGGAGTCGAGAAACAATGATGAGCACAGTGCTGGGAATGTTGATGATGATGCCGGTGGTGTTCGGTGTCGGTGGGTACGTCTTGGTGGCCCGGCGGCCATGACCACCCCCAACGGGCAACGCAGCCGGGCGACTGCGGTAATAGCGGACAATTCATCCGATCTATTAGAGTCTCCGCGACTGCCGGGCAAAACCAGCCCGGGCGGCCCAGCGGGGAACGATGGGGATGCCGATAAGCCGGCGCCCACCCCGGATGCGCCAACTCCGAGCGTTCCCGCCCGGACGGCGGGTTCAACGGATTCACGGAGTTCAGACGTGGTCGGCTCAGAGGGACACAGCGACACCGGCGCCGAAGAAGGCGCCGAGCGAGCAGTTCTGCTCGCCACCAAACTGCACGTCCCGGCCGTCGGGGTTCAGCTCGTCCACCGGAGCACACTGCTAGACGTCCTGTCAGCGGGACGACGCAAACTGACGCTGCTGAGTGCGCCCGCGGGTTGGGGCAAGACGACATTGTTGGCGCAATGGGCTATGAGTGAGAGCGAGGACCAGCCGTTCGGCTGGCTGTCACTTGATCGTTCCGACAACGACCCGGTGTGGTTCTGGATGTACGTGGTCGCCGCGCTGCAGACGGCCAGTCCCGGGATAGGGACTCGCGCGATCGAACTCCTGCAGATGGGCGCCGATCCGGTGCAGGTCGTTCTGCCAACCCTGATGAACGATCTGGACGCGATCGCCAGCCCGATCGTGCTCATTCTCGATGACTACCACCTGGTGGTGAATCGAGCGGTTCATGACCAGGTGGCATTCGTCATCGACCGGATGCCGGCCAATCTTCGGTTGGTCCTGGCCACTCGATCAGATCCGATGTTGCCGTTGGCGCGAATAAGAGCCAGCGGTGATCTCGCCGAGATGCGAAGCGACGGCCTACGTTTCGAGGCTACTGAGGCGCACCAGCTCCTTAACGACGTACTCGGGCTGGACTTGGCTGACGACGACGTCCAACTGCTGCACCGACGCACCGAAGGCTGGGCTGCGGGCCTCTACCTTGCCGCCCTATCGCTTGCCGGGCGTGGTGATACAACGGCGTTCATCAAGACGTTCGCAGGCGACAACCGTCATATCGTCGACTACTTGATGGCCGAAGTCCTCGACCGTCAGCCAGTGCACATGCGCACCTTCCTGCTGCGCACGTCGGTCCTGGGACGACTCAGCGGTGCGCTGTGCGACGCGGTGCTACAAACCACGGGCTCGGTCTCGATGCTGGAGACGATCGAGCGCGAAAACTTGTTTGTGGTGCCCCTGGACATGTCGCGTCGCTGGTACCGGTATCACCACCTGTTCGGCGAGTTGCTGCGCGCCGAACTGCAGCGCAGCGAGCCCGATCTTGTCGCGGCTCTGAACCGACGAGCGGCGGCCTGGTTCGAGGCCGAAGGCCTTGTCGACGAGGCAGTGCGCCACCTGGCCGCTGCCGGTGACTTCGCCGAGTGTGCTGATCTGATCGCCGCCGACTGGGTCAACGAGTTCAACGGCGGCGGCCTGTCAACTTTGTCCGGCTGGCTCGATCTGCTTCCAGCCGAGACCGTCCTTCACGACCCGCGGCTGAGCGCGGCACGGGCCTGGATCGCGTTGAATGTTGGCCAGTTCAACGATGCGCACGTGTGGATTGAGGCGATCGAAGCCGCGGCTGACTCCGCCGACCAGACCAGCCTCGGCGCTGAACTCGTCGCCTTGCGTGAGGTCCACGCGTTCAAGACCGGTGACCTCGGCGCAGCACTCGAGGCGGCTCGCCTCGCGATCACCCTCGACTTTGACAACGCACTGCAGGCACGGTCGGCCGCCTGCTGCATCTACGGATCCGCGCTGTACTTCTCGGGCAGCATCGACGAGGCCCAAGCCACTTTCCGGCGGGCCGCGCAGCTGACTGAGAAGATCGGTGATCGCCGACACCGTTTCTATGCGCTCGGTTATCTCGCGCTAATCGCAGCCGAATCTGGTCAGCTCGCACATGCCGAGGACCAGATTCGTCGTGCGACCGGCAGCAGCAAGGACCTCGCCGAGGGCGAGCACTTCATCAACGCAATGGTGCCGTTAGCGGCGGCCACCGTCCTCGATGTGCGTGGCGACGCGACTGCCGCCGCGGACGCGGCTCACCTGGCTGTCGGCTTGGCCCGCAAGGGCGGAGGAATTCTCGAACTCGCCAAGGCGCTGGCGATAAGGGCCAAACTCCTTGAGCGCCTTGGTGATCACGAGACGGCGGCCGCGAGCCGCAGCGAGGCCAGCGCACTGCTTCGAGGCTTCGCGGACACCGATATAGCGCAACGGGTGCTCCCCACCGCCCAGCACCGCAAAAGCGTCGCGGTCGGTTCGCGCACCGATCGCGACCCGGTCGCCGAAGAGCTCACCGCCAAAGAACATGAAGTCCTCCGGCTGCTGGCCACCAGATTGTCGCGACGTGAAATCGGGCAGCGCCTCTACGTCTCACTGAACACCGTGAAGACGCACCAGCGCGCGCTGTACCGCAAACTGGGTGTTGAGTGCCGCGCCGCCGCTGTCGCCCGCGGCCGCGAGCTCGGCTTGCTGTAGCCCGCAAAGCGACGCCCGGGCCAAGCCGGTCCCGTTCCAGATCGCCGCGGGCGCAACGATTTCGCCGTGATCACCCGGGTGAACAGGCCGTAAGGGTGACGACCAGTCACCCCGCCCGATGGAAGTCTCATCGATAGCAGCCGCGTGCAGGCTATGGCCACATCGGCACAACGAAGGGCCGGCCGCTGCGCGGCGACCGGATCACAAAGCCATCGATGACATTCGAACGGTGGTCCGCCACGGACCAGGCCCAGGAAGGACCCAGGACATGTCTTCGGACGTCGACACACAATGTTTGGCATCGGATCGACCATCAAACGGGACCGCGCTGATGAGCCGCCCGGCCGCTGTTCGCGCCGCGATCGGTCACAGCGCCCTCGACCGGCAGTGTCAGCTCGGGTTCCTGGACAACGGATTCCGTTGCTCCCTGCCGGCGGTGGCGTACGTCGAATTTCACATGGTCGGGCATTGCCAACGGTTCGACTGTGATGCGCACGGTAATGCCTGCGGTGTCGTGTGTGCCGATCATCTGGACGCACTGGACTACACCGCGCAATGCACGGCGGCCGAGATGCAACCCAACGCACTGAGGAGACTATTCAAGCGTGTCGGGCAATGCCCGGCGTGCGGCAAAACGCTTCTGAGCGCATCCGACATCCTGCAAGCCGTGGTGGCACTCTGATGCAAAACCCCTGGGCCTCAGCAATTCACGCATCGCCGCGTCGCAGCGGGTTAAGCCGCGAAACCATCTGGTCCGCAGTCACACAACGTCCGCCTGCCAGACGGTGCAGCCCGAGATGACAGCCACATTGGCGCTATCGGCGAAGGTGAGGTCGGCCGGCTCGTCGTGGGCGGGGCGGACGACGGTTGACCTGTCGATCATCTCGGACGCAACCATGGCATGGATGCTCGCCGATGCCGCAGATGGATGCCTATCCGGCCATGAACGCACCATGACATTCGTCGAATTGGGCTGCGGTGAACATCATCTGGCGATTCGGCGAATCCTCAACGCGGTCATGTCAAGCCGGATGATGTTGCCGGTGGCGATATTCGACAGACTGACCCGATGGCTGGACGGGTACGCCAGCAGCCCAGAAGAGCCGCAGCTGCGCACGATGCTTGCCGACGTTTGGACACAGCCGTTCGAGCCGGTTCCACTGCGCGACGAACGGACGCAGTGTGCCGATGTACGGCGCACCGCCCTACGGCAAGAACCGTTCCATGCCGTCAACCTATCGCGCCGACCGTGAGCGGCTCCGGACGAGCGAAACTCATTGTGCCGCCGGCCAACAGCATGCCGCGCATCGCCGACCGGCGATACATCCGACTCGGTGTCACGCATTGATGTATGGCACCGGCCGGGTTCGTGACGTCATCATCGTCGGGTCGGGTCCCGCCGGCTACACCGCGGCAATATATGCCGCCCGGGCAGGACTCGACACCCTGGTCGTCGAAGGCCATCTGCCCGGCGGTGCCCTGATGGCCGCGGGGGAGATGGACAACTACCCCGGCTTTTCTGTGCCCGTGCGCGGACCCAGCGTCGCCCACGCGATGCGTGCACAAGCGCACCGTTTCGGCGCCGAGTTCCACGCCGGCGACGTTGACGGGTTCGACCTGGAAGGTGAGGTCAAATCGGTCGCGGTCATCGACGAATTACGTCACGCTTCCGCCTTGATCCTCGCGATGGGCGCAGTCAACCGGCCCCTCAACGTGCCCGGGGAGGGTGAGCTGCGAGGTAAAGGACTCAGCACCAGCGCCAAGAGCGACGGGGGTCATTTCGCCGGGCGCGAGGTCGCCGTCGTCGGTGGCGGCGACGCCGCCACCGAGGAGGCCCTGTTTCTAGCGCAGCTGGCCCGCCGGGTGGCCGTCATCCACCATCGGCCCCGACTGCGCGCATCGACTGCCATGGTCGCCCGGCTGCGCGCTCAGCCCAATGTCGTTGTCCTGGACTCCACCGAAGTACTCGCCGTAAAGGGTCGACATCATGTCACCGGGTTGCGCGTGCGCAGCGCGCACACCGCCGCTGAGCATGACATCGACCTGGCCGCTGTGTTCGTGGCCATCGGCCAGATTCCTCGCACTGATCTGCTGGTGGGGCTGGTTGACCTCGACGCCCGCGGCTATGTCCTGACCCGCGACGGCAGCGGCACCCATACCCATGTAGATGGGGTTTTCGCTGCCGGCGACCTGATCGACCGCCGGTACCGCCAGGCGGTCACCGCTGCCGCCAGCGGTTGCCGAGCCGCCCTGGACGCGCAGCGCTGGCTCACCGAATCACAAAATGTCACAACCAATGTCACCATCAGAAAGGGCCAAACACCGACATGACTCAGTCCCATTCGATCACGGTCACCGACGCCTCATTTAAGGCAGACGTCCTCGAAAGCACCATGCCCGTACTGGTCGACTTCTGGGCGCAATGGTGTGGCCCCTGCCGCGCCGTGGCACCAGTGCTCGAACAAATCGCCGCCGAAAACACCGAACGCCTCGCCGTAGCCAAGCTCGATGTTGACGCCAATCCGTTGACCGCTCAGCAATACCAGGTGGTGTCCATCCCGACCCTGATCGTGTTCAAGGACGGTCAGCCGGTCACCCGCATGGTCGGCACCCGCGCAAAGTCCGCCCTCTTGAGCGAACTCAGCGACTATCTCTGAACCGACCGCAGGAGCGTGCGCGCCGGACTCGGCCCAATCCCGATTTCCGTCTCGGTGGCGCGGAGCCGCGTCGAGTTCTCACCCGGGTGAATGGCGGAGTGGGCGAGGACAACCCGCCTCTGTGGACGTCACGATCATTGCCCAGGAGGCTAGCGCGGATTTGACGGTGTCCTGATAGGGCACTGGACCGCGCTGGGCGGCATCGACGAGATGGTGAATGGAGACCGCACCGATGGAGAACGCTGAGTTCGATGATGTAGCAGCCCATCTGCTGGAACCAGAAGAAAGCCTGGATTCAGAACAGACTGGCATCGACCTCGACGAGGGCTATTCGCCCCCGGAAAGCCCGCGTGAACTCGGGGCCTGGGGGCTGACCGCCAGCGAAGCACGCACCCATGAAAGTCTGGCACGCCGACTCGCCCGTGAGGTGCCCGACATCACCGACCGGTGGGACGGTGACGGAATCGGTGACATCGCCGACAGCGACGGAGAGCCTATCGACGATCAGGTCGGCGACACCCGTGCAGGTCGGCTGGTCGCCTTCGGTGTTGACCCGACAGATCCCACAAGCGATTACCGCGCCCACGATGTCGGGATCGACGGCGGCGCCGCGTCGGCTGAAGAAGCGGCGATGCATGTCATCGCCGCTGAAGACACCCTGGGTCGGAATTGGTTTTAATCCGTGGCTCAGATACGCGAAATCATCGAAGGACAGACCCCGCAAGCTGTCGAGGCAATGCTTTTGCTCAGACCTCGCTGGAAGACCGCCGACGCCGTCATCGACTTCATCGACAACCAGCTTCGGCCGACAGGCTATCGACTGGTCGGCGCGTTCGCGCATTCCTCGCGCGCGGCGTCATCAATCATTGGCTTTCGCGAGCTGTGGTCGACTGCACACGGGCTTTACATGTACATCGACGATGTGAGCACACTAGAGACAGCCCGTGGCAACGGATTCGCCGACGAACTCATCCGGTGGGTAATCGCTGAGGCCAAGCGTCGCCGATGCGACGGAGTCCACCTGGATTCAGGTGTCGGCAGCGATCGGGCGGCGGCACATCGGCTGTATATGCGGAACCAGATGCGGATCTCAGCCCATCACTTCTCGCTCGAAGTCGACACCTGACGAAATCCGTGCCCGCACCGGCGATGCACGAGTATTCGATTCCCGTAACCGGTTTCGACGGTTTGGCCGCGGCCCGCACACTGATCTGGGGGTCTTGGCGTGGCCAATTCGACGCGGTCCCTCTTACTCACCTCCAATTGCACTGCGTCGAACCAAGATAACTGCTCAACGCCGCGTCGTGCCATTGCTCTGTCCTCACCCGGGTGAATGAGGCCGCTGGGTGAAGACAGCTCACCCCGCGCCGGGCCAGGCTTACTTTCCGACAGACCTGCACGGCGATCGCCGATTGTTTCGGCGTCACACAACCAAACGTTCAACGCGGCGTAGCAGGTGAAGAAAATCAGGAAAGGGAACTGGCCAATGGGCGCAGAGTTCGACGGGAAGAAGATCGTTGTCATCGGCGGCAGTGCCGGCATGGGACGCCAAGCCGCGCTCGACGTCATCGATCGCGGCGGTAGCGCGATAATCGTTGGACGCTCGAAAAGTCGTGTCGATGACACCGTCGCCGAGCTGACCGACCGGGGTGGTAAAGCCTGGGGGATCGCTGCCGAGTTGACCGACCGATCCGCGGTTGCCGATGTTCAGGGCGCACTATCGGAGCATGGCGACGCAACGCTGATGGTCAACGCGGCCGGCTTCTTCATCCCAAAACCGTTCTTGGACTATGACGCCGAGTTCTACGATTCGTATCTCGATCTGAACTACGCGCTGTTCTTTCTCACCCAGACCGTGGTCGCGGGCATGATCACCAATGGTGCGGGTGGCTCGATCGTCAACATCGGCTCCATGTGGGCGCATCAAGCCATCGGCGTGACACCGTCGGCGGCTTACTCCATGCAGAAGGCCGGTTTACACGCCCTCACTCACAATCTGGCCATCGAACTGGCCAACCATCAGATCCGCGTCAATGCCGTCGCACCGGCGGTGGTGAAAACACCTCTCTACGAAGGATTCATTCCGAAGGACGAGATCGACGCCACGCTAGCGACGTTCGCGCCCCTTCATCCCCTCGGTCGCGTCGGCACCCCGACCGACGTGGCCAACGCCATCACCTTTCTGCTTTCCGAACAAGCAAGCTGGATCACCGGCGCGATTCTCAACGTCGATGGCGGCATCATGGCCGGCCGTAACTAACCCCACTGGCATACCAGGCGGTAATGAAGCGCCGCATCCACTACGAGGAGCACCCGTGACACACGACTACCACAAGAATCCGGCCGCGATCGACGCATTGCGCCCCGAGCAGTACTACGTCACCCAGGAAAGCGGAACCGAGCGACCATTCACCGGCGAATACCTCGACAACCACGAGCCGGGCATCTACGTCGACGTGGTCTCTGGTGAGCCGCTGTTCGCCTCGGTCGACAAGTTCGACAGTGGTACCGGCTGGCCAAGCTTCACTCAACCGATCGACGCGGACAACATTGTCGAAAAGTCCGACCACCGCCACATTATGGTGCGCACCGAGGTGCGCTCACGCTACGGCGACAGCCACCTCGGGCACGTCTTCACCGACGGCCCCCCGTCCAAGAGCGGCCTGCGCTACTGCATCAATTCCGCCGCGCTGCGCTTCATCCACCGCGACAACCTCGAGACCGAAGGCTACGGCAACTACTTGAGCCTTTTCGAAACCACGGAAGTGCCAGTGCAGCAGAGTGATTCGCACGAACTGGCGGAGCCGCGCCGATGAAGGCCAGCACCGCGATTCTCGCAGGCGGATGCTTCTGGGGCATGCAGGATCTCATCCGCCGGCTGCCCGGTGTGGAAGCGACCCGCGTGGGCTACACCGGCGGTGAGAACGACCACCCCACCTACCGAAACCACCCGGGCCACGCTGAAGCGATCGAGATCACCTACGACCCCAACAAGACTGACTACCGCACCCTGCTCGAACTCTTCTTTCGGATCCACGACCCGACGACAAAGAACCGCCAGGGCAATGACATCGGTACTAGCTACCGTTCGGCGATCTTCTACCTCGATGACGACCAGAAGCGCATCGCCTGCAACACCATCGCTGACATCGACGCATCGGGACGGTGGCCGGCGCCGGTGGTCACCGAGGTGACGCCGGCCGGTGACTTCTGGGAAGCCGAACCAGAACACCAAGACTATCTGCAGCGCTACCCCGGTGGTTACACCTGCCACTACCTGCGGCCGGAATGGAAACTGGCTTCCCGCAGCGCATCTGATGGCGGGCAGCGCACTACCAGTGAGTCGAGCCACCATGAATGAGAACCAGCCTGCGCGGTCCCTTCACATGTCGGCAGGGGATCGGCAGATGCTGGCTGCCGCGTACGCGCCGGTTATCGCATTCGCTGCCGTGCTGATTGCCGCGCGAATCTCACTTACGCACCGACGCCAGCAGCGGGCAGCTACGTGATGACGCAAAACCCCGTTCTCAGCGCGCTGTCAGCCGCGGGGGTGTCGATCTGGCTGGATGACCTATCCCGCGACCGCCTGACATCGGGCAATCTGCAGCGCCTTATCGACACCAGAAGCGTCGTGGGCGTGACGACCAACCCGTCGATCTTTGAGCACGCGATCTCCCACGGCCATGCCTACACACAGCAGCTCACCGAACTGGCCGAACGCGGCGCCGACGCCGACTCGGCGATCCGCATCGTCATCACCGACGATGTGCGTCAAGCATGCGACGTCCTGCGCCCGCAGTTCGAAGCTTCCCGTGGTATGGACGGGCGGGTATCGATCGAGGTCGACCCACGGCTGGCATACGACACCGAGGCGACGGTCAGCCAGGCCGCCGAGCTGTGGAAGATCATCGACCGGCCCAACCTGTTCATCAAGATTCCCGCCACGACGGCCGGGATGCCGGCGATCACCGCAACAGTGGCCGAAGGCATCTCGGTCAACGTGACTCTCATCTTCTCCGTCGAGCGTCACCGCCAGGCGATGGATGCTTATCTGGGCGGGCTGGAAGCCGCACAACACGCCGGCCGGGACCTCACCGCAATCCATTCGGTGGCTTCGCTGTTCGTCTCCCGGGTGGATACCGAAATCGATCAACGCCTGGAAGCGATAGGAACCGATGCCGCCACGGCGCTGCGGGGACAGGCGGCAATCGCCAATGCTCGCCTGGCCTATGCGGCCTTCCACGAGGCGTTCGAAGCCGGACCACGTTATGCCGCACTCAGCTACGCCGGCGCGCACATGCAGCGACCGCTGTGGGCGTCCACCGGGGTGAAGAACCCTGCCTATCCCGACACGAGGTACGTCACCGAGCTGATCGCACCCCACACCGTCAGCACCATCCCCGAACACACACTGGAGGCCCTGGCGGACCACGGTGGCATCCTCGGTGACTCCATCACCGGCACGGCTACCCACGCCCAAGCGGTGCTCGACCGCGTCAGCGCGGTCGGCGTCGACCTAGACGATGTCTTCAGCGTGCTCGAAAACGACGGGGTCACCAAGTTCGCCGCCTCCTGGCGCCAACTGCTGGACGCCTACCCCGGATCAGCCGACACCGCCGGAAAAGCGCCCTGCAGGGGAGAACCGGACCGTTGACCACCCACGCACCCCTGATCCGTGAACTGCAGGCCCGCCGGCCCTTTCCGGCCCGGCTGGGTGCCAAGGGCACGCTGCTCTACAAACTGGTGACGACCACCGATCACAAGATGATCGGCATGATGTACGTCGTCGCGTGTTTCGCGTTCTTCTTCATCGGCGGGCTGATGGCACTGTTCATCCGCACCGAACTGGCCGCGCCGGGCCTGCAGTTCTTGTCCAACGAGCAGTACAACCAGCTGTTCACCATGCACGGCACGGTGATGCTGCTGTTCTACGCCACCCCGATCGTGTTCGGCTTCGCCAACCTGGTGCTGCCGCTTCAGATCGGCGCCCCCGACGTGGCGTTCCCGCGGCTGAATGCGTTGGCGTTCTGGCTGTTTCTGTTCGGAGCGCTGATCGCATTGGGTGGATTTCTCGCCCCCGGCGGGCCGGCGGACTTCGGCTGGACCGCCTACACGCCGCTGTCGAATGCGATCCACTCCCCGGGCGCGGGCGGGGATCTGTGGATCCTGGGTCTGATCGTCGGCGGCCTGGGCACCATCCTCGGCGCGGTCAACATGATCACCACGGTGGTCTGCATGCGCGCCCCCGGGATGACGATGTTCCGGTTGCCGATCTTCACCTGGAACATCCTGGTCACCAGCGTGATGGTGCTCGTCGCATTCCCGTTGCTGACCTCGGCGTTGTTCGGGTTGGCCGCCGACCGCCACCTGGGCGCGCACATCTTCGACCCGGCCGACGGCGGAACCATGCTCTGGGAGCATCTGTTCTGGTTCTTCGGCCACCCCGAGGTGTACATCATCGCGCTGCCGTTCTTCGGCATCGTCACCGAGATCATCCCGGTGTTCTCCCGCAAACCATTGTTCGGTTACACGGGAATGGTCTATGCGACCACCTCGATCGGCGCGTTGTCGATCGCGGTGTGGGCGCATCACCTCTACGCCACCGGTGCGGTGCTGTTGCCGTTTTTCTCGTTCATGACGTTCCTGATCGCGGTGCCCACCGGTATCAAGTTCTTCAACTGGATCGGCACGATGTGGAAGGGCCAGTTGACGTTCGAGACACCGATGCTGTTCTCGGTGGGTTTCCTGGTGACCTTTCTGCTGGGTGGTCTGTCGGGTGTGCTGCTGGCCTCCCCGCCGATCGATTTTCACGTCACCGACTCGTATTTCGTTGTGGCGCACTTCCATTACGTGCTGTTCGGCACCATCGTGTTCGCCACCTATGCCGGGGTGTATCTCTGGTTCCCGAAGATGACGGGTCGGCTGCTCGACGAGCGGTTGGGCAAGCTGCACTTCTGGCTGACGCTGATCGGCTTCCACACCACGTTCCTGGTGCAACATTGGCTCGGCGCCGCGGGCATGCCGCGCCGCTACGCCGACTACCTGCCCACCGACGGGTTCACCACGCTCAACGTCGTCTCAACGGTGGGGGCGTTCACCCTCGGCGTGTCGGTGCTGCCGTTCGTGTGGAACGTGTTCAAGAGCTGGCGCTACGGCGAGCCGGTGACCGTCGACGATCCGTGGGGCTACGGCAACTCGCTGGAGTGGGCCACCAGCTGCCCGCCGCCGCGGCACAACTTCACCGAGCTGCCCCGAATCCGGTCGCAGCGGCCGGCATTCGAACTGCACTACCCACACATGGTCGACCGGCTGCGCGACGAAGCCCACGTCGGCCGCACGTCTACCCCCACGGCGCAGCGCCGATCGGCGGCGCCCACGTGAACCGTTTGATGCATGTCCTCATCGGTGATCTGCCCGCCGTCGGCGATGTGGCGATCAAAACCTCGGCACTATTTTTGACCGCGGCGATCCTGTTCCGCTTCACCGAACGACGCACCCTGGCGGAATTCGCCCCGTTCGACTGGATTGCCGCCGTCGCCGCCGGCGCGATCGTCGGTCGCGCGGCCACCGCCACCGACACCACATGGCTGGCGGCGGCCACCGCGCTGCTGTGCCTACTGGCCGCGCACGCAGTCCTCGCGCGGCTGCGCTTAATTCCCGCCCTATGCCGGTTCATCGATCCGCCGTTGATGGTCCTGATCAGCGATGGAGAAGTGAACCGACGCAACCTGCGCCGCTGCGGGATGACCGCCGCGGATCTAGAAGCGGTGCTACGCGAGCACGGGCACCCCAACGCTGACGGTATCCATCTGGCCATCCTCGAAACCAAAGGGGCCATCTCCGTTTTGGGTGCTGACATCGCAGTGAAACCTCAAGCAGGAGCTGAGATCCGGCGAACGTCGAGTTCCACCTGGCGCTCATCGACGTAGAGCGAGCTGAGTCAGCTATCAAACCCAATCGATTGGAGACCTCATGATGGAAAACCGTGATCCTGTGCGCCTCGCACGCGTCGTTGCGGGTGCAGCGGTTATAGCTGGGTTGGCGGTATCGGTCGCCAGTTGCAGCGGAAACGGTTCGAACGCGCCGTCGACCACGCAACCGCCGACGACGACAACCACCACCACGCAATCCCCGACCCCCGGCGCGCCTCCTCCCGCGCCGACCGAAAAAAACATCAACCCCACCGGAGGAAACCTGTTCACGCCGAAGGTCCACGCGTCCCCGGCGCCGACGGCCATCCCCGGAAACAGAGAAAACACCGGATAGGGCACCGGAAACGAGCCGAGATTGATGGATGGCTCATCACCAACGACGGGAGCACCAATGTCTATCGTCAACAAGGGCTTTCGCGGGCGAAGCACTGAATCGGCCCGCGAGTTGCCACCCGGTCAGCATCTGACCGCCGACTTCCCAGTCCTGCAGGCAGGGCCGACTCCAAGTATCGACCTCGACAATTGGCGGTTCACCATCCGCGACGAGCGTGGCGTCGAACACGTATGGACCTGGGCCCAACTGAAGCTATTGCCCAGTGAGCGGCTCACTGTCGACATTCACTGCGTCACCACATGGTCCAAGCTGGACACCAAGTGGGAAGGCGTTTCTCTGGACACGCTTTTCGAATCAGTCGACTCCACTGCCGAATTCGCACTGGTCCGTTCCTACGGCGGCTACACCACCAACATCCCGGCGGCCGATCTTCTCGGGGGGAAGGCTTGGATCGCCTACGCCTACCAAGGCGCACCGCTTGACGCAGTCCACGGCGGCCCGGCGCGACTGCTGGTGCCGCATCTGTATTTTTGGAAGTCCGCGAAATGGGTGCGGTCCATTGAATTGGCCGACAGCGACACACCCGGATTCTGGGAGCGCTTCGGTTATCACAGCTATGGTGACCCGTGGCGAGAGCAGCGCTATGCCGGGGATTGACCCGTGGGCGATGGCTTGACACCCAAGTTGCGGTGGCGGGTCGCGCGGGTGGTGGACTCAACGCCCGAGACCGCGTCAGCGCGCACGATCGGGCTTGCCGTGCCCGGCTGGGGTGGCCACTTGGCGGGCCAGCACATCGATCTCAAGCTGACCGCTGAGGACGGGTACAGCGCACAACGCAGCTACTCGCTGAGCAGACCGGCCGACGGCGAGCGCATCGAGCTCACCGTGCAGGAGATCGCCGGCGGAGAGGTCTCGCCGTATCTCACAGCAGTGCCCACCGGCGAGGAGATCGAACTTCGCGGACCCATCGGAGGCTGGTTCGTTTGGCGGCCGGCCGAGGAGGCCCGGATACTGTTGGTCGCTGGCGGATCGGGCATTGTGCCGTTGATGGCGATGCTGCGACAGCGGATACTGTTGGGTGGCACCGACTTTCGGCTGGTCTATTCGGTGCGCAGTCCCGCCGACGTCTACTACGCCCAAGAGTTGGCGCAGCTCGAGCGCGACTGTGACTGGCTGCAGCTCGCTGTGGTCTACACCCGGGCGGCCGCCCAGCAGACCGGCCGGCCGCCCGGCCGGGTTGGTCTCGGTGATCTCGCAGTGCCCGGGTGGACGCCCGACGATGGCCTACGCGTCTACGTCTGCGGCCCAACGGGATTCGTGGAATCGGTGACGTCAATGATGATCGGGCAGGGCCATTCGCCGTCGGCCATCCGGACCGAGCGGTTCGGGCCGAGCGGTTAATCGAGGAAGAAGGAATGATGGCAGAACCGACGCATGTCGACGGTAACGCCGCCGCGGGCGCCTTCGCGGAGGTGCTCGGATGCGATGTCACCACCGCGACACTTACCTGTGCTGGATGTGGTCGAGTCGGGGTCTTCGCCGAGACTCACGTCTATCACCGCGCCCCTGGCATCGTCGTGCGCTGCCCGGACTGCGACCATGTCGTTGCCCGGCTAGTGCGAACGCCGACCAGTGTGTGGCTAGACCTGCGGGGCGCGCAGTATTGGCGTATCCCTTTCCGGGCCCGATGATGGAATCCCTCGACGCGCTGGCCAGTCGGGTGCGGACCGCCGACATCGTGGATGCGATGGGGCGACTGCACCAGCACCGCTGTCATCTCCTCGACCTGGTAAGCCCGACGCCCGGGCGCCGGCTTTTCGGCCCCGCGGTGACCATCTCCTACTTCCCGACGTGCGGTGCCGCTCTCCCGCCCGAGCGCTACAACTTCAAGAGGTTGTTCTACCAGGCCATCGAACACGGCGCTGATGGGCACGTGCTGGTCTTGGCCAGCAACGGCTACACCGAAGCGTCACTGGGCGGCGGGACGAAGCTGTCGCGTGTCCAAAACCAGCGGCTCGCCGGCATTCTCGCCGACGGGAGGCTGCGCGACTTCGCCGAGCTTGAGCAGTACGATCTGGCCATCTACTGCCGTGGCGAAACAACGCGGTGGGGCGGTGACACCGTCACCCCCTATGAGGCGAACCGTGCGGTGGTAGTCGGCGGGGTGGCGATCTGTCCCGGCGACTACGTTTTCGCCGATGCCTCCGGCGCCGCGGTCATTCCGGCCGGCGACGTGCGCGCCGTGCTGCAAACGGCTAACCAAGTGGTCGCGGACGACGCGGCGTCCATCGCCACCATCAGAGGCGAAACCCCAAACATGCCGGGAGGCAGTGAGATCTAGTGCGCAGGAGAACCCCAGCGTCATCCGGGCAGCATCCATGAGTGGGGCTTGACCACGTGTCGCTTGACGAGTGGGGCGATGAGCTTGATCTGCGATCGCCTTCGAACCGCGGTCAGAAGGTCGCGTCATGAGCGGATCACCGGTGTGGCTGCTGGCTGTGACGTTTCTTGTTGCGGGAGCGGCGATCTGGGCGGCGGGCATTCAGCTAGCAGACCAAACAGATGTGCTGACGATGCGGCTGGGCCTCGGTTCGGCGCTCGGCGGCCTGATCCTGTTGGCTATCGCCACCAACCTGCCTGAGATCGCCATCGTCGCCGCTGCCGCAGTTTCGGGCAATACCGGTGTGGCGGTGGGCAATATCCTCGGCGGCATCGCCATCCAGACGGTGGTGCTGGTGGCCCTCGACGCCTTCGGCGTGGGCGGATCCAGACCGCTGACCTATCGGGCGGCGTCGTTGGTGTTGGTGCTGGAGGCCGTGCTGGTCGTCGTGGTGCTGGCCATTGTGATCGGCGGCGCCCAGATGCCGGCAACGCTGATCACAGCGCGGTTGACGCCCGCCCCGGTGCTGATCCTGGTGGTGTGGGTGCTGGGCCTGCTGGTGTTGCAACGGGCGGGACGGTCGTTGCCCTGGCATGAGTCCGGCCAGCCCCCCGACGGCCAACAGCAGCCCCGTGGACACCGCACTGAGATGGCCGAGCAGCAGGCCACTGCCGAGGGGATCAGTACTGCAAGGGCGGCGGTGACCTTCGGCTTCGCCGCGGCGGTCACGCTGATCGCAGGAGTCGTGTTGGAGCGCAGCGGTGATGTAATCGCCGACCACATCGGTCTGTCCGGTGTGCTGTTCGGCGCGACCGTGTTGGCCGCGGCTACCTCGCTGCCCGAACTTTCCACCGGCCTGCGGTCGGTGCGTCATGGTGACTACCAGCTCGCGGTATCCGACATCTTCGGCGGAAACGCGTTCCTGCCAGTACTTTTTGCGCCTGCAACGCTGCTATCGGGGCATGCCGTATTGCCAGCCGCGCAGCGCACCGACATCTATCTCACGGCGCTGGGAATCGTGTTGACACTCATCTACGCCGCGGGCCTGCTGTTTCGGCCCCGCCGCCGCATCGCCAGGCTGGGGGTCGACTCGCTGGCCGTGGTGACCTTTTACGGCCTTGGCATGGTCGGACTGTTCACCGTCTCGAACATGCGGTGAAGCATCCTGGTTTCAACGCACCTGGTTACGTGTGACCGGTGTGCTTCCCGATCTGGAGTCGAGCGTCGTACTGGGCATCCTGACCGTGGCTACTGTCGGATCTCCAAAGTCGTTGCAACACAATCACCCGGGTGAATCGGCGACGCGGGCGACGACAACTCATCCCGATTCTAGACAGAGTAGGCCCATGGCAGCATCGATTGGCCGCGCAGACAGCGGCTCGTTGCTGGCTTCGCACGACTCAGAGTTGCGCGCGGCTCGTCAACGACGTGCTACCGACAGTGGCACTGGCGATATCTCGATAAATCCCGGTCCGCTCTGGAGCACGAATCAGACCACCCTGTCGCAGCGACGGCTCGAGAAGGGCTCTCCCGTGTAGCCACGTGCCCTGGCAAACGTCAACGTGTTCCAAGAAGCTCGGGCCTTCATTCAGCCGCCGCCTGGCGGTGTCAAACCGCAACCAGATTGGAGAGAACAGATGGGCATCAACACCTTTCGTGAGGTCGTCGATATCCTCGACGCGGCAGTCGGTGGTCCAGGATCTGAGGTGGGACCCCCACACCACGCCTTCTGGCGCGATGTCACTCGGGATGAGTTCGTCGCTACGAGGTTGCTCGGGCAACCGATCCTGGTACTCGGTGACGGGGCGCACTCGAATTTGATCTTGTCTTTGAAAGGCGAGCCGCCGTTCGGCTCCGGTCCTGATGCGAAGTTCCCCCGCATGCCAGTTGGTTTCGACGCAGTGCCGGACGACTCCATACGGTCGATTGAGGAATGGATCAACGAGGGCTGCCCCGATAGGTCGGACGCCGCCGAAACTGCATAGCAGGCCGCCGAACACAAAGCCTGATCCGACTGAGGGACCCGTATTGATGGGTTGAGTGTTTTTGATCTTGATTGTGGTTGGCGCCGGGCGTGGATGAGCCGCTAGTCTGCCCAGGTTTTCCTGTCGGGTCCTGCTCGCTGGGTTCGGGTGGGTGATGGTCAAACGATGGATCCTCGGCTGATGGTGTTGTGCCACAGGGTGATCCAGACGGCCCCAAGGGCGGTAGGTGTAGGACCGGTTTGCGTTGGGGTCGGGCCAGGCAGGTGGAGATGTTGACCAGGTGACGGTGCAAGGTTGCCCGCGCGCGGCCGCGCGCAGAAGTCATGCGCGATTCCCGCCCCGTTCATCCCGATCGACTCGATCGATGCCGAGCAGCCTCGACCGGCCTGAAAGCCTGATGGTTGTGGACCTCTCAGCGGGGAGATCCTTTCCGCGTCGGCCTCTCACCCGGGTGAAATACGTGGCTAGGTGAAGACAATTCACCCCATACGCACAGATAGTGAGCATTGATCCGAGCCGAAACGGGCAACACCTGGACCCCTCAACCTTCTGTGCCGAGGAGACGGTGAATGTTCGTGGCCACAGCGGCGCAATTGAGATACCAAACGGAGACGGCATGTCACACGACCAGACCATAGGCATGACGAGTTGCGGCCGGCAAAGAGGGAAGCGCTCGTCACTATGACCTCTGTGGTGGTCGTCGGCAGCGGGTTCGCCGGTTTCGAGTGCGCCCGTCATCTGGCACGAAAGCTCCGCAAACAGAACGCGCCGGCCGATATCTCGATCATCTCGCCGGTCGACTACATGCTGTACACACCACTGCTACCCGACGTGGCAGGTGGCGTGGTCGACGCCCGCTTCGTCGCGATCCCGCTCGCCAACGTGCTGCACGGCGTACGGCAGATCCGCGGCAGGGTCGACAGTGTCGACTTCGATGGGCGCACAGTCACGTTCACCGACCCCGAAGAGCGCGCGCGCAGCCTTTCGTGGGATCGCCTTGTTCTGACGCCGGGGTCGGTGACCCGGCTGTTCGAGGTGCCTGGTCTCGCGAAGCACGCGCGGGGGCTGAAGTCGACGGCTGAGGCGCTATACCTGCGTGACCACGTATTGGAGCAACTGGAATTGGCCGACGTCGACGACGACGCCGGCAGGGCGGTGGCGCGACGGACTATCGTGGTTGTCGGCGCGTCGTATTCAGGGATCGAATTGGTCCTGCAGCTGCGGGCGCTTACCGATTCAGCCACCAAGCAAATGAACTTCGACCCGGACGACGTCCGGTTCGTGTTGCTGGACCTGACCGAACAGGTGATGCCCGAAGTGGGGGAGAAGCTCGGCGCCGCCGCGATGCGGGTGCTGAAGACACGCGGTATCGATGTACGGCTGGGCGTGACGTTGAAGGAAGCCCATGCGGAACACGTTGTGCTCAGCGATGATTCGCTGATCCGCACGCACACCGTGGCATGGGTGACCGGCGTGACTGGTGCTCCTCTAATCGAGGAACTCGGCCTGCCGACCGAGAGGGGCCGGCTCAAGG